>Ga0182036_10001002_pt1 | contig 13064 bp, 14 predicted proteins | sample sta12Cox44000080_FD_125966 | JGI IMG/M metagenome (GOLD analysis project Ga0182036, IMG submission 125966) | Lab enrichment of tropical soil microbial communities from Luquillo Experimental Forest, Puerto Rico - statoxic.12C.oxic.44.000.080 | ecosystem: Environmental > Terrestrial > Soil >...
AACTCGGGTGCCGTCGACTCTTCTAGGGCTGTGTTGAGATGCCAGAGCATCCGCTCAAGCCCCGCACCAGAGTCGTCCAGGTCCTGCCCCAGTTCCAACTGAATCGTTCTGGCGATACCTGCGCTGTGAATATGGCGAATAACCTTCCGGAATGATGACAGATCGAGCGTCTGGATGCGCTCACTTGCTGGGAGTAGTCCCATGGCATCCGCGCGCCACAGCGCCATGATCGCCTGGGAACGCCACTCGTGGAGAGCTGAACGGGGCTCGTGCGGACTCGATCTGGATCATATTCGCACTCAAAATTGTGTCCGATCTGCAGGCGCAAGTCAAGGTTGAAGGGCCGAAGGCTTTTAGCTTGACTATCGGCGACGATTGGTTTACCCTTACGTTAGCAGTCTAGATGGGTATGACTTCTGAATAAAAAAGAACGGAATGCTTCCGCTTCGGACAGCACGACATGCCAGAAGCGGTCTTCAACAACCAGGAGGCAATGCCGAGATGACACAGAGACGAAGAATCGCAATCGCTTATCTGTTTGCTGTGCCCGCGGTGCTGGGCGTGGTGCTGTCGCAGCACGTTGCGTTCGTCCGGCTTAAGCACGCGGGAGCCGGAATGTCCCAGGCCTCTGAGGCGCTGCGCCAGAGTAACGTTGCCTTGTCGCTGCTGAACGATGCGGAGGCGGAGGCGCAGCGATATGTGTCGGGTGGCGACCAGGGGTCCAGAGACTTGTTCCTCAGTGACGTCGCCCGCCTTCATAGCGTTCTTCGACGTCTCGGTGACCTTACCGACAGTTCCAGCCAGGCGCAGCTCGCGAGCCTGGAAGTGCTCGTCCAGAAACGGATCGGCTTGCTGCAACAGTTGATCGACAGGAACAACCATGCCCCCCAGAAACGAACCGGGCTCGACGCCGGGAAACCCACCGATGATATCGGCAAGCTCATCGAGGAAATCGAAACCACACAGCAGATCCGGCTGGAACAACAGAGGGAGGCGGCGGACCAGAGCCTGCGCTTTGCAACCGGGGTAAACATCTTTGGCGGATTCCTGACGATCTGGCTGGTAGGTGTAGCTGCCTTGTTGTTGTTTCACGACGAGAAACGGCGCGCCTGGTCGGGCATGGAGCGTCGAGTCCACACCCGAGTCCTCGAGACCCTCCCCCTTGGGGTAAGCCTCAGCACTGAGGCCGGAGCCATCATTTACGCCAATCGCGCCGAAGAGGCCACGTTCGGCTACGACGAAGGGGAACTGATCGGCCAGAGCGTAACGCGCTTACACGCGTGCGGCAGCGACGGCACCGATCCGGACATTGAGGAGATCGTTGACCGCCTGGGGCACGCCGAGACCTGGTCGGGAGAGCTTACCATCCGCAAGAAGGATGGTAGCACCACCAGAACGGCCGCCTGGATCATGAATATGGGCGTGTCGGGCAAGCCCTACCGGATGTTCGTTCATAGTGCAGACGAAGTACTGCCGCTTCAGAAGCACCCTGCCGTATTGGAGACCTCTCACCACCCACCCGTCAGCTGAAGGGTCCCCCCTTTCCCAAGTGGCCCAAAAGGGGGAAGGCAGTTTTCCCCGACGAATTTCGTCCCTCTCCCCGTGGGACAGGGTGGCGCGAAGCGCCGGGTGAGGGTTTCGCCCCATTCGTCGCCGTATCTAAGAACGGCATTACTAATCTATACATCGATAAGAGACCCCGCCCTCGAAATTAACGGCGCCAGGGGGCTTGACAAGGCCAGGTAGGAGTAGTACTCTCCGGGCGTATCCACAATGACCGTCGGAAGCCGCGGGTGCCAACGGCTATCGCAACGTTTTCGGTTGCCGTCGGGTGCCTTCACTCGAGGCAGCGTCGGCGGGTGGAGACGAAGCAATGCTTGCAGCAAAACGGGGGCTATATGACGACCACAATCCAACATCGGAGCTCTGTTTCAGGTAAACTCCTGCGAAGGACAAGTGCCGGGCTCGCATTAGCGGTCGTGCTTGGTGCAGCGTTCGTCGCGATGCCATCGGCGCGAGCGCAGACGCGCTATCCAGCTCCGGTATCTCGACCGGCGTCGGCCGTCCAATCCGGGTTTACCGTGGGAACTCGTTTCCCGCTGTTTGGGCGCGGGTTCTTCCGTGGTTCGCCCTTCTCACCATATCCGTACTGGGCTTACTGGTATCCGTACTGGGATTACTGGTATCCTCCGTATTTCTTAAATGAGGACAACGATTCCGAGCAGCGCAAAGCCGAGACGCCTACACCGCAAGTGGTTGTCATCGACCCTAGTCAGGCGTCCGCCCACACGCCGCCGAGCCCGCCCGAGTCGCTGTTACTCGAATTGCAGGGGGATCAGTGGGTGCGGGTCACGAGCCCCGGTCAGTCGCTGGTCGGCGCGCAAGCCGCGCAGCCCGACTCCCTGCCAGCGTCAACTCCACGATCCGTTACGCCCGGGAGCATAGCCGCCGAGCCGTTTCGGGAGCTTCCACCCGCTGTGCTCGTGTATCGCGACGGGCACCAGGAAGCGGTGAAGGATTACACGATCATCGGCCCAACCTTGTATACGAGCGCGGATTATTGGAGCAGCGGTTCCTGGACAAGAAAAGTCCAGATCGCCCAGTTGGATATTCCCGCGACTCTTAAGATTAACCAGGAGCGCGGCGTGAAGTTTAGCCTGCCTTCCGGGCCGGGTGAAATAGTCGTCCGGCCGTGAGTTTCAATTTTGACGTTCGGCGACTGCGCAGACCTCGCAAGGTCTGCGCCGCCGGCGTAGTACCCTCCACGCACATCCACCAATCACATTCGAAAGCCGCAGTGTCCGCCGCCCGTAGTAGGCTCTGGGCGGCCTCTCCAGGGTCTGGAGAGATTCCGGGACAGGCACCTCCAATGCCCGACCGTACACATACCCTCAGAACCATGGCGCTGGCAGGCTTCTGAAAATGCTGGTTTCACGCTGAGGGTAGCGAAGCCGGTCAGCTGACGGGCTGTTTCTCATTGAAAACAAACGAAAGCAGATCCCTCGCTCCGCTCGGGATGACATGGTCGGGGACCTTTTTCAGCAGCCTGTTCGAGCACTGTAACCAAACGTACTCACATTCGTTTTACCGAGTGTCTACAGCGGTCAGGGGTTCGGCCCTGTCTGACCGGTTCCAACGTGTTATGAGTTCGCGGCCGATGTCTAAGTACGGGGACGGTCATAGTTTAGGCACATTATGGATCTTCCTCCCTCGGTCTAAGGTCAGACAAAAAGGTGCGCTGGGGTTGGCCTGCCAATTGCTCTAGTGAACGCGTTCAGGTTGCCAGGTTCGCGACTTGCGATGCCAGAGCGATTTTGAACACTATTCTCGTTCGGAGGAAAATAACGATGACGAAGTTTGCTTCTTTGGCCCGGTTCCACCGGGAAGAGGAAGGCCAGGGCCTCGTGGAGTACGTGTTGATCATCGCGCTGGTTGCCTTTGCGGCTACGGCCGGAATGAATAAACTGGCGAGCGCGATCAACAGCGCATTTTCGCAGGTCGGGGTCGTTCTCTCAGAGTACGTCGCCTAGTTCCCTGTTCCGCGGCTTTCGCAGAGGGGGAACACGGATAGACCGGTGCAATTCGGCTAGGGCAGGGTTCCGCCGGTCTACCGTCTTCAAACTCATCGACATGAATCGATAGTGAGAGGAGCCATCATGACCCGTAGGTTTGTGAAGTATATCGTTCGCATGCACCGCGAGAAATCGGGCCAGGGACTAGTGGAGTACGTCTTGATCATCGCGCTGGTCGCCTTTGCAGCCACGGCCGGCATGAGCAGCCTGGCAAGCTCGATCAACAGCGCATTTACGCAGGTCGGCACCATTCTCGCTGAGTACATCACCTAGTGTCGCCTTACGAAAGTGCCTTTATCATTGGCGCTGAATCGGGCACGGCTTCAGCCGTGCCGGACCGTAGGGCAAAATTTGACGCCTTCACAGACTGCGGGAAAAGGGTATCTGTCATGCTGAGTGTCACATGGGCCTGCGGCCCACCAATAGCAATGAACATCACGGCGGAGCTCCTTCGTTGATTCTAAAGGACTTTGCACGTGATGTCAGACGGAGCGCAGAGAAGCATCTGCTGTTTTCTCATTGAAAACAAACAGCAAGCAGATCCCTCGCTTGGCTCGCGATGACATCTTGCGGCGTTTCTCCGCAACGGCTGAAGCCGTGCCCTGACACGGTACGAACCCGCCGGCCAGCGGCTGTGGCGGAATAAGTCAAACTCATTTTCGTAACGCAACACCAGCAACCCTTCAAATGATGATCAGTTGCTGACGATAGAGTTGTCGGGGAAGGCGCGGCGATACGAAAAGCGCCGTTGCTCCCGTACCCGTGGAGTAGTGTACGAAACCACTTGCAGCAATCGCGGAGAGTTATCTGATGTTAGGCGCTTTGATCTGCGCCATGATCGGCGCAGTGAGTGACATTCGAGCAGGGCGAATTCCCAACTGGCTGACTTACGGAGGCCTGGTAGTGGGGCTTACCCTTCGCACGATCCTTGAAGGCTGGCGTGGGCTGGGACAAGGAGCGGCTGGCATTTTGGCTGGCGGAGGAATCTTCTTTCTCTTCTATCTGGTCCGCGGCATGGGAGCCGGGGATGTGAAGCTGATGGCTGCCGTGGGTGCCTGGACTGGTGTTCGCCAGGCGGTCGTAGTGATGATTGCTACGGCTGTTGCAGGTGGAATTCTCGGCGTGGTTTACATGGTTTTTTACCGGCGGGTCGGCAGCACGGTGCGGAACATTAGCGAGTTGATTCGCTTTCACCTGACCTCAGGGATTCGGCCCCATCCGGAAGTCAGCCTGAGCGATCCAGGATCCATCCGTGTGCCCTATGGTCTGGCGATCGCCATGGGGACTCTTTATCTTTTGATGTCAAATACAACGTTCTAGCGGGGGTGACTTACGGACACAAGACGGATCTTAATGGCATTGTTGATGGCGGTCATCGTAGCCGGCGGTGTCACGTACTTTGCGTATAGCCGGTTGCGGCGGAACGTTGCCCGCCCGCAGGTAACCCAACTTGTTGCCGCTGCTAAGGAACTACCGGCTGGGGTGGCGCTGACGGCGGAGGACGTAAATCTCATCGACTGGCCGGCGGCGGTTCCTTTGCCGGGCTCATTCTCCAAAGTTGCGCAGGTGGTGGGTCGCCCTCTCATCTATCCATTGGGCGCCAAGGAGCCCGTATTGGAGCGTGACCTGGCGGTGGCTGGTTCCGGTCTTGGCCTCTCGGTGAAGATACCTTCTGGAATGAGAGCGACTTCGGTCCGCTCCAATGAGATTGTGGGCGTGGCGGGGTTTCTGTACCCGGGGTCGCACGTGGACGTCCTCGGAACATTTACCGTTCCGGGCAATCCTAGTCCGGTGACGCAAACTATTCTGCAGAACGTCGAGGTCCTGACCGCAGGCGAGAAGATTGAACCCGACCCGCAAGGCAAGCCCCAGACCGTCAACGTCGTAACCTTGCTTCTCGACTCGGAGGACTCGCAGAAGCTTCTCCTGGCCAGCACACAGGGCAGCATCCAGTTTGTGTTGCGCAACGGAGCCGATCAAGGAAAGGCCACCGTGACGCCCGTGCGGTTGGACCAATTGGTGGCTGGCGCTAAACCGCCCACACCGGCGCCTGTTGCCAGAGTAGCGACACCAAGAGTGTCTCCACCCCCAAGACTACCCGATGTGTATGTGGTGGAAGTGATCCAGGGAGAGAAGCACAGTGCGGAAAAATTCTGACCTGACCTCCGAAGGGAGCGGTTTGGAGAAGCAATGAAAAATCTACGTGGCATCAAAACAGTAGTCCTTGCTTTGAGCGCGGTTCTCGCGACTGCAAGCGGGCCCGGGTTGGCCCAGGAAACTCCGGTTTCGCCCGAGGCCCAGCCTCTTCACGTCCTGGTGGGCAGGTCAGTTGTGGTCAGCATGCAAACGCGGCTGAAACGTGTGCTGGCGAGTAACCCGGCTGTAATCGAAGCAGTGCCGACGAGCCCGACACAGGTTGTTGTGGAAGCGAAGTCGGCGGGCAACAGCAGCCTCATCCTGTGGGATGAAACAGGCCACTCCCGCATGCTGGAGGTGATGGTAGACCTGGATGTGGCAGGCCTGCGAACGGCTATTGAGCAAGCGTATCCGAATCAAGCGATCCAGGCACAGGCCGACCAAGGGCGCATCATTCTTTCAGGGACTGTCCCGAGCCAACACGTTGTGGAAGACCTCCTGAAAATGGCGGCCGCGTACTCCAAGGACGTCGTGAACTCGCTCGTGGTAGTCGGGCCCCACGAACGCCAGATTCTGCTGGAGGTGAAGTTCGCCGAGGTTGATCGCACGAAGTTAGACCAGCTCGGCTTCAACTTCTTCAGTACCGGCGCCGGCAACACGATCGGCACGATCTCCACTCAGCAGTTCGGCGCGATTGGCGGCAGCGGGGGAGGTCCCCTGTCGGTCACGCAAGCCACCGGTCCCACAACCCCAGGGTCGACGACCTTCGGCCTCTCGAACCTACTCAACATCTTCCTCTTCCGTCCGGATATCCACTTCGGGGCCACGATACAAGCCCTTCAAGCGAAGAACGTGTTGCAGATCCTGGCGGAACCGAATCTCCTGGCACTCAATGGCAAGAAAGCGAGCTTCCTGGCTGGCGGTGAGTTCCCCTTCCCAGTGGTCCAAGGAGGGCAGAACATCGGGGCGGTCACGATCCAGTTTCGACCGTTCGGCGTTCGGCTGGACTTCGTTGGTGAGATCAACGAGGACAACGTCATTCGCCTCCAGGTTGCTCCGGAGGTCAGCACCCTCGATTACGCCAACGCCGTGACCATATCGGGCTTCACCGTCCCGGCCATCGCGACGCGCCGCGCCGATACAGAGATCGAGTTGAAAGATGGCGAGTCGTTTGGAATTGCCGGGCTCATGGACCAGAGGGTGATAGCTCAGCTCAACAGGATCCCGGGTATCGGCGATATACCTATTCTCGGCGAGCTTTTCAGGTCAAAGAGCGTCCAGCGGAACAATACCGAGCTCATGGTACTTGTAACCCCGCACGTCGTTGACCCCGTACGCGGCGGAGCCAAGGTGACGTCGACACCCCAAGCGGCGATGCCTTATCTGACCGTTCCAAAGTTTGACGAGAATTTGCCTGGTCACAAGGAGCTTGAGCACCCGTCGCAGCCTGCGACGCCGAGGTAGAGCAATGATTGTGGATACCCGAGACAGCACTGCAGTCCCCCTTTCGTCGGGAGAGTCACTCTCACTGGTCAGCATTTGTATGGATGCTGAAGGTGCAGACGAGTTGCGGCAACTTGTGCGATCGACGCCTTCCCTTCGCCTGCAGGCTGAATTCGCAAGTTACGTGACCGAAGATGACTCGGTGCTCGAGTTGACTAAAGGCACCGCCCCGCACATTTGCCTGATTGACTTTGACCGGGACCGCAAGAGTGCGATCGTTACCGCGGAACGGATTCATGAGAGGTTGCCGCACACAGCCATCTTTGCAACCTCTTCGAACTCTCAGCCAGACCTCATCATTCAAGCCATGCGGTGTGGTTGCAGCGAGTACGTTGTGAAACCGGTCTACCGTGAGCAGCTCTTAGAAGCGTTTGCCCGAGTTGGTGGGCGAAGGAGAGAAAAACGGGAGCAGCTGCCTGCGCAGGTGCTGACCTTCCTCGGGGCCAAAGGCGGATCAGGGGTTACGACAGTAGTGACGCATCTGGGTGCACTGCTGGCGAAGTCCTGCTCGCGCAAGACTCTCGTCATCGATCTTCATCCTACCCTTGGCGATGCCGCGCTCTATCTCGGGTTCACCAAGCATCAGTACCACTTTTGTGAGCTCGTAGAAAACGTCGAGCGGTTAGACCCGGAGCTACTTCAGAGTTACGTGTTACGCCATTCGAGTGGCTTGGACCTGCTACCGGCGCCAGACCTGAGCGAACCGGCGCCGCGCATTTCACCGGAAGCAATCGGCCAGACGATTGAGTGGATTCGCCTTCGGTATGAATTTGTGTTGATTGATAGTCCCCCCGGTATCAACGAACAGAACCTCGAGCTGCTCTGTCACTCGGAGCAGCTACACCTGGTAACGGTGGCGGAAGTGTCCGCCATGCGCAATGTGGTCCGTTACCTGGACTGCCTCCAGCGGATCGATTTCTCCCAGGAGAGGATCCGGGTGGTTCTTAACCGCCACCAAAAGAGAAGTGCGATCACGGACGACGAAATTGAGAAAGTTATACGCAGGAAGATCTACTGGAAGGTGCCGAACCAATACAACCAGGTGATCCGGACGATCAATGGCGGCGATCCAGCTTCTCAGCTATCGAATTCCGAGGTGGCTCGCAGTCTGATCTCGTGGGCTGGACAACTAGGGAACAGGCCAGGCTCTGATGTGGAGACAAAGAAAACTTCTAGGGCACCCTTGCTAGCGTTGGTTGGCTTATAAAACAGCCGACCCTGGGGCCAGGAGTGAAATTAGGGAGAACTCAACGCGATGAGTACATTGCTAGACAGCGCGGGCGCACCGCCTGTGAGCGAAGAGAAGAAAAAGAAGGCCGGACTGCCGTTCCAGGCTTATCAGGAACTTAAGTCCTCAGTACATCGGGAGCTGCTTAACCGAGTAGACCTTGAAAAGGTTGCGACGTTGCGCGACGGGCGTATTCGAGGCCAAGTCTTTGGAATCATCCAGGACCTGATCGCCAACCTCAATGCGCCGATGAGCGGGGCCGAGCGTGAGCGACTGGCGCGTGAAGTGCTAGACGAAGTGTTCGGCCTGGGCCCCATCGAACCCCTGCTGCAAGATCCTACGATCAACGACATCCTGGTCAATACCCACAAGCATGTGTACGTGGAGCGGGCGGGAATTCTGGAAGAGACCAATGTGATGTTCAAAGACGATGCCCATCTGATGCACATTATTGAGAAGATCGTCGCGGCTGTGGGTCGGAGGGTTGACGAATCTTCGCCGATGGTAGACGCTCGCCTTCCTGACGGCTCCCGCGTCAACGTCATTATTCCGCCTCTGGCGATCGACGGCCCGACGCTCTCTATCCGGCGCTTCGGTCATGTCCCCCTCACGGCAGACGACCTGCTGACGAACCGAACGCTGACGCCACCGATGCTGGAGCTTCTGCGAGAGGCGGTGAAGGCGCGACTGAGCATGGTTATTTCAGGTGGAACCGGGGCCGGAAAGACCACGTTTCTCAATGTACTTTCTGGGTACATCTCGAATAAAGAAAGAATCGTCACCATTGAAGACTCTGCGGAATTGCAATTGAAGCAACGCCACGTCGTTCGCCTCGAATGCCGGCCACCGAACGTCGAAGGCAAAGGAGCGGTGATGCAACGACAGCTCGTCATCAACAGCCTCCGAATGCGGCCGGACCGGATCATCGTGGGCGAAGTGCGCGGCGAAGAGGCTTTGGACATGCTCCAAGCCATGAACACAGGTCACGATGGCTCGCTCACCACCGTTCATGCCAACAGCCCTCGGGACGCAATTGCCCGGCTGGAAACTATGGCGCTGATGGCCAACTTGAATCTCCCTGAAAAAGCCATTCGCCAGCAAATCGCGTCCGCCATCGCCATCGTTGTCCAGGTGTCCCGCATGAGCGACGGAACTCGTAGAGTGACCCACCTGACGGAAATTACGGGAATGGACGAAGAGGTGGTGAGCATGCAGGACATCTTTGTTTTCGAGAAACGGGGAATCGCTTCCAACGGGCGCGTCGTGGGAACGTTTTCCGCCACGGGTATACGTCCGAAGTTCGCCGAGAAACTCAAGGCCTCCGGCATTACCGTGCCTGGAACTATGTTTGATCATACTGCTCAAGTGTAAAAGGTCGAGGATTCGCTATGTCCCCCGTGATCTTGTTTGGCCTGCTCTTGCTCGTTACCTTCGGAGCTTTGGTTTGGGTATTGAAACCCACCAAACCCGAGGCCGACATTCAGCGTCACCTGACAAGCATCGGAAGTTGGTACGCGGTCGACACTGACGGAACCACAATCCTGAAGCAAGAAGTGCTTAGCTCGCTTCCCTGGCTGAATACCATCTTGGGGCGAGTGCCGGGTTGCCTTAAGTTGCGGCTGCTGATAACGCAGGCCGGTAGCAACTGGAGCGTCTCCACCATGCTGCTGGCATCGGTGGCGGGAGCTCTTCTTGCTGGGTGGCTCGGTACGGTGTTCATGCCAAGCCTTCCGCTAGCTCTCGTCTTGGCAGCAGCTGTGGGCCTCGCGCCCTATGGATACTTGCTGGTGAAGAGAGCAGCCCGGTTCAGTCGTTTTAACAACTTTCTTCCAGAGGCTATTGACCTGATGGCCCGAGCGTTGAGAGCCGGGCACGCTGTCACTGCTGTGATTGAGATGGTTTCCCAGGAGACACCGGAACCAGTCGCTTCAGAATTCCGCATTGTTTTTGAGGAGCAGAACTTAGGGCTGCCTTTTCGGGAGGCGATTCTCAACTTGTCCGAGCGAGTGCCTCTCGAAGATGTTCGTTTTCTCGCGACGGCACTTCTCGTACAGAGGGAAACGGGAGGCAATCTGGCGGAGATTCTGGACAAAACCGCAGCTGTTATGCGGGAGAGGATCCGGCTTAAAGGACAGTTACGCATTTACACCGCTCAGGGGCGGGTGACGGGCTGGATCCTTTGCTTGCTACCGTTCATCGTGTTCTTTTTGATCAACCTGGTGAATCGCGATTATGAGAAGAAACTCTGGACAGACCCACTTGGGCTCCATATCGTTTACGCGGGTTTGATCATGATGGTGGCGGGTATTTTAGTGATTCGTAAGATCGTTGATATTAAAGTGTGATATTATGAACGTGTTCATTGTCATTCTCGGAGTCGTGCTCCTGGTGGGCTTCTTTCTGGTCTTTTTGTTGTTGGGCCGCCCATCCCCAGAGAGCACCTTGTTGGCAGAGGTCACGAATCAGGTCTACCAATCGGGTTCTGAGAATATTCGCAAAGGGTGGCTTAACACCGAGCGGCTCGCGAAGCCATTCGGGTGGCTGCGCGGTCTGTTTGGCGGTGCGCCAGCTCCCCAGCTTGTGCGGCGCCTTCTGCTGGCCGGTTACCGCAAGCCTTTTCACGCGGACATATTTGCTGGCACGAAACTGCTTCTTCCAGTCATTGCCGGCTTGGCTGTGGCTCTCTGGGTTAGGGAGAACGTCATCTTTTCATTTATTCTAGCGGTGGTGTTGGCATTCTTGTTGCCGGAATTCTGGCTTAACTACGCTATTAAGAAGAGGCGTGAGCACATCAAACGAAGTTTGCCCGACGCTCTGGATCTCCTTGCTATCTGTATGGAGGCCGGATTGGGACTGGATCAAGCCATTGTGAGAATCGGCCAGGAGCTGAGGCTCAGTCACCCGGAGTTGAGTGAGGAGCTTCTTCAGATCAATCTCGAACAGCGAGCCGGGAATCCCCGGATTGGGGCGTGGCGCAACATGGCAGACCGAGTGGACGTCGAGAGCGTGCGGTCTTTTGTCAACATGTTGGTGCAGACGGAACGCTTTGGAACGCCGATTTCGAAGTCTCTGGGAGCTTTTTCCGATGCCTTGCGTACCCAAAGAAGACAGCGAGCCGAGGAACTTGCGGCCAAGACGACAATCAAGCTGGTTATCCCGCTGGTTCTTTTCATTTTCCCCAGCATCTTTATCGTCACCGTGGTTCCGGCAGTCATAACGCTGATGAAGAGTTTTGGCACTGTGATCTGAGAGGTTTTCAATAGAATCTCGATGGAAAGGAGCGAAACTGTGGACAACGTTAGCTTAGTTCGAGTAGTTTCGGGAGTCATGGCTGTAGTAGTGGCGTTCATTCTGATCTACAGGATGAAGAAAAATTCTCCCCGTTAACGATGGGTTCGCCGTCACTGGCCAGAACTAGGATGGATTTCGCATGGCTGAGAAACGCAGCGAGGTGTACGTGTACAACCAAACGAGAGAGGCGTTCTTGGCCTTCCGGGTGGAGGTGGCGGATTCGGTATTGGGACGCCTGGTTGGGCTTCTCGGTAAGCGGTCCCTTAAGCCGGATAGCGGTGTTTGGATCGTGCCGAGCAATTCCATCCACACCATTGGCATGCTCTTCACGATCGATGTGGTGTTTATCGACGAAAACTTCCGGGTTGTCGGCCTGCGCGAATTAGTTCGGCCTTTCTCAATCACGCTACCAAACTTTCGTGCGGAAAGCGTCTTAGAGTTACCTGCGCACAGCATTTTCAGAAGCCACACGGAGCTCGGGGACCAACTGGTGATCGAGCGGTACGAAGCAGACCAGCGAGCGCCGGGTGAGTCATATCGAGAAGGCAGCCCCGCGGTCAGAGTTTGACCCCGTTCCGACGCTCACTTGCTGGGATGGCGACCGGCTTCGAGATGTTGGCTGGGTGGCCGGCGAGCCGTTTGCCGGAAGGCACTCCGGTCCCTCCATCCCCGAGAGAGTTAACAGGTCAGGGCGTAGAGATCTCATGCGTAGGGTTCTAATACTAGTCACGATGGCAGTCGTCCTTACCTCGGCGCAAGAGAGGCTCAAGGCCTTCCATGTTGCCAAACAAGAGAAACATGAGCTCAAGAAGCGCCACAAGGAAGAAAAGAGGATACTCAAACGGCGGCAACGGGCCATGAAGTCGGTCATGAATCAGCACGAGCAGTCCAGCGACGAAAGCGAGCGCTTCAAGCATGACCTGAAGATGCAGCGACAGTTGCTCCGAAAGGACCAGAAGGACGAAACTCAAAACCTCAAGAAACGTGACACCTTCGTGAGACAGTCGCACCCATCATCCTGAACCGCGCTGTCGACGTTGCGTCAGCTCGATCGGGCGACGTTGGGACCGTTTTGGGCCTCTCGGCGCGTGGAAGTAACTTCCGTCTCGTGGTTTACGGCGTGCCCGGGTCTGAAGGTGCACTCCAAGATTGCCCTCGTTGTGCGTTAGGAGGGGGAGGCGATTCGCCACTATGTGCATCTGGCCACCGGAAACTACAACGCTACCACAGCGCGCCTTTACACGGATTTGGGCTTTCTCACTTGCGACGAGGAGATTGCAGACGACGCTACTCATTTCTTCAACGCTCTCACCGGCTATGCAGCCAAACAAGAC
>Ga0182036_10001008_pt1 | contig 13035 bp, 9 predicted proteins | sample sta12Cox44000080_FD_125966 | JGI IMG/M metagenome (GOLD analysis project Ga0182036, IMG submission 125966) | Lab enrichment of tropical soil microbial communities from Luquillo Experimental Forest, Puerto Rico - statoxic.12C.oxic.44.000.080 | ecosystem: Environmental > Terrestrial > Soil >...
GCGATCGCCTTTAGTTGCTCTAACCAAAGGAAGTGGCCGAGAATTTTTCCCAGTCCATTTTGGGTCGCCGGTGTTCCAGCGAGATTTGAATTCACCGTCGCAGTCGCGAGCAATCCGGTAAGAAACGCGCCTAAAGTTCCGCCGACTGCATGCACGCCAAATGTGTCGAGCGCGTCGTCGTAGTGAAACCACGATTTTAGTTTCGTGCAAGCGAAGAAGGGAACGATGCCGGCCACCACGCCAATGATGACTGCACCGGTTGGATCGACAAATCCGCACGCCGGCGTAATCACGACTAATCCACCGACCGCGCCGGAGCAAAATCCGAGCACACTCGCTTTCCCGCGCAAGCGATACTCCAACATCGCCCAGGTGAACGACGCGACCGCGGTCGCGAGCGTTGTGGTCATGAACGCGTTTGCCGCGATCCCATCAGCGCCGAGCGCGCTGCCCGCGTTGAAGCCGTACCAACCGACCCAGAGCATTCCCGCCCCAACCATGCAAAGCACCATGCTGTGCGGCGCCATGATTTCTCTTCGGAAGCCGAGTCGCGGACCGAGCAACGCGCAAAGCACAAGCGCCGACCAGCCAGACGACATGTGTACCACAGTGCCTCCAGCGAAATCGATCGCGCGAACTTTAGCGTGCTCGTTCCACACCCCATTCATCAGGCCGTCGATTCCCCAAACCATGTGCGCCAAAGGAAAATAAACGGCGAACATCCAAACGCCGACGAAGGCAAGCACTGCGGCGAACCTGATTCGCTCCGCCACCGCGCCTATGATTAGCGCCGGCGTTATGATCGCGAACATCAGCTGGTACATTGCGAAAACATTTTGCGACACCCAGTAGGAGTAATCACCATTTGGTTTCGCATCGACCCCGCGAAGAAATGCAAATTTCAATCCGCCGATGAAGGGCAAGCCGCGCGAGAACACAAGCGAATAGCCGACCGCCCACCACAAAATCGCCACCAGTCCCGCGATCCCCAAGCATTGCGCCAGAACCGACAACACATTTTTTTGCCGGACGAGTCCGCCGTAAAACAGCGCCAATCCCGGCAGCGTCATAAAAAGAACCAGGGCCGACGCGGTCATCATCCAGCCGTTGTGACCAGGACCGGGGCCGGAAATATTGGTGCCGCGTGTCGCTTTTTCGGAATCAGAGCCTCGCGCGGAATTGTTTATGTATGCTTCGAGATCAGTAACGCGTTGCTCAAGTGAAGGAGAGGCGCTTGGGACAGGCGTTTGCGCATTGGCAACGTTTCCCAAAGTCAAGAGCGCACCGAAAATGAGAACGCGGATGAACATGTCGATCCTAAAGCCAGCGTTAATAGAGCCACTGCCTCAAAATCGACAAGGAAAACTCCGCCGAGCAGTGCGTTAGGTAAAGCGCTCGACTGAGCTCTCTCTTTCTTTTCTTTCTCTCTGCTTTAAAATCAAATCTTAACGAACGAGGAATTAACCGTTTTCCCAGATGGTTTGATTGAAACCTGATTCATCGACTGAATGTCGGCTTCATCACTGTTCTCATCGTCAATGTCAGCGTCGCTATCGACTTCTGGTTGCTGCGAAATGACAGCGGGCAGATCGTTCTTCTGCAATTTCTCGTAACGTTGGCGCACGTCGGCCGGAACTTTGTCCAGGTCTTCTTTCGTTTCGACCGGGCCGCTGAATTGAAGGAGTCCTTTCGGGTCCTTTGCCGTCAGCACTTTTTTGCCGTCGACTTTCTCGACCCGCAGCTCGCCGTTGTCGTCCGAATAAACGATCTGCGCTTTGCCAATGTCGATCTTGGTTGTGCTCATGCCGCCGTCTGGGGTGTTCCGACTGATGTTGATGTTTCCCGCTGCGCGGCGCGCTTGCTCGCGAACCTGCCTAGCCTGTTCTCGTACTTGCCGAGCCTGTTCACGCATCTGTTGCGCCATCTCGCGACGTTGCTGTGTTTGCTCTAAAGCCTGCTGCGCCTGTTCCTGCGCCTGCATCACAGCATCATGAATAATTCCGTGAGTCTGATCACCAAGCTGTTCCTTCAATTCGTTCATCTGCTCCTTCAAATTCATGCCGAAGTTTTCCCAGTCATGCCCATTAAAATTAAAATGGGGATGGTGCCCTCGACCGAATTCCGATCGCTCCGGAACTTCTTTCTTCGCCAGCTTCACGCCGACCTTCTCCTCCTTACCCTTGCGCAAGACTGTGAAGGTTACAGTTGTGCCTTCCGGAAAACTGCGGACCAGTTTCGAAAGTTGATCGGGCTCAGTGAGAATTTGGTCGTTTAACATTCTGAGAATGTCGTTCTGTTGGATCCCGGCCGCGGCTGCTGGACCGTCTGGAACAACGTATTCAACGACGAGGCCGAAGCCTTTGGGCAGGCCGAGTTGCTCACTGACCACGCGCGGAACTCCGTCCGTTTCGACACCAAGATAGGTAACCGGAACTTTTTTCTCGTGACGGTCGCGATCGTTACCGGGACCGACCGGACCGATTGGTGGCGGACCGGGTGGCGGGTTTGGTGGATTAGGTTGACTAAAGGCAGCGATCGGCAAGAGCACGAGCGTTGCGATGGTTGCGGTGGATTTTGTGTTCATAGTTTTATTGTCCTGAAACTGGAATAAGTGAGACTTCCTCTCTCGGATAAGAAATTCGCAGCGTTGCGCCGGTTTTCGGGTTATGCCATTGCAGTGTCTCGCGAGTCTGCGAGCGAAGGCGCCGCACTGGCTGATTGGAATTCGTGAAGTGCAGCCCTTCGTCGCGCGTGTGATAGACAACCTGGGTCAAACCGGCCGGAACAAACTGCGCACTTGAGTTTGTAGAGATCGCCGGCGTAAGCGGAGTCGATGCTAGGGCCGGGGTTTTCTTAGCCGGCGACTGAAATCGAACAGACGCGAACAGCACAAGTGCCGTCGCCGCGGTCAAACCAAGACCGAGCGAGAGCCAGTTGAAATGAAAACGTCGTTTGCGCGGAAGCACGGCCGCGGTCGGTGTTGAAGGTTCCTCAGCGAGTGCGCACTCAATTCGAATGACTAAATTTGGCGATGGCTGAGCCGGCCGCAGTTTTCGCAATTGATTTTCGAGTTCGGAAAAATCGTTCATGTTGACGCTAAGGTCTTTTTTAGAGCCGCCAGTGCATAGCGGTAACGCGAGGCAGCGGTATTTTGCGAAATCTCAAGCGCGCTCGCGATTTCAGCGAAAGTCAGTTCGTTCCAAATTTTCATCACCAGCACCTCCCGTTGCTCGCGAGGCAAACCATCGAGTGCAGCCACCAGCGCACGTTGCGAATCGTCTTCGATTTCGAACGCGGGCTGAATAGCCTGCTCGCTCTCGGAAGCAATCGTGGATTCGCGGCGAGCGCGCCTGCTGTCGCGCCGGAGAAAATCGAGCGCAATTGAGCGGACCGTTGCGTAAAGCAGTCCGAGATTCGCGATGTCATGTTGCTTTCGCCAAAAGCGAACGAAAGCCTCCTGAACAATGTCTTCCGCGTCGGCTGCCGATCGCGTCCATTGCCGGGCGAAAAGCACCAAGCCGGGCGCAAGCTGACAAAAGCAAGTCTTCCAATTTTCATCGGTGGCGACATTCTCCATGACCTTTTCACGGTCTTTTATAATCGAGACGCCGCCAAATCCTGATTTTGTCTAATTGCGCCAGATTTTTTCTTGTTTTGGGGACTCCCCGTTGAGACAACCGGCGTTATGAACTGGATACCAATAACTTGCGCGGTAGCAGCTTACTGGATCATTGGCGCCATCTGGTACATGGCTTTGTTCGGAAAAGTCTGGGCGGCTGGAATCCAGCAACACGGCGTCAAACTCGAGCAAAGCGGCACGGCAGCGAAGATGATCGGCAATTTCGTCTGCAATCTCGTCGCTGCGGTGATCATGGCGTATTTGATTCAAAGAATGGGAACATCAGGCTTGATTCACGGCATTCGACTTGGCGCCGGAATGGCAGTCGGATTTTCCGCGACTGCGCTGACGATTCAATACTCGTGGGAATCGAAGCCGTTTAAGGTCTGGTTGATCGACGCGAGCTATCACTTCTTGGGGTGCATCGCGCTCGGCGCCATCCTCGCGGTCTGGAAATAATTATTTCTTAGGCAGCGCGCGCAAGATCAGATTGCCCACCCAATCCGGGTTTGACACACCGTCCCGATACGCTTGCAGTGATTCGACCGACGAATTCACCCGCAGATTGCTGTAGGTTTGATCGACATTCTGCCAGCGTTCGTGCCAATAAACCGCTGCCTTCACGCGAGGATAACGCGTGCGAAAAAGTTCCAGCGCCGTCTTTATCCATTCCGGTTTATGGATTCCGAACTGGCCCGGCTCATATGGGAATTCGCCGGTCGCCCACTCTGCGATCATGACCGGCTTGTTCGGATCGAGGCCGCTTAATTCCTGACATGGCCAGTCCATCAATGCCGTTATCGGCGGGTTTGGTTCGTCTTTGAACTGTTGCCCGTACACGCTCATGCCCAACCAATCAACGTAATCTGAGCCGGGATAATAGGCTGGCGCAAAATTCCACGTATCGAGCGGATAGGAGTAATTGTTTGTCTGAAACATCCATTTGATGTTGGTAACGCCGCGCGCCCGGACGCGATCGACTACGTGACGATACGCGCGTCGGAAAGCTTCTGGGCCTTTCCAGTTGTTGGCCTCGTAGTCCCAATCTCCGCCGCCATAGAATGTTCCCGACCACGGAAACCAGTCACCGTTCATCTCATTGGCGAACGCAACAATCATCGGATGACCAAACTGGCGCGCAGCGTCGGCCCACTTTTCGATGTAGCCGTCCCATTTCCCAGCGATAAGGTCATTCAAGTTGAATTTGTCCGGACCGCGGTTCTGGACGTATGGTCTGTCCCACGGCGACCAAAAAACCAGCGGCAAAGAGCCGTGTCGCCACACGACATTCAAATTCGCAGTCGGAAAACTTTGTTCTCCCCAGTAGCTCGACGACGCGATGATTGCCTGGTGTTTGCCGACCATCTGCTCGAAATCTTCGATCATCTCCAGCGCAACCTCGTCTTCTTCGTCGCCGAAATCGATGAATGCGCCGGTGTAAGCGCCATGCTCGGGTACCAAGACTTCAACCGAGCCGTTCGGATCGATTCGGCTGACTTGTTGCGATTTAAATTTCTCGCAGCCGTAGAGAACAAGGACCGACAGCGTCAGAGAGCAAACGCCGAACACTGAACGTTGCACATCGAACATCGAATTAGGATTCGACTTGCACTGGAACACTCGCGGTGCGTTCGAGTTTGCCCCAGCTGACCCACGCGCCTTTCACCGCGCGCAAGATTGCCTTCCAGATGCAGTAGCTCAGCATCGGCCGATAAATGAGACGCATCGGTAGAATTCGCCACGCGCACGCGACTGGCTCCTTTTCCAAAATGCAGGCGAGCGTGGCAAGCATCACATCCATCGAGAGAAATATAATCACGAACGGCAATACTGCGTTCCACGCGCCGAACGGAAGTGACGCCAGCAAAAACAAATCCACCACCGGTGTAACCGCGACGAGGATGATTTGGAAAAACCAAACGCTTGGCAAACTGAACCAGCCGAGCGCGCGATAGTTCCAGTTGAAAACCATGTCGCGATGTTTCCACAAACATTGCAGCGTGCCGTAGGCCCAACGGAATCGTTGACGCGCCAGAGTAGCCACAGATTCCGGCGCTTCGGTCCAACCAATCGCCTGCGGCACGTAAACGATCCGTTGTCGATCTTTGTGCAACGTGAGAGTCAGATCGGTGTCTTCCGCGAGCGTTTGCAAACTTAAACCGCCAGCCTGATCGATCGCTTCCTTCCGGATCGCGCTGATCGCACCGGGCACAACCGTGATGCAGTTCCAACGCGTGTAGGCGCGGCGATCGAGATTGAATCCGCAAGTGTACTCGAGCGACTGGCAGCGCGCGATGAAAGTCTGCAGGTTGCCGACCTTCGCGTGCCCGGAAACGGCGCCCACGGCCTTGTCGGCAAACGGTTCGGTTAACAGCGCAAGGGTGTCGCGTTGAAAATGGGTGTCTGCATCAACGAACACGACGATGCTATGATGAATAGCGCTCAACGCGCGCCGCAGTGCACGCGCTTTCCCGCGATTTTCCTGACGCAGCAATCGCACGCGCGCATCAACATCCACCACCCGCTCAACTTCAGCGCTCGTCTCATCCGCAGAACCGTCGTCGACCACGATGACCTCGAGCTCCCCTTTGTAATCTGTCGAAAGCAACGACCGCAACGTTCCCGCGATCACTTTTCCCTCATTGTATGCGGCCATCACGATGCTGACGGGCTGGTTGGATTCTTGTTTCGGCAAACGTCGAAATCGATAAGCGAGCCAAATCACAATTAATGTCCGCACGACCACAAGCGCAGTCGCGACGATCATGAATGCCCAGAGGAATTCTTCGAGCGCGTGGTAAACATGAAAGCCAGCGCTGCTGACAATTTGTGTCAACGATCGGCTCTCAGTTTGCAGCGGAGGCATCACCGAGTCGCGAGACGTTCCGAGCAAAGTGCTCAACGGCACGATTGTGTCTCCGCGTGTGTGCAGCCAATCGAGAATCTTCGGCAGCGCGGCCACCGTCTGCGAACGATCGCCCCCGGCGTCGTGCAACAAGATAATGTTGCCATCGCGACGCTGCTGCTTGACCCGTTGCAAAATGATGTCCGCGCCCGGTTTCGCCCAATCCTGCGGATCAATATTTTCGAGCACCACGAGATAGCCCAGCTCCTCCGCAATATGCAGCGGCATCAGCTCGCTCATCTGCGATGGCTGTGTATCCGCGGCGTAGGGCGGCCGAAACAATGTCGTAGCGCGACCGGTGATTGTTTCGATCAAAAGCTGGGTGGCATTTAATTCCAGTCGCACATGCTCCGGCCACGCGAGCGCGAGATTGGGATGATAGTAAGTGTGGTTTCCAATTTCATGACCTTCGTTCACGATCCGTCTGACGAGTCCCTGATATCTCTCGGCATTCACGCCGACCAAAAAGAACGCGGCCTTGACGTTCGCCGCTCTTAAAATATCCAAAATCTTGGGCGTCCACTCTGGATCAGGGCCGTCATCAAAAGTGATCGCGACCTGATGCTCTCCGCCGGCTCCTTGATGGTAAAGCGTCGGAAACTCGGGAAACTTTGTGTAATTGGCGGTAAGATAACCGCCGTCATCAACCGCAAGTTTTCGCGTCCCGTCCGCGCGAGTTTCATCGACCGACACGATCTCGCCTTCGCCGACGTCAGTGATTGTGTCAGTCCCCTTCAACACTTCCAATGCTTCGCGCGTCTGATTGTCCATCTTGAAATCGCGCGGAACTGTAAGCGCATCCCAAATCGCTGGATCTTCGGTCCCGAGCCGATAGAGCGCGAACCCGCCCGCTTTTTGATCGCGCACTTCCCGGAGCTCATTCAAAAACGTGACAACATCCAAAAACCAAACTGCGTGTTCCTTGTTCTCCTCCTCGAAATAGAAGTACGGATTGTAACTCGGGCCGCTCACTTCCGCCGATTCGACTTCGGCGTTGTAGGCGCGGCTCATCGCTTCAGGAAAACTGATCGGCTCCGCTTTTTTCCCGCCAATCGTCCAATCGTAGCCATAACTCCCGAGCGTGATGATCCACTGTTTTGTCTCGCTTCCTTCCAACAAAACGTGCAGCCAACCTTCAAACCACGGCCGCGAACCGAGTGGTCCCGGTGGATCGGCGTCGGACGTCTCGTCGAAAAGTGAAGCGACGAAGCGATCGACGTTGTCCGAAAGTTCGTCGAAATCGATGTAGTCCAATTCCTCGCCGGGCTGAACGGTCAACCACAGCTCCTTATCATCGTTGTGGAGCGCGTCGCAAAATTTGTTGATGAACGCCGTGATGTCCTTTTTATAAGCGGGATCGACCTGTTCCCAATCGACCACGGCGCCAGCTGCTTTCGCATCGCGCAACGCCGCCACCACTTTTGTGAAGAAACGTTCCTGTCGGTCCGCTGGTCCATGCGCGAGATTTTCAATGGCTTCCGGTTGCCATGTGTCGCCGACCAGGTTCGTCAGCAACGGCATGAGCTTGATCCCTTTGCTCTGGCAAAATTTCGGCAGCCGCGGGTCGGAATCGATCTGAATGTCGCCGAGACCGTTCACGATCGTGATCCATTCGGGACACAAGTGCGTAATGAGGGACGCGTGTTCTTCGAGCGACGAGTAGCTGTACGGATCGCCGTTTGTATAAAACGCGAGGCGCACTTCATTTGACGGCGCTTTCTTGCGCGGCTTCACCGGCGGCGCGGGCGTCGAAGTTGGGTTCGCGCCGGCCAATTTCTTCGCTCCTTGTTTTGCCTCGGCAAATTTCTGCCACAGCAATGAGTTTGGCGGCGTTGGCCCAGCAGGATTTTGTTTCTGGAGGGCTTTCAATTGCCCCTTCAATTGCCGCAACGAAAAGGGCACTCGCATTTTCGGCGCGACGAAAAGTGTTTGCACAAAAAGCACCGTCCCCAAGAACGCGATTACGCCGAAAATGAGCAGAATGAGCCGCAACCGCGGCCACCGTTTACCGGCCGGATCTGAAAAAACGAAAGGGGGTAGATTGTCCCGAGGGTTGTCGTGCATGAGCCGCCTATTTTCGCTCAGTCGCGTAAGAATTAAAGTGAGTTTGGACGAATTCTGCCTCTTTCATTGGGCGTTGGACGTTGGACGTTAAGAATTAGTTTTTCCTCAAAATCTCTGGCAAACTGTCGGGCATTATCTCGCAAAATTTCCGCCGCATGTTTCACGTTCTCGTCCATACTCATCCCCAGTCTCTGGTTCTGGTAAACCCCATCGAAAAGCTGCAGTACTTGTCGATCTTCAGTTGCACGGCCGACGAAAGCGAAAACGCGCTTCCCATATTTTCGCGCGAGTCGCGCCACACCGGCGGGCGTTTTTCCCTCCAACGTCTGTCGATCCAAACTTCCTTCGCCGGTGATCACGAGATCGACATTTCTAATTTTCGCTTCGAGCCCGACTGACTCTGCGACAACGTCGAAGCCCGGCCGAATCGTTGCGCCGCAAAAGCTCACCAATCCAAATCCGAGTCCACCAGCGGCGCCTGCGCCTGGTTCATTCCGATAATCAATACCGAATTGTTTGGCGACAATGTCGGCGAGTCTTGTTAACGCGGCTTCCAGCTTCTCAAGTTGCGTCGCACCCTTTTGTGGACCGAACACTCGCGTCGCGCCATTTTCTCCGAGCAGCGGATTTCGAACATCAACTGCAGCGATAATGTTCGGAAATGATTTGCCGTCCCCTGCCGCTTCGCGACTTCCTCTGCCTAACAGAGAGGATTGAGGTGAGGGCAAAATCCTTTCAAGTGCAACAAGATCGACAGGTATTTGGATTTCCAATTCGCTTTTATTCAAGAATCGGAAACCTAGTGCGCGCGCCATTCCGACTCCGCCATCGTTGGTCGCGCTGCCGCCCAGCCCGATGATAATTTCTTGAGCACCGCATTTCGCCGCATCCAAAATCATTTTCCCAACGCCAAATGTGCCAGTGATCTCAGGATTTAACTCGTCAGACTGCAGTCGCCGCATGCCCGCGGCCTCACTCATCTCCATTATCGCGAGTTGCTGATCATCAACCCATGCATAGCGGGCATCGATCTCGCGACCCAGCGGATCTTGGGTTTTGCAACTCAACCACGAACCGCTGAGTGCCTGCGATATTACTTCCGCAGTTCCTTCGCCACCATCCGCCAATGGCAATATGCCAATCTTGGCATCAGGCAGAGCATCGCGCAGACCTGCGGTGATTGCCTCACTCACTTCTCGCGCGCTTAGCGTGCCTTTGAATTTGTCCGGCGCGATTAAAATGCGCACGCGTCAGGATTTTAACTTTCGCTCCAAAACCCCGCCTGCCAGCTGTGGATTCGCCTTGCCCTTCGACAATTTCATAACCTGACCCTTGAGAAAATTGAGCGATGCTGCGTTGCCTGCTCTGAAATCGGCCACTGGTTTCGGATTCGCGGCGATCACTTCATCGCACAATTTCCCAATTGCGCTCGTGTCGCTCAGCTGCTCGATCCCTTTTTCTTTCACAATCATCGCGGCGCCTTTCCCACTGGAAAACATCTCTGCGAAAACTTCCTTGCCCTGCTTGCTGCTAATCATTCCACTCTCGATCAAAGTGACCAATTCATCCAGCGCTTCCGGCGGAATCGGACAATCGTTAATCGTTTTCCCCGCAGTGGCGAGCACGCTTTGTAGGTCGTTCAGGATCCAGTTCGCAACATTCTTCGGTTTCTTCGAGCCCTTGGCCGCAGTTTCGAAGTAGCGCGCAAGATCGACATCGTCTGCCAAAACCCCGGCGTCGTACGCAGTAACTTGATATTGCTCGACGAAACGCGCGCGTTTTTGTTTCGGTAATTCCGGAACCCGTGAGCGGGCTTCGGGCAGCAACGCTTCGGTCTTCACCGGCACCAAATCCGGATCCGGAAAATAGCGGTAATCATGCGCTGATTCCTTTGTCCTCATGAGAAATGTTTCGCCCGCGGCATCGTCCCAGCCGCGCGTTTCCTGTTGAAGTTTTTCTCCGCGCTTCAACGTGTCAATCTGCCGCTGAATCTCGAACGTCAACGCGCGTCGTACGCCGCTGATCGAATTCATATTCTTAATCTCAATCTTCGCGCCGAGTTCAGCTTGAGTTTCGGGGCGTACTGAAACATTGCAATCGCAGCGCAATTGACCTTTCTCCATATCGGCGTCGCTCACCCTGCCATAAATCAGAATCTGTCTCAGCGAAGTCAGAAACGCGAACGCTTCCTCGGGCGAATTAATGTCGGGCTGCGTCACAATTTCCATCAACGGCGTGCCGGCGCGGTTGAAATCGATCCCTGTGCTGTTTTCGAAGTGAAGATTTTTTGCAACATCTTCCTCGAGATGAATTCGCACCAAATGCACTTCCTTGTCCGATGTCGCGATATTTTTCTGCGCGTCTTTCGGATAAGCGAGATCGTGCAACGGCACGCCGCCGTTTTCACATAGCGGCATGTCGTATTGCGAGATCTGGTAATTTTTCGGCATGTCGGGATAAAAATAATTTTTTCGGTCGAATTTGCAGATCGGCGAGATGTCGCAATCGAGCATCAATCCGGTCAACACAGTCATGAGCAACGCTTCGTGATTCATCACCGGCAGCGAGCCCGGCAAACCGAGACAAACCGGACAAGTGTGAGTGTTCGGCGCCGCGCCAAATTCCACCGGACACGTACAGAACATCTTCGAGCGCGTCTTCAATTGGACGTGGACCTCAAGTCCGATTGTCGCGGTATACTTCATTGCGATTTCTGCAGGGCATAGTCTAGCGCTGCGCTCAAATCGATTTTTGTCAATCGCTCGTGCAAATCGGGATCATTCGCCGCATCGATGATCCGTTGATCTTGAATCAACTCAAGTAATTGTCCCTGCGCCAGCATTTGCGCGATCTCCTGATCATTACGTAACGCAATGATTTTTGGATGCTCGCTCAATTCACGTGAGCCAGGATAGGAAAGAAAGCGCTCTGCGTTCTGTGGATTCGCCGCTACCTGCCCAATTTTCTCCATGAGATCGTAAGTTCTTTGCGGAACGACATCGACTTTCTTGACCGCATTACCGATCACGCCCATCTCCAGCGAATTTTTCAAGCGCGCCAAAGAAGTCGTAAGTGGCGCCTCCTCTTCGCTTGCTTCTCCTAGCAGGCGTCGTCGCACATCGACCGCGTGCACAACACTCGAATCGTTTGCTTGCTCCCGAACTTCTGCGTTGGCAACGGAACCGATCGATCGAATGGCAACGATCATCAGCCACACCAAAAATAAACCGAAGAACACCCCGAGCACTGCGCCAGCGGATCCGTAAAACAATCGAACGATCAACCATTCGTGTTGATCCGTTGGCCGAAAAAGAGCCGAACCCGTCCCGCTAATGACCACGTAAACGATAAGCGCGAAGATGGCCCCGGCGCAGATGGACAAGAGCGCGTCCGGCATTCGGACAAACATCCCAAGAAGCGGCGCGAGAAACTTGCCGCCGAAGAACGCCGCAAAATATGCGGCAATGAGCGCACCGAGCCGTGCAACTTGTCGCGGCAAACCTCGCCGCCAACCGCGCACGATTTCGAACAGAATCAAAACGAGCGCGAAGGAGACGAAGACGATCTGCCAAAGCGGCGAACCGGCGACGGACTGAATTTGCGAATTCATGCGTTCGAAAAACTGATCGCGCGCTGACGAAGCACGTGATCGCAGAGGACTAATGCGGCCATGGCTTCGACCATTGGCACAGCGCGCGGCAGCACGCATGGATCGTGGCGACCGCGTATCGCCAGTTTGGTCTGTTCGCGTCCAGCGCTGACAGTTTTCTGCTCACGGGCAATGGTTGCGGTCGGTTTGAACGCCACGCGAAAATAAATTTCCTCTCCGTTGGAGATCCCTCCCTGAATTCCTCCAGAATAATTCGTCTGCGTCCGAACTTTGCCACCGCGCATTTCAAACGGATCGTTGTGTTCGGAGCCGCGCATTCGCATGGCAGAAAACCCAGAACCGATCTCAAAGCCTTTTGTCGCCGGCAAGCTGAGCATCGCCTTTGCCAAATCGGCTTCGAGTTTATCGAAAACCGGTTCACCTAATCCGACTGGCCCGTTTCTCACGACACATTCGATCGCTCCGCCTAACGAATCGCCCTCCGCGCGCGTTTTCTCGATCAATGAAATCATTTTTTTGGCCGCCGCTTTGTCCGGACAACGGACAATATTTGCATCGACATGGGCGGTATTCACCTTCGACCTGTCGACTTTGGCGGTGAGCTCGTGGATTTGCGCAACATAAGCCACGATGTCGATCTTCGGATAGAATGATCGTAGAGTTTTTCGAGCAATCACGCCAGCGGCGACGCGGGCGATCGTTTCGCGAGCTGACGCACGTCCACCACCCTGCCAATTTCTAATTCCGTACTTGGCCTCGTAAGTGAAATCGGCATGCGACGGCCGAAATTTCTTTGCGACCTCGGCATAATCCTCCGGTCGCGCATCTTTGTTGCGA
>Ga0182036_10001012_pt1 | contig 13001 bp, 14 predicted proteins | sample sta12Cox44000080_FD_125966 | JGI IMG/M metagenome (GOLD analysis project Ga0182036, IMG submission 125966) | Lab enrichment of tropical soil microbial communities from Luquillo Experimental Forest, Puerto Rico - statoxic.12C.oxic.44.000.080 | ecosystem: Environmental > Terrestrial > Soil >...
AAACTCAACACCCACCTGCTGCCCTTAATGCTGGCTAATTTCGTCGAGACCAGCCCTATCCCCGTCAAGGCCGCGCTCGCCATGATGGGTATGATCGAAGAGGTCTACCGCCTCCCTCTAGTACCCATGAAGGCCGAGAACCGTGCCAAGCTGGAAAACGTGCTCGCTGCTCAGGGGCTGCTGCAGCCTCAGCGGGTTTAATCTAGTGGGCTCCGAGTCCGTCGCCAAGAACAGGCTAACGTTCTTACTCTGCTTGACGATTCCCCTTGCCAATTGTAGCTTTCGCGGGATTGGCTTGACTCGAATTCCGAGGAGGCCTCTAAGCCTCTGACATGAACTCAAGAACTCTGATAGCTCTCCAGAAGAAGTCCAAGGAGATGAAGGATTATGAAACGGCTGGCGATGGCAGTTGCCCTCTTGACTCTGACCGGCACGCTCGACTTGCACACGCCCTTGAAAGCGCAAAAGTCGGCAAGCCCAAGCCGTAAGGGCGCCAACGGAAGCGGCATTAATTTTGAAGGTGCGGCCAACGTGATGAACCGGGCCGCGCGTCCTGTGGCGTTGCTAAGGAACGACGAGGCCCAGCGTACAGACGTCGTGGCTCAGAGTGATGGTCTGCCGCGACACCGGATCATCGGGTTGACCGTCGGACCGACAGATATCAAGGCGCCTGAAAATCGCAGAATGAACCCGCCTACGGTGAAATCAGTGGCGGCTGGTGGCGCCGCTGAGGCAGCAGGCATTCAGCCCGGTGACGTTGTAAGTGAGGTGGATACCCTGCCCGTAGATACTTCCGCAGACTTCGTGAGGTTAATTGGCCGACACCTCGCCGGCGATCAGGTTCGCGTTGGGCTGGTTCGCGCTGGCGAGAAAATAAGCAAGACCGCCACCTTGAAGCCGCACCCCTTCGAAATCACCCCGGATGCGAGCGTCCTGTATAGATCGGTTCAGGTTGAAGGCGCGCGACGACGCGTGATTGTCACCCGCCCGAACGCTCCTGGACGATATCCTGCGGTATTGCTCATAGGCGGGCTGGGCTGTTACTCGCTGGACGGAGAATTGATGCGCGATATCGGGTACGGGCCTATCCTCAGGGCGCTTCTGAAACACGGTTTTGTGACCATGCGGGTCGAGAAGACCGGCGAGGGCGACAGCGAAGGTCCAGCTTGCACGGACGGCCACGCCACGGCCGAACTGGAGGCCGAGGGATACGTGGCCGCTCTGCGCGCCCTGAAGGGCTACAACTTTGTGGAGTCCGACAAGGTCTTCATCTTCGCCCACAGCCTGGGCCCCCTGATCGCTGCCCTGGTCCTTCCACAGGAGTCAGTGCGCGGCGTCGTGGCAGCGGAGACCATCGGGCGAAGCTGGTTTGAGTATGGGCTGGAAAACGTCCGTCGCCAGAGCTCGCTGGCGGGGGAGCCTCCCGACCAAGTAGACGCCGAAGTCCGTGCCCATGAGAAGTGCGCGCACCATTTTTACGTGCTGCACGAGCCAGCGGAAGCAGTCGTCAAGCTGGGCGAACAGTGCGGGGAGATGATCCGCAGCTACGCGGGCGTCCCCAGCACGTACATGCAGCAAATCGGGGATCTCAGCTTGGCCAAGCAATGGAAACAGATAGACGTTCCTGTACTGGTCATTTACGGCACTTCCAACCCCGCGACCAGCGCCGACGAGGGTCGCTACCTGGTCGAGATCATCAATACTTTTCATCCGGGGCGTGCAAGCTTCGTCGAACTCCCCGGAATGGGCCATGACTTCGCCCGCTATTCTTCGCAAGCGGAGTATCTTCGCCGACGCCACGACGGCAGACCGCATCCGTTTGACGACGAAGTCCTCGTCGTCCTCACCAAGTGGATGGACGAGCAATCAGACACCTGAACCTCGCGACGCGACAGCTCCCATCCCGAATTCCGCCATAGGCTGGCGTCCCTTCATCGCCGGCTCGGGTCCGTTACAAGTCGCAGGAGGCGAGAAAGGTGCGTTCCCAGCTCCGGGATTTTGCACGTGAAGTCGCCATTTGCATCAACCTCTGTAGGCCAAGCCGCAGCAGAACGAGGGTCATGCGCGAGTACATGCGCACTTCACCTCCACGGCACATTGACCACTATGGCAGTCCTACGCAACAGCGGACGCCGCTCGTGTTGCTTTCGACTGGCCTTCGCGCACAATCTCGATACTGCCCTTAAAATAGGCGCCGTCTTCAATGGCGACACCAGCGGATACGATATCGCCGACGACGGTGCCTGTCTTGCGAATTTCAACTCGATCCTTGGCCGAGATTCTACCATTGACCGTACCGTGGACCACGACCTGCCGAGCATGAATTTCGGACCTTACTTGGCTTACGGGGCCGATGGTCAGGCAGTGGTCCTGAAAGTTGAGAGTACCCTCACATTCTCCTTCAATCAGGAGATCCTCTTTCCCTGACAAGTCTCCCTTGACCAGCACTCCCTGGCCGAGAACCGTCTGCACTCGACTCCCTGAAGTCGGACTTATCGTTCTCTGGGGATTCTCGGCCATAGGTTGCTCCGGTTGAGGAGTTTCCGGCAGGTCCGGTGTTACTTCCAGTTCCGCGGAGGGGACGGACAGCCCTGTCAGTACCTCCGGGTCCCCGGTTGGGGTCGATCGGGGCTTCTTGTCCCACAACATGGTGCACTCCTCCCGCTGGGACTTCTTGGCGGACGCAGCCAATTCCCCTCCGCCGCCTACCCTAGACGTGAGAGAATATTAGATCAACGGCAATAAGAATGCAATAATTAATTTGCTAGCATCGGCAGCAGTAAAAGAAGGGCTGTGTCCACCGGATCTTTGGTCGAGGAACGATGCCTCGGGGTTAGCGACTGGTGGGACTCGATCTAACGGCAAGTACTTCGCGCAGACCAGAGCGTGTCAGGACCGTCTTGACGATACCCGCCGGGATTAGCCGCTCCATCTCGCGGTTCGACAAAGGCGGATAGAGGAAGGGCTTTTGACCCGTGGCTAGGGCGGTTAGCTTGGTGAGGGTCTCAAGATACCAGATGGCGTCCGCCCCCGTTGTCAAGCAAGCTTCGCGCAGGACGAAAAAGAGCACTCCGCCGGGCTCAAGATAGAAATACATGCGGTGAACCACGTCAGCCAGAGCCTCTCGGGGTAGCAAGTCAAGAAGTTGCCAACAGAACACGATTGAAACGGAACCGGGGTGAATCGTCGGCAACTCTGAGAGCAGCCGCTCGGTTCGAAAGACCGGGGCTTTACCGCTGTGATCCCACAGTTTGCCGTCGCTGCGGCTAACGAGCGAAAGCAGATCGGCGACATGGAGTCTGGAGCCACGCTCCAGCAGCACGTTTACCGTCGAGCTTCGAACGGGACCGCAGTCCAATACACACGGGTGCGGATTGTCTTGGAGCCGTGCCCAGAGCCAATCGAGGCTTCCACTTGTCTTGGCCCCGGCGGTTCCCAAACCAAAGTTGGTTGCGCCTTCATGGCCAGCGGTCGTCAAACTCAAGTCGCAGTTGTTCCCCTTGGGTGTTCCTGTCGATCAAGTTGAAATCGAGATACCAACTGGAATCCAGACGCATCACGGACACCGCCCTCCCTCCCCAGCACAAGTTGACATCCCTTGACCCGCAGAGTGAAACTAAGAGCCCTCTAGTTCTCTTTAGGGTGTTGAACGTGTGGCAGCGACGGCGCGAGGGGCTTCCTGGGCCTTGTCGCGTACCACTTCGATGCTGCCCTTGAAGTACGCTCCCTCTTCAATCGCAATCCCAGCCGCAACCAGATCACCTACCACATGACCCGTCTTGCGGATTTCGATCCGGTCGGCAGCAGTAATCTTGCCAACCGCCGAACCACTGATGATTACCTGTCGCGCATTAATGTCGGACTTCACCTGGCCCTGAGCGGCTATCGTCAGGCAATGCTCCTGGAGGTTAATCGGCCCTTCAATCTGCCCCTCAATCACGAGGTCGTCTTTGCCCGACAGCTCACCGCGTAGCACCAAGGACCCACCCAGGCAACTGGCATGGTTATTGGAGGTTACTGTTGCCGAAGGTCGAAACGTTGCATCCGTCATAGGGGTCTCCCATTGAGGAGTAGCGACACGAGTCGCGGGTGAAGCGGGTTGTACTTCTTCCTTCTTTCTGCCGATGGTTTCCGCTTTCTTCTCCCACCACATGGCCGCTCCATCTCCCATTGGACGAACCAACGCCAGCACGCCAACGCCGATTGCCCATGGAATAGCAAAAATAGTACTCTCGGTCGGCCCGAAAAGCAATCACTACCTTCCGCAGGTTCCGCAGGGCCGCGGGAACTCCAGCGCAGGTCTTGGCGGAGTTTTCGATTTCTTTCTCCGCGCCTTTGAGCTTTCCGCTCCTTGTAGGACTCCCTGGTCTGAGGAGTGCATCCGTTCTCGGTTGCGCACGTGGCACTTTCGGCGCGCGACTATAGCTATTCTCACCTAATGCACCCGAGCGGCCGGCTGTCCAGTCCAGAAACGCGTCAGGGCGGCGGCGAGAAAGGCGACAAAACCAGAGTAGTGTTGGCTATAGTATATCGACAAGTCAAGAAGTATCTTTGGTGGCATGCGACGCGCTCGGGATTGCGTCCGTCGCGATCTGGGAAGTATGCAAGTTCTTAAAGAGCTGTTCCGTAGCTACACCCTCTTCCGCTCTTTCTGCTCGCCTTGCCCACCCATTCCCACCATAGGTCGGAAATAACTGGGAAATGCTGGGCAAGGACGGCCACACTTTGTGAAAGCACTTTCCAGGCTAGACAAGTCACAAGCGCCTCGGGGCGGTAGTGGGTGAGCCCGGTTCAGCCGTGGCACGCTAAGACCCCCCTTTGCTGCCGTCGGGCGAGACAAGGACCCACCTTCCACTCTGAGAACAAGACACATAGGTTTCTCTCACGTCCCTCCAGGGTCGAAGGTTTACAGCCCTCTTGGACTTTTCCAGTATCTGGTGATTAGCCATTGCTTTTTGGTCTTGTGGTCGCGGGGCTTTGGCAGGACACTTGCCCATGCTAAGTGCGGGGCTGCCAGGAGGGGGGCAGCCTCCCATTGCGCAAGCGAAGGACGCGCGTATGACTGTGGGCAAGGGTGCGTCGAGAAGCGCTACAAACTCTGGAATCCTCGAGCGAGTCTTCCAGTGCTACGTTATCGCAGGTCTATTCTCTACCTCGGGCGTCGACGTGCTGCTGGTCATGACACTGGCATTTCTCGTTTTTGCCTCGCTGTGGCAGACGGTTGTGCTATTTAGTCGCGATGATCTCGCCTTCTCCTGAGTACCAGACCCGCCTTATAACCGCCTCCGGCGACGAGGCGGTGGGCTTCCCTCACGCAACAGCCCTCAGGTCGTGGTCCCAAAGAAGCTTCGATCATGGAGCGGGACAGTGCCGAGGGAGGTCCCACGACCATTCAGCCGCCACTGATGGCTGGCACAATCGAGATCTCAGTTCCAGGAGATATGAGAGTTGCAAGTCCACCTGTGTATCGGAAGTCTTCATTTCCTACGAAGACGTTAATGTGCTCCCGGATTTGTCCTTGTTCCGTCACGACACGATCCCGAATGCCTGGACATGCAACCCACAGCGCCTGCAAGGCGTCAGCCAGCGTGGCCGCAGACGCTTCAAGCTCCACTTGGCTGTGGCCGTCGGCAAAGGAACGCAGCGGACCCGGTATGTGAAACGTGACGGACATCAACTTCTTGGGATAGGAGTCAGAAGTCAGGAGTCAGGAGCCAGAATTGCCTCTGGTCGAGGTTGCGGGCAAGTGGCTTCAGCAGACTGTTTACGGCGCGCCTGTTACCTCCTGCTTCCTGCTTGGGGCCTCGTGCTTCTTAACCTCCTCTTCTGACTTCTGACTCGTGACTTCTGACTTCTTGTCGTTGTCGGCTTTGACTTCCGTCCCGGACGAGGCTCTCCGATCACTGCGCTTCTAACACAAACCACCGCCGGCAGGCCCTCTAGAATCCGGTTCCAAGTCTTCCCTTCGTCGCATGAGCCGTAGAGTTGCCCGCTTCGTGTGCCGAAGTAGAGGCCATGCGGGTTAAGCGAGTCAGCCGCCATTGCGTCGCGCAGGACAGTCTCGTACGCTCGCTTTTGTGGCAGGCCGCGCGCGAGCGGTTCCCATGAACCCCCGGCGTTGCGGGTGCGATAGACGCGCAGACGGCCGTCGACTGTGCAACGGAACTCGTCGGACTCGACCGGCAGGATGTAAACGCACTCGGGATTGTGGGGATGCATCACCATGGCAAAGCCGAAGTCCGAAGGCACCCCGTTTGCGATGTCCCTCCAACTCTCGGCGCCATCATCCGAGCGATACAAGCCCCAATGGTTCTGCAGGAAGAGGCGTTCGGGGCGAGCCGGGTGCATCACCATTTTGTGCACGCATTGACCGAATTCAGGGTACTTCTCGGGCTGATGGACAACGCGAATGCCGCGGTTCCGCGACTGCCAGGACAATCCACTGTCGTCGGTGCTGTAAACGCCGCCGGACGAAATCGCGACGTGCATCCGGCTGTTTTTGGTGGGGTCGGGCAGAATGGTATGCAAGCAGAGGCCGCCGTTTCCGGGCACCCAGCGGGGGCGATGGGGATGATCAAACAGACCGCGAACGAGCGACCACGTTTCACCTGCGTCGCGCGACTCAAACAGCGCCGCCGGCTCGACGCCGCAAAAGAGAACGTTGGGCTCCTCCGGACGGCCGAGAGAAATCTGCCAGACGTTTTTCAGGGAGGCGCCTGAATCAGCAGGGAATTTGATGTTCGCCTCGGGAGGATTGGTCCAAACCTTGCCGAAATCGTCGCTCGAACGCAAATAGGTGCCCCAGTAGCTGTACGTTGATGCCCACAAGCGATGCCGGCCGTCTCGGCCGTCGTAAGCCAAGGCATAAATGGAATGCCCGGGGAAATAAGGTCCGGCCACATCCCAGCGGCGGCGGTCGAAAGTCGCCCGCAGCAGGAAGGCCCCCTTGACGGTGCCGATTGTTAGCAGTACATCGCCATCTCTGACGCGAAGGTGCCGAATGCCCCGAAACACTGTGGTGAATGGTCCTCTTTGCTCGCTGGCTCGGGGCGGCTTGGTCATCGACAGGGACTGCAGAGCCTCGAGTGCTGCCTGGACCTCCCCAGCCTGTTGGTATCGTTCGGCAGGCTCTTTGGCCAAGCAGCGCTGGATGACAGCCCAAAGGCCGGGAGGTATCCGATCTGGCAGCGGTGGCGGCAACTCATGCAAGATGGTGGAGCCGACTTCGAGGTTAGTGCCACCGCGAAAGGGTAATTGTCCGGAAGCCGCTTCGTAGAGTACCACCCCGAGCGCCCACAGGTCACTGCGGTAGTCCCCGCCCTGCCCGCGCAGGACTTCGGGCGCCATGTAGGACAAGGTGCCCGTGATCGCTCCAGCGCCTTCGAGAGGTCCGACGCTCGCTGTTGCTTCGTCCACCACGAACTTGGGCGAGCGTCGCGCCAAACCGAAATCGAGCACTTTAACCAGGCCCTGCGGAGTCACAATGATGTTACTGCTCTTCAGGTCGTGATGAATGATGTTGCGGCCATGGGCGTGCGCCAGTGCGCCGGCAAGCTGGACGCCGTAACGCAAGATGGACACGACAGCTAGACCCGCGCTTTCAATCAACGCCTTTAGTGTTTTGCCTTCGACCAACTCCATCACCATGTACAGCTCGCCGTCGAACTCTCCGACTTCGTGGATGGTGCAGATGTTGGGATGGCTAAGAGCGGAGGCAGCCCGGGCTTCGTGTAAGAGCTTCTCTCGAGACGACTCTTCAACCACGCTACCTTCGCGCACGACCTTCAAAGCAACATCTCGCTGCAGAACCTCGTCGTGCGCGCGATAGACAACACCCATCCCCCCTTGCCCAATCTTAGAGACGATGCGGTAGTGGCCAAGCAATTCGCCGATCACTAAATGCTCCTCGGGGTTTAGATCGCTACGGTCTTGAGTATAGAACAAGGTCCGCTGCCGAGCATGAAATCAACCCGACTACGCTTCGACTTCGCTCAGCGCCCTAAGCCGGTCGAAGGGCCGCCCTCGCCCCTTGCGGGAGAGGGTGGAGAATAGCGAGCCGGGTGAGGGGGTGCCAGCTATTTCGACATGGTGCTCCCCTCACAGTCGAGGTGCAACCGCGGCCGCAGCTTCGGCCGATGTGACCACGGGAATCACCTCGAACTCGATCAGATCTTCCCAGCGGGCCGTCCACTGCGCCAGAAGCGACGAGTCGTCGCATTCCATGATTTGGAAGCAGCGGCGGAGGTCGTTCGACACCCAGCTCGCCACATACCTGAGGCCGTCTGGGGCCAGACGGCCGTGCTCGCGAAAGCGGCGGTACACCGGCAGGGCGTTCCCGTCGCGGAAGTGCTCGACGACCATGTACAGCATGCACTCCTCCCAAGATCACGCGCGTGACGGGCTAACGACCAAAGGCTACCATGCGCCGGACGAGTTCGCTGAATCCTCAGCCTGTCTAGGCTTGCCGGCCACAGCTTGTCCTCCTGGGAGGTCAATGACTAGTCTAGCAGGGTAGCGCAGACCGCGCCTTTCGGTCTGCGGGTTTTCACCGATTTGCCGAGACGAACCGCGGACCCACAAAGCGGGTCCGCGCTACCCGTGCTTGCTCATCTGCTTCGACAAATCGATGTAATGATAACCCCAAAACGCTGAGTCGCAGCAAGGATAAGCCAACTCTGCGCCTCCGTTCAACAGAATTGCCAGAAACAGGCCCACCAACCGCCCATGTCGACGTGCGGACACTGGGAGAAAAGCACACAAAATGCCGGGATGAAGGATCGGAGAAATGGGTCTCTACGTTTCGGTGCTTGCTGAAGGAAAAACTCGAATATGAGCTACGCCCGGACGTCCGCATCTGGAGCGATGAGCAGCTCTCTGCAGGTGATGTGCTGAACTCGACCCTGAAGAGGCGGATTCAGCATAAGTGCCAAGCATCAAGCTTAATGGGCGAGAGGGTGGTCGGGGACGTCCGCGTCAGGAGAACTGAGGCGGCGGATCGTGGCCGACCTAGGGAGGAGAGTCTGATCCAGGGTGCCCGGCTCCCCGCCACCTCAGTTCTCACTACGTGGATGTCTGGGTCTTCACCCACAGCGGAGATCGAATACTTGATTTACATTCCCTTCTCCTGCTTCAGCTATTGAGGGGCTCGATATCCCTCTACTTAGATAGGCGAAATCCGAGGGAAGATTTTGCGAGACTAGGAAGAAATATTTCTGCTGGTTCTGTATCATCTCAGAGTACACATCATGCGTGCCGAACGCCGTTTAGACCCAAGGCCTTTAGGCCCGGTTTTTAGGCCAGCAGCCGCTAAAGCCGACGGAGGGAGGCCGCGCCCGGCGCGACTGAAGTCGTGCCCCGATACGGTATAGCCGCCAGTTTTCACAGAATCTCATTAACCCGGGCAGGGATTTCCGGCCAGGAAGCGTCGTCGTGCCGCTAGTTTAGTTAACCAAATTGTTGCGCTGGCTTAACCCAGCGAGGTTTATAATCGAGCAGGAGGATAAGCCATGAACACTGGTCGACGTGACTTTTTGCGCGGCGCGGCCGTTACATCGGGTGCCGCTCTCTTAGGATCTGCGCTCGGCTTAAGCACCAGAGACGCCTTCGCCGGGGACGAAGCGGCTGCCACTCTCTCGCTGCCCGCCCCCGAAGATTCGGGCATTGAACACGTCATCGTCGTCACCATGGAAAATCGCAGCTTCGACCACCTTCTTGGTTGGCTGCCCGGCGCGGATGGCAAGCAAGCGGGGCTCCAATACGTGGACAAAGCCGGGGTGCCGCACCCGACACATGCTCTCGCGCCCGATTTCACTGGCTGCCCGCACCCGGACCCCGACCATTCCTATACCGGCGGACGCGTCGAATATGATGCTGGCCAGATGGACGGCTTCCTGCGCGCAGGATCGAACGACGTCTATTCGATCGGCTACTACGTCCAGAGGGACCTGCCATTCTACAGTGCTCTGGCGCGTAACTACACGACACTGGACCACAATTTCTGCTCGATCCTTGCCCCGACATTTCCCAACCGGCTCTTCCTGCACTCCGCCAACACGGACCGTTTGACCGACAGCATGGATCTCACGAGCCTACCCACCATCTGGGATAGGCTGGCAGAAAATGGAATCAGCGGAACCTACTACTTCTCGAATGTTCCCTTCCTGGCACTGTGGGGACTTAAGTATCTTGGGATCTCCGCAACTTACGACCAGTTCCTGGCAGACGCCGCCGGCGGGACGTTGCCCGCCGTCTCCTTCGTTGACCCGCGCTTCACCATCCTGGACCTCGACACCGCCAACGACGATCATCCCCACACCAACGTGCGGCGAGGAGATTCGTTCCTGGCGCAGACGTTCCATGCCGTGGCTACCGGGCCGGGATGGCCGAGTACCGTCTTTGTCGTTAACTTCGACGAATGGGGCGGCTTTTTCGACCATGTGCCTCCGCCCCGCGCTGCGGAGCCGGCCGGCGATCCGGACATCGACAGAGTAAATGGGAAAGTATTGCTAGGCTTCCGTGTGCCGACCGTCACTGCCTCACCCTTCAGCCGGGGCAATCCCCAGAAGCCCAGGGTGTGCCACACCGTCTTCGATCACACCTCCATCCTCAAGTTGATCGAGTGGCGTTGGAACCTTCAGCCGCTGACGGCGCGCGACGCTTCCAACGACATCGGAAACCTGGCCAGGGCGCTCGACTTTTTGAACCCGAATCCGATGGTGCCTTCGTTGCCTTCGCCTCCGCCCCCGGCTTCGCACCCGTGCCTGCACGTCCTCGAGCAGGAGCGCGCTGTGGGCGCACCGCCCAGGACTGCCTGGGCAGCCCTCGCCAGCTCCCCACGCGTAGACGGCTGGCCGGTGAGGAAAGACTGATGACCGCTAATATGATAACGACTTTCTGGTTGAGTAGCTCCGAAAGATGCGTCCGGGCTTCATAGAAACCCATAGTGGTCATATCATGTATTCCCTCTGACCTGTCTTTTAGGCCCAGTCTGGCAGAAGAACATGTCTGCCCTAGGTTTGCTTTCTGGCGATCACGACTAAAGCGTCGCGACGGTACCGGAACGATAATCCGAAGCGAGCCTGAAACTTCTCCCTGGTGGCTAAACGGAAGCGCTCCCAGCCGTCCACCCCGAGCAGATGTAAACCCAACCGGCCGCTCGAACTGAGCTCCCGATCCTCGAGAAACTGATCGACAGTCATGTCGGACTCAACGGCGACGGTATCGGAGCATATGGGAGCGAAGCCGGCACGACTCAACGCACTCTCCAGGGCGCCGGGCTGGGAGAAGTGGACATCCCAGGGGACTACCTCTGCGAACGCTCGCTCCGCTTCCTGCTTCGAGATCGCGTGGGCCAGACAGTCACTCCATGCCGTGCTGTAGGGGTCCGAGGGAGGCCCCCAACTCGTCACCGCGAAGATGCCCGACGGCTTCAAAACCCGCAATGTTTCCGCGAGCGCGCTCGCATAATCACGAACGTGCGATAGAACAAAGCTAGCCGTCGCGAGGTCGAAGCTTTCGCCGCGGAACGGCAAGGCGGTGGCGTCGGCGGCGAGAACACGCAGTGCTGCTACTTGGGCCCTTGCCCTAAGAAGCATGCTGACAGAGCGATCGCACCCTACAATTAGACCGGATGCCTGAGCTGCTTCGGGGAGAGTCCTAGCCACGATGCCGGTTCCTGTGCCGATGTCCAGCACTTTGTCGCGAGCCTCGGGTGGTACCAGTGCCCAGAGGCGTCTAGCAACCACCTCGAAGCGCGCCGACCACACTCGATCATAGTGGTCGGCGATCGTGTCGTACGATCGCCAGTCACCCATGGTCATTGCCCCAGCCGGCGAGGTTCGGTCACTTCCCATCGCGTCAACGCGGGGCGAACCGTTGCCGAAGATAACTTCGCTCGGTCCCCAAAGAGGAGGAATTGACCAGTGATCGGGAACGGAACTCGAGTCTGTTCCCACCCGTCTAACTCGGCAGGATTGGGGGCGTTGCGGCCTCTCTCAGATTTTAAGGCTCACGGTGTTGTTTCCGCCTGGGAGATTTATCATTCGGGTGTTCGCTCCGCGGGTCATGGCTGCGCACTGCCAATGACGATCCCCTTATCGCGGCCGCCCGGGCCAGTCGGAGTCTCTCCCAAGTTCGAACGGCTCAGGTTAATACAAACCCGCGCCCGATCAACTTCCGGACGATCTCCAAACGTTGGCGCCGGGAATTTCCGGACAGTAGGCGATATACCAATCGCCGTCACGTTCGATGATGGCTGTAAACTCGTTGCGCACTGGTGCCCTCCATTCCAGCGAGGACTTCATTCTTACACAACGCTCTGCGCTGGTCTACTGCCTCACTTGTTTTCAGGCTGACCATAGTAAGAACGTCCGTGGCCGGCCTACGACTGCAACTAAACTACTATTCCAGCGCCAAAGACGCCAGGTCACCAAGGACAAGCTTCATGTCCTGGCAAGCTCGCAGAAGCCGTGGTATAAGATTTATACTTAGATGAAGAAAACTCGTGAGGCCCGAAAGCCTGTCTCTCAGAAGCGATTGACCGGCTGGTAACACCACATGGCAAAGAGTGCGCGCCGAGGTGGCTCGGTCGTAGGGCTTAAGAGTGTGGGTGAAAACTGGCGGCTATACCGTATCAGGGCACGACTCAGTCGTGCCGCGAGCGGCCCTCCCTCCCGTCGGCTTTAGCCGCTGTCGGCGTCAAAATCAGGGCCTAAAGGCCTTGGGTCACAAGGCCGCTGCGTTCGGCACGCGTGAAGGCGCCCTGATATGATACAGAACCGGCAGTTTTCACACACACTTTTTGCGCTCAGGCGACGGGCGTCCCTAAGAGTAAGAAAGAGGGGCTAGGCTGCGCTCGCAAGCGCGCAGCTTCCGCCGGTTAGAGTGTCAGAGCCGCCGACCGGAGTTTCTTCTGAGGAGGACGCATGTGGCGAAGGCTGAAGATCGTATTGATCATCGGAAGCGCCCTCCTGGCGCCCGTCTCCATGGCTGGAGCGACGCTC
>Ga0182036_10001019_pt1 | contig 12943 bp, 7 predicted proteins | sample sta12Cox44000080_FD_125966 | JGI IMG/M metagenome (GOLD analysis project Ga0182036, IMG submission 125966) | Lab enrichment of tropical soil microbial communities from Luquillo Experimental Forest, Puerto Rico - statoxic.12C.oxic.44.000.080 | ecosystem: Environmental > Terrestrial > Soil >...
CCGTTGTTCATTCACCAGTACTCTCAGGCGTGGTTTGATTTCCGGAACAAGCGTGACCGCTATGCAAACTATTTTCAGAACTCAATTCTTGCCACCGAAGCGCATCGGCTTTTTTGCCTAGATCTGTCGAAGCAATTTCCCGATTACAGCGACGATCTTTGGGGCATCACCGCTTCGGATTCGCCGAAGGGGTACGTCGCCTGGGGCGGACCCCCTGAGATCGGGCCGGTCGACGGAACCGTTGTTCCCTGCGCGACGGGGGGGTCACTGCCTTTTCTACCGGACGCGACGATGCGCGTGCAAAGGAACATCAAGGAGCGCTATGGAGCACGGGCCTGGACGCAATATGGTTTCGTGGACGCCTTCAACCCGTTGACTGAATGGTACGACAATGATGTCGTGGGCATCGACGTTGGCATCAGCATGGTGATGGCGGAAAATGCGCGGACATCGTTCGTTTGGAACACATTTATGAAAAATCCGGAAGCGCAACTCGGGATGGACCGGGCGGGATTCAAGCCCGACACGCTAGTGCCGGCACACCTGCCAAGCGGCGCGCCGCACGGGGACGACTAGTTCCTAACGTATTTCGATAAGCGCGAGACCTTGCGGAGGCAATTCGAAAGAAAGCTTTCCGTGGTCGAGAGCCTTCTCCTCCGGCGCGGGCAGCTCGGCGGCATGGCGCAACTCTTGCACTTGCTCCTGAGTTGGATATTTGGGCGCGCCTATGGAACGGTACCGCGCCAGCAAAGAACCATGATTCGCATCGAGGCGAGAGAGGAAGGCACGGCGAGAGCCGGTGGCTCCACTGAAATCAATGGTGACCTCCTTCGGCTCGCCCTGCTGCTCCGGCAGCAATAAATTCCACACGGCCAAAACGATCGTGCCGTCGGCCCGGCGCGTGACCAAAGCCGACTGCGAATTTACCTGGATTCGCTGGTTTCCGAGTTTATGCAGCAGTTTAAATGCATTGTAGGCTGGTTTCGGCAGTCCCTCTTCGGCGATCAGGCCATAACCACCATAGAAGGGCTGGCGTACGACGCCCTGTTCTTCGAAGACATCCGAAAATGTCCAATACGCCAAATTGGCGACTAAGCCGTCGCATTGGCGGACCGTATCGGCAAGCCACGGGCCCATAAAGACCGCATCGGTGACATCCGGCTCGTTCTTATAACTAGCGTTGTACTCGCTGAAAATAACCGGGAGGTCGGAGCGCCGCGAAGCCCTTACCTCGTCGTGAACTTTTCTTGCGGCGCGGCAGACCATCTCTGTGCGTGGAATCGTTTCGTCAGTGCCGAACACATCTTTTGCGGTATCGTTGGCATAGACATGCGTGGAGACAAAGTCCACCGGAACGCGATTGGCAACGGCGTGGGAAATGAAAGGCTCGACCCAAGCGGCCTGGGCGGTCGCGGGACCGCCGACCTGCAAACGCGGATTCACTTTCTTTAAGGTCTGCGCAGTTTCATCGTAAAGCCGAAAATACGTAGATTGCTTCGGATCGCCCGCCCAAAAATCGAGGTTCGGCTCATTCCAGACTTCGAAGTACCAGTGCGACACCTCGTCGATCCCGTAGCGATCAATCAAATGCTGAGCAAACGCTGCAATGAGGTCGTCCCACCTGGCCCAATCTTTTGGCGGGGCGACGATGGGCCGATACCAGAATGCCTGGTAAGTTTCTTGAGCCGCGAGTTTCCTGGGCATGAAACTCAGTTCAACGAAAGGCCGTACACCGTTCTCCAACAACCCGTCGTAAATTTGGTCGACATAGGAGAAGTTGTAGACGGGCTTTCCGTCTACTTCGTCATAGAGGCCTACTTCATCGTGGAAAATGGCGTGAAAGCGAATGTACTCGAAACCCGTCGCCTCTTTCACTTGACGCAAGTCACGACGATAACTATCGCGCAGGGAGAGAATGGCACGTCCGGAACCAAACATCTGTTCCCAAAAATGCGGGAAGGGCTGCGTTGCCGCACCTAGATCTACATGAATCGTTTCCGTCGGGACCTGGGCGCGAAGTACCAGCGCCGAGGAGAGAAACGAAAGCAAGGTCGCTAGACGAACGATACGCGGGAGGGCGGGAAGTTTGATCCGATTTGACAATCGTTATTCTCCGAATCGGCGCCAACCGTTCGTGCATTTCGTTTAGTCGGCGGGGAGCGCTTCCCCTTGAGCCACCGTCGATGGCGCTCGGGACACCTGTGCAGCACTCTCCGGTAACTCTAATTCAAGTGCCCCGGTCCGGGGAACCTTCTCTTGAAGCAGTCTTTCCGTCGCAGCAACCATCGGCTCAGCGTGGAAGCGTCGTTGCATCGACATGTCGCCGAGGACGGAAGCCGCGGCCACCAGGTTCATACCCTGGTGGTGAGCCATCCAGCAACGGACGGTTTCGTAACTCTTCCCGGGGGGCATGCGCGAGGCCGTGAAGTCGCACGCATCGTAAAACCCGTAGGCGCCGACCCATCCGCGCGATTTCATCTCACGAAGGTTCTTCATCGCACCCGGCGCATCGACCAACAAGGCAAGGAACGTGGAATATGGTGAGATCACGAGTTCATCGCGATCCGATTGACACAGCGCGAGGCTCGGCAATCCAAACGCGTGATAACGATAATGAAGGTCGGGGTTCCGTTCCGAGCAACTCGATTCCGAGATTCCCCACGGTATGCCCCTTGCGCTCGTGAAGTCCTGTTGCGCGTGCACGGCGGTCTTGGCACTTTCCTCGAGAAGCGTGTTCGGATAGCTTCGCGTCCAAAGCGACGGCAACAAATATTCGAACATGGTTCCGGTCCACGATACCAGCACTCCCGCCTTCTTATAAGCCTTGCGCGGCCTACCGAGGCGGAACCAACTCGCCTGTGGAATGTTTCCCTTGGCGATAGCGACGAACACTGCAACCCGCGCTTCGGAAGCCAATAGATCATAATGACTTTCGTGAAGCTGCTGTCTTGCGGCGTCGTAACCGATCGAAAGCTGTTTTTTCTGCGGGTTATAGAAGAATGCAAAATCGAGAGCCTTTGCACTCCTCTCGGCGGTTTCAACCAGAGCGCCCAGCCGGCTAACCGTGACCTGCACAGCGGTTTGGGATTGCGAAATGGCATCCAGCAGCCTCTGCAAACCCGAACGTACGGTGGAATCCGTGGCCCCCGTCGCGATAATCCTGCGAATCTTCTTTTCAAGTACGGACTGCCGAGCCGGCAACGATTCGAGGGTAAGGTGTTCGATCTCGGCTCTTGCCTGGACACCCAAGAACCGTCGGTACTTCGCATAATCCGGAGACAGCCATGGCGCAAACGCGCTCATCATGTTCTGAAGCTGGGCGATCCGCAATGACAGTTCGCTCACCCACCAGTGAATATCGCGAGCGGCGCCGTCAGCCAACAGTTGCATGTCTAGTGCCGGAAGCGCGGATCTGAGATTCGAAAGAGCATCGGCCGAGTAAGGAGACATCCTGAATTTGGCGATGATCTCGTGGAATGCCTCGAGCAGCTTGGAATGGTGCTCGTTCTCGGCAAGCAATTCGGCAATGACCTCGAAATGGTCAGCGAGGCCTCGTATCAAGGCGTTCCGGAAAACGGGCACCCGGGTCGCCTCGATGTACGCTTGTTTTTGCGTCCACAAGGAGCAAACCAAGTTGCCATTGTCCACCGTCGAGACGAAACGTGGCTTGACGGCTTCGAGCGTTCGGGTGTCATACCAGTTGTAAAGCTGGCCATCGTGCTTCGGCAGGCGCGCCAGTGACGCGAAGGTTTTCTCCGAGTCTTCAACAAACTCCGGCAGCGTCGTCCAGCCGAGGTCACAGGCCGCTAATCTCGAATTGAAAAGAAAGCCGAGGTTCGTGGGTGATATGCGATGGGCCACGAGTCCATGGTCTTGCTCCACAATGTCAGGGATCAGCCAATTCTCACTTTCATTGCTGTACTCGCGGAAAAAGCGCCACGTCAAGAGCGCGGAACTGCGAAGCAGAATCCGATCTTTATCGACGATGCGATTTCCGCTGGTCCAAAACGGCTTATTCAGCCATCCACAAATGGCCTTAGAACACCCGCAGAGCGTGAGGAAAATCAGAGAAATTTAGATGGAGTAGGGACGCAGCACAACCACGAGCAGATCGATGACGAAGCAGATCCACGGGGACCAGTCCAAGTACATTTCGACCGGATTTTTCGTGGTGTTGGACCTTGACTCCGCTTCAGCCGCGGTTTCCCACTGAAGGAGGCTTTTTCGGGTGAAGGCCATGCGAATGATAGTGCGTACCACCGCATCCAGCGTGACCAGGCTCTGGTGCAACAGGAGAGCCACGCGGAAGAGGAACGCCAACTGCGCGTTCCCGAAGTCCGATACGATATCTTCCCAATCCCTGCGCAACACGCCGCCCCGTGCGGCACGCACGATGGAAGTTACGAACTGCACGTAAGTCGGGAACGACATCGCCACCACCGTAGCCAATGTCCAGTACAGCGCCTTGCCCGGCAGGACAAACCAGCCACACAACAGGAGAAGGAAAAACGCAAATTCCGTGAGGCTTCGGCGGAGATTATCGACAATCTTCCACCGAGAAACCATATTCAAGGAATTGCGCACCATTTCGCCGCGGTGGTTCGGGACCCGCGGCAGCAGCCACCGGATGATTTGCCAATCGCCACGCACCCAACGGTGCTTTCTGCGGCTGTAAGCACTGACATGCGAAGGATAGTCATCGATCACTTCGATATCTGACAACAGACCCGCCCGGGCGTAACCGCCCTCCAACAAATCGTGACTGAGAACCGCGTTGCAGGGGAACCGCAGGTCGAGAACGGTTTGAAACGCTTCTACTTCGTAGATTCCTTTTCCGGTGAAAATCCCTTCGCCAAAAAGGTCCTGGTATACGTCGGAAATCGCTCGTGTGTAGATATCGAGACCCGCGTCGCCCGAAAAAAGTCCGGCCAACCGCGAACGGTTTTTCGACTTCACGCTGATGCCGACGCGCGGCTGCAAAATGGCGTAACCCTCCACGACCATGTTGCTTTCCGGATCAATGACAGCGCGGTTGAGCGGGTGGGCCAAAGCACCCACCATTTTACGTGCGGAATCTCTCGGCAGTTGGGTGTCCTGGTCCAGGGTGATCACGTAACGAATGTTCTTGAGAAGCGACAACTCGCCCCTCTTGATCGGAAAATTATCGCTCTTGCCCAGGAGGAAATTGTTCAGGTCGAGAAGCTTTCCGCGCTTCCGCTCCCAGCCCATCCATACGCCTTCGAAGTCGTTGTAGCAGCGGTGCCTGTGGAACAGGTAGAAACGCCCTTCGCCGTCGGCAAGGTATTTGTTATTCAATTCGTCGATCAGTTCGGAACAAAGGTCCGCCAGCGCATCCTTCTCGTCAAACTGCTGCATAGAATCCGGAGGATCCGTGAGGAGCGCAAAATGAAGATGGGGATCACGATTTGCGAGATAGCGAATTTCAAGGTCTCTTACGGCGTGCTTCAGCTGCTCCTCGCCTCCCAGGAGCATAGGAATCACAACCAGGGTTGTGTTTTCGCTTGGAATTCCTTCCGAAAAGTCCATCTTCGACAGTTTGCGCGGGGGGACCAACATGGTGGTGATCAGATTGAGTGTCGAAATGGCACAATCTATGGCCGGCAAGAAGAATAGCGCTATTTCATACCAGCGAAGGGCCCTGACACCCGGGATCGCCGCAAACAGAAGTACCACTGCGAGCGTTAGCAAGGCCATGCCTGTGAAATAGTAGGTACTCGGCCAACGCAGGATGGCTTCTTTTACTTTTTCCGCGATTGGCGCTTGGTAACCAATCGCACGTTTGAAGGTAAACCGGCCTTCGGCGAGAAGGTAAAAGCCCACGTGCGAGGTTCGCTGAGCGGCCCGCTCGTTGCCGGCACCTTGCGGAATGCTAGCCATCTCCACCGCGGCGCGGGCAATTTCCTCTTCGGTTTTCTCGGAACGAGCCGCCAATTCGGCCACTGCACTACGGTAGGCGTGGCGACTCTCGGGATCCATACGCCGATAGGCATCCACCGGATCAGCGCACAAAATTTTCTCGGTGGCGCTAACCTGTTCAAAAATGTGTTCCCAATCGAGCTCGACGATTTGTTGCAGGGATGAAATCAGCGTGGCGACTCTCGTTTCATTGGCGTCGCCGCTCATCGAATAGGGCGCGGTTGCGGCTGCTGCGAGATCCTCAAGCAGGGCCAACTCCATAAGTGGTTTGAGACTCCACAACTCGGTCGTCTGAAACGGTGAAAATTCTTGTGCTCGCTGTAAAAAGGCCACTAGCGCGTCCTGCGAAACGCTGCAGCTGATCCTTCTGACGAAGGTCGCCCCCACGGCGTAGGCTCGCGGTACCGAGCCCTCCTTATCATCCTTAACTTGCAACAGTTTCTCGGCAATGGGGAGACTCTCACGGGCTTCGCGGAGAGCCGCTTGGATCAAGGGAACCTTTTCGGAAAACAAACGACCGCCATTCGGCCGCTCGCGCAATGCCGCGCAGACCTCACGAATGGATTGATCGGTGCGCTCCCATTTGGTTCTCAGAATCGAATCGTCTTCCTCTCTGGCATCCAGCTTACGCTGGCTCGCTACGCGCTTGGCGATCTCGAACAGTTGGTCGTTCTCCAGGTTCGCCAGTGGCAGTTTCTTTGAGGGTTCTTCCGCCTTCGTGGAGAGTTCGAAGCACTCGACGATTTGCACCTCGAGCTTCGCGGCGGCCGGGGCGGTAGCTAATCCGGTTAATTCTCCTGCGTATTGATTGGGGGTAGCCATAACTTTCTTCCTCGACGTCTTTATCTGTAATTCGCTGCCTGCAGTTCGAACATTTCTGCGTAGCGACCGGCGTTTTTGAGCAACTCAGAATGGGAACCCTGTTCGGCAATTTTTCCGCCCTCTAGCACCAGAATGCGGTCTGCCATTCGAACCGTGGAAAACCGGTGGGAAATCAGGAGCGACATTTTGTTCGCGGTAAGTTCAGCGAAACGCTGAAAGACTTCGTGTTCGGAACGCGCATCGAGCGCAGCTGTGGGTTCGTCGAGAATCAGAACCTGGGCGTCTCGCAAGTAAGCGCGCCCCAATGCGATTTTTTGCCATTGACCGCCGGAGAGCTCCAAACCGCCTTCGAATCGGCAGCCCAACACCTGGTCGTAGCGATTCGGCAGATTATGAATGACCTCGTCCGCCAAGCTCTTGAGAGCAGCCGCACGAATGCGGAAGGGATTGTTCAATTCCTCGATGCGGCCGATGGCGATGTTTTCCGCGGCAGTCATGTCGTAGCGCATGAAGTCCTGGAAAATCACGCCGACTTCCTTCCAGAGATCTTCAATGTCGAATTCACGGATATCCAGGCCGTCCAGCAAGATCTGCCCGGAACTAACGTCGTATAACCTCGTCAGTAGTTTGACGATCGTGGTTTTTCCCTGGCCGTTTTCTCCGACCAGAGCAATTCGCTCACGAGGCCCGAGGCGAAAATTGATATGCTTCAGGACCGGTTTCGGATTGCCTGGGTAGTAGAACGAAACGTCTCTGAATTCGAATCCTTGCGCGATGGGTCTTGGCGCTGGCAGTGCTTTCGGCTTGGAAACGATCTTGGGGCGCACAGAGAAAAATTCGAGCAGATCGTTGAGAAATAACGCCTGATCGGCGATGCCTGAAAACGTAGTGAAAATCGCCTGAATATTTGTGCTGGCTCCCGCAATGGCCCCGGCCAGGAACGTTAAGGTTCCGAGACTCACCACGCCGATAACCGTCTCATAGATGACGTAGGCGTACGTGCCGTAGTAACCCAATGTGCCCAGCAAAGTCAGCAGCGCACCCACGACTAGTTTTCGTTTCGCCAAGCCGACGGTCTGGCGATGAAGTTCATTCGAAAGGCTGGTATAACGATTCACCAGGTAGGGAGCCAATCCAAACAGCTTCAACTCTTTCGCGCTTTCCTTGCTCCCGCCTAAAACGCGCAAGTACTCCATGACGCGGCGCGAAGTCGTCTGGTTGAAATTCAACGAATAGCCGAGGAAAGCGAAATGCGTCTCACCCAGAAACGCCGGGACGACGCAAACGATCAGCGCGAGCAGAACCCAAGGGGAAAAGAAGAAGATGCTCGCCGCGAGGCTGGCCGTCATGATGACTTCCTGGACCAGTCGTCCGCTGGACTGAATCATCGCGACCCGGTCGGTGCCCTGCACCCGGGCACGGTCCAACTTCTCGTAGAACGCATAGTCCTCGTACGAGGCCAGATCCAGCCGAGACGCGTGTTCCATGATTTGCGTGCTGATGTAACGCGTGTACTTGTCAGCCAAAACGTTGTCGCAAAAATCCACGAGGCGCGCCAGGATCGTTGCCAAACACGCCAACGCGAATTGCAAGCCTACGAACCACCAAAAGGATGCGGGAAGTGGCTGATGGCGGGAGGTCAGATTGTAAATCGAATCGATAATGAACCGGGTCACCGCCAACATGGCCACCGGAAGCAGCGCGGCGACAACCCGGAAAGCGAGGTTCCAGGTGACCACGTGAGGCGCGGATTTCCACACCATCCGGAAAGGAGGTGGAATGTTTCGTAAGGCCCGAAGGCGGTCGCTCCACCGCGAAGGCGGCGAGGCATTCAGGGAAGTTGCACGTTCCGGAGTGCTTCCGTTTACACCCGCACTCGACTGCGGCGTTGACATAGTTCCTGCTGGGCTCCTCACTCAGGCTCAAGGGACCGCATCAATTGGAATCAGTGTTCGGCAGGCAAGAAACATTGGGACAAGTTACAAGTACGCGTACGCGAGACGCCCGCCGCTCGGACGATCCCCCCTGGAAATCAACATGCAACACTATGGCACGTGAACTTCCAATTGAAAATCCGCTTAACCCCTTATAACCGAACATTTTAACCGAACAGGGTACTGGAAGGTTACGGTAAATCTGATCTTTAGAGGAAAGTTCTACCGGATGTTTGATTTTCATTCCACGTAAGCGCGCAGCACTCGCGCCAAGGAACTTGAAAGTTCGTGAGCGCCGCGAGCGAAGTACTGGTATTCAGGTAGGTCTTGCCGTCACCGCGTCGCGAAGCGGAAGACGGTGACGGAATGAAATTTCTCGCCGGGTTTGAGCTCGGTGGTCGGAAACTTCGGATGGTTCGGAGAGTCCGGGAAATGTTGCGTCTCGAGGCAGAGCGCAGCGTTGCGCGGATAAGCGATGCCTTGCTTACCTTTGATCGAGCCGTCGAGGAAATTGCTGGTATAGAACTGCACTCCCGGTTCGGTCGTCAAGACTTCCAGCATGCGTCCCGACGCCGGGTCGTAGACTTCGGCGGTCTTCGTTAGCGCTTTCCCGCCGCCATCGATCACGAAATTGTGATCATAACCGTGGCCCAAATGGATCTGTTCATCGTCCGCGTTGATGCGCTCTCCGACAGCGTGCGGCTTCAGGAAGTCAAATGGCGTGCCAGTCACCGGTTGCAACTCGCCCGTAGGAATTAGGGTCGAATCCACCGGCGTGAAACGCGAGGCGTGAAGTTGGAGCTGCTCTTGAAGAATCGTGGCGTCGCCTTGCCCTGACAAATTAAAGTAGGAATGATTCGTGAGGTTCAGCACAGTGTCCTTGTCGGTAGTCGCTTCGTACTCGATTTTCAGCTCGTTATTCTTGACGGTATAACGAACCGAGACCGACAAGTTTCCGGGGTAGCCCTCCTCGCCGTCCTTACTCAGATACGTGAGTTCCACACCGTCAGGGATTGTCTTGCCCGTCCACATGCGATTGTGAAACCCGGAGGGTCCACCGTGGAGCGAATTGTTGCCATTATTCTTTGCGAGCGTATATTCCTTGCCATCGAGCGTGAACCGCGCGTTCGCAATGCGGTTGGCGTAGCGCCCGACGATGGGCCCGAAAAATGCCGCGCCCTTCGAATTGCTGTTGTCGTAGTATCCGGAAACCGTGTCGAAGCCAAGCACGATGTCCGCAACCTTCCCATTGCGATCGGGCACTTTTATCGAGAGCACTTCTCCGCCGTAGGTGGCAACTTGCACTTCCAAGTTTTCGTCTTTTAGGGTGTAGATGTCGACCGCCGCTCCGTTTGGCAACGTTCCGCCACTGGTCTTCGTAACCTGGGTTTTTGCGACCGTGTTACTCGCAACACCCAGGGCCAGAATTACACCGGCAATCAGCTTAGGCATCGGCTTCATGAGGTCCTCTCGGCGGAGATTCTACAGAAAACCCCGCAGCATGTAATCTCGAAGTTGAGAACGCGGCCGCCATTTACAGAAAACACGATGCCAGTTCCCTCCCAGATTCATCCGCCCGGTTCCCTATTGGCATCATTTCCATCGTCCAGATGCTGCGGGACGCGGGTACCGGGAAGCGCGATAATCTCCTTGAGGTCCCCTGCTTGCGGTGCGCGGGAGCACTCGCCGCGCGTTTCGTCGCTCGGCACCCAAACTACTCGGGTTGTCGAGCGGGTAGTGCATTCTTACGAAAACTATAGTACAAAATCGATTTTTCGTAAAGTTTGCGGCGGAGGTGGCGGTTCGGGCGGGCTACGGGCCTCCGTAAGGAAGGCCTATTTCGCTTCCGCGGTTTTCAACCTCGGCCGGATCTTATCGGCGGGTACAATCCCCTGCCCTTCGAGAACGCTATAGGATGTGTCAACCGCCAGGTCTTTGATGGTTTCGACTTGGCCGGAAGGCCAGCGAATTTCCAACCTGTCAATCTTCATGGCCTTACCCAAACCAAAATGCGCGCGCAAATCGTTTTGAGAAAGATAACTTGCGCCGCTATGAATTTCATCGCTTTGGGTCATCCCCCCGGCGACCAATTTCAGTCTGGCACCAATTGCCAGACGGTTGCTCTTTGTACCGGCCAATTCGAAGTTGACCCAATGATTCTCGGCAATGCCGTGATTCCGCAAAATCATCGGAGCGCCGTCGAGGTTATTGATGACCACGTCGATCTGTCCATCGTTAAACAGGTCACCGACGGCCACACCACGAGATGCCTGAGGGTCGGAAAGAGCAGGGCCGGCTTCTGAACTCGCGTCACAAAAAGTGCCGTCCCCCTGGTTCATAAGAAGCATTTTGGGCTCGCGGTAACGGGCGCCGGAAGGTAACTGGTCGACCTGCGGATAGACGTGGCCGGCCACGGCGAACAAATCAAGCCAACCGTCGTTGGCAAAATCGACGAACGCGGTCCCCCATTTTACGTAAGGGAGAGACGGAACGGCCACGCCAGATTTGTAAGAGACATCGGTAAAGTTCCAATCGCCGTCATTTCGAAACAGAACCGCGTATTCATCGGAGAAATTCGTGATAAAGAGAGACGGCAGACCGGTGTGATTGTAGTCGCCAATGGCGACGCCCATCGATGCCTGCTCCGAACCATCTTCATCGACCGCAGTTCCGGATTCGAGACCAATCTCTGAGAATTTCCCATTGCCGAGATTCTTATAGAGGTATTTCGGCGTTGAGTCGTTGGTGACGTAGGCGTCAATTCGGCCCACATTATTGAAATCGGACCATATAACCTGCATGCCGTAGTACCCGTTCGGATCATCGACACCGGCCTGTTTTGAAACGTCGCTGAATGTTCCGTCCTTATTGTTGTGAAACAGGGAATCGCCCGCGCCCTTTAAGCCGCGCGGCCCGCACTGCACCTCGATGCCCCGGTACTTGCAGTTTGGCGCTTTGCCGAAGGCCGGTAGGTCGTTCAAGCGGAAATCCACATAATTGACGACCATCAGATCGAGAAAGCCGTCGTTATCGTAGTCGCCAAATGCCGCACCGGCAGACCAGCGCCCATCCGCGACGCCCGCTTTCTTGCTGACGTCAGTAAAGCTTCCGTCACCATTGTTGTGGTAGAGAACATTTCCGCCAAGGCAGGTGACGTACAGGTCCGGCCAGCCGTCGTTGTCGTAATCGCCTACCGCTCCGCCCATGGCGAAACAAGGCGTTGCTACACCGGCTTTGTCTGTTACATCCGTGAAAGTTCCATCGTGATTATTGCGATACAGGGCGCCGCGGCTTTTTTCTCCCTTCAGCACTCCCTCGACGCTTGGCGCGTTGGTGAAATAAATGTCCAACCAGCCGTCGCGGTCATAGTCAAACAGGATCACCCCGCCACTCATGGACTCGACAATGTATTTCTTCGTCGGGTCTGAACTATGCTTGAAGGTGATTCCCGATTTCCTGGTGATGTCTTCCAATTGGGGAATCTGTCGTCCGGTGCAAAGGGTAGCCTTCGCCCCCGGTCGGGGGGGTGCCGGCGCATTGTGTCCTTCCTGACCAAATGCCAGATGGATTCCGCACAACACCAGTGCAGTCGCGTGGAAGATTCGAACGATTCCAGATTTTCTCAAAGGTCCGTCCTTAAGATGTGCTCATGGAAATATGTGCTGGAGTCTGTTTGGAGATTCGCCGCTGGCTCTTCCTCGATTCTGGCGGTTGATCTTCTCGTAGAAGTCGAATTCGCGGTCCGCGTCAGCAGTTCGGCGATCCTTGCGGCAAGCGGCTTGTAGTTGGCAGTGCAGGCAGTGCACATAGTCGGGCCGAGGGCTCAAACGCGCGGCGCTCTCCAGGTGGGGGGTGGTGTTCTCCACCTCCCCATTGTCCATCAATATTTTCCCATACTCGTATTGGGCATGGCGTGTTCGGGTTGCGCCGCAACCCCTTCCTCGCACAGCGTTCCGGCTTCCGCCGGACCCGACTGTTGAAGATAGACGAGTCCCCGAGGGAATTGTGTAGCAGCGTCGCCGCGCGCGAGCGCCAACTTGGTTTGAGACTGCCAGCGCATACTCGCCTGCCCCGCAAGGTAGCAAGCTTTCCGGTAAATAGCGTCTTCTTCGAGCACCGGACGGCGTGCGCATTCTCTCGCCAGGCCATCTCAAAATCCGTGTCAAGTGAAAAATATCGTTATTCTTATTGGTTTTTTTTGCTGTTGGTCAACTGGCGGGAACTCGGCAGCCTCCAATTTGCCACAGAAA
>Ga0182036_10001021_pt1 | contig 12939 bp, 10 predicted proteins | sample sta12Cox44000080_FD_125966 | JGI IMG/M metagenome (GOLD analysis project Ga0182036, IMG submission 125966) | Lab enrichment of tropical soil microbial communities from Luquillo Experimental Forest, Puerto Rico - statoxic.12C.oxic.44.000.080 | ecosystem: Environmental > Terrestrial > Soil >...
GGGACCAGTTACACCGCGACGGTGACTCCCTCGGGAGGCTTTACCGGCAGTGTGACTTTGAGCGCCAGTGGGCTGCCTTCGGGAGCCAGCGCCACGTTTAGCCCGAATCCGATCAGCGGTGGCTCGGGGAACAGCACCATGAGCGTCGCCACCAATGCGAGCACTCCGACCGGAACCTACACAGTCGCGATTACCGGGACCAGCGGAAGCCTCACTCACACCACGACCGTTACTCTGGTTGTGAACTCTGCGGCCACGCCGAATTTCTCGCTTTCGGCCACTCCTTCTTCACAGACGGTCACGCAGGGGAATGGGACCAGTTACACCGCGACGGTGACTCCCTCGGGAGGCTTTACCGGCAGTGTGACTTTGAGCGCCAGCGGGCTGCCTTCGGGAGCCAGCGCCACGTTTAGCCCGAATCCGATCAGCGGCGGCTCGGGGAACAGCACCATGAGCGTCACCACTACTGCGAGCACTCCGACCGGAACCTACACGCTGACGATTACCGGGACCAGCGGAAGCCTGATGCGTTCGACGACAGTCACTCTGGTTGTGAACTCGGGGAGTTCGCAGAGTTTCTCCATTTCGGCCTCTCCGGCTACCCAGACCGTCACGCGAGGCAGCAACACCGCCTATACGGTGACGGTGACAGCCGTCAACGGCTTCAACGGACAGGTGACGTTCCGGGTTCGCGGGTTGCCGACAAATGCGAGCGCCAGTTTCAACCCCGGTTCAGTGACAGGCCAGGGAACTTCCACATTAACGATCAGCACCAACTCTTCGACATCCACTGGGACCTTCTCCCTGAGGGTCAGGGGGACTAGCGGCGGCGTGACTCATAGCACCACCGTACAGCTCATCGTTCAGTAGATGAGCTCTGTGCCCGTCGTGGTTGGTATCGTGTTTTAACAACTGGGGACCTTTCGGCGCGGGGCCGCATGGTCCAGTTCGACAATGGCCCGCAGGCCTTCGTTAGCGGCATCTTCGGCCGGCCGTGCTCAATCAAAGTAGTCCGTCGATCACGATTTGGAAAAGAACAAAGATTCTCGTGACCTCATTTGCTTCCTATGCCGAACTGACTAACAGGCGCATACCCAAAACCGCGCCCACTCTTACGCAATCCGAGAGCGAAGCTTCACCGATGTGGGCGGAGAGGAGCCTGCCGAAGAGTTGGGGATTTGCCGAAAGCGTCGAAAGAACGCGACGGCAAAGCCAAGGGCGGCCGTCCATACTGAGGAGATGAAAGCCAAGCCACGTCGGGACACGGGAAAGGCGGCGGTGTGCCTTTTGATAGAAATGCAAATCATTGGTTTTGAGCGCATTCGCAAGAGCGAAGGCCTGGTGGAAGCTGAGGCAGAGGCCATCGCCGGTGATCGCGTCGACCCCACCCGAGGCGTCGCCGATCAGGACCACGTTGTCCCGATAGACGCGCTTGAGGCGATGCATGGCCGTGACAGATCCTCGTTCGCTACTGGTAGGCATTGCTCCCTCTAAGCGAGCGAGCAATTCAGGAAAAGCGGAAAGCAGGTCTGCGACGCGAGTAAAAGGGCTCGTCGAGACACAAGCGAGGCAAACTTCGGAATCGCTGACTGGCGTGACGTAAATTTGGCCGTGGTCTCCCCAATGGACCACGACACAATCGGACCACGGACGGAGACGATAGTGTTGCCGAAATCCGTAGCGCCGCAGATAAAAACAGTAGGAGTTTAGACCGACCCAACTGCGTACGCGGGAGTTGGCGCCATCGGCACCGACGACCCAGCGCGTGCGAATGATGCGGCCACCGGCGATGACGGCGCCGTCAAGCAACCGGGTCACCTCCGTGCGCCAAAGGAACTGCACACCGCAACGCTGCGCGGATTCCAGCATGCGAGCGTGGAGTGTGGTGCGGCGAACCCCGAGTGCCCTGAGATCGTTGAAGGAAGCCTCGACCACAGACTGGTGATCGGCGAAACGAATGCCGTGAAAAGGATAGCCGTCGCCTGAATCGAGGCGAACGTCGAGGCGCTTCAGCGCGTGCAATGTGGCGGGTAAAAGACCCTCACCGCAGGCTTTATCGATTGGGGGTTCGAACACGTCCGCAACGACGACTTCGAGTCCTGCTTTCCGCGCAGCGATAGCCGCGGCCAGACCGGCAGGTCCTCCGCCAACCACGAATACATCGAATTCAGCTGCCATTGTACCCCGCCGCGTGACGGTCGCTCGCCGCTCCAGGTCAACTTAGATGCAATTGGTGCTCCGGGGATATCGGTCTTGAACGCGAGCCCAATTCCCCAACGAGGTCCTGCAAGGACTCAAAGCTGGAAGGTTGGACTACAAGCGATGCTGGACGGTTGCCTGTCACTCAGAGGCTTCGACTCAGGGGAAGTCCAGTATGGCCGGATCGGCAACCGTTCCCCAAGCGTTCTCGGCTGGGTTCTTATCGGTTAAGTAAAGGATTGCCTAATCCGGCCGAGATCCCAACCTAGACGAGAGAACTGTCATATTTTCGCATCGCCGTAGGACTCCCAATCGACTCTTTCATTGGCCGGATCGTCAGCAAAATCGGAACTTGGGCCTCCGTCGAGGAATCGCAACTTCTGGATGGCCCGTTCCCGAGAACTGCCTAGGAACTCGGCGGGCGCTTCCTGTCACCGATATCAAATTCAGTTGGGCTTATCTGAAACCCATGCTGCCGTTGCTAGGCATAGCAGGATCGCGATCGAAAAGACGACAGGGACCGTGAAGAAGTATCGCCAACTCAAATAGGCAACAACAGCAAAGCAGATCACGAATCCCCATGCGCTAATACGCATTGCCGCGAGCGTGCTCGGTGCAAGCCCTCCGAGCTGCCACGCGATGGTTGCTGCAAACACCATCAGTACGGAGACAAACAATCCGAAGCCAACGAAGAAGTCCCAGTATGTGCGCTCGAATCCGTTTGCGTTGAAGCGGGTTGACCGCATCGAACTAATGAGTGAATCGACGCCCCACTTGGGATCGACTTGACGAAAACCCAAAGTATGGCCAAATGCAAACAGCAAAAGAAGGATCGAAGCGATCCGATACAATAGAGATGCTTTCATGGTCCCGCAAGCATAGCAGATAGTTCCCGCAACGCAATTCCCGAGTGGTCGATTATTACCGGCCAATTCTGTGAATCACACACCTAAAAAGCCATAGCCGAGAAGCTGTATTCTCTTCCAGTTGGATTTTTTCTTTAGGGGAGAAGGAGCTCTGGTTCCGGCTCAGACCTTAGGAGGTCAATGCCGGAGGGGCAGAGCTCAAACGGCATAGCAGGAGGTCTCGCGCGATGAAGGCCGCACTTCGCGTTGTAGCCTGCACTATTGTACTGGCATTCGCCACTGGCTTTCTTTGGCAGGACCGCTTTCAGCGAGAAGCTCGCCTGCAGGATCTTGCATATGCACGCGAACGCTATGTTCTCGGCACCCACGCTTTTTCCCCTGCAGCACGTAAGCAAGCCCTAGCTGTCATTCACGAGCTTGAAGGGCACGCGGCTACGCTGTCGAACATGGAGTTTCTGGTGGCCATGTCGCGCTTGACGGCCCTCTCGCACAACGCGCACGACAATGTCAGTCTCGGAGAAGGGGCATGGCAGCCTCAGGGACGTCTGCCTCTGCGAATCATCTGGTTTCCTGACGCGATGGTCATAGCGCGCGCTGGCCCGCCTGTCGTAGACCTTGCTGGTGCGCGCATCACCGCTGTTGAAGGAGTTGCGCAGGACCTGCTGTTTAAGCGCCTGGAGGAAGTATGCGGCGGTAACGAGAATTACTGCCGCTGGACGACCACTTGGGCGATCGAGTACGAAGGCGCCCTCCAGGCCCTAGGAATCGCCAAGTCGGCGGACAAAATCCTCTTCTCTCTGCTTCTTCCCGATGGAAGACGAGTAAAACGCGAGGTCGAAATGGTGCCGTTCAGCGAGGTTCCGGACATGCGCCCAACGCGGCTTTGGTCAAGCGAGCTCACAGAAGAAGAAGCACGTCGCGGCTGGCGGGCTGCCATAGACTCGAACACAGAACCGTTTTACCTTCGAGATGCCGACGAGCCCTTCCGGTTTACCTCAATCCCATCAACGGACGCGGCATACCTCCAATTCCGCATCAACCGTGATCTCGGCAGCCACATGATCAAGAGATTCGCACAGGACACAAGCGGGGAGCTCACAGCGCATCACGGTCGCGACCTTGTTTTGGATCTTCGCTTCGACGTGGGCGGTGACATTACTCAAACTCGCGAACTGTTGCGGGAGTTGCCAAACGATGTGACGGGACGGATATACCTTTTGGCTGGTCGGTACACCTTCTCCGCCGGAATCGTTGCCGCAGCAATCGTGAAATATTACGGACGCGATCGCGTGACGATTGTTGGCGAGGGTGTAGCCGATCGCTTGCATTGGTGGTCAGAAGGCAAGGATGCCTGCCTACCAAATTCTCATCTGTGCCTGCGAGTCAGCGACGGCTTATGGGATTTGATCAAAGGATGTGCCGCCGAAAGTGATTGCTACGGCGACCGTTTCGTCCCCCCGGTCGGAAGCCTTGATCCTCAATTGAAAGCACCACTCACAGCGGCGGCTTGGTTGAGTGGCCGAGATCCAGGAATGGAGGCGATCATGACCAAAATCACCAAGTCGCGAAAGGAGCGTTGAGTGCAAATTCTGTCGCCACGCGACACACTACTTGAAATCCCTTTGCCGCGGTTGCATGAGAATTGGAAAGATCCTCGCAATCGTGATGGCATCATGCGCGGCACTGGGCAGCCCGGCATAACTGCGAAGCTGCTGGGCCAATGCTGTCTCCGCGCGCCAGATTAGACGCGAACCATGTCGCGTCCTGAGAAATGCAGAGCGCACAAATTTAGGCCGTCACCCGCTATAAACTAAGCGTGCTTATCCATGACAATGAACTTGGTCATACGTGTGAACGCGGGCTGCCGATCAAGTACGTAATCGGCGCTTGGCCAGACGCTTTCGAATACTTGCCAACCTCCCAACGGTATTCCGTCCCGGACAGTGTTTCGTTGATCTCACGCAGCTCCTGTGGCCCATATGTACGGAGGCAAGACACCACTCCGTCGAACAACAAAACCAAGGGAATTATCGGAATCACATACGTGCAGACCACGCGTAACAAACGGAACGGGCGGACCAACGGGGTGAGTACGAATGGCAGGAGAGCCCATGGGAACATGAGTGCGATAGGGAAAGGAGCGCGCCCCGTTATTTCGAATATGCCGATGCTTTGCCGGGCGTCGACAGCGTTTTGCAGTATGGTGCGAGCCTCGTCCGGAGGAAAATGATGAAACGCCGAAAACATGGTTCGGAACCCGTGCAATTCTCCTGGGATTCTCATCGCATCGACCGACCCTGGATAAAAAGCGATGCGATTCTCAGAAGCCAACGCGGCCTTCTGAAATGCTTTGAAGTTAGGGTACTTGTCCGTGAGCAAAATGTGAAAGGCCTGTCCGTCGGGTTGGAGCTTTCGACAAAGAGTCAACCAGGGTCCGCCGGCTCCTGAACACATGTCGACAATCGTTCTGCTCCGCGTCGAGTTAAGCATCCTTTGAAGCAGGGGCGCGATGGGCGCATAAGCCTCTAAGAAATTTACACCGAACTGAAGCGCATCCGTAATCTCATCTCGAAGGGATGAAGGGAACCAGGACTGTTCATGCAGTTCGATAAGCTGTATGCGACGCATGGAAAGTTGACCTCCTAATAGGGCAGTCTGCGTGACGTCAACACGGATCGGCAGTGAAAAAATGTCGCTATGAGATAATTGCTGCACGACCGCGAACAAGACTTCCTCTTTTTGTTGCATCTCGTCACCAAGGAGCGACATTCGCCAGTTGGCATTGGAAAGTGTAAACTGCTTGCATCCTGCAGGTCCCGAAAGGATCATTCCCAAGCGAATACCTGAGAGGAGTCCCGGCGATGGCGGAAACCATTCCCCTTGGACAACCCGTACAAGCACGCGCAGGCAGTCTCGCTGATGCGAGCCTGGAGTCGATTCCTTGGACGATCTGGTGCATGGTCGCGGGAATCTCCTCGGGAGTCATCGGCGGCCATTGGGACATTTCATGGCACATGTCAGTCGGGCGGGATACGTTCTGGACGCCTGCGCACATCATGATCCAGATGACTGGAGTCCTGGTGGGCGTCGCGTGCGGCTACATGATCCTCACAGCGACGTTTGGCGGCGATGAGACGGCGCAAAACGCCTCGGTGAAGATTTGGGGATTCCGCGGACCGCTGGGCGCGTTTATTGCGACGTGGGGCTGCGTTGCCATGCTAACGTCCGCTCCATTCGATAACTGGTGGCACAATGCGTACGGACTGGACGTGAAAATTGTGAGTCCGCCCCACACGTTGCTCTCCCTGGGGTCGTTTGCCATTAAGGTGGGGGCGCTCGCGTTGATGGCGGGACTGATGAATCGGTCCGCAGAAAAAGTGCAGCGGACGCTCATGTGGCTCTCGGTGTTGGTAGGAGCGGTCTGCGTCTCACAACTCGTAACGATTCTGACTATTCCGACGTGGCCAGCGAACATGCACACTGCGAAATGTTACCTAGCCGTGGCGATTGCGATTCCTCCGGTGTTGATAGCGCCGTCGTGGAGCTTAGTGCGCCGCTGGGCTTGCACGCTGGTGGCGACAACTTATACGGCAATAGCGCTGGCTTTTCAATGGATATTGCCACTCATTCCCGCGGAACCAAAGCTCGGACCTGTCTATCAGCACATCATGCACCTGATACCGCTGCGATTCCCGCTACTCCTTATTGTGCCCGCGATGATGCTGGACCTGCTGTGGAGTAAAGGCGGAAAGTGGGGAAGATGGAAGCTAGCAGCCGCTTCAGGACCATTGTTTGTTCTGAGCTTTCTTGCGGTGCAGTGGCCTTTTGCGAACTTCTTGATGTCGCCGGGAGCGCGAAACTGGGTATTCGGCATGGCGTACTTCGCATACTTTGATCCTGCCGGTTTTCTGTACGACCCATACAAGTTTGAAGTGGCAGAAAAGACTCCGGGCGAATTTTGGGCGACGATGGCCGTGGCAGTAGTGGTTTCCATCCTTACGGCGCGCCTGGGGTTGGCATGGGGAGATTGGATGCGACGGCTGCGGCGATGAAAAAATTTAGATTGCGTGACCGCGTTGTCGCGACGTTAGGGTTGGTGTTAGTCGTCGCGTTTACGACAAACGCGCACGTTGGCAGCCCAGACGTGTATTGCGAGGGCGATGCCGGGCCATATCACCTCTATGTGACCGTACGAGTGCCCCAAGTGATCCCGGGTGTAGCAGAGGTTCAAATCCGATCCGCGGACAGCGATGTGCGTGCGATCCAGATCGTGCCGATGCGGCTGAGCGGACCCGGCTCGAACCTGCCTCCTGTGCCGGACCTGGCCCAACAGTCGAAACAAGATCCGCAGTTTTTTACGGGGAGCCTCTGGCTAATGGAATTTGGCGCCTTGAAGGTGCGCATCACCGCGGATGGCGTTAAGGGCAAGGGCGAACTTTCGGTCCCCGTGCCAGCAGTTGCACAGCGAACGCTTGGAATGAATAGACCTCTCGGAGCGTTGCTGGCATTCTTGATGGCGTTCCTTGCGGTGGGGCTGGTTTTCATTGCGGGCGCTGCGGTACGGGAAGGGAATCTCGCCCCGGGTGAAACGCCTTCCTCAGGACGGGCGCGGCGTGCGCGAATCGTGATGGCCATCACTGCGGTCGTTGTGGGGGGCATCCTGTTTCTCGGAAGAGCCTGGTGGGGTGCCGAAGCCAACACTTACCAACGCGATGTCAATATGTTCAAGCCGCCCTTGGCAGTGACAAAACTGGAAAACGGCAATCGGCTGGTGATTCGACCCAAAGGGCAAGATCCTGTGTGGTCGCAGTACGTGAAGATGGAGCAAGTGATCCCGGACCACAATCACCTGATGCACTTGTTCTTGATCAGTGTGCCAGGAATGGAGCGAATGTGGCATCTGCACCCCGCGCGGATCGAGGGCGGAGCGTTTGCTGAGGATTTGCCTTCGATGCCAGCGGGGCGATACCAGATCTTCGCTGACATTGTGGATAAGGACGGCTTTCCCTGGACGCTGGTCGGAACCGTGGACCTGCCGCAGATTAATGGGACGGCGCTCACCGGTGACGACTCAGAATGGGCCGGCGCCGGAGTTGCCGCGGTGAAAGGGGGTTCAGACATATCGCCGCTCGCCGATGGCGGGCGCATGGTCTGGCTTCGCAATAGGCAGCCTTTGCGAGCGAACACCCCGATGGATTTCACGTTTGGCGTGGAGGACAACGACGGCAAGCCCGCGAACGATTTGGAGCCGTACATGGGAATGGCCGGACACGCGGAGTTTGTGAGCAAGGACTTAAGCGTCTTCGCGCACGTTCATCCTTCAGGGTCGGTTTCCATGGCCGCGCTGGAGCTAGCGCGTGGATCGACGGGAATGGCGGCCGGGATGCCCATGGCGATGCCTATGGCTGACGTGCCCTTGGCGCCTAAAGTAAGTTTTCCTTACGGTTTTCCACAGCCAGGCGAATTCCGCATCTTTGTGCAAATCAAGCGAAGCGGACGAGTTGAAACCGGAACGTTTGACGCGGTCGTGGAGTGAAATGAGATGCAGGCGATCTCCCGACGTATGAGCATTCGAATAACACTCTCACGCCTCAAAACGTGATGGTGGCTTTTCTCCACAAGAATCCGAGCGCGGTCGAGGTAACTAACCGCCACAGCTTTCCCTGCACTCCGTCAAAGGCGCAACGCGCTAGCAGCCACCGCTTCGCGATACAGGTGCTCCGCTTCAGTGGTCGCACGACTGACTCCCTAGTCCCACGATTTTCATCTGCTGCGGGCGTCATTCATAGCGCAGCGCCACCATCGGATCGACACGCGCCGCGCGTCGCGCCGGAAGATAGCAAGCTGCGAGCGCCACAAGCGCCAGCAGTGAGGCCACGGAGATGAACGTGAGAGGATCGGTGCCACTGACGCCAAACAAGAGGCTGGCCATGAGGCGCGTCAAACCAAGTGCCGCCACGAACCCAACGACGACGCCAACGAGCGTCATTTTCAATCCATCGCCCAATACCATGCGGAGCACGTCCGAGCGATCCGCACCCATCGCCACGCGGATGCCAATCTCATTCGTCCGTTCGCCTACGAGGTAGGAAACGACGCCATAAATTCCCACGACTGCCAGTCCCAGCGCCGCCGCTGCGAAAACGCCAAGCAGCACCATCGAGAACTGCCGCGCGTTCAGCGAGTTGGCGATAATCTCCTCCATCGTCTGCGTCTGCGACATGACGTGCTCGCCTCTGAGGGCTTTTATCGCTGCCCGAATCGAATCGCCAATGGCGGCAGCCCCGGCGCTGTATCGGACGATAACGCCGGTTCCGTTCCACGAGAGCTGTATCGCGGCGTTGGGCAACTGCATGTATGGCAAATACAGCTGTGCGCGCAGCGACTCGGTGTCGTCGGAATCCAGGCCCCACTGCTTTACGTGGCTTACCACGCCGACGATTTCCGATGCGCCTCCTTTGTTCTTCAAAACGATGCGATGGCCGATGGGGTCCTCGTTGCCGAAGTATTCCTTCGAGAAAACATCGTCAACTACAACGACGTGCGGCGATGTTTCGTTGTCACGCACGGTGAAAAACCGCCCGCGCAGCAGCGGAATACCCATCACCCGCAAGTAATCCTCCTCGACGACGTAGCTCAGCGCCCATTTCATCTCGTCATCGCTCGCCGGTTTGGGCTGGCCTTCGATCCAGAAAAGATCCTCGTCGTCGCTGCCGAGCGGCGTGGCTCCCCACGACAACGATTCCGCCTTTACTCCTGAAACCGCCTTGATTTGTTGGTCTACGTTGCGAAGCGCCGCTCGAATGCCGTCGGCTGTAGCCGTTCGCATCGCCGGTGGCAAAGCCACGCCAAAGGTCAGAACGTTATGGGAATCGAACCCTGGATTCACATTCCAGAGCGCCCTCAGGCTGCGAATCATCAGCCCCGCGGCAACGAGCAGGACCAGCGCAAGGGCCGTTTCCACAACTACTAAGAGCCTTTGTGCGCGATGTCGGAAGCCACTGCCGCCACGGCCTCCTTCTTTCAGCATGTCATGCAGATTGGCCCGCGTCCCTTTCAGAGCAGGGGCAATACCAAAGAGAATTCCGCAGCCCAAAGAAACGACCAGCGTGAAGAAGAGCACGCGTCCATCCAACCCGACCTCTGCCGCCCGCGGAAGCCCGGCCGGCAGCAGCCGCAATCCCGCCTGCGTGCCCCACGCTGCCAGGAGCAGGCCCAAACCTCCGGCAATCATCGAGAGCAGCAGGCTTTCCGTCAAAAGCTGGCCGAGAATCCTGCCGCGGCCTGCGCCCAGCGCCGCGCGCACCGCGAATTCACGTGCGCGTGTCGCAGAACGCGCCAGCATCAGGTTGGCGACGTTCACGCACGAAATCAGCAGCACGAATCCCACTGCGCCGAGCAGTACCAGCAGCAACGTCTTGGCGTTGCCGACCATATCTTGCTTCAGGGGAAATACCGCCGCGCCGATGCCCTTGTTCGAATCCGGATAAGCAGCCGCGAGATTTTGCGAGATTGCCGCTAAGTCAGCGCGCGCCTGTTCGATGGTCACGCCCGACTTCAGTCGGCCGATTCCATGGAAGCCGAGCCCGGCGTCCCGCTGCATAAGAATGGGATTGCCCCATTGGCCGGCGGGCACGTAAACATCGATGTTGCTAAAGCTGCCCAGCGTCAGCCTGAAGCTTGCAGGAATCACGCCGACAATCGTATAGCCTATGCCGTCGAGCGTCAGGCTTTGCCCAATGGCATTTGGCGAACCATCGAATTTGCGCCTCCAAAGCCCTTCACTGATCAGCGCGATGGGCGCCGCGCCAACGCGATCCTCGCCCGTAGCAAACGTGCGGCCGATGAGCGCATTCACCCCAAGCACTGCGAACAAATCCGAAGTAATGTACCTGGCTCGAATCTGTTCGGCCTCCCCGCGTCCGGTCAGATTGAAGCTGTAGCCGCGCGAGATGGCCATTCCGGAGAAAGTACGATTGTCTTTTTGCCAGTCTAGAAAATTGGCAAACGAAATCGAGCCTGTAGCGAAGTTCGGCTTGCTTTCGTGAATTGTGACGAGCTGTTCCGGATGGGGGTACGGCAAAGGATTGAAAAGCACGCCATTCACTATCGAAAAAATCGCCGTGTTCGCGCCGATGCCGAGCGTAAGCGTGAGTACGGCGACGGTCGTGAAGACGGGCGATTTGCGCAACATCCGCAAGCCGTAGCGCAAATCCTGCGCGAAGTCCTGCGCGAGATTCACCCGCCGCGTGTCTCGACACTCTTCCTTCACTTGTTCCGCACCGCCGAACTCCATCAGCGCGGCCCGCTGCGCCTCTTCCTTCGACATCCCGGCCGCTTCGTTCTTCGCCGCCTCACGCTCCAGGTGAAACTGCAACTCCTCGCTCAGTTCCGCATTCATCTGGTCCTTGCGGAACAGCGACCGCGCCCGCAACCGCATCTTCCTCGCCCAGCGCATCGCGCACCTCCTGATTGCTCATGCCTTTCCCAGAACCAGCCCGATGGCCGCAGACAGCCGATCCCAATTCGCTTCTTCGCGCCTCAAATACTTCCTGCCATCCGCGGTCAGCGCATAGTACTTCGCCCGCCGATTGTTCTCCGATTCGCGCCATTCCGCCCGAATCCATCCTTGTTGCTCCAACCGATGCAGAGCCGGATAAAGCGCGCCTTGATTCAATTGCAACACATTCCTGGAAACCTGGCGGATGCGTTGCGCGATCGCCCAGCCGTGCATCGGTTCGAGCGCAATCGTCTTCAAGATCAGCAGGTCCACGGTTCCTTGCACCAGGTCAGTCGGCTTGCTCGTGGTGATGGTCTCCCTTCCCCTCAGTTAATGACAGGAGTCTATGCCGCGCTTTTGCTACGCGTCAAGCAAATTGTGGAGTGCCCAACGAATCTGATTTGGTCAATAAGTCTCCCGGATGGATCTCGACTCCGCAGAAGTTGGTACTAGTCGAAAAGCTGGGCGGTGGCATGGGTGTGGTGCTGGCCGAAGCCCGGCCGTTTCATAGTTCTTGCGGCGCATCACTTACCGAGTCAACGAAGCCAAGGTTATATCGCGCAGAAAAAACGTGTAGCCCATATTGAGTCGCTCATAAGGGGGCGTCCCCAGATAGGCGTGAACGCTCTATTTGGTGGGCGCCCAAACATACTTCCCGGTCCTGTCGATGTAGTCGGAATGGCTGATAGGGGCGAAAGCCAGAGCGAGGCAAAGGCGAAACTGCGAGGACTAACCGAGATCCTCGAAAAGATTGACGAACGCTCGGGCGAAAGAACATGTCAAAACTTTCGATTAGCGTGGTTCTGTACCCGCCTTCCCATAGTCGCGTTTCACCGATGGCATCCCCACTACCTGGCTTTTTGGCCGCTCCGCATGGTTCCTACAGGGTTTTACCTGATCCGGGTCCGGGGTTTTTCCTACTTGTTTGCCGCTCTTTTCTGGCGCTAGGTTGCGCTGTGGAGGTAAGGCCTTGCGCAGCCCTCAGTGAGGCACTTTGTTATTGCGAGTATGCGCTCCCGCCTTCCAAAACGCCATGTCTTGTAAATCATGCGGTTCAGACAACCTGTGCCAGTTTGGTGGTAAGATTGCCCTTCACTTCACGGGACGGGAAGGACTTGATAAACCGCATGTCCATGTAAGCACTGACATTGTAGTTTGCTTGAATTGTGGCGCTGCGCAGTTTGTTGTTCAGGAAACTGAGTTGCGTCTGCTTCAAAAAAGCAGCGCCGCCGGCGCAGAATGACTCCAAGTGGATTGGAATAGAGGGGACGAGGAGTAGTGCGATCGTTTAGCATACTTGTAGTCGATGACTTTGAAGGCTTCCGCCGATTCGTTTGTTCGGTGCTGCAAGCAAGGCGTGAGTTTCGGTTCACC
>Ga0182036_10001027_pt1 | contig 12900 bp, 9 predicted proteins | sample sta12Cox44000080_FD_125966 | JGI IMG/M metagenome (GOLD analysis project Ga0182036, IMG submission 125966) | Lab enrichment of tropical soil microbial communities from Luquillo Experimental Forest, Puerto Rico - statoxic.12C.oxic.44.000.080 | ecosystem: Environmental > Terrestrial > Soil >...
CTATTGCAACTGCGCACCGGCATCAAACTGCAGATGGTCCCGTATAGCGCCAACTCTGCCCAGGCGATCAGTGATGTCCATGCCGGTCGCATCCCGATCATGATCGATGGTTTCACCGGGTTGATGCCCTCGTTTCAATCAGGCAATCTCGTCCCGCTCGCCATCGGCGCGGCCCGGCGGCCCAGCACCCTTAACGCGCGTCGATATTCCAAAATCGCCTCGGCCATGGCGTGCATCGTCGCTTCCGGATCTTCGCCGCCGAACTCTGTGATGACCATCACACGTTGCCGCCGCTCGAAAGAGTCAGCCACTCAGCGGCTTGGTATAAACTCGGGCGCGTGCAACGAGTAGACCCGTGGCCCTGTTGCCGCCCGTGAAGGGTCCTTCAACGCTGCACGCATCGGGTGATGATGCGGTAGCCGCCAACCTGCGTTGATTGCTGAGAGCCACCGGGGCTTATTTTTGGGGGTGGGGGGCTTATTCTTATCCAATCAGGAGCGCCGATCGCGGTCGCTGCAGCTTCACATTTCGACTGATCGGTAAAATCCAAATACGCAATTGATGAGCTGGCACCTGAAAGCGCCCCGCTGAAAGCGATCGTAATGATGATTAGTGTCCACATTCAGCCCTTCTCCCTTTAACTGCTAACGCAGTGAGCGCGTCTACATTGGCACTTACGTGCGCGTCCTCGGCCATGCCTTTGGACAATGAACGTACTGAGGACGAGAACGCCGTCGGCTGGCAAGGGAAAATTGCCCCGAGCAGCGGTGATCGCGGCCGGGCGGATCGAGCTTGGCCGCGAAATCTCGGGGCCATCGCCCCGCGTTTGTGCGGTGCGATCACCCATCTCGCCCGCCCCCACGCCCCCCCTCGCCGGTCACGGAAAAAAGGCTCCTCCTACAAGAGCAACGAAAAACACGCGAGCCACGTCGGAGGAGATGACATGCACCCGCGCGCGGTCACGATCCAAGATCCGAATCCTACGATCCAAGATCCGGATCTTCTGCGCCGGTTCGCTGGTGGTATCCCATAAAAATCGCGCTGGCAGTCATGACTCGACTCTGCGACGTCCGCCGACTAACTAATTTTTCCCATGTTGTTACGCTCTCGCGGGGCAGCCCCTTCCGGCTTCATCGGACCTTGCCTCCCATCCCGAGCTCGAAGGCGACGCAACGCCGCAGCTCAAACGCGAATAGTCTTCAAGGCCAGAATTCGGGTGGATTCTCGTGCGATCTTTCAAAGGGATAATTTGCGTCGACATTTTCTGAGTTCGAATGCGGCTCATGGATTTCGGCATTCGGAGTAAAACGTGCCATTCGATGCTTTGACACCCTCGAGGCATTGGGCAGCTTCCGTAATCGGCCCAGCAACCGTGAAATCATAGGCTTGGCCTTTGATTACCAGACCGTATCTCCCGGCCGGAAATACAAAATCGACATTCTCTGGCCTAATGATCAACATCTCGGAGCTTTCGCTCAACGGCGCTACTCTGAGCTCATATGACACGTTGCGGATGGTCCACGTATCCCCCATCTCCTCCATGCTCGCTTGCCCCGCCGTACTGAACGTCATGGCGCGCATGATTTTCGCGATTACGCGAACAGTGACGCGCTCAGGCGCGCTGCTCGCGACATCGCGGCGATAGACGACGAACACAGTTTGACCATCTGGAAGCACAGTGCGGCTCGGTGTCCTGATCGGGAACGACATGAAAACCCTTTGGTCGGGCACTCTGCCGGGCAGGGCCTCCAACTCGTGGAGCTGGCCGCCGCTGACGGCATAAACGCCATAGACGGTCGGGAGCGGGAATGGCGAGGATCGCGGCAGCGTGGTGGCTGGCGACTGGAGAGCCTGTCCAGGCCCTTGGACAACTGGCTTCGGTTCCGGACTCGCGTTTTTCTGGACCGTGGACGCGGCCGGCTGCGGGGCTTGGTTTCCGAGCAGGCCGGATTGGCTAAGTACCACGCACAGTGCCACAGCAAAAATGGCGACCATTGCTCCCCGTAGCAGCGGCGCGGCACCGGGCAGGTGCAATGACCGTTCGACGTTCAGCGACGTACCCTTCGCGGGTGTCAAGAAGACTGGCGGATGATCGGCATCCGCGGTCCGAGCGGGGACCTGGTTAACGATCAGCAACGGCTTGCGCGGTTCGGTCATTACCTCGCGCGCATCGATTTCCGAGCTTTCAATGAGTCGGTCGAGGGACTCCAGCGCTCTCTGTTCGTCGTACTTCGAGTAGATGGTCTCGACGCGTTCGATCGCGGACTCGAGCGCCAGCGTCAGGCGTCTCGCCTCCACAAGGTTTATGGGAGGATTTCTTCGCCAGGCTTCTCTCCGAAGCTTGATGCGTGCGAGCTCGTAAACGGCATCGCGCAATTGCGCCGGATCGTCTTCGATGGACTTGATGACGCGGGAAAGAACCACCGCAAAATCAACCTCCGGTGATCTCGACGCACAGTCCTTTTCGCTGCCAATTTCCTGAGGTTCCGGGGTCATCTAAAACGCGCCCCCCCGCTCGCTAAATTCCCCATATAGAGAGCAGACGTCGAACGATTTCGTATGGCAACCCACGACTCTTATATTTATAGGGCGAAAGTACGGGAGGCATCGTGACCAAATGACGGCCGCTCACTGTTGCAGAATTACAACAAACATCAAATTTACCAACATTAAGACGATATTCCCAAGGTCGTGATGGCGTGCGTTGCGAACGTCGTAATCATCCTCATTCCACTCGCCTGATGGACGGCTAGTCGACGCGCGTTTGAGAACCAGTTGGGCCATGCCCCGTGCCATTGAAGGAGGAACTGGCGCTTAGGGCTCTTGCCTTTCGCGCGTCCATGCGAGCACGCTCGAGTTTGTGGCCGTCCCAAGAGTCAGCAACGCACCGCGGGCGCGGACCTGAACCTGACCGCGGTTGGGCGCGGGTTAACAGGTCTTTGCTGTAAATTACGGTAACTGGCGGTTTAGCCGTGCCGTCGCGCATTCGTTGACACCCCATTAACCTGCCCCCATAAAGAATGAGATTTTCGCGGTGGATGGGATCATCTTATGGAATTTGATATATCGAACTTCCAAGCTTTAGCCGCGAATTTGGTTGTTGAAGGCGAAGTTTGCGATCTCGCTCATGCAAAACTTTCGACGCAGACAGAAACTGATATGGAGATTGCTCCGCTCATTCAGCAGGTTGGAGCCACCTCGATTGCAGAAATCGACCGGCTGATAGCTGAGTTGCAAGAGGCAAAAAACTACTTGCAATCGGAGAGGGAGCGAATTGAGCGAGAGATAGTTCGTTATACGAACCTTACTCAGATGGCTTCGTTCACGGCCGAAATGATCTCTGACGCCGTCTCCCAATGGCTTCCTTGAGCAATCAACGAAAATCAAACGCTTCCGAAGTCACGGCAGCTTCGACCAGCTAACATGTGAATGCCGCTCAAAACGGCGCGGCACCGCGGCATGTCGCGGAACCCGCGAAACGTTTGCGCACCGCGACGGATAGGGTAGTAGGCGCCAGTATCGGGATCACAATCGAGTCAACCCGACGCACTGGGGACGGTCGATAGAACGATTAGCTCCTATGCGTCGGCGGCGTCGGCCCCGCCGGCGGGTCAGGCGCTTACGCGATCCACTAGACGCTCCTCAGGTCTAAGCCCCCGGGGGCAGTTCCGGGGCTTTCTTTTGAACTCTCTGTGCATCGGCGAGCACCGAACCGGCGGCGAGCTCCTGCGTTGGTAAAATGGTCATGGCGACGGGGCGCATCGCTGCGATATCGAGATAGCAATTCTGCGCACCGAACCAGGCGGCAAGTCTGGCGTTGGCCCAGTTTGGTCATGACGCGCCCCATCGGCCGTTGTGGCCAGGCCTGACCCGTCGATGGGTGGCCCCGCCGGCGGGTCAGGCGCTGATGCGATCCGCGGCTTGCCTGATTTGTGCCGGAGCGTCTAGAGACTCAGGTCTCTCTAGAAGGCGTCCATTCATCTTCGTCTAGTTCCCTCAGCCTGAACGTTGCCGCTGTTACGCCATCAGCCATAAGGATCGTATGATAGCTGAGTAGAGCCTCGATCTTCTGCTTCCAAGTTCTAATTTCTTCAATATCAGCATCTCCGGATTTCACTGACCATAATGTCTCGACGGTTCCTCGGTGAAGCACCTCACCGCATTTCCAGTAGAGCTAGCTCTTCCTTTGTTGAGCCATCCTTCCTGAGCTCTATCCCTGCTTCTTTCGTGTTGCTGCATATGGATAAAAGTCAGGATGAAGCTGTTGAAGGCGTTTGATTATCTTGTCTGCTTTATACTCGTCTTTCAGCTTACCCGTCTGAAGATCGCCATGCGCCGTTAAACATCCAAGTGCGATCAACTCACATTTGCAGGAAGCAGTACTCTCTGACTGCTACCTTTGGCAATCCTGTTTTCCCTTCCAGTGCCCTATCCATCGCCAACAGCCGAGCTTTGGCCTCGTGCATCAGCACTGAATAGGCGTCCATCGCCTCGGTGCATTTCGACATTCTGTGCTCATATCATATGGTCAGGAAATTTGCGTTAGACCCATACCTTAGAATTTTTTACAAAATTTGCGGAGGTGTACGAAGGTCACCGCGTCAATCTACGTTTTTTCCGCCCCTTCCGAGCCGACTTATCGATCAAGAAATTTTCGAGTTTCTTTCCTTCTTTGATCGCAGCAACAAGCCAACGAGGTTTTGCGCCACGACCCGCCCATGTCTCACCTTTGGAACCCCGATATTTCGGCGGGACTTTCCTGCCACTCAATGGGCTTCGCTTACCACGGCGAGCAACCCTTGCCTCGCCGCCAAGCAAGGCAATCCCCTCCAATTGTTTTTGAAGCTCACCACGACGCTTTTCCAGCACTACCTCGATCTGCTTGCGCAGCTCCATAAGCCCCTCAACATTCAGCCCCGCCAGATTGACCTTTGCCATGATGCTCTCCCTCGAATCGTGCTAATGCTATCATCATCAGAGAACAGCAACCAAAAACTCAAGACATTTCTTGTCAGAAGTCACCGTAGATTTGAGGATGCAGACAAGCTCAGAAACAGATGCGCACACGTGACGGAGGGCGATCCGACTAAACAGGAGATAGAACAGTCGATACGGCTTGCGCGGCTTCTCCAAAAATATATGGCAAGCGATTTCTACCGAACGACTCGGACTACACTCGAAAATTAACGCCTTTCAATTCGGAAAGCCGAAGGGCGGATGACAGATTGCCGTATTCCCGCTCACAATCGATCGTGTCAACCAGCTTCCCCAAGGTAGTGTCGTGCTCGCCGGCGACCTCCTTCAGTCCTTTCCAAAATGCATCCTCTAGGCTGACGCTCGTCTTGCGACCAGCGACGACAACTGAACGCTTGATGACCAGAGACTTCATGAAGGCACACCCCCATTTGTAGTTGAGATGGTGAGCGAGTGCGGCCGAAATGCGCAACAAATCGTGCTGCGCGAATACCTGCTTGGCTCCGCGAAGCACTCAGTTTGGGCGAGCACCAGTGCGAGCAAAAAATTTTTTCGACAGACGCGGTAGCCGAGTGACGGCGCTCGCGCATCTCCACCGTCTCGTCGCATTCACGCCGGAAAGATTTTCGACCCCTGGGCAGCTTCTTCGAGCCTGATCTTCTCAAAAAGCAGATCGGTCACCAATTGTCGCAATCGTAAGTTTTCGAGTTGGAGTTCAGCGATTCGGTCGCGCCAGCCGCGCGTCCGAGGGGGCTGACGCGCCTCGTATGCAGGCTGCGCTTTCCGCCACCGATGCAAGGTCATGACACTCACGCCAAGTGTGCGCGCAACTTCGCTTTGTAATTTTCCTTGCGTCACCAATTCATTTGCTTGCGCTAGCTTCGTCGCGATTTCCGCCCTTGAATGCCTTTTCTTTTTGGCCATAGCACCCTGCCTCCGACCATGCTGCAAATTCCATTGCAGCATTATTACAAAGGGAATGCGTTGTTCCCTTGTCGGTCCCTGGAAGGCAGATTGGCGATGGCCCGGACAAAAAAGTCCGACGAGGGCAACCATTGCCGCGCCGCAAAATTAACATGCGTTGTGTCGTTGCGTGTGCGTGGGAACGGAATGTGAGACCTGTGTTTACGGTATAACGCTGCCTAATTGTCTGTCACAGCATGCGGCTAGACTCTCGTTCGCATCACACAACGGTACCATCTAACCGGATGGTTCGGATTGCGGTTCATGAACAAGATATCTCGATCAAACAGGAGAGAGGACGTGCGGACCCTGCAGCTTGTACGTGAGCGCACTTGCCAACCAAGAGGCGGTTCGAATGTACATACCTTCATACCTGTACTACGTGAGCGCCTCGAAGCCGAGAATGCACAGCTTCGACGCAGTGTAGTGGATCTCATGCTCAAGATGCAGGCATTGCGCGATGCACTCGGCCATCCGCAGTCTGCAGTTCAACCCAAAGCATCCATCGGCCCTAGGGCCGATGGATGCTTTGGGTTGAACTGCAGACTGCGGATGGCCGAGTGCATCGCGCAATGCCTGCATCTTGAGCATGAGATCCACTACACTGCGTCGAAGCTGTGCATTCTCGGCTTCGAGGCGCTCACGTAGTACAGGTATGAAGGTATGTACATTCGAACCGCCTCTTGGTTGGCAAGTGCGCTCACGTACAAGCTGCAGGGTCCGCACGTCCTCTCTCCTGTTTGATCGAGATATCTTGTTCATGAACCGCAATCCGAACCATCCGGTTAGATGGTACCGTTGTGTGATGCGAACGAGAGTCTAGCCGCATGCTGTGACAGACAATTAGGCAGCGTTATACCGTAAACACAGGTCTCACATTCCGTTCCCACGCACACGCAACGACACAACGCATGTTAATTTTGCGGCGCGGCAATGGTTGCCCTCGTCGGACTTTTTTGTCCGGGCCATCGCCAATCTGCCTTCCAGGGACCGACAAGGGAACAACGCATTCCCTTTGTAATAATGCTGCAATGGAATTTGCAGCATGGTCGGAGGCAGGGTGCTATGGCCAAAAAGAAAAGGCATTCAAGGGCGGAAATCGCGACGAAGCTAGCGCAAGCAAATGAATTGGTGACGCAAGGAAAATTACAAAGCGAAGTTGCGCGCACACTTGGCGTGAGTGTCATGACCTTGCATCGGTGGCGGAAAGCGCAGCCTGCATACGAGGCGCGTCAGCCCCCTCGGACGCGCGGCTGGCGCGACCGAATCGCTGAACTCCAACTCGAAAACTTACGATTGCGACAATTGGTGACCGATCTGCTTTTTGAGAAGATCAGGCTCGAAGAAGCTGCCCAGGGGTCGAAAATCTTTCCGGCGTGAATGCGACGAGACGGTGGAGATGCGCGAGCGCCGTCACTCGGCTACCGCGTCTGTCGAAAAAATTTTTTGCTCGCACTGGTGCTCGCCCAAACTGAGTGCTTCGCGGAGCCAAGCAGGTATTCGCGCAGCACGATTTGTTGCGCATTTCGGCCGCACTCGCTCACCATCTCAACTACAAATGGGGGTGTGCCTTCATGAAGTCTCTGGTCATCAAGCGTTCAGTTGTCGTCGCTGGTCGCAAGACGAGCGTCAGCCTAGAGGATGCATTTTGGAAAGGACTGAAGGAGGTCGCCGGCGAGCACGACACTACCTTGGGGAAGCTGGTTGACACGATCGATTGTGAGCGGGAATACGGCAATCTGTCATCCGCCCTTCGGCTTTCCGAATTGAAAGGCGTTAATTTTCGAGTGTAGTCCGAGTCGTTCGGTAGAAATCGCTTGCCATATATTTTTGGAGAAGCCGCGCAAGCCGTATCGACTGTTCTATCTCCTGTTTAGTCGGATCGCCCTCCGTCACGTGTGCGCATCTGTTTCTGAGCTTGTCTGCATCCTCAAATCTACGGTGACTTCTGACAAGAAATGTCTTGAGTTTTTGGTTGCTGTTCTCTGATGATGATAGCATTAGCACGATTCGAGGGAGAGCATCATGGCAAAGGTCAATCTGGCGGGGCTGAATGTTGAGGGGCTTATGGAGCTGCGCAAGCAGATCGAGGTAGTGCTGGAAAAGCGTCGTGGTGAGCTTCAAAAACAATTGGAGGGGATTGCCTTGCTTGGCGGCGAGGCAAGGGTTGCTCGCCGTGGTAAGCGAAGCCCATTGAGTGGCAGGAAAGTCCCGCCGAAATATCGGGGTTCCAAAGGTGAGACATGGGCGGGTCGTGGCGCAAAACCTCGTTGGCTTGTTGCTGCGATCAAAGAAGGAAAGAAACTCGAAAATTTCTTGATCGATAAGTCGGCTCGGAAGGGGCGGAAAAAACGTAGATTGACGCGGTGACCTTCGTACACCTCCGCAAATTTTGTAAAAAATTCTAAGGTATGGGTCTAACGCAAATTTCCTGACCATATGATATGAGCACAGAATGTCGAAATGCACCGAGGCGATGGACGCCTATTCAGTGCTGATGCACGAGGCCAAAGCTCGGCTGTTGGCGATGGATAGGGCACTGGAAGGGAAAACAGGATTGCCAAAGGTAGCAGTCAGAGAGTACTGCTTCCTGCAAATGTGAGTTGATCGCACTTGGATGTTTAACGGCGCATGGCGATCTTCAGACGGGTAAGCTGAAAGACGAGTATAAAGCAGACAAGATAATCAAACGCCTTCAACAGCTTCATCCTGACTTTTATCCATATGCAGCAACACGAAAGAAGCAGGGATAGAGCTCAGGAAGGATGGCTCAACAAAGGAAGAGCTAGCTCTACTGGAAATGCGGTGAGGTGCTTCACCGAGGAACCGTCGAGACATTATGGTCAGTGAAATCCGGAGATGCTGATATTGAAGAAATTAGAACTTGGAAGCAGAAGATCGAGGCTCTACTCAGCTATCATACGATCCTTATGGCTGATGGCGTAACAGCGGCAACGTTCAGGCTGAGGGAACTAGACGAAGATGAATGGACGCCTTCTAGAGAGACCTGAGTCTCTAGACGCTCCGGCACAAATCAGGCAAGCCGCGGATCGCATCAGCGCCTGACCCGCCGGCGGGGCCACCCATCGACGGGTCAGGCCTGGCCACAACGGCCGATGGGGCGCGTCATGACCAAACTGGGCCAACGCCAGACTTGCCGCCTGGTTCGGTGCGCAGAATTGCTATCTCGATATCGCAGCGATGCGCCCCGTCGCCATGACCATTTTACCAACGCAGGAGCTCGCCGCCGGTTCGGTGCTCGCCGATGCACAGAGAGTTCAAAAGAAAGCCCCGGAACTGCCCCCGGGGGCTTAGACCTGAGGAGCGTCTAGTGGATCGCGTAAGCGCCTGACCCGCCGGCGGGGCCGACGCCGCCGACGCATAGGAGCTAATCGTTCTATCGACCGTCCCCAGTGCGTCGGGTTGACTCGATTGTGATCCCGATACTGGCGCCTACTACCCTATCCGTCGCGGTGCGCAAACGTTTCGCGGGTTCCGCGACATGCCGCGGTGCCGCGCCGTTTTGAGCGGCATTCACATGTTAGCTGGTCGAAGCTGCCGTGACTTCGGAAGCGTTTGATTTTCGTTGATTGCTCAAGGAAGCCATTGGGAGACGGCGTCAGAGATCATTTCGGCCGTGAACGAAGCCATCTGAGTAAGGTTCGTATAACGAACTATCTCTCGCTCAATTCGCTCCCTCTCCGATTGCAAGTAGTTTTTTGCCTCTTGCAACTCAGCTATCAGCCGGTCGATTTCTGCAATCGAGGTGGCTCCAACCTGCTGAATGAGCGGAGCAATCTCCATATCAGTTTCTGTCTGCGTCGAAAGTTTTGCATGAGCGAGATCGCAAACTTCGCCTTCAACAACCAAATTCGCGGCTAAAGCTTGGAAGTTCGATATATCAAATTCCATAAGATGATCCCATCCACCGCGAAAATCTCATTCTTTATGGGGGCAGGTTAATGGGGTGTCAACGAATGCGCGACGGCACGGCTAAACCGCCAGTTACCGTAATTTACAGCAAAGACCTGTTAACCCGCGCCCAACCGCGGTCAGGTTCAGGTCCGCGCCCGCGGTGCGTTGCTGACTCTTGGGACGGCCACAAACTCGAGCGTGCTCGCATGGACGCGCGAAAGGCAAGAGCCCTAAGCGCCAGTTCCTCCTTCAATGGCACGGGGCATGGCCCAACTGGTTCTCAAACGCGCGTCGACTAGCCGTCCATCAGGCGAGTGGAATGAGGATGATTACGACGTTCGCAACGCACGCCATCACGACCTTGGGAATATCGTCTTAATGTTGGTAAATTTGATGTTTGTTGTAATTCTGCAACAGTGAGCGGCCGTCATTTGGTCACGATGCCTCCCGTACTTTCGCCCTATAAATATAAGAGTCGTGGGTTGCCATACGAAATCGTTCGACGTCTGCTCTCTATATGGGGAATTTAGCGAGCGGGGGGGCGCGTTTTAGATGACCCCGGAACCTCAGGAAATTGGCAGCGAAAAGGACTGTGCGTCGAGATCACCGGAGGTTGATTTTGCGGTGGTTCTTTCCCGCGTCATCAAGTCCATCGAAGACGATCCGGCGCAATTGCGCGATGCCGTTTACGAGCTCGCACGCATCAAGCTTCGGAGAGAAGCCTGGCGAAGAAATCCTCCCATAAACCTTGTGGAGGCGAGACGCCTGACGCTGGCGCTCGAGTCCGCGATCGAACGCGTCGAGACCATCTACTCGAAGTACGACGAACAGAGAGCGCTGGAGTCCCTCGACCGACTCATTGAAAGCTCGGAAATCGATGCGCGCGAGGTAATGACCGAACCGCGCAAGCCGTTGCTGATCGTTAACCAGGTCCCCGCTCGGACCGCGGATGCCGATCATCCGCCAGTCTTCTTGACACCCGCGAAGGGTACGTCGCTGAACGTCGAACGGTCATTGCACCTGCCCGGTGCCGCGCCGCTGCTACGGGGAGCAATGGTCGCCATTTTTGCTGTGGCACTGTGCGTGGTACTTAGCCAATCCGGCCTGCTCGGAAACCAAGCCCCGCAGCCGGCCGCGTCCACGGTCCAGAAAAACGCGAGTCCGGAACCGAAGCCAGTTGTCCAAGGGCCTGGACAGGCTCTCCAGTCGCCAGCCACCACGCTGCCGCGATCCTCGCCATTCCCGCTCCCGACCGTCTATGGCGTTTATGCCGTCAGCGGCGGCCAGCTCCACGAGTTGGAGGCCCTGCCCGGCAGAGTGCCCGACCAAAGGGTTTTCATGTCGTTCCCGATCAGGACACCGAGCCGCACTGTGCTTCCAGATGGTCAAACTGTGTTCGTCGTCTATCGCCGCGATGTCGCGAGCAGCGCGCCTGAGCGCGTCACTGTTCGCGTAATCGCGAAAATCATGCGCGCCATGACGTTCAGTACGGCGGGGCAAGCGAGCATGGAGGAGATGGGGGATACGTGGACCATCCGCAACGTGTCATATGAGCTCAGAGTAGCGCCGTTGAGCGAAAGCTCCGAGATGTTGATCATTAGGCCAGAGAATGTCGATTTTGTATTTCCGGCCGGGAGATACGGTCTGGTAATCAAAGGCCAAGCCTATGATTTCACGGTTGCTGGGCCGATTACGGAAGCTGCCCAATGCCTCGAGGGTGTCAAAGCATCGAATGGCACGTTTTACTCCGAATGCCGAAATCCATGAGCCGCATTCGAACTCAGAAAATGTCGACGCAAATTATCCCTTTGAAAGATCGCACGAGAATCCACCCGAATTCTGGCCTTGAAGACTATTCGCGTTTGAGCTGCGGCGTTGCGTCGCCTTCGAGCTCGGGATGGGAGGCAAGGTCCGATGAAGCCGGAAGGGGCTGCCCCGCGAGAGCGTAACAACATGGGAAAAATTAGTTAGTCGGCGGACGTCGCAGAGTCGAGTCATGACTGCCAGCGCGATTTTTATGGGATACCACCAGCGAACCGGCGCAGAAGATCCGGATCTTGGATCGTAGGATTCGGATCTTGGATCGTGACCGCGCGCGGGTGCATGTCATCTCCTCCGACGTGGCTCGCGTGTTTTTCGTTGCTCTTGTAGGAGGAGCCTTTTTTCCGTGACCGGCGAGGGGGGGCGTGGGGGCGGGCGAGATGGGTGATCGCACCGCACAAACGCGGGGCGATGGCCCCGAGATTTCGCGGCCAAGCTCGATCCGCCCGGCCGCGATCACCGCTGCTCGGGGCAATTTTCCCTTGCCAGCCGACGGCGTTCTCGTCCTCAGTACGTTCATTGTCCAAAGGCATGGCCGAGGACGCGCACGTAAGTGCCAATGTAGACGCGCTCACTGCGTTAGCAGTTAAAGGGAGAAGGGCTGAATGTGGACACTAATCATCATTACGATCGCTTTCAGCGGGGCGCTTTCAGGTGCCAGCTCATCAATTGCGTATTTGGATTTTACCGATCAGTCGAAATGTGAAGCTGCAGCGACCGCGATCGGCGCTCCTGATTGGATAAGAATAAGCCCCCCACCCCCAAAAATAAGCCCCGGTGGCTCTCAGCAATCAACGCAGGTTGGCGGCTACCGCATCATCACCCGATGCGTGCAGCGTTGAAGGACCCTTCACGGGCGGCAACAGGGCCACGGGTCTACTCGTTGCACGCGCCCGAGTTTATACCAAGCCGCTGAGTGGCTGACTCTTTCGAGCGGCGGCAACGTGTGATGGTCATCACAGAGTTCGGCGGCGAAGATCCGGAAGCGACGATGCACGCCATGGCCGAGGCGATTTTGGAATATCGACGCGCGTTAAGGGTGCTGGGCCGCCGGGCCGCGCCGATGGCGAGCGGGACGAGATTGCCTGATTGAAACGAGGGCATCAACCCGGTGAAACCATCGATCATGATCGGGATGCGACCGGCATGGACATCACTGATCGCCTGGGCAGAGTTGGCGCTATACGGGACCATCTGCAGTTTGATGCCGGTGCGCAGTTGCAATAG
>Ga0182036_10001029_pt1 | contig 12880 bp, 11 predicted proteins | sample sta12Cox44000080_FD_125966 | JGI IMG/M metagenome (GOLD analysis project Ga0182036, IMG submission 125966) | Lab enrichment of tropical soil microbial communities from Luquillo Experimental Forest, Puerto Rico - statoxic.12C.oxic.44.000.080 | ecosystem: Environmental > Terrestrial > Soil >...
CAGCACCCAGGTGCTTGGGATCAGCGGCGATGGTGCGTAAGGTTTCCGCTGCGGCCTGGCGAAATGCCGGTCGAAATCGAGGCTGACGAGCGCTTGCTGCGACACGTCTTCACGAATTTGCTAACGAATGCGGTCAAATATTCGGACGCGGGCAGGTTGGTGCGCTTTAAGATCGAGTCTGCCGGAACAGACACGCGTTGTGAGAAGCCGCGCCCATATTGCGGGCTAGCCTGCATTCAGCACAAATCCTTATGGAATTCAATGTAACTGTTGTGACTGCGGCTGAGGATTTGTGATCAACGCAGGCTAGGCCCAATGGAACGAAAGGTGTAATGCCAACGGCAGATTGCTGCGCGAGAATGAACGGATGTTTCAATTTCTGTTCGAACACAGCGCCGACGCTATTTGGCTGATCGACCCGGAAACCGCCACTGTCGTGGATTGCAACGAGTCGACAGTGGCGTTAATGCGTTGCGGAAGCAGAGCGGACCTCGTCGGCAAACAGCTCGAAGAACTCTTACCCCCGGAGCAGAGAAGCGCCTCGGCGTCGCCAGCCGCGCAAAGCATCACCGAGAGATTGAGAAACGGTAACGGCAAGTTCGATTGGACGTCCCGGCAACTCGACGGCACCGGGGTTTCATTCGAAGCGAACACTGAGACGATTGAGCGCGATGGTCAGATGGTGATCGTGTTGGTGTCACGCCTCGTCAGCAGACCGAAGGATGCTGAAGGGGAGTTGGTTGAAAGGGAGGCGCGCTTTCGCTCGTTCTTTGAACGCAATGCCGACGCGATGTCGCTATTTGATCCGAAGACCCTCCGATATATCGAGGCGAACGAAGCTGTTGTGCGTCTGATCGGGGCGCCCAGCAGGGAAGCCCTGCGCAATGCTTCGCCGGTGGACAGATGGCCGGAGCGCCAGCCTGACGGCCGGCTTTCCGTCGAGAAAGTTCAGGAATTGATAAACCTTGCGCTGACCCAGGGCAGTCACCGCTTCGAGTGGCTAACGCGCCGCTACGACGGAAGGGAGTTGTCGCTTGACGTCGTGATGACTGCGGTCCCCGTCGGTGAACGGGTCCTGCTGTCTACCGTGTACCGGGATATTTCCACGCATAAGCTGGCAGAAAGCGAAATCCGCCGCCTCAACGCAGAGCTTGAGAAGCGAGTCAGCGACCGGATGGCGGACCTGGTCTGCTCCAATGAACAACTGAAACAGGCCGAAGCCGAATTGCGAAAAGGCCAGGCCCTGCTTCGGGAGAGTGAGGCGCGTTTCAGCACGGCTTTTCGCGCCAGTCCGGCGCTCATGACAATTTCGCGCTTGAGCGATGAAAAATATATCGAAGTCAACGATGCATTTCTTCGGTGGCACGGAGTAAGCCGTGACGATGTTCTTGGCCACGACACCAAGGAGCTGGGCACGTGGCTAAATCTTGAGGACCGTGCAAAGTTTTGGGAGAACCTCAAGCGTAATGGTTCGGTGCGCGAATTGGAGTGCCAGGGCCGGAGTCACCGGGGCACGGTCGGTACGTTGCTGCTGTCGGCCGACATCATCGAAATAAATCGCGAGCCGCATGTCATTGCCACTGGTCTGGACATCACGGAACGCAAACAAACCGAAGCGGAATTGCGAGAAAGTGAGGCGCGATTGCGCGAGAGTGAAGCGCGCTTCAGCACGGCCTTTCGCGCCAGCCCGGCGCTTATTTCGTTGCTGCGGTTGAGCGATGGCAAGTTTGTTGAGGTCAACGATGCGTTTGCCCGATGGCTCGGCCTGGACCGTGACAGCATTATAGGTCGTGACACAAAACAGTTGAACGTATGGCTGAATTGCGACGACCGTGCAAAGTTCCTCATGGATCTTCGGCGCGATGGTTCGGTGCGCGAATTCGAGTGCCAGTTTCGCAGCTCGCGGGGCACGCTGCACCCGATTGTGCTTTCGGCGGAGATCATCGAAATCAACCGTGAGCCGCACATTCTGGGCTTCGGCATCGACGTGACCGAGCGTAAGCTTGCCGAAGCCGAATTGCTCCGGACGCTGGCCAAGGAGAAGGAGTTGGGGAGACTCCGCAGCCATTTCGTGTCGATGTTGTCGCATGAGTTTCGCACGCCGCTAGGCATCATCCAATCCTCCGCGGAAATCCTGGAGGATTACCTCGAGGGCTTGCAACCGGCTGAGCGCAAAGACCATCTGCAATCCATTCGCAAAAACACGCGCCGCATGGCGGAGCTGATGGAGGAAGCATTGCTCCTCGGAAGCCTTGATGGGGGGAAAATGGAATTCAGGCCCGCGCCGGTAGAGGTGCGGACCTTTGTGCAAAATCTCGTGGAGGAGGTTCTGGCGGCTACTAACCGACGATGTGCTGTCGAATTGTCGCTCGCCGAAATGCCTCAGGAGATCCAGGCCGACGCGCGTCTGCTGCAACACATTTTCACGAATTTGCTAACGAACGCGATCAAGTATTCGGAAGTTGGACGGGTGGTGAGCTTGCAAATCGGTTGTTCCGAAGCAGAAATCGTTTGCGTCATTCGCGACCAGGGAATTGGCATCCCGGAAGCCGACCGGGAGTGGTTGTTCAACGCCTTCCATCGAGGGCAGAACGTCGATGGCCGTCCGGGCACCGGTCTCGGTCTGGTAATCGTAAAACGCTGCGTCGACCTTTACGGCGGCAGAATCGAAATTGAAAGTAAACCGGGAGAGGGTACAGCGGTAACCGTAAAGCTGCCAGTGCCGGGGCCAGAGTCCTTCGGCGAGCCCACAGAGCAGCCTTCCAAAACGATAGAGGACACACTCTCCAGCCGGCGAAAGCCAGAATGAAAATGGAACTATGAAAAAAATTTTGGTGATTGAAGACGAACCAGAGATGCGTCGTAACTTAACCACCGTCCTCCGGCTAGAGAAGTTCAACCCGGTGGCTGCCGCCGACGGCAGGGCCGGTCTCCAGTTGGCTAAAAGAGAAATGCCCGACCTCATCCTTTGTGATGTGATGATGCCCGAACTGGATGGTTATGGGGTAATTGCAGCCCTCCGCGCCGACCCGGAAACGGTCGCCATCCCGTTCATCTTTCTCACCGCGAAAGGCGAGAAGCCCGATATTCGTGCCGGCATGAATCTTGGCGCGGATGATTACCTGACCAAGCCGGTTGCGAAACCTGACCTCCTCGCCGCGATCCACTCGCGTCTAGCACGCGCTCACCAGCAGGCTGTACCGGAGTTCAAACCTAACTTCGATTCTGCAAAGCCGCTGGAGATAACGCTGGGTTTGACCCCGCGTGTGGCGCAGACGCTGTTGTGGCTTGCCCAGGGCAAAACTAACTCTGAAATCGCAATCATTCTCGGGAACAGCGAATCGACCGTAAAAAAACATGTGCTCGAAATCTTCGAAAAGCTCGGGGTTGAAACCCGGACAGCAGCCAGTCTGCGCGCACTTGAGGTCCTGAGTTCTCCGGCGGCTCGAGGATAAGGCGAAATAAAGAATACAGAAGTCAGAAGTCAGACGCGAACTCCGAACCCCGAAACGGCTAACTTTCTGATTTGCGCCGCCGCCATCCAAAAGATGTCAAATCGAAAACGCGGCTCGCCGGCAGGCGCGCTCTACCGATCGCAGGCCACGGGACGTCACACGGCAGGGCCGAGCCTTCGACGAGCTCAGTCGAGCGGACGTCTGCGGTTACCGATTTAAGACAGCTGTTATTTCCTAACTTCATCTCCTCTCTGTCTTCAACGTCCGGCAATTCGAAACTGCTGAGAAGTTTTCTCTTCGCCATCTGTAACTCCATGATGAATAACGGGAAGCGGTCCATTGCGGTAAATGCTCCTTTCATTAGCTATCACATTGATTTGAACCCGCCCGGGCAACGATTTCCGATGTCCAGCAGCTTCGCAGAGTTGGCCAACCTGGCCGAGTCCGAAGGGAGGCAGGTTATGATTGATGCGCCTACCGATCAGAAAGACGCAGCAGGTGTGGTCGATCTGGGCGGTCATGCGTTTGGGGATAACCATGGTGAAAATTGTCTCCGGGAGATTGGGTTTGATTTTGTCGCTGCGGTTGGAATGTGGACGATGCCAACATTAAGTTGCATCGAATGTTGTTTGTGTCAACATTGATTGCTACATTTTTTGGCATGCCGCGCAAACGCCCTTACCATCACCCTAACCTCAGAAAGGCCCTCCTCGAGGCGGCAGTCATCTTGATCGGGGAAGTTGGTCCCAAGGGCTTCACCATTCGAGAGGTCGCGCGCAGGGCGGGAGTTTCACACAATGCGCCGTATCGCCATTTCCGGGATAAGGATGAGTTGCTTGAAGCCGTCGCGATCGAAGGATTTCAACGGCTGACAGACGCGATGAAAAAAGGGTCGGTCGCGGGCAAGACGGCGGCTGAACGTCTGCGCTTGTGTGGCCGCGGTTATGTCGATTTCGCATTGCACTGGCCGCAACACTTTCTGGTGATGTTTGATCTGCCTTCCCGCGAGCTTCCAAGAAATGAGGCCGTCGGCGAAAATGCTTTTCAAACACTTCTCGGATTCATCATGGAATCGCAGAAGGAGGGTACTTTGCCCGCGGGCGATCCGCATCCGCTGGCACTGATGGCGTGGTCAATGGTGCATGGCATTGCAAAACTGGCAATCAGCGGAAATCTACCCTACACTTCCAGACAGGTTCTCGATTTCACGCAACACGCCTCGGAGGCCTTCGTGAGCGGAATGGGCAATTTGAAATGGCCCGGGAAATTCAGTTACAAAAGAGAGAGCCCTGGTAAGACGGAAAAAAACGGTCTCCGGCGAGTAACCTCTGCCCAATAGAACCAAAGATACCTCTCTAGCCTGAATTGATCACGTAACCTCATCCAAAGGCAAATTTCCCGCTAAAATTTGTGATCAATGCAGGCTAAAATGTGAAACTCAGGGTAACTCGGCCTCGAATAGTCCAGGCAGACCCTCAAACGTCTTCTCATAATGCTGCCGTCGGTCCGGGTCTTTCTCCGTGTAGCGGATCCACTCGGAGCTGACCATGTTTCGATGTACCATGTTTTCAGCCCGGCGGAGAATTTCGTTTACCGAATAACGGGTCTTGGGCCAATAAAAGATCTTGGGGTTGGTCCCTCCCGTGTAGACCCCTTCTCCGTCCGGCGACACGCCTACGGCATGGATCGCCCCAGTATCCTGTCGTAAGGTAATGACTAGAGTCAGCTTATTGTTTTGGGTGGGATCACAATCCCAAACTCGGAGGCTACCGTCATCTCCGCCCGTAAAGAGTTGTCGTCCGTCACTCGACCAGTTCAATGTGTGCACCCTGCCGTCGTGAGCTACAGCCGATTCTTCAAGACCGGTACCGAAATCGTGCAAAATAACCGCGCCACCCACAGTTCCCATCGCCATCACCTTATCATCGAGGCGCCAAGCGAATGAAAAAACTGACGCCGGAATCTCAAACGGGTGTTCAGGATCAATAGCTATGAGCTTTTTGCCGTCGTATCGAAATCGCAGGATCTCTGTCTTCCTCTCGGCGTCTCGGATAAATGCGATCGCGAGAACATCGCCAGCATTGGACCAGGAAATTCTGCCAACGCTAGCCCCCGGCTTCCCAACATGGAGATCCTGCTGACTCGGAATCAGCTCCAGGTCCGGCAGTGTACGCAGACCGAGAGTTCCTTCGTTTGAAACAAATGCGACCGTCGATTCGTGCGGATGACAACTAAGTGAACGGATCGGTTCCTCGGTCAAGCGTTTCTTGGGGTCAGAGCCGCTTAGCGGATCCCAGACGACAAGTTGCCCACCCTGTTGCTTTTCTTTGGCGAAGCGAAAATCATATCCGATCACGAACGCCTTTATCGCCGGCTGAAATTGAACGGCCTGAATCCCTTCGCGAAAACCTAACGGAATTTGAACCGGTTCTTCTAGCTTTTGAGAGGCAGTGTCAAAGCGACTCACGACACCGTCGAGGTCAAAGCTGAGAACCGAGGAATCCAGGAAGGCGAAGCGCATAATGTCATTGGATTGCTTGCCGTACGCTTGCTGCTTGGCCGGATTAAGCGCATAAATTCTTACCGCGCCATCGCTATTGGCCGTTGCGATCGTTTCTTTACTTTTGCTGTAGGAGAGTTTCCACACTTCGGTAGTAGGACTTTGTTCTGACCCTGCATCTGTCAGGTCGGAGCTATTCCAAAATCGAAGCATTCCGTCAGCACCCACCGAGGCAATCTTTTGATCGTGGTCAATCCAGACTACGTCACGAACCCATCCATCGTGGGCGGAATCTCGCCGGCCTAAGAGGGTCGGCGCGCCCCCTGAAAGAGGATCGACCATCTTCCAGACCGAGATGGCTCGATCCCAGCTGGCACAAGTAAGCCGCTCGTCTCGAGACCAAGCGAGGTTCCATATTGCGTCGGAGTGAGCCCTAAACGGTTGGGTCAAGTGCGTCTTGTCCCAAAGACGGACGTAGCCGTGACCGTCGCCGATTGCGAGCATCGAACCCGTACAATTCCAGGCGACCGCATGAACCTGGACCGTTTTGTTATCCACGCTATTTTCGAAGCTCGCCGATGGCAGGAGACTCTCCGACACCGGAGAGCGAGATAAATCGAACCAGACATAAACCTTCCCATCCTGGCAGCCGGCGGCCAGATCGCCATCAGGGCTCCAGCTGCAACTCCAAACGGATTGCGTTCCTTTTGCGCCACCGGAAAAACGAAGTTCGACTACCTTTTGCGCCGTGGGCGAAGCGCCCGGGTCGAAAATGAAGAGGGACCCACCCTGCGTGCCGACCGCGACCTTAGAATTATCCGGAGAGAAGGCTAAGCTGCGGATCGCATCGCGGGAGACTTTGAGCGCGTCGCTGAAAATCCCGTCACGAAGAACGCGCAATCGCCCTTGCTTATCTCCAGTAACCAGTACGCGACCATCAGGCGAGTAGGCAAGCGCAAGCACGGCAGAACTCTGACCCGCACCCTCATTCAAGCGGGCAGATTGCGAGTTCCAGTAGGTATTCACCAATCGGCTCCGCCTGGCGAGAGCTCGATCAAGAATACTGACGGCGTCTCCGTACAGAAGGGGGTCAATCCGCATCCTCGGGCGACTGAGCTCTTTCACAAGCTGACAGGCAAAAATGATGTTTCGATCGGTGCTCCCGGGTGTATTTGCTGCGTACAGCGGTCGAAGGACAGTAAACTGTTTGTAATAGCTTATTTCATCGAATTGTTTCGTCAGAGAGCAGAAGAGAAATGCGAACACCGAGGCGATTGCGAGCAAGAAGATGCTCGCTGTCCCCAGAATGATAAGGCGCGCGCGGTGCATGCGTGATCTTTGTCGTTCTGTTTGAAGCTTGCTCTCCTCCTGAAGACGACATTCTTCGAGCCATGTCTGCTCGCTCGCGCGCAAGAAATCTATAGCCAGCCCGAATTCTTCGGCGCTGCCATAGCGGATTCCCCATGCAACGGTGGGCCGTTGTGTACGTTCCCACTGCAAGTGCCTTTCCAGGTCGGGGTTTCGCCACAGCCCGGCATCGCCGTTCTTCCAGAGCTGGGCGGTCTGCTTTAGCCGCTGATACATAAGGGCGGAGCGACCCTCTTTTTCGACCCAGTCACTGAGCTGGTACCACTGGCGGATCAGGCTTTCATGGCCAATGTCCAAGAGTGTATCGGGACCTAAAGTTATGCCCACTGGCGGCGTCACGAAGCAGCGATCGGGGCGGCGGAACGCTTCCACTACCGCTGCCACTTCCGCCGACGAAACACCCGCCACCGCAGCTACATCGCTGAGGCGAGCCGGGGCGCGGGTGTCCCGTTTGCCGATGCCGCGCTCGGTAAGGCGGCGAAACATCACCTCGGCCACCTTGCGTTGTGGATCTGTCAATTCGTTCAAAACCTCGTCGGCATGGTCGGACAAAGCGCGTGACAGGCCGCCTAAATCCTCGTAGGCAGACACCGTCAGCGTCACCTTTTTAGAGCGGATAGCCAGAAGCGTTTCGCTCGCGCCATTGCAAAAGCCGTTTAGTCGCCCGCTGACGCGCGTCCACATACGCATCAAGGCGTGCTGCAGCAGCGGCAATTGGTCTGGGTCAGGGCCAAAGTCATTTAGCAGCCGGTTGACGAGCGCTGGTTCCAGGTCGCCGCCGAACACCTTGGCAGGCCCCACGATCGCTGCACGGCACTGGTCTCGGGTCAGGCGCGGCGTCAGGTATTGGCTTGCATTGATCGCTTCGGGCAGGCCCTTGAACAGCGTGCAGTCCCCGAGGAAGTCAGAACGCATCGTAGTGACGACATACATTCGCGCTTCCCGCTGTTGCGCCGTAGCCAACAGCAAGCCAACGAATGCGTCAGCTTCGTCTGGATCTCCTTTCTCGCGGAAGCGGAAGATCTCCTCGAATTGATCGACCAGGAGAAGCAAATTCGCCTGGACGGAAGGTTGCGCCTCTTGCAGCATTTCGGTGAGTCCCAGGGGTCCGCGGCGCAGCGCGGCTTCGAAAAACGCCGCTTCCTCGGCCCCCGCGACATGTTCTGGACCCAAGGCGTGAGAAGCCGAGAGAGCCTCTGCAAGCCGCCTAATGGGCCGATCCCCGGGGCGCATTTCCACGATCCGCCAGCGCGAACCTGCATCCGCCATGAAGCCGCTTTCCAACGCCGCGATCATACCGGCTCGCACGAGGGATGACTTGCCGCAGCCCGAGGGTCCGACCACGGCTAGAAAATGGGAGCGTTGCACCCTCTCCAGGAGAGAATCAGTTTGTTCCTCCCGGCCGAAGAAGATGTCCGACTCGTCTGGCCTGAACGCTCGCAGCCCAGGATAAGGAGAGGTACTCAACTCGGTCATTTTAGTCGCCGAATTACGGCTCATCCGGTCAGGCTGGCGACAAAACTACGCACCGGCGCCGGATTCACCCCGCCGCGACAGCGCAACTGCTGAAGATCGGGTAACATCAGGTCCAGTCCAACTTTATCAGGTGGTGGACCTTCGAACACTGCCATGGCCGCCAGCGGCTGCTCGCGTTGGCTGATGATCTTTCGCCCTTGCCTGAGCTGGCTACGCACCCAGCTTGCGGTAGTTGCACCATAGATCAGCAACAGGCCGTCGCAATCGAGCAGGTTCTGCTCCAGGTCCATCCGAATCTCTTCCGGGTTGCCAGACGCCAGTGGCAACAGAGAACCGACACCCTCCTTTAGGAGCAATTCAGCCACACTCTGCGCCAGTTCCCGGTCCGGCGAGTCGTTGTTGACAAAGACCAGCACGTCCTTTGAGCGTTGCGGGATGGCACGCGCAGGCCGTCGAGCTTCCTCGACGACAGTCTGCTTGAATTCTTCAATGCCGCAGGCGCGCACCGTTTCACCGTTCAAAAGTCCACGCTGAATTGGATCCTCAACGCTGCTCACATCGAGGTCCCGACTCCGCCATTGCAAAATAGGAATCTTGGCTTCTTGGGCAAGCTCATGCTGAAGTGCCGGGTAACCTTTCGGCACAGCCGGTTGCTTGCGCCCGGGAAAGGCGCCCAACAGCTGGACAAACACTTTGCACTTTGCCAAATCTGCGTTCATGGCCTGCGCAAAGAGTCCGGCATCGTCTCGGGGATAGTAAGTTTGCGGCAAGACGTCGAGTCCCGCCTGGCTAAGATAGCGGCGCACCTCTTCCCGCCGCGTCTCGAGGTCGTCGGTCGCCTCCGCGAGGAAAACCGTCGGACCGGAATGTCCGGGGGTCGTATCGCCGCCGCCGGCGCGCAGTCGCTTCAACTCCTGGCTGAGCTCGTGGCCCAGTTGGTTTACACGATTGTAATACTCCGTCTCTGTTGGAGTCGGAACGGGCACGCCAAGCGTGCGAGGGGCTTTCCCCTCCTGCTCCTGTACCCAGAACGGGTAGCCAATCAGGTCTGCTAACTCCGCCGGGACGCTGCTGCGATCGAGCTTGTCGCTATACACGACAAAAACCTGAGAGCAAGCATCGCGTTTGCCTTGCACTAGTCTTAGAAAAGCCTCGCGCTCGCGACCACACCATTCCGAGCTAAGATATCCCGGCGACAAGATGATCAGCAACGTCGCCGTGTTGCCCAGCGTTGACATGATCGCGGGGGTAAGGGGCTGATTTCCAGCCAGCTGATGGTCCATCCAGATCGTGAAATCCTTAAACCCAAGCTTCTGGCGGACCACGGTTTCCAGATTGTTCACCAAAGTGGTCACCCAGCCACGTTGCGCACCGAAAAGCGGTTCGTCATCGACATGCGCGTAACTGACAAATAGGTCGTGGCTATAGCCGGGAACAAAAGCCATGGTGGTAGCCCGGTGAAGTTTGGGACCAGAAGTAATGCAGGTGGGTTAGGGTCATAAAGCAATAAGCCTTTTTTCCTCGTCTAAGCGCGCCCGCTTCCGCGGACACCGCCTGCTCCATAAAAATCGAGCGAGCTCCACCCCTTTATACGGCTAAAATAGCAGCATTGTCAGGGTGAGGTAGTCGCGCAACACAGGTGCACATAACCTATTAAACGGATAAAGAAGCAATTTCTAAAGTGAAAGCGCAGACGTAACCCCAAAGGGTGATATCATGCACACTTGCCCGAACATCCACTTGGCATGCGCCTGACTGTACAGCCATGTTTGTGGATCTCTGTGCCGAATGTCACAGTCCCATTCGTCGACTGAAAAGCACAAGAAGAAATCATCATGGTCATTGCGTTTCCATAGATAGCTAGCCCTGAGCCAGCCGAGACTAAGCTAGGCGTCCTGGCTAATGTTCGCCTTTCCCAGAGAGGGACTGCCTCTGTGCCGTCCGAGTAATTACGGGCAACGTCCGATCCTGTGCAAAAATTTTTGGGTCCATCGGACGAAAGAGGATCGGCACAGATGGGCGCAAAGATCGCGAAGACACGATGGTCGTACCAGATGGATTTGATGTCATTCAGCAGAAACTGGTGCGGGATCGGACCCTACCGCTGCCCCATAACCCCCCAATTTCGACGATGAGCCAAAAGCGCTTGCCACTTTTCAATTAACCGCCGCAATCCCGCGTCGAGGCTGCACCCTTTCATCTCTCCAGGCGTAAACCAGCGCAATTTGTTACTCTCAGGACTCATTCGAATTTTCGCTGCTTCGGGGGCGATCAGGACATACCGGACATCGTAGTGCATATGCGACGGTTCACCTTCAAAAGCCGGAATCTCATGGATATCCAGATCAAAAGGCCGCGCGGACGCAACCACTAATCCGCTGATCCCTGATTCTTCGCAGGCTTCACGTTGCGCAACCGAAAGCACGTCTTCCTCACCATCACAATGACCTCCCAACTGCAGCCATCGATTGAGCTTGTGGTGATGATGCAACAATGCTCGGGCACCGTCGCAGCTGACCACGAATCCGCTTCCGGTGAAGTGAGCAGGATAGGCGTCGCGGTTGAAACAGGTCGGGCAGGAATCGAGCAGCTCTATCATTTTCCGGCAGCAGACCTGCTCATGGTATCGATCGGAAAGGTCAAGAGACGATAAGATCTGTCGGAACTCAGCGCGCTTCATCGCAGTTATCTAGCTTAGCTTGGATAGCACCAAAGGGTGATTCCTTTTGCACCAAAGTGCAATAGCTAGACTGCATTGATCACAAATCCTAAGCCGTAGTCACAACAGTTGCGTTGAATTGCCTAAGGCAGCTTTTATGTTCCAGTGCCGACATGACTCAACCCAAAACTTCTTCTAGCCCGCTCATCTATGGCTGCATGACGATCGGCGGTGCTTTCGATGGCTCTCCGCTGAACCCGGAGCAAATAAAAAAGGGACGCGCTGCAATCGAAAGCGCGCTCGAGTACGGTATCAACTTTTTCGATCACGCCGACATTTATTGCTTTGGCAAATCAGAGATCATTTTTGGCGAATTTCTAAAAGGGAATGCAAACCTGCGAGATGAAATCATCCTCCAGAGCAAGTGCGGAATTTGTCTGCGCAATCAACCTGAGGAGGGATTGCCGGGACGCTTCGATCTGAGTTTTGACCACATCGTCGAGGGAGTCGACGGAAGTCTGAAACGACTGCAAACCGGCTACCTCGATATCTTGCTGCTGCATCGCCCCGACCCGCTGGTCGAACCGGAGGAAGTCGCGCGAGCCTTCGATCTCCTGCACCGGACGGGAAAGGTGCGGAGGTTCGGAGTCAGCAACCATTCGCCGGCACAAATCGAACTGTTGAGAGCGTTTGTCGATCAACCGATCGTCGTGAACCAAATAGAATACAATCCAATTCATACCGTGCTTCATGATGCGGCGATCCATGCCAACATGAAGCGTCCGGAGTATGGTAATCCAGGGGAAGGAATCATTGAATACTGCCGGCTGCAGGGGATCGCGCTCCAGGCCTGGGGATCGCTTGCGAGGGGAGTGCTCACCGGGAAGCCGCCCGGTCCGGACACCGAACCGCGGATTCGCGAAACGGCCTCCCTCATCGAACGGATTGCCAAAGAAAGGAATGTTAGCCGGGAAGCGATTGTGATTGCATGGATCCTGCGCCACCCGGCAGGGATTATGCCCGTGGTCGGAACGACGAACCCGGACCGGCTGAGAGCTTGCTGCCAGGGAGCCGAACTGGAACTTTCGAGGATTGAGTGGTACCAGATCTATAGCGCGGCAATGGGGCATGGAGTGCCGTGACTACGAGGTCACGGAGGAGAAGATTTTCACCACGGAGGCACTGAGAGCACTAAGGTCTGCACGGGAGAATTTTTCCCAGCGCAGTCTGGGAAAAAACGTGTGCTGCTAACGACCAAAATTTTGTTTTCCCACCGGTATTGTTCAGGATCGAAGCGCGTGAGCAGTTTGGTCAGCATCGCTACGATGTGAACCAACATTTTCAATGCTAGTTGGAGCAATTTCCCCTGTCCCATTCGAGCAGGAGCAGGGCGACGAGCACGAGCATTTGGTTGCGGACTTC
>Ga0182036_10001041_pt1 | contig 12829 bp, 16 predicted proteins | sample sta12Cox44000080_FD_125966 | JGI IMG/M metagenome (GOLD analysis project Ga0182036, IMG submission 125966) | Lab enrichment of tropical soil microbial communities from Luquillo Experimental Forest, Puerto Rico - statoxic.12C.oxic.44.000.080 | ecosystem: Environmental > Terrestrial > Soil >...
GGTCGCTTATGAGTAAGAAAGATTTGCCCGCCGACCTGGTCAAATTTCGTGACAGCTACGTCGAGCTGTTCGGTGTGCTGCCGCCGCTGCCGTCGGCCAAGTTCGAATTCAGCGGCGAGGTCAACCCGGAATTTCTGCGCCTTTCGGAACAGCTACGCGCGCACGCCTTCTACTCCCAGGTCTTCGATATTAAGACCACGCACCTCATTTTGTTCGGCATGCTGCTGATCGAGCATAACGCGGCGGCGCAGATGCACGCCATCGCCGCGCGCCGCGCCGGCGCCAGTTGGGAGGAACTCCATAAGGTAATGGAGCTTGCCTCGGCCACTAAGTCGCTCGGGCCGGCCAATCAAGGCAGTGCCATGCTCAAGGCGGTGCGCGATAAGGAAGGCGGCAATTAGCGGACCTCGGGCGGCCGCAATTTTGTCGTCTTCATTGGTGTAAACGCAGGCAATGCGCCGCGCAGAAGTCGGGAATTGCAGTTGAGCGCGGGCGGCGAAAAAATAGAAGAGCCGACACCCGCACCTGCTGTAACGAGTCACTCCGGCTGCAGCCCGATATCGCGAACAATTTTGGCCCATAATTCGTATTGGGCCTTCACAAACGCGCTGGTCGCCTGCGCCGTTTCGGCGCCTTCGGTGTAGAAGCCGAGATCGGCAAGCTTTTGTACCATCTCCGGCGTTTTCAGCACCTTGTCCATTTCCTGGTTCAATCGCGTGACAATGTCTGCCGGCGTGTCGGCTGGCGCGACGATTACGAACCAGCCGGTGAGCTCGACGCCGGGAAAGGTTTCCGAAATCGACTGTACTTGCGGGTAAAGCGGTAGGCGCTTGGTCCACGAGATCGCCAGCGGCTTGAGCGCCCCGCGGCTCACATGTGGTGCGGCCGATGGAATGGCAAGGATGGTAAGTTGCGTGCGTCCAGCGAGCGTGTCCTGCACGCCTTGCGGCATGGTTGCGTAAGGCACCTGCAAGATATTGGCGCCGCTGACCTTGTTGAGCCAAGTCGCGAGGATGCCGGAGAAGTTTCTCTGACCGTCGGTGGCGAAGGTGAGCTTTCCAGGGTTGGCCTTGTCGTAGGCAACCAGCTCGGAAAGGTTGTTCGCCGGTACGCTCGGGTTGGCGAGGATCAGAAACGGGTTCTTCGCGACCATCGACACCGCGACGAAATCTTTGACCGGATCGTAGGGCAGCGTCTTATAGGTATGCGGATTGCTCACCAACGCGGCGGCGGTCGCGAAGAACAGCGTATAGCCGTCGGGCGCGGCGTGCGCCGCCGCCTGGGCGCCGACCACGTTGGCGCCGCCCGGTCGGTTTTCGACCACGACCCGCTGTCCAAGCAAGTCGGAAAGCTTATCGCTGATGATCCGGCAAATGATGTCGGGCGTTCCGCCAGCAGCCTGCGAGACAATGATTTTGATAGGCCGGTCCGGCCAGGTGTCTGCCGCAGCCGGGGCGAGCGACTGCAGCATCAAGGCGAACAACGTAGTCGCGCGGACCAATCTAGACATACCGATCTCCTTCGCGCCCGAAAAATACCGAATTCCAATCAATGACTACGATGTTATGGGCCGCGACGACACATTGATTCAGGTCAACGGTCCAAATCCCGCCTTTTTTGCAGGCTGGATTCTGCGCCAACCCGGTGACGTTAACCGTTAACGCCGCGGCGATGAACGGACAGTGAGCCACGGCATGAAACATTCGCATCTCTTGATCGGCCTCGGCGTCCTGTTGCTTTCCGCCACGCCGGTCTTTGCCAAACCAGCCTATGTGCCGTCGACCGTGAACCTGCGCACGGCGCCGAGCACCAAGAGCGAGATCGTCGCCAAGATTCCCGGAGGCAGTCTGGTCGAGACTAAAGATTGCAGCGAAGGCTGGTGCGAGATCACCTGGCAGGACAAGACCGGCTTCGCCATCCAGAGTGCGCTCGATACTAGCGGTCGCGTTCCACGCCCGCGCGCATCAGCGCCCAATGCTGGCTATGTTCCGAGCGCTCGTTACCTGGCCGATGATGGGCCAGTCTATTACGAGGCGCCGCCGCCGCGCGTCTATTATTTCGGTCCTTACTATCGGCCTTACTGGGGCTGGCGCCGCTATTGGTGGTGACCTTTAAGCGGCAAAGCCAGCCTGCCTTGTCGTTAACGCCAGACCGGGCAAATCTGATCGCAAGGTAAGCCATCACGGCCGCCGGAAGGGCGACGTAGAACTGCAAGCCCGGGCCCTTCCGCAGTCCCAACAAAATGGCAGCACCTCAGCACGGAAGCGATGCGGCTGATCGCGTGCCGGTTCACGCACTAACGCTTGTTTTTGGCGTCATCGGACCCGCGCATTTTCGCCCAAGGGTCAACGCGAACCGGCGCGCTCGCCTGGTCAGTGTTCTTGATCGTCGTATTGTATTGCTTGTCGAGCGCTTCGCGGTCCTTTTTCTTTTGCTCGCGGTCAAGCACTGCCGGGTCATCGGAGATGGCCTGCGCGAAGACCGGTGCGACGGCTACGGACAGTAGCAGGAGCGCGAAGAGACTTGCGATTGTTCTCTTCATAGGTTTCCCCTTAATCAGGCTAGCATGCTGCCCCCAGGCTCTCAACGCAATGGCTCTTTGCGCAATGGGGCTTTTCGGTGGCCGGCGGCTTGTTACAATGCGGCGAAACCACCCGAGGTAACGGATGACCCTTGCCCACGATGCGACCCCGCACCCAGCGCCGAATCGCCTCCGTCACGACTGGACGCGCGCGGAAATCGCCGACTTATTCGCGCTGGCGTTGCCGGAGCTCATGTTCCGCGCCGCGCAGGTGCATCGGCAGAATTTCGATCCGACCGAAGTGCAGATTTCGACGCTTCTGTCGATCAAGACTGGCGGCTGTTCGGAAGATTGCGGCTATTGCCCGCAGTCGGCGCACTACCATACCAACGTCAGAGCTGAGAAGCTGATGAGTCTCGACGCAGTGCTGGCCGAAGCGCGTGCTGCGAAAGCCGGCGGCGCCTCGCGCTTTTGCATGGGTGCGGCCTGGCGCGAACCCAAGGACCGCGACCTCGCCGCCGTTTGTGCCATGGTGGAGGGCGTCAAGGCGCTCGGCCTGGAGACCTGTGCGACGCTTGGCATGCTCACCGGTCCGCAGGCAGCGCGCCTGAAGGCCGCCGGCCTCGACTATTACAACCACAACCTGGACACCTCGCCGGAATATTATGGCAAAGTCATCACCACGCGCACGTATCAGGATCGCCTCGACACCCTCAAACACGTGCGCGACGCCGGCATCCACGTCTGCTGCGGTGGCATCGTCGGCATGGGTGAGGGGGTTGCCGACCGCGTCGGCATGATCGCGACGCTCGCGAACCTGCCGGTACATCCGGAAAGCGTGCCGATCAACATGCTGGTGCGCGTGGAGGGCACGCCGCTCGCGCACGCGCCGAGGCTCGATCCTCTCGACTTCGTGCGTACCGTCGCGGTCGCGCGCATCACCATGCCAGCTTCGGTGGTGCGGCTCTCGGCTGGCCGCGAGGACATGAGCGAGGAGACACAGGCGCTCTGCTTCCTTGCCGGCGCCAATTCGATCTTCTACGGGCCCAAGCTCCTGACCACGCCCAACCCGGCGCGCGACCGCGACATGGCCTTGCTCGAGAAGCTCGGCATGCGGCCGATGGAATAGCACTACTTGACCACCAGCACCGGGCAGGGCGCGAGCCGCACTAAGCGGTCGGCGGTGCCGCCGATGATCCGCTCGTAGAGCGCTGAGTGGCCCATAAAGCCGACGATCAGCAGGTCGGCTTTCTTTTCTTTAAGGAAGGCGATAACGGCTGCGACGGCGTGGCCGGCGACCACCACGGCATCGAGTTTGACGCCTTTTTTCTTCGCCACCGCGCGAGCCTTCTCCAGCGCCGCATGGTATTTGTGATTTTGCTCAATCTTGGTCTCGATTACTTCGTCGATCGAGGCCGGCACGTCGGGCATCTCCTCGACCGAGATCACGTGCAGCGTTGCCGCATGCTTCTTGGCAAGGTCGCACGCCAGGGTCAGCGCCTTCAGCCCGCCCTCCGAACCATCATTGGCGACCACGATGTGTTTGAACATGGTCAAACCTCCTGTTTGGCGAGGCCGATCTTCGGCAAGAACCATTTCTGCGCGATTACGGTCGGCACGACCGCACTGCCGATGACGGTGGTGAGCAAGATTGTATATTGCTCCTGGTTGATGATGTGATTGGTCAATCCATAGAGCGCGGAGATCGATCCGAAGGTCAGGCCCGTGGACATCAACAGCGTCGTGTAAATGCCCTCACGATTCTCGAATCTGTAAAGGCGCGTCAGCGGCCAGACGCCGACAAACTTGGTCACCATTTTCAGAGCCAAGAACAACGCGATCACAGCCGCCCCAGTGACAAGCACCTTCCCCTCGATAAGCGAGCCGGCTTTAAGGAAATAGAAGGGCGTGAGCACGGCGAAGGCGATCCCGCGCATGCGGTGCGGCAATTCGGGATCGCGTTGAAAGACCGGCGCCATCGCCATGCCGATCAAATAGGCCGGCAGCACCGCTTCGCTTCCGACGGAGGTGGCGAAGCCGCCCAGTGCGAATAGGATCAACAGCACGAATTTTATGTCCGGCTCGCTCACCCGGCGCCCCACCTGAGCGAAGACCCAGGGCCCGACCTTCGGCAGCAAGGCCGCGACAGCGATTGTCGCCGCGGTAAATGCAACGAGCCAAACCGAGAAAGATGTGAACACAATGCCGAGCGCGAGCACGGTTCCAAGGTCTGTAACGAAGCAGGCAGCCAGGATGATCTTGCCGAGCTCAGTCTTGTTCAGTCCGGTCTCCACCATGACCGCGTAGACAACGGCCACAGAGGTCGTCGACAACGAGATGCCGGCGATCTGCGCCTGCGGCCAAGGCCAGCCCAGCAGGTAGCGCGCGGCCAACATACAGCCGAGATAGGGCAGTAGAAAACTGAGGAAGCCGATGCCGATGCTTGCTCCGACATTGCGCCGCACGACCTCCATATCGACCTCGCCACCGGCCAGAAAGGTGAGCAGGATGGCACCAAATCCGGCGAGGTAGTTGATCCATGGCGCCAGCGGCATGCCGATAAGATTGCCCCCGAACGCCCCGACCATAATCTCAACCAGGGCGACAGATAGCGCGAGCCGGATTGAGATCAGCGACGCAGCGAGGGCCAGCCCGATCCACAGCGCGGAAGTTAGCCAGATATTTTCAACCAATGGTCACTCTCCCATTTCCTTGTCAAACGGTGCGGATAAAGGAAGAGCGGCGGGCGCCATCATGGAGCCAATGAAAAACCGCCCTCATTCGACCGAGTCCTACCGTTCGTCGCAAGCGGCAGGAGTCATCAGCCTGGATGGGCGGTTATCGGGGGACTCCATCCCCTTGGCTGCGCAAATTATCGAGCGCACATTGCTGGGTCAACCGGAACGCAGCAGACAAGGGGTCAGCGCTCGACTATGTTCGCGCCGGTTTGACCGAGCCCGCCCCGCCCCGCCGCCGCCGTCGTGCCTTCGACTGGTCGACGCTCATTATCGCTGCCGTAGCTCTTGTCGCCGCGGCGACCGTTTATGTGCGCGACGGGTGGAGGCATTTCCTCGCTATATTCAGCGGCGATCTAATGCTGTTTGGCGAGATGCTGCCAAAGGTCTTGGCCGGCTGTCTAATCGGCGCCTTCGTCACGCTGCTCTTGCCGCGCGAACTGGTGGCGCGTTGGGTGGGCCAAGAATCGGGCTTCACCGGGCTGTTGATTGCGGCATTCTTCGGCTTCCTGCTGCCGGAGGGGCCAATCACCATCTATCCGGTGGCCGGCGCCTTTCTCACCATGGGCGCCGACGCCGGGGCTGTGGTCTCTTTCATCACCAGCTGGACGCTCTGCGGCTACACGCGCGCGCTCGTGTGGGAATTGCCGTTCTTCGGGCCACATTTTGTGACCTGGCGCATCGTTGAGGCGGTACCGCTGCCGATCATCGCCGGGCTCTTGGCGCGTGGAGTCGTGCGCGCCCGCCTCGCACGCACAGACATCGCCAAATGACGCTCGCCGTCAACATCCTCCTCTGGCTGGTGGTCTGCGTACTCGCCGTGATCGCGGCCTATCGCGGGCGTGTGCTGCTCAACAACGGCGCGCGCGATGGCGTCGTCGAGTTCATCCGCCTGCTGCCGCGCATCGGCGCCGGCGTAATCGGTGCTGGCTTCATCGCCAAGGCACTGCCCAATGAATGGATCGCGCCTTGGCTCGGCCCACAGTCGGGCTTTCTCGGTGTCGCGATCGCTACCCTCGGCGGCGCGTTGACTCCGGGTGGTCCGGTGGTCGGCTTTTCTATCGGCGCCGCCGCGCTCAAGACGGGCGCTGGCGCGCCGCAGGTGATCGCCTATTCGACCGCCTGGGCGCTCTATGCGCTCCACCGCCTGGTGATCTGGGAAGTGCCGCTGATGCCGCCGCGCATGGTCTGGCTGCGCGCCGCCGTGTCCGTGCCGCTGCCGTTCATCGCCGCGGCGCTGGCCATGGCGCTGAGCCAGCCCTAGCGGGCTTTCGAGGACAAGATCATCGCCACGGAATCCGTCATCCGCAGTACCACAGCAACAACGTTAAGCTGCAGAATGTGGCAGTCGTCGACGGCGAGATCTTAAACAAGTCGCTGGCGATCGAGCGGATTTGAAGGCGTATCGCGCCGGCTCGATAAGCCGATCGAGGAGCGACCAACATTTCTGGCTGCGGCCGAAAAGCCCGCGCCGCGGATGAGGCCGCAAGCGCCGGCTCCCTCCGAGGGCTGCTGGCCAGCGCCAGGAAGCCCGGCGTTGGTACGACCCGTTTCAATACAAAAGCAGCTCTGCCAAAATACGAAAAGTCAGAAGTCAGGGAGGCAACATGTTTCGTTGCAAAATAAAGACTTTCTGCAAGATGTTGGTCGCGGCCGTGAGCTTGCTTGCGGCGTTAGCTTGCTTCGAGCTCAGGGCCGAGGCCGACGAGTATCCGAACCGAGTGGTGCAGTTGATCGTGCCGTTCCCGCCCGGCGGCGGCGTCGACACCGAAGGCCGTGTGATCGCACAGAAGCTCGGCGAGGCGCTTGGCCAGCAGGTGATCGTCGTCAACAAGCCGGGCGCCGGCTCCGTCATCGGCGTGCGCGATGCGGCCAAGGCGACGCCGGACGGCTACACCATCTTGATGCTGGTGACCGGCGCGAGTCTCCCCGCCAATACTGGCTATGATCTGCAAAAGGACTTTGAGCCGATCGGCTTGATCGCCTCGATCCCGATTGTGATCATGGCTAACCCTTCCGTGCCGGCAAAATCGATGGCCGAGGTCTTAGCTTTCGCCAAGAAGCAGCCGGGCAAGTTAACGGTTGGTACACCGCCGGCGCCGACGCTCAACTATTTCGGCGCCGAGGCGTTCAAGGGCATGGCAGGCGCCGACATGACTATCGTCACCTACAAGGGCACCGGGCCACTTACCACCGATCTGCTCGGCGGCCACGTGATGCTCGGATTCAACACGCTGCCACCGGCGATCGGCAACATCAAGGCCGGCAAGATCAACGCCCTCGCGGTAGCGGCGCCGCAGCGACTGGCGACGATTCCCGACGTGCCGACGACCGCCGAATCCGGCCTGCCCGGTCTCGACATCGTGCAATATTACGGGCTGGTGGCGCCGGCCGGCACGCCGAAGTCGATTATCGAGCGGCTGAACAAGGAGCTGCGCAAGATCGTCAATTCCGAGGACGTTAAGCAGCGCATCATCGCCGATGGCGGCGGTCCGCTCGCCTCGACGCCGGAAGAATACGCCGCCAACATCGCGCGCGAGGAGGGCCGGTGGGCCGCGCTGATCAAGAAGCTCGGGCTGGTGGTCAACTGACGCGCGCTATGGTCACGCGCGTCATCACTAATGCACCGCGAAGCCGGCACGCGGCGTAACGGGACCGCGGTGGCGGATTACTTCGCTAGCAAGCTTGTGCGCGGCCTGTGCCGCCTCGATTGGAGCGCGCCCGGCAAGGCGCGCGGCGAGGTAGCCGGCGTTGAATCCGTCGCCCGCGGCGGTCAAATCGACCGGCGTGACGACCTCCGGCACTGGCACGGTATCGCGCGTACCTGCCGCCGCAACCAGCGCGCTGTTCGGCCCGTTCTTCACCACGATCTCGCCGATGCTGAACGCCTGCAGCCGTTCGATCGTTGATTCCGGCGATGGGTCGCCCCACAACACTGCCTCATCGTCATAGGTGGGCAGGGCGATGTCGACACGCTTGAGCGCCTCGGCGAACACCTTGCGGGTGCGGGTGAAGTCGCCGTGCCATCCATGCGGGCGGAAATTGCCGTCGAAGGCAACCTTGACTCCATTGCTGCGCGCGAGCTCAACGGTGGCGAGAAAGCGACCCAGCCCAGCGTTGGAATAAAGCGACAATGTGATGCCGGTGAAATAGATTAGCTGCGCATTGACCATGCCTTCCGCCATGCGGCTCCAGTTCGGCAACTCGAATAGTTCGCGCGCAGGCGCCGCCTCGCGCCAGTGGTGGCTGCGCCGGTCACCCTTGCCGTCCAGGTCCACCAGCGTGAGACCGGGCAGGCGCCCCGGCACCCGCAGGATCAGATCGGTGGCGATGCGCTCGGCCTCTGCCAGCGAGACGATCGCGTTCGAGAAGGGATCGTCGCCCAGCGCGCTGGCGAAGGCGACTGGCACGTTCGCGCGCGCCAGATAGATCGCGGTGTTGAAGGTATCGCCGCCGCTCCCCAGCGCGAAGCGGCCGTCGGCGCCGCGTGCGAGCTCGATGGTCGCCTCGCCGATACAGACTGCGCGTTTGGGTTCAGCCATGCCGATGGTCTAACACGAGCGCGTGGGGCCGTCTTGCCAGCGTGCTCAGGGAAGCGAAATACGCAAGCCCGCTCAATAGCGCTATACAGAAACTCACCGGCCAGTCGGTATAGAAGGCGAGCGTCAAGCCGAGCCAGGCTTCGCCCAGAGCGACCAGCGCCGAGTAGAAGAGCCCGCTCCACAATCCGGTAGTGAGACGTTGGGCGGTGGCGGGCGGCCCGACCATCAGTGTGAACACCAACAGAACGCCGACGATCTGGGCGCATTCCGATACGGCCAGCGCGACGATCGCGAGGAAAACAATGGAGACGAAACGCAGCGGCGCGCCCTTGGCCTCCGCCAGTTCCGGCTGCAGACTGACAAAGATTAGCGGGCGCATGATGATGGCGAGTGCGGCGAGCGTAATCAGGCCGAGCACCGCGAGCGTCGCGATCGTCCGCACGTCGACCGCCAAGACATTGCCGAACAAGAGCGCAGTCGCCTGCGTGGCGAACGACGTGTAGTAGTGCAGAAACAGGAGTCCGAAGCCAAGCGCCAACGACAGCACAATGCCGATGGCGATGTCGCGATTGCTGATGCGCTCGCTCAACGCGCCCATCACGACGCCGGCGACAAGCGTGAAGCCAAGCAGGCCCCACAGCGGCGCAAGCCCTATTAGCCCCGCGCCGGTCGCTCCGGCAAAACCGATATGAGAAAGCGCGTGGCCGGCGAAGGTCTGCCCCCGCATCACCAGAAAATAGCCGACGATCCCCGAGACTGCCGCGGCGATGCTGGCGGCGGCGAAGGCATTGTTCATGAATTCATAGGCGAACATGTCAGTGGTGACGCTCGTGGCCGCCATGGCTGTGATCGTGCTGGTGGTCGGTCACCTCGATGTCGCGGCCACGCGACATTACGAAGATGTGACCCTCGGCGCGCAGCACCTGGATGTCAGTGCCGTAAAGCCGCGATAATACCGGCGCAGTGATTACCTCTTCGACGGTGCCGAGCACCGCTTGGCCGTTGCCTAGATAGAGCACGCGGTCGAGTGTACCGAGCAGTTGGTTGAGCTCGTGCGCGCTGAACAGGACCGTAACGCCGCGTTCGCGGCAGACCTTGTGCACCACGTCGATCGCGATCTCCTGGTGGCGGGCGTCCAGGCTGATCAGCGGCTCATCGAGCAACAGCAATTTCGGCTGCCCGAGCACCGCCTGCGCCAGCAACAGCCGCTGCCGCTCGCCGCCGGACATCTCGGACAGCGGCCGGTGGCCCAGTTCGCGCGCGCCGACCGCTTCGAGCGTTTCCTCGATAATGCTGCGGTCGTGGCGCGACAACGATGGCAGGCCCCAGCATTCGCCGTGCAGCGATGAGCCAATGAAATCGACACCGCGCACGCGCAAATCCGGCAATACGGTGCGAACCTGTGGCAGGTAGCCAATGTCGGTGTTGCCCCGCTGTGGTGTGCGGCCGAACACGCGCAAGCTACCGGCACTCGGCGGCAGCAGCCCGAGGATGGCGCGCATCAGCGTGGTCTTGCCGGCACCGTTCGGTCCCAGCACACCGATGAATTCGCCGGCTTGAATCGTGAGGCTTGCGTCCGCCAGTACGCTGCGGCCACCGAGCTTGATGGTGGCGTGGTCAAGCTCAACGACGGCGGTCATGAATTCGGTCTGCCCAGCGCTTTCTCGAGTGCATCGAGCTCACCCAACATCCAGTCCTGGAACGACACATTGGCAGGCTGCGTCTCGGTGATGCCGACCACCGGCACGTCGGCCTGCCTCGCGAGGTCGAGCAGCCGCTGCGTCAGCTTGCCTGTCACCTGGCTGTGCCGAAAGTCTTTGATTAACGGGCAAAAAACTTAGACCGTTATGTAACAATATAACATTTCATCGGCAAGAGTGCCTCGGGCCGGCACGGAACGATCGCCTACCGCAAATGCAGACGCCCGATGTACATCTACAAGCTCGCCACCTTGCCCGACGAGTTCTTGGCGCAATGCCTCCGTTCTCATGAAATGTGGGTTCTATCTCAAACGCGCGTTCATCATTGATGAATTGCCGAATCGTCTGCGAAAGCGCGCAACCAGGCTGGCCGGTGGCTGCATCGCTGACGCTGCCGCTGTTGTGTCTGCCGCCAGCTCAGCTGGCGAGTTGCCGCACGCAAAGCCACACCATGCCCACAAGTACACCGAGGACTGAAATGGCACCGGCGAGGCCGTCGCTTGCGGCCGGAAGAACGGTCTCGGCTCTACCCGACGGCACCTGGGTCCAGCCGTGCGCATAGCGGTATGAAACCAGGATGGCGAGCACCAGCACGGCGAGAAACAAGATAGCGGCCAAAGCGCCTCCCGCGATCTGCCTAAAGCTGTTATGTGGATAAGGTGAGGTGGGACGACTGATCATCGGACCCTCCTGCATTCGATCCGGCAATACCGAAACAGGGCCCCGCCAACGGCATTGCGCTAGATCAAACGCAAGGTGTGGCATTTGCACGCGGGCGGCACCGCCGGGTTCGCGCGCTGAAATCGTGTCAACACACGGTTGCATGCATGGTCAATGCTGCGCACAATGTGGCTCAATCATCCATGGCAGCATGCTTTTGTGCGGTAGCCCTCCCGCCAAAACCGAAGATTCTATGCAAATCCACAGCCGCCGGACCGTCCTCGCCGCACTGCCGCGCCGGGTCTGGTTTCTCTTCGCTGCGCTGTTGTTGGCGATAAGTGCGTCGGCGCAGGCGCAGTCTTATCCCGATCGTACGGTGCGCGTGCTCGTAGGCTACGCTGCGGGCAGCGGTCCCGATATCCAGGCGCGCACCGTCGTGCAGCAGCTCGCCACCGATCTCGGCCAATCTTTTATCGTAGAAAACAGGGTCGGCGCCAATGGCACCATCGCCGCGCGCTCGGTGGTGCAGGCGGCGCCGGACGGTTACACGCTGTTGTTCTCGTCGAACGGTATCGCGCCGACGCCCTACATCTACAAGAACCTCGGTTACAACGTGTTCACCGACTTGAAGCCGATTGCGACCATTGGACAACTCGACGGCCTGTTCGTGCTGGTCGATGCCAAATCCGACTTCAAGACACTGCAGGACTTCATTGCGGCGGCCAAGCGGAGGCAGCTGCTCTACGGCTCGCCCGGAATCGGCAACGGCTTGCATTTGGCTGCGGAACTGTTCAGCAAGGCAGCCGGAATCAAGATGCAGCACATCCCGTACAAGGGCGCCTCTGAGGTAATGACCGCCATGCTCGGCGGCAACGTCAACGTGATGTTCGTTACTCCGCCCTCGGTCATGGGCCTGATCAAGGACGGCCGCGTGCGTGCGCTCGCCTTTACCGGCACCAAGCCGTTCCCCGCCTTTCCCGACGTGCCGCTGATGTCGAGCGTGCTGCCGAATTTCGCGCCGATCGGCTCCTGGGGCATGTTCTTCGCCCCGGCTAAGACACCCGATGCGATCGTCGGGACGTTGAATGCTGCCGTCCGCGCCGCGGTGAAAAATCCGAAGGTTGCCGCGGTCATGCAGGGCGACGGCTATTTCCCCGACGATCGCGACGTCGCGCAAACGGCCGCGTTCTTCCGCAAGGAGGTCGAGGCGACCGAGGCGGCGGTGAAAGCGGCAGGCATCGAGCCGCAGTAAGCTTTCTTAGACGGTTGCGATTGCGCGCTCGTGCTTCTCGAGGAAGGCGGAGAGGATCGCCGCCATACGCGGCTCGGCGTCCCGCCATTCCTTGCGGTTCCATTCCTTCAGCAGATTGTCGTCGGAACGTTTTTCTACGACATCCTCGTGCAGCTCGCTGTTCGGAATAAGCCGCGCGGTATTGCGCGCGGTCGCCGCGTGTGGATCACGTCGTTGCCGGCGATTAGGCAGGCTGGCGCTTTGATCGCGCTGAGGTCCGCTTCGGTTGCGCCGACAATCGGCAGCGCCGCCGATTTCAGGAATGCCTCGCGCCATTTGGTCATCACCTCGATGAACTCATTTACCTCGGTCTTCAGGAGCCGTTCGCGGTTTGCCGGCCGTGCCGCGATGCACTCTCTGAAGTGCTCACTGTCGGCGAC
>Ga0182036_10001047_pt1 | contig 12810 bp, 9 predicted proteins | sample sta12Cox44000080_FD_125966 | JGI IMG/M metagenome (GOLD analysis project Ga0182036, IMG submission 125966) | Lab enrichment of tropical soil microbial communities from Luquillo Experimental Forest, Puerto Rico - statoxic.12C.oxic.44.000.080 | ecosystem: Environmental > Terrestrial > Soil >...
GAGAGTGTTCTGGCGGGCGCCTCTGGCAATCGAGAGTATTTCCTGCATGCCATTTGGTCGCAATCTCGCTAGAATGGTCGCTCGCGCGCGGTCTTTGCCACACGTTTATGCAGATTAAAACGATCGGTATCACCTCCAAACCCAAGAAACCCGAGGTCCGCGACATCGTTACTCCGCTGGTTCACTGGCTACACGACCGTTCGATTGAGGTGCTGGTCGACAAAGAGACCGGATCGACGCTGGACGGCTCCGAGAAGTGCGTTACGCGCAACGAGATGCCTTCGCTTGTGGACCTGATTATCGTCCTCGGGGGTGACGGCACGCTGCTCGCGACGGCACGCGTCCTGAACCGCAAGCCCGTCCCCTTGCTGGCCGTGAACCTGGGTGGTCTCGGCTTTCTCACCGTGATTACTCGCGACGAGCTCTATTCGATTCTGGAAAGGGTGCTGGCCGGAGATTTTCGCACCGAGCGACGGGTGCAGATCGAGGCCGAAGTCATGCGCGCTGGAGAAGTGATTTCGTCCTTCCTCGCTCTGAATGACGTAGTGCTCAACAAGGGCGCCATCGCCCGCGTCCTCGACTTTGACGTGCGCGTTGACGGCCAGTTTATTTCCAGCTACAAGGCCGACGGCCTCATCGTCTCCACCCCCACCGGCTCCACGGCTTATTCGCTCGCCGCAGGCGGGCCGGTGATTGCGCCTTCGGTCGAAGCCTTCATCGTCACCCCTATCTGCGCTCACACACTGAGCAACCGGCCCATCGTTCTGCCTGATTCGGCCCAGATCGAGGTGAAAGTGAAGAGCTATGGCGAGTCTGTCTACCTCACGGTCGACGGCCAGGTGGGCGTCGCCCTGCGCAGCGAAGACGCGGTGCACATGAGGCGGGCGTCCTCGGTTGTCGAACTCATCCAATCGCCGCAAAAGAACTACTTCGAAATCCTCCGGCAGAAGCTCAAATGGGGAGAACGCTGAACCCCCGGCGACGCGGACTTTTCGTACGCGATCCGAAATGAACCCAACGGCGCCAACCCGAGACTTCACCTCTCCCGCCGCCCGCAACCTGTTCTGGGCGATTACTGTAGGTATATGGGCGGTGCTCGCCTCGGTACTGATCGTCACCGGTCAGTCGCGCTGGGCATATACGCTGAGCAGGACCGTATTCATCCGCATCGACGTCGAGATTCTGCTGGTGCTCGCCGTGGCTCTTGCCCTTCTTGATCGGCGCTTTCGGCCTCCTCTGACCCCGCTCGCGTGGTCGGTCCTCGGCTACTGCGGCGCGCTGCTTCTCGCCACGGCCTTCTCCCTCGACTCCTACCAAAGCTGGTGGGGAACTCTCGAGAGGATGGATGGAACGTTTACGAAGCTGCACTATGCGGTCTTCTTTCTCATCCTGACGGGAGTTTTCCGTACCTGCCGCGATTGGACGAACTTTCTCCACGCTTCGCTCGCCGTCAGCGTTTTGGTGGCAGGTAAGGCGGTTGCCGAGCGACTCTCGACAGGCTTGAGCAGGGTGGCTTCAACAATTGGTGACCCAGCTCTGACAGCTACCTATGCCCTGCTGCAGATATTCTTCGCAGCCCTCGTCACCGCCGGAGGACGAACGCGCACGGCGCGGCTGTGGGGAGGGGCAGCGATGTTGCTGAACGTGGTCACCCTGCTGCTTACAGGCGATCGCGGCGCGACAATCGGACTCGGTGCAGGCGCGCTGGCTGTCGGCCTTACCGTCGCGCTTTCGAGCCGGTATAGCACCACTCTACGCCGCGCGGCTCTGGCAGGCACGCTGTTGCTTCTTGTCGTCCCATTTGCGGTTTACGCTGCGCGAGGCACGCCGTTGGTAAGGTGGAACACCGCGCTCGAGCGGCTCTCACAGCTCTCTCCCCACGACAGCACCACACGGACTCGGTTGATCACCCTCGGTGTGAGCTGGCGAGCCTTCAAAGCGCGGCCCCTGCTCGGTTACGGACCTGAGCTTTACACCTTAGCCTCTGTCCGTCACTTCAACCCTGACATACTGACCTATGAACAGGGCTGGTGGGACCGCTCCCACAACACCCTGACCGACCGACTCGTTATGGAAGGTGCGATCGGGCTACTGGCCTACCTATCGATCTTTGTTGCCGCCGGGCTGATGCTCGTCCGAGCGTTCAGGCTTAAGCCACACAGCGTGTTGACAGTACCTCTCACAGCAGGAATGCTCAGCGCCTACTTCGTTCAGAACCTTTTCCTCTTTGACTCACCGTCGAGCTATCTCCTCTTCTTCGCGGTGCTGGCCTTCGTGAGTTTTCTCGTCACGGGAGGTAGCCACACCGAGCCACGTGAGGTAGCGGAGCAGGCGAAAAGGGCCCGTATCGGCACCCCTGCGGCAGCTGTGCGACGGCGAGCGTCTCCATCCCCCAGTGGAGGGCGAAGGGGAGAGACCACCTCCAGCGTTCGCCGGTTTCCGCGGCGGGGCAAGGTGCTTATTGCAGGGCTCGCCTTGTTCGTGCTCGTAACCATATATAACGCAAATCTAAAAGGCCTGGCGGAAGCGTTCCTCGGTGATGCACTCGTGGCCTCGATCGATGACCCACATCGGTTTCAAGAACTGTTCGGCCAAACGGTTGCCTATGGCAGTTGGGCGCAGGACGAAGTGGTAGGGACGGCGGCAGACGCGCTCCGGGCCGTCGGCGCTGGTAACCCAGCATACTTGGCAGCCTCAGCCGCGGTGGCGGCACAACTCGAGGCCCAAGTCGGGGCTCATCACAATCCGGACCCAGGCGCCCTGATCCGGCTGGGAAGCCTTTATCAGGCGATGGCTGTCGCCGACCCCACCTGCCTTCCTAAGGCGGAGAAAGCCTTCCAAAAGGCTATCGAGCTTGCCCCGAAGTGGCCGGAAAGTTACGACGGACTGGGAGCGACTTACCTGACAGAAGGAAAGGTTGAGGAGGCCCTTGCGCTGCTTAAGAGGGCCGTGGAGATTAATCCTTCAAACGGCACGGCGCGCTGGATGTACGCCTTCCCCCTCATCTGGAGCCATCGTGCCGAAGGGCTGGCGGAACTCGGAGCGGCCCTGCACAACTACAACTACTACAACCGCGTTGACCTGAAACGACTGGTCAACACCTACTATCAACTCCATGACCTGCCGCGATCCATCCAGTTCCAGCTAGAGCTTACGCAACTCGAGCCTGGCGACGCCGTACATCATGCCACGCTGGCGCGGCTTTACAAGGAGTCGGGAAACACCGAAGGGGCCTTGCAGGAGATTCGCACCGCCGCACAACTGGATCCGCGTTATCGTGCCGCGGCGGGTGATTTCGAGCGAGGCCGATGATTGGACCGTACTATCTGGCCCGTAGATAGATTTCAAGGACCTCCCTTCCTGCAGACCCGAGAAACGGCGCAGCGTGGCGAGAAATCCAGGTTAAGAGAATCGAAGTGACGAATGCCGAAGCGTTGGGCCAGGGTCCTCTCAGCTGGACATGGGCAAACCCACACCGCCGTCCCTCAGACTCAGAGGAGTTCCGTCGCCATCAGATCTTCCACGCTCTCGCGGCGGCGGATCAGCTCCACCTGAACACCGTCCACGAGGACCTCAGCGGGCCGCGGTCGTGTGTTGTAATTGGAAGCGAGCGCATACCCGTAGGCACCCGCGGTCAGAATAGCCAGCAGTTCGCCGCTGTGAACATCGGACATTTCCCGGTTCTCGGCAAGGAAGTCGCCCGTCTCGCATAGCGGCCCCACCACGTCGGCGCGCAATGTTTCGCGCGTGCTGGGCCGGAGGGGCACGACTTCGTGATAGGAGCCATAGAGCGAAGGCCGCATCAAATCGCTCATTCCCGCGTCCACCACGATGAAGTTCTTCTGCTGGTTGCGCTTCACGTAGAGCACCTGCGTCACCAGAATGCCGGCATTCCCCACGACGGCGCGGCCCGGTTCGAGGACCAGCCGATAAGGAGTTCCCGTGATCCGCGTTTCCACTCCCTGGGTGAGACGGTCCAGATCGAGCGGCTGTTCGTCGGAGTAACGGATGCCGAAGCCGCCACCCATGTCCAACAACCCCACTTCGATCCCGTCCATGCTGAGTTCTCGCGCCACGCACAACAGCTCATCCAGCGCGTGCAGGAACGGTTCCACAGCAAGGATCTGTGAGCCGATGTGGCAAGCCAGTCCTCGCACGCGCAAGTGTTCCGACCGTGCGGCACGCTTCGAGAGTACTGCCGCCTCCGACTTCGGGACGCCGAACTTGTGGATGCGCTGGCCGGTGGAAATGTAGGGATGGGTCTCAGTCTGGACGTCGGGGTTGATGCGGATAGAAACGTCCGCGCGCCTCCCCAGATGGCGCGCCCGGCTTTCGATAACCTCCAGCTCCCCTGCCGACTCCACGTTGAACATCAGAATACCAGCCTGCAGGCCCGCGTCGATCTCGCCTTCCGTTTTGCCGACACCGGAGAACACAACGCGGTCTGCCTTTGCGCCCGCTCGTAGCGCCCGAGCCAGCTCCCCGCCCGAGACGATGTCGAACCCCGCGCCTGCCCGGAGTAGTAGAGCGAGAATTTTCAGATTGGAGTTGGCCTTGACCGAATAACAGAGCAGGTGAGGGATGCGGCTGAGCCCCCGTTCAATCCGGCGGAAGTTGTCGAGGATGGCAGCCTGGCTGTAAATGTAGACCGGCGTTCCGAAGCGCGTGGCGATCGACTCCACCGGCACCTGCTCGCAGATGAAGTCGCCCAGGTTGTAATGAAAGGCTTGCACTCACCGTACCTTGATCAGTACCAGCGTCTGGTCGTCGCGCCGGGGCCGGCCATCCTCGAATCGAGCGATATCAGCGAAGACCGTTTCAATGATTTTCGCCGCCGGTTTGTGCGCTTGTTCCCGGAAGAAGTTTTCCAGACGGCGGATACCGAACTCTTCCTGGTGGGGGTTGGTGGCTTCCACCAAGCCGTCCGAAAACAAGGCGAGCACATCCCCCTTCTCGAGCGTCAATACGGTTTCCTGGTATTCCGTGTGCTCGAGCAGGCCGAGGGGAACACCCTCAGCGCGGATCACGTGACCACGTCCTTTTCGCACGAGAATGGGCAGAGGCATGCCGGAGTTGGCCAACCTCAAAGTCTTGCTCTTGGGCTCCCAGATGCTGTAGGTCAGGGTAATGAAATGCCCTTCAATCTTGCGCTCTAGGAGCAGCACGTTGAGTTTCTTCAGCATCTCCCCCGGCATCAACCGCTGCGGAGCGAGACTGCGCAGGGTGCCGATGGCCATAGCGCCATAAAGCGCGGCGGGCGCGCCCTTTCCGCTCACATCGCCGATGGCAAGAACGTACCGGTCCTTGCCGTAAGTCAGGAAATCATAGAGGTCGCCTCCTAGCTCGCGCGCAGGTTGAAAGCGCGCCCGCACCTCCATGCCGGGGATGACCGGCGAAGTGGAAGGCATGAGGTGAATCTGGATTTCGCGGGCGCGCTCCAGGTCGCGTTCCATGCGCGCCTCGCTGCGCACCGCGCGCTCGTAGAGGCGCGCGTTCTCAATGGCAATGGCAATTTGCGGCGCTAGGGTAGAGAAAATGCGGGCGTGCTCCTCGGTGAAATAGTTGAGACGCGGGCTTTCCAGGTCGATGACGCCAATCACCTGGCCGTGATAGATCAGCGGCACGACCATCTCCGACCGCGTCTCGGGGTTCGCCGGCAAGTAACGAGGGTCTTGGCTCACGTCGGGCACGACGACGATCTGACGGGAAGCGGCGGCCGCGCCCACGATACCATGGCCGAAGGCTACTGTGGGCTTCTCCGGTGTGCGTTCGTCCTGCTTGATGGAAATCACGGTGTTGAACGTCTGGGCATGCTCGTCCGCCAGCAAGATGCCGAGCCGATGATAATCGATCAGGCGCTTGGTGAGGGTACCGACCTTGCGCAGCAATTCGTTCAGCACCAGCACGGAGCTCAGCTCGCGGCTGATCTCATTCAGTACTGCGAGGGCACGCGCCTGACGCTGGCTGCGCCGATAGAGGCGGGCGTTCTCGAGGGCGATGGCGATGCGGCCCGCCAACAGCTCCAGCAAGTTTTGGTGTTGTTCGGTGAAGAAATCCGGCCAGGGCGCCTCGAGGTCAATTACACCGATGACACGTTTCTTGAAGATCAGCGGTACCGCCAGCTCCGACCGTATGGCCGGAAGAGATTGGATGTACTCGGGGTCCTCGCGTACGTCCGCCACGCGCACGGAGCGCCGCGTCTGCGCCGCCCGGCCCACAATACCTTCGCCCACCTTGATGCGGAGCTTATGCACTAGCTCGCGAGGGTGGCCGACGCTGAAGCGCACCGAGAGTTCCTGCGTCTTCTCGTGCAACAAGAGGATGGCAAAAACCTCGTAGTCGATCGCTCCCTTCACCGTCTCGGCGATGCGGCCCATCAGCTCGTCGAGATCTAGCGTGGAAGCGAGCTTCTCGCTTACCTCAAGGAGCAGGGTGAGGAGTTCGGTCAACTCCAGCGGTCGCGCTGGCGTTCGGGCTTCTTCTGTCATAGTGCCGTGCACCGACGCGCCCCGTCACTAAACAGAAGACGGGAGCACACAACACGAACGCCTCAAGCTGTTGGTAACCTCTCAAGACCTGAACTGGTCGGCCGACGGGATTGCTAAAGACGGCTCGTGGGGTTCGTGCTTCATCATCGATTGTATCACAGCACCAAGCGCCGCGGACTCGACTCAACCGTCCGTTCCTTCAGCCAAAGGGATCCCGCCACGCGGGTGACCACTGATGGGCTGCTAACTCCGGCGAGACGGTCTTTCCCAGACCGTTATCCCCAGTGACGATGCTTAATCGCTCCGGTGGCCTGAAGCTCAGCTTTCTGATTGGTCATACCGTCTGGCACTTCAAATGATCTCGAAATACCGTTCCAGCTCCCAGTCGGTGACGGCATGCCGATACTGCCTGACCTCCCACTCCCGGGTGGACACGAAGTGATCCACAAAATTCTCGCCCAACAGCTCCTTGGCAATATGGCTTTGCTTCAGCGCCGCCGTCGCTTCCTCCAGCGATCTGGGCAACGGTGGAGCCTTCGCTTCGTAAGCGTTAGCAACTGGTTCGGGAAGCTCCAGTTGATGCTCGATGCCGTAGAGGCCTGACGCCAAGGCGGCCGCAATGGCGACATAGGGATTGATATCGGCGCCCGCCAGGCGATACTCCACATGCACCGATTTCGGCGAGGGGCCGAGTACGGCCCGCAACGCCACAGTCCGGTTGTCGATTCCCCAAGTGGCATTCGTCGGCGCCCACACGCCCGGCACAAGGCGTTTGTAAGAGTTAATGGTCGGGCAGGTCAACGCTGTCAGCTCAGGCATGAGTTGGAGTTGCCCGGCCATGTAATGTTTCATCAGCTTCGACATTCCTGCCAGGTCATCGCTATCATGGAAGAGATTCTTCTTGTGCTCGCTGTCCCAGAGGCTCTGGTGCAGGTGGCCGCCGCAGCCAGGGAGACTGGCATTCCACTTGGCCATGAAAGTGGCGATCAGCCCGTTGCGGGCCGCGATCTGCTTGATCCCCGTCTTGAAGAGCGCCGATTTGTCCGCTGCCCGCAAAACGCCATCGTACTTGAGGGCGGTCTCGTACACTCCCGGACCGGTCTCCGTGTGAAAACCTTCCAGTTCAACGTCGAAAGCGCGCATGGCTTCAATCACGCCGTTCGCCAAGTCCGCAAGAGCCCCCGTACGCAAAACGCTGTACCCGAACATCCCCGGTGAGAGGGCCTTCATGTCACGGTAGTGCTTCTCCCGCACTGAGTGCGAGTCTTCCCTGAAGAAGAAATATTCGTATTCGGTCGAAACCATGGGGTGAAACCCCATCGCCGCGGCCTTGGCGGCGACGCCCTGCAGCAACTGCCGCGGCGAAACCGCGAGCGGCTGGCCGGTACGATCGTAGAAGTCGAGAATGAAAAGGGCGGCGCCCGTTTCCCACGGGATCAACCGAAAGGTGGAAAGATCGATCTTTGCCAGAGCGTCAGGGTATCCGGTGTGCCAGCCGGTCACCCGGACGTTGTCGTAGAGCACGTCCGAGGAGTCCCAGCCGAAGATCACATCGCAGAACCCGAGGCCACCGTCGGCCGCGGAAGAGAACTTTTCCGGGCTGATGTATTTGCCTCGAAGGATTCCATCGATGTCGAAGCCGCCGACTTTGATCTTGGTGATGCTGTGCTGGGCGAGCAGGTCATGGATAGTTTTGAGATTCATCATAGTGGCACGGCCTCGCGCAGGACCTGCTCGCGAAGGTTGGCATCCAAGGCTCTTTCCGTGACCACCTCTACTCGCCAGCGCGGCAACTCCTCAAGGTCAAGAACGAGACCCGCTGGGAACCAGGAGCTTGGCGTGGAGACCACGTCAATGAGAAAGTCCACGTCACTGTCCGCCCGCGCCTCGCCCCTGGCCACAGAGCCGAAGACACGCACATTGCCGGCTCCGTGCCTCGAGGCAATCCGCCGAATGTCATCACGCTTGGCTCGAAGTAATTCCTCAACGCCCATACCGTGCCTGTCGTCGCCCTGGCCTGCGGCGCGCCGCCCGAGCCGCCGAAGCATTCCAAATGGCAGCCTGCATCTTAAGGTCTCGGGTAATGGGGGGACGTTGAAATAAAGCGCGGTTCCGGAACACTTCTCGACTCTTCGCCTCTCAACTTTCGACTGGTTTCACGATGTTAGTCAAAGAAAGAGATCGTCCACCGGCATGGTCCAGCCGGGCACGGCGGGCTCCGCCTCGGCCACTTCGCCGCGGCGGTACACCGTCTGGTGGTCTGGTTCAGTCGCGCGATACACGCTCACGCTTTCCGACCTGAGCACATCGACATCCCACACAACCAGCGTACCGGCGGCGAAGTAATCGCGGCGCTTAGCGGCCATCTCCCGCTCCGCCACGGGCCCGTAGTCCCCTTCACTTCGGACTTCGACCGCAAAAACGGGAGCGCCTTCCAGGAATCTGCCGCCGGTCCGCGGGCCCACGTAAAAAGCGGCATCGGGACTGAAGGACCTGCGATTCGGTAAGTTCACTATGAACCCGACGTTTTCCGTATAGGCTCGGCCTCTCCCAGTACGTCCTGCGTGGCCGTGTAAGGAGATGGCGATTTCGAATGCAGCGCTACTGGGCAGGTCTCCTGTTGGTGACATGAGCCGAAGCTCTCCGTTGACGATCTCGGCTTTGCCGGGAACGCGATAAAGGTCTTCGATAGTTGCTTGGGTCTTGATCGACATCCCGAACCCTCGTGCTGAATCTTAGCACGGAGGCATTAGGTCTAACCGGCGGCCACGTGAATCCCAACAACTTGGTCTAGCTTGTAGCATAGCTCTCGACGGATTCCTCGATGCTCCTCAACGAAAGAGATCGTCGACGGGCATGGTCCAGCTGGGCACGGCGGGCTCCGCCTCGGCTATTTCGCCGCGACGGTAGACGGTTGGCTTGTCGGGATCACTGGCCCGATACACCCTCACGAATTCGGACCTGAGCCCGTCCACGTGCCACACGACGAGAGTGCCGGCGGCGAAGTAATCCTGGCGCTTGGCGGCCATTTCCTGTTCTGCGCCTGGGCCGTAATCTTCCTTGCTTCGCACTTCGACCGCAAAAACCGGCGCGCCTTCCAGGAACTCACCGCCTGTACCCGGACCTACATAAAAGGCGGCATCGGGACTGAAGGATCTCCGATTCGGTAAGTTCACCACAAAGCCGACGTTGTCCCCATACGCCCGGCCGGTCCCGGTGCGTTGTGCGTGGGCGTCTAGGGAGATCGCGACTCGCAATGCTGCTCTGCCAGGCAAATGCCCAGTTGGTGACATGAGTCGAAGCTCTCCATTGACGATCTCGGCTTTGCCGTTGTCGGGAACATGATACAGGTCTTCGATGGTCGCTTGGCTCTTGATGGGCATTTTGAGAACCTCCGGCTCAATCTTAACACGCGTCCGGCAGGAAACTCGCCAACGCCTCAGGCGGTGAGATCACTCGGTACACCCCTCCCCCAAAGGGCCGAAGCCCTGCCCGGCGGCAGGCAAGGAGTTTCAAAGTTCTAACAGACTTCCTGTAACTGTGAACTGAACTGTCGACCGTCGACTGTTAACTTTCCTAGCGGGCTGCTCAAAAAGGCGGATTCGGGCCTCGGAGGGGGGGGCTTTCAGCCCCGCTGTACCGACGCCCTCGCCCTGTCTTATCGAAATTGTTGGGGCGCGATGTGCGGCGGGGCTGAAGCCCCGCCCTTGCAAAGCGCGTTCCAACAGTTTTTCAGCAGCCTCCTAAGCTAAACTAAAGCGCCACCCACACCGACTTTACCTGGGTGTAGGACTCGAGCGCGTGCATGCCCATTTCGCGGCCGAAGCCGCTTTGCTTGTAGCCGCCGAAGGGCGCAGCGCTATCGAAGCCGTTGTAAGTATTCACCCAGACGACGCCGGCCTTGATGCGGCGCGCCATGCGGTGGGCGAGTTGGATATCCTTGGTCCAGAGGGCCGAGACCAGCCCGTACACGGTCCCGTTAGCAAGCGCAACGGCTTCTTCCTCGTCCTCAAACTTCAGGGTAGCAAGGACCGGACCGAAGATTTCCTCTTGGGCAATTCTCATGTTGGGCTTGACGTCAGCGAACACCGTCGGTTTGACGAAGAATCCCTTGGCCTTTTCGCCGTCTGTATCGCGTTCGCCTCCGCAAAGAAGCTTGGCCCCTTCTTCGACACCCGACTGGATATGGCCCAGGATGCGCTCAAGCTGTGTTTGCGAGATCTGGGGTCCCATCTCCGTCTTCGGGTCGAGCGGATTGCCGACCCGCATCTTGCGCGCCTTGTCCGTCAGACGATCCAGAAACTGGTCATGGATGTCTTTGTGCAGCATCAATCGGCTGCCCGCCGAGCACACCTCACCCTTGTTGGCGTAAATAGCCCAGAACGCGGCAGGGAGAGCAGCATCAAGATTCGCATCGGGGAAGATGATGTTCGGCGACTTGCCGCCCAGCTCCAGCGACAGGCGCTTCAGGTTGCTCTCTCCGGACGCCTTCAGCAGCGCCCGAGCGCTCCGGATGCTGCCCGTGAAGGCAATCTTATCGACATCCATGTGCCGGCCCAGCGCCTCCCCCGCTTCCGGGCCATAGCCAGTTACCACATTCATCACGCCGTCCGGTACCCCGGCCTCTCGGCATAACTCCGCCAGCCACAGCGTGGTGAGCGGGGTCAGCTCCGACGGCTTGACGACGCAGGTGCAACCCGTCGCCAGCGCCGGAGCCACTTTCCAGGCCGCCAGCAACAGGGGATAGTTCCACGCTGTGATCATGCCTACCACGCCGACAGGTTCGCGCAGTGTGTAGTTGAGGTAGGGGCCATCTACGGGGATGACCTCACCGTGAATGTTCCGCGCCCAACCCGCGTAGTAGTAGAAGATATCGGCAGCGGGTTTCATGTCTCCCGACCGCGCGCCCTTCAAGGTCTTCCCGGTATTCAGAGATTCCAACATCGCCAGCTCGTCGAGATGCTGGGTGATGAGATCACCGATTCGCCAGAGAAGTTTCGAGCGGTCGGACGCATTCATCTTCGGCCAAGGGCCGCTTTCGAAGGCGGCGCGCGCTGCCTTCACGGCCAGAGTTACGTCGGCTGCCTCGCCCCGTTCTACAGTGGTCAACAATTCGCTCGTCGCCGGATTCATGACGTCGATGGTCTTGCCTGAAATGCAATCTTGCGACTTACCGTCAATCCAAAGCCGTCCCGGCTTGATGGCCTGCTGCACTGAGCTAGCTTCCATTTCAAACCCTCCCTCTCAACCAACGTGTCATCTGAGCTTCAGCCGCCATCATAACTGACGAACCCCGGGCCCTGCCATCAAGGATTCGGGTGCGACACACACACCTGCGCAAGCTCGCCGCCTGGCGAACCTTGGCCATTCTTCGGCTAGCCTATCGCGCCGTTAGACGGAAACCAGAATCAGGCAGACGACACGTCAGTGGCTATGAGAAAGTGCCACCCTCGGAAGTGCGAAACAGCGTGCTATCCGCAACACCCGCAACAGCAGAAGCAGGCAGGTTGGGGCCATCTTCTTAGATTGTGACGTTAACGCTTTCATCAGTCGTCGAGCCTGTCGCTGGGACGCTGATGACGCCGATCGTTTGACTGCTGATGCGCGGATTGAACACGGTTGTCACTGCCGGGGACGTCCCATTTGCCGGCACTGTAACTGATTCATACACGGCGACAGCAGACCCGAGGGAAACCGTGTCAGTGCTTGCGTTCAGTAGGACCCAAGAATAGGGTATGGTCACTTTGCAAGTTGCCTTGCCGCCGCTGCGCGACGCAACTGCTTCACCCGACTCGCTCACCGTATTGCCGATTACGCCGGTTTTGGGGTTAATATCAAAGACTGCGGCGCTGGCTTGGCATCCGATCAGAGTGGACGTGGGGATTGATGAAGAAATCGTGATCGTGAAAGTGATGACGAACTTGCCGGTGGTGGGTGTTGTAGCTGCCAGTTCTTCCTCATTCTCGACAGACCTTTGAGGCATAGGCGTGAACGCACCGGTTTGTGGGTCGAGATATCCGGGGACACCGTGCGGAGCGGTCGGCTTGGCCTGCTGGCTCTGCTGGCTCCGGGCAGGCTGGGTGAGTCCGACCAAGCACGCGCAAACTAAGATGATTCTCGAGGTTCTCATGTTGACTCCTTTTTCGGGTGCTCTATATTTGACTTCTCGGCGGGGAGGTAATTTACACCTGACCGACCCCAGTCTACAAGCACTTAATCAGTTACTAGCTGCCAGTGTCGGCGGCGGATGAGAAAACTACTTGCAGGACACAGTTCCGCGGACGATCGTCGTTTTTTCTCAAGAAGCAAGTTGAGCCTCACC
>Ga0182036_10001056_pt1 | contig 12746 bp, 9 predicted proteins | sample sta12Cox44000080_FD_125966 | JGI IMG/M metagenome (GOLD analysis project Ga0182036, IMG submission 125966) | Lab enrichment of tropical soil microbial communities from Luquillo Experimental Forest, Puerto Rico - statoxic.12C.oxic.44.000.080 | ecosystem: Environmental > Terrestrial > Soil >...
CCTGAGCCGGACGACTTCCAGCGGTTCGATCTTCGAGCGCTGGCACAAGTCTACAACGCCACGAACGATTCTTCGAACCGTCCGTCTGACCGGTCTCCTACTCTTGCGGCTCAGGTCGCATCTTAAACTGCCGACCTATGAGCTTACCGAATAACCAAGATTCCCCCAGACAACATGCGAGGGCACAAAGAAATTTTCACCACAGAGGCACAGAGCACACAGAGGCAAGAGGAAGAACGGATTTTAGTTGGGTTTGGGGATGCGCCACCAACGCGTAGCGCGCCGTGAAATTCCCCTCCGTGCTCTCTCAAGATCTCAATCAAAGACGACGGTCTTATTCTTGTACACAAGCACACGATGTTCCAAGTGCCAGCGGATTGCCTGGGCTAACACGCTTTGCTCCAGGTCCTGACCTTTGCGGATGAGTCCTTCGACCGTGTGTCTGTGGCTGATCCGTGCAATGTCTTGGGCGATGATGGGACCCTGGTCAAGATCCGCAGTCACGTAGTGAGCAGTCGCGCCGATGATCTTCACGCCCCGTGCGTACGCCTGGTGATAGGGGTGGCCTCCAGCAAATGCCGGGAGGAAGCTATGGTGAATATTTATCACGGGAATTCCAGCCTGGCTTAGAAATCGAGCGCTCAAGATCTGCATGTAGCGCGCCAGAATAATCAGATCGACTCGGGATTTTCGAAGAATATCCAACTGCAGTTGTTCCGCCCTTTCTTTGCCGTCAGGCGCTACTTCAACCCGATAGAACGGGATCTGTACCGACTCGCAGAAGTCGCTCAGCGCCCCGTGATTGGAAATCACGCAGACAATATCTCCGCGCATTTCGCCGCGTCTGAATCTGAACGCTAGATCGTGCAGACAGTGAGAGATTTTTGAAACCAGGATGCCGACGCGCGCTCGCTCGTCGGAGACAGCAGTCCGGCACGACATACCCAGTTCCTGCGTCGCCATAATCGAAAACGATTTTGCTATTTTGTGGATTGTCTCTTCGCCTCCCGGTTGAGTCCATTCGATGCGCTGGAAGAAGACGTTCTCTTCAGCATCTCTATGCTGGTCGGCGTGAAGTATATTTCCTCCCGCCTTATAGATCCATCCTGCAACCTGGGCGACCAGCCCGGGTCGATCGGGACCATGAATGAGCGCAACGATGGAAACCGCCTTCATTCAAGTGGCGTCGTCTGAACAAAAGCGAACCGGTTTTTGCTTTTTAAGCATTCGATGGAGGAAACAAGGCAAAAAGATAAGCGTGATAAATCTTTCCGCTTAAAATGACTCTGTTACGCAACCGAATTTCACGTGAGGCGCCGATTTTTTCCGCGATCCTCTGGCCGACAAGATTGTTTTCGGAGACGATGACCTCCAAGCGAATCAATTGAAGATTGTTAATACCGAATGCGGCTACCGTCTGAGCTGCCGCTGAAGCCGCTCCTTCCCTTCTTCGAGAATTCCTGACCCAGTAGTAAAGCCTGCCGATCCGGTTTTCGCGCTCGATTCGTTCGATTCCGCAACCGCCGACTAATTCGCCTGTTTTTGCGTCTGTCACCGCGAAATCGTAGGCGCGGCCCTCAAAACGGTATCGTTCTCTCGACTGCAGCCACCGACGGGCGTCTTCCATGGTGTATCCTGCGCTGCACCAGGATGTCCAACGCACCAGTTCGTCTCGGGATTCCTCAACTGCCTCAAACAATGATTCGCTGAAGCTGACGTCGTACGGTATCAACCGGAATTTTTCTCCGGCTGCCAATACGAGGGAACGGTATTCGTTATTCATCGCCCGAGCCGCTTCCTGAGAGGCTCTTGAGCCTGGAACATACGCAGTGGCTTTGGCTTGTGATTTTTCCAGGCGAGAATCCTTGAAAAGCAAAACTGATTGCAGGTGAGTCAGGTTTCTTCTGTATCTGCATATTAAACCATTCGTTTCTTTTGCTTTTCAAGGATTCTATAGCGAGGCCGCTTCACCCTAGCGATGCTGCTCCCATGCGGCCTTGCTAACCCCTAGACCTCGCCGGTCTGAGGCGCGGCCTCGCTAGGCCTTTGGCGGCGCAACAATCGCTACGCCGAGATTCGCTGCGATGAGAATACATCCAAAGGCGCCTCCAAGCCATATCAAGAGCATCCTGAAAGTCTCTTCCGCAGTTCGTAGCGGAACAGAAACAGGCACCGAAACAACCTGGGCACCAATAATATCGTCCATTTTCCAATTGAATCCGTTAGCAGTACCGTAAAGCTTTATCATTTCAGCGGGCGCCTTGTCAGGGGTGCTGTGGCATTCCAAGCAACTTACGTTACTGACTTTAATGGGTCGCGCCAATACCAGAGCGGTCCCCGTTGAGCCTTCACGCGATGTAATGAATTCGTTCTGAATTGTGCCCGCGCGGAACTGATTGACAACATCGCTCTCCCAATCTGTGGCACGATCGCGCGGGTTGGTAGGGTTCAAGGTTGCCTCCTTGTAGAAGTAGTCCGGAAATTTTTCGCGCAAATAGCTGAAAATCTCCGTTGCCGCGAATGCCGGAACCGATTGGGGGTGGAATTCTGTATCCAGAAGTTCTTCCGGTCTGCCTCTGACGGAATCAAGGAATTGTTGTTGCGTATCCAGGACATGTTGCTGACCCAGCAAATAGGTTTTCTTCGCGTTTCCGCGAAAGTCTTTGCTTAAGACCGTGTCCGGCGTTTTTGGGATCTCTTCGAGGGTCTTTCGAAATTCCGCAATAGCTGTCTGGAGTTTGAAGTTTTTCTGCTGAAGGAGCGGCGCAACCTGTTTGGTCGTATAAGTGCGGCTCGACAACATTGCCTCCATAATAAGCCGTGCATTCTGGATCACCTGCTGGCGGGCATCTTGGAATAATGCTTTGCGCGTTACGTAGGCGACCGCGCCAAAGGCGAGCAGGATAAACGGAATCAAAACAAGATTAAATTTCAGTAGCCTCATTCGTCGCCTCCCCTGGACGCTATCACGCAGCGAAAGCCGATTTCATCCGAGCGAAAAAGCGATCCATATCCGCGACGGTACGAAGAGAGCATCTCTTCTTGTCGGGAGGTAGCCCAAGATGCCCCTCGAAGAGTTCGCCAGTTCAGTCCAGTTTCAAATTTATCCATACACCATTCCCAAACGTTTCCGCCCAGGGAACAGAGACCGCGTGCGTTAGCCTTGAAAGCTGTGACTGGCGCTGTTCGAGGGTATGCGTCATGATAATCTGGGATTACCGCCCAGGTATCGGGTGCTCCGGCGCGAGATTCGCTTCCGGCATAGTTGAGCGTGTCGACTGGTGGCGGGAATGCCGAGCCCCATGGATAAACCCCTTTGATTTTTGCGCTCCGATCCGCCGGCGTTGCGCCCGGCTCATGTTCCAGCCCGATCGCCGCGCTCCATTCTCGATCCGTTGGCAACCGATAGGTCTGAAAATTCCTCAGTGTGCCTTCACTCCGTTCCTTTCTTGTGAGCCATGCACAGAACTGGTTGGCATCTTCCCAGCTTACACCGACGACGGGATGATCGGGCGTCTGAGAAAAACCAGGGGCCCTCCAGCTCATCTGATTGAGCTTGAACCCATTTTGCGTGATCGCGGAGAACATTCCTCCGATGGCGTCGTAACCGGTCGACGCAACGAACGCCTCGAAGTCGCGAACCCGGGTCTGCCAAACGGAAATGTAGATGTCGCCGAGCGGAACAAACCGCATTTCAAGGCTATTCGTCCAGGCTTTGCCCGGTTGTGGCGGCGGCGGATGAAAAGCGGAACTCAAGGCCTGTTTTGGGGTGAGGAGATCAGGGTTCGCGTTGGAGACCGGGCTGGAGATTCCGGACATATAAAGCCAAAGAAGGCCTCCTGCTGCCAATGTTGCGCCAACCACGACTGCCGCGATCAAGGCTCCTGTGTTTTGCCTGGCGCGCTGAGGGGATTCAGGCGCAGGCGCAGTTTCTCGAGTCGGGGGTTCCGCCGGGGTTGGGGTAAAGTGAGTCGGTGAAGCCTGACTTGGCTCTGACACTTTCAAAATGGCGGGAACCGTGGGCGTTTTGGCGGCCGCAACTCCGTTGAGTGCATCATAAAACTCCGTTGCTGTGGAAAAGCCGCGCCCTGGCGTGAGGCATCTTCGGAGGATTTGGTTTCCTCTTTCCGATACATTTGCAAGAGGTGTGAACCCGCCCGGCTTGCCTCCCAGTAGTTCGTAAACCAGAATTCCGAGTTGCACGACATCATCCTGCCGCGGCTTCAGATCGGAGATCATGGTACGTTCCTGGAAACCCTCTGCGGCGGCTTCGAGTTCCTTGATTTCGCCAAGGAGACTCAGTTTCAACACGAATGTAGGCCATTCATCCAACGGGCACCGAAGCAGGACGTTGGAAGCAGCAGGATCCACAAGGCTGTCTGGAAAATGAACGAGAATATCGCGCAAGCTGATCTCAAGCTGCATTGCCCACTGGCGCGCCGCATCAACTGCGGATGCAATCTGTTTCAAGAGAAACAGCGATTCTCGCAAAGGCAGCGCACGGCGTGCGCGCAGGAGATCGACCAGAGCAAAACCTTCAAGCCATTCAAAAGCGACAAAGCTGAAACCTTTTTCGCGCTCGGCCGCAATGACCTGAATGAAGTTCGCATGCACCACGGAAGGCAGGAGCGCTGCTCGCTGATCAATTTCATTAAGCAAATCAGGCGCCGCCATGAAAATGCGGATCGTGATGCGCGTGCCTGAGACAAGGTCTTCGGCGTGAAAGGTGTGACCGGGATTTGCCGGATTAACATCCTCGATCAAGCGATATCGATTCTTCAGGAGCGAGCCGGATTCAGGACGCACCGCCACCAAACGACGATGTGCGCTTGTGAGCGCGATGGTTTCGAAACTCTCTACCGGGGCCGCCAACGGCTTCTCCGCGGGTCTTTCCGCTGCGAGGCATTCAATACAGCGTTTCAACTCTGTCCGGAGCTCCGACGGAGTCTGAATTCGTCGCGACCTCTCCTTCTCGAGCATGCGCCGCAAAACGCCAACCACCTGTGCGGGCAGGATCGCGAGCGACTCGAACGGTGGCGTTTTTTCGAGATGTTGCGCAATCACGCTGGCCATCGAGCCCACAAAGGTGGGTTTGCCCATCAGCATGTACCAAAGGGTTACGCCGAGAGAATAGATGTCGGACCGGATATCTTCCTGCTGGCGATCCAGCTGTTCAGGACTTGCAAAATAGGGTGTACCCACAAACCCTCGCAACGTGAGTTCCCCAACAGAGCCCGAATCGCCAACGGCGGATTTCACGAGCCCGAAATCGATCACTTTTGCCAGAATTTCCCCGTCACTTTCCCGAACCAGCATCACGTTGGACGGCTTGATGTCCCGGTGAACGAGTTGCTGCTCTTCCGCAGCGATAAGGGCGCAGGCGACTTGCTGGGCGATGTCGAGAGCGAAAAGGCAGTTGAGCGGTCCGTCTCGCTTGACTCGGCGGAACAGCGTTTCCCCGTCGATGAACTCCATCGAATAGAAGTAGCGCTCGGCATGCTTTCCCAGATGGAAAACCGAAGCAACATTGCGATGCCGTAACATTGCGGCAGCTCTCGCTTCCCGAAGGAAACGATCGGCAGCAGTACCACTATCCAAGAGAGCGGAGCTGATGACCTTTAGAGCCACATAACAATGGAGATTGGTATCGAAAGCCTTGTAGGTAACTCCCATGGCCCCGCGCCCAAGCTCCAGCAGAGAGCCGTCTGGGTTTGTCAGAACCTGATAGTGCTCAAATTCCAGCGATTCCGGCATTTCCTCACACCTGTTGTGATCAACGTTTTCGGCCTCAATCTGCCTGTCACCCGAAAGATTGTCAGCCAGATTCCGATCGTTTCGGGTAATACGCTGCCAGCTCGAAATTGCAATGGCATCCTGCGTACGTCGTTTAAAAGATCCAAAATTCACCCAGCCGGCAATGGGTCATGCGCTTGCAGCAACAATGACCGGTGCGGGCCTAGCCCGCGAAAATCACGCGTTATGAGAAGCCACGCGCATATTGCGGGCTAGAAAGCTCTTAAACAGACGCTGCGCGTCCCTTTAAGAGCCTGCTTTTTGAAGCAGATAAATCGAAACGAGCTGTTAAATCTTTCTGTACATAGAGCAGCGGATTCTCCGGCAGGCGCCGGAAAATTCCGCTGCTCTTTGAAAAGAAGACTTTAAAAACAGTTTGTTCGGATTCATGTATTCAAAAATCCGGCTCTTAAAGGGACGCGCAGCGTCTGTTTAAGAGCTCTCTAGCCCGCAATGAGCGCGCCGCTTTTTACAGCGCGTGATTTTTGCGGACTAGAATCCTTCCAAAAGCAAAATCGATTGCAAATGAGCCAAGTTTTTTCAGTGTCCGTGCAGCAACCATCGGACGGCCTTGCTTTTCCAGGATTCTATAAAGCGGGGCCGCTTCACCCGTCCCATGCCGCCTCTCAACCCGACCATGCCATCCCTGGATCTCGCCGCTCTGAAGCGCGGCCTCGCTAAAGTTCTATAAGGCACTTTCGAATGGGCACAATTTATCTCCGATATCCTGACGGCCAGAGAACCAAGAGATCCGAAGAGGAAATCCGGCGTCTCTGGAGCGGCGGACTGATGCCTAGCGGCACGATCTACTGGCAAGAGGGGATGTCCGAATGGAGACCGATAACAGAATGGCTAGGAGATCGACCGCAAACTGCACCTTTGATGGTTCAACCTGCGCTCGAGGCCGAGAGTTATCAATTCGTTGTTGACCCCGCGGCTTTAACGAAGTTTCTGCAAGGCCTGCTTTGCGCCGATGTGGCTGTGGCCTGTTTGGCGCTAGTCGTCGACCTCGGAGAACTTGTTCGAGTGCAACTCGGCCAGCTGACGCCGGACCAGTTGGCAAGCAACGATCCAGTGCAAGTTGTCATTGGGCTGCTGCAGGGGGGACTTGGTCTTGTGACCGGTCTGGTCTTCCTGAGATGGATTTATCGGGCTTACAAGAATATTCAAGGCTTTGGCGCGGAAGGCTTGCGCTTTTCGCCTGGCTGGGCTGTTGGGTACTACTTTGTTCCCTTCCTCAGTTTGTTTCGTCCTGCCCAGGTCATGAGCGAGATCTGGCGTGTGAGTCAGGATCCCCAAAACTGGATACAGCGTCGCGGATCGTGGCTAGTTGGAATCTGGTGGGCTTTCTTCCTGTTGTATTCTTTTGCTACAGGTCTCTCTGGGCTTGGGCTTGATGGTTCAACGAACGATCAGTGGTGGCTCGCCGCGATTTTTGCGATTCTAGGTGACTTATTTTCGGTTCCTCTTTCGATTGCAACGCTGCGTCTGGTTACAGAGATATACAAGCACCAGAAGAATTTGGTAGAACGCGTGCACTAGCGGAGACCCGACGGTCAGCTTTGCAGGCTCTTCCCGAGGCGGTAGAATTTTTGAAAAGAAAAACGGGTTGCAGATGAGGTAAGTTTTTTTTTCTATCCGCACATTAATCTTGAGAAACCGAAAATAATGATGAGTGACCAGAGCGCCCCACGTTTCGGTTACCAGCGACGGCTGGTTTCCGTTGCGCTGACTCTCGGAATCGTCATTTCCACGTTCTATATTCTGAGTATAGGAGAGAACTTTTTCGTTCCCTTGGTAATGGCGGTCATAGCCGTTTACCTCGTTGACATTGTGAGTCGCGTAATTCGAAGATTTCGCATCGCAGGAAGAATGCTTCCTAAAGTCTGTTCGGTGATTTTGGCGTTTGGAATTATCTTTGGCCTCGGATTTGCCCTGGTCGAAATCGTTGCACAAAACGCCTTGCATATAGCCGCAGCCGCCCCTAAATACCAAGCGCGGCTCCAGCAATTGCAAGCAGAGGCATTTGCCAGGGCCGGAATTGAGGAACCGCCTGAGTTGCGTCAACTTCTGACCGCAATTGATCTTCGGTTAGTCTTCTCGAGCGTTGCTAAAGCAGTCGCCGGCACTTTGGAAGACATCACGCTCGTTGTGATTTATGGCCTTTTTATCATGCTTGAGCGACGTTTCGTTCCGATCAAAGTCCAAGCCCTATTTCCAGACCTTGAACGTCGTAAAAATGCGATTCGAATCATTCGCCGCATTGATCACGACATTCATACCTATCTAGGTGTAAAGACAGCAGTCAGTTTTGCGAGCGCTGCGCTAGCCTATGTTCTGATGCGGATTATCGGGCTTGATTTTGCGGAGTTCTGGGCCCTCTTGCTCTTTGTTTTGCATTTCATCCCAACGATTGGAATTGTTGTTGCGACGATCCTTCCGACCTTGCTAGCAGCCGTGCAATTTGATAACCTCGGGCCATGCTTGGTGATCGGCATTGGTATCACGGCGATCGCGCAGCTCATGGGAAATATTGTTGAGCCCAATGTCATGGGAGAGACTCTCAATTTGAGTCCTCTAACAGTCATTATTGCGTTGATTGTTTGGGGATCTATTTGGGGCGTCGTCGGGGCATTTCTCTGCGTTCCACTGACGGTCATCTTAGTAATCGTTCTATCCAACTTCCGTTCGACGCGCTGGGTCTCAATCCTGCTGTCAAAGACGGGCGAGTTTCGCTCGCTCGAATAAAATGAATCAGTTTCAATGTCTTTGCGTAGTCACTGAATATACATACGGTGCTTGAGTCCCAATACCCAACAACACCTAGCCGAGAAATGAAAATCCTCATCGTTTATTATTCTCTCTACGGACACGTCTTTAAGCTTGCTCAGGCTGTCAAAGAAGGCGCCGAATCAGTTAAAGGAGCCGAAGTGCTCTTCCGCCGCGTGGAAGAGTTCGACATCGTACTCAAGAAAACCGCTGGCGACAGTTATCTGAACCAGGTGCGCGACCAGCAGAAGGACATTGCGGTTTGCACGCTCGATGACCTGCGCGCAGCGGATGGCACGATATTTGGTTCACCAACCCGCTACGGCAACATGACTGCGCAGATGAAGCAGCTTATCGATTCGACCGCGAGTCTCTGGCTTAAAGGCGAGATGGAGGGTAAACCAGCGGGTGTGTTCACCTGCACTGCCTCCACCCATGGCGGCCAGGAAACCACGCTCCTCACAATGATGATTCCCCTGTTGCACCTCGGCATGTTGATTGTGGGAGTGCCCTACTCAGTAGAAGGGATGCTTCACACGGAAGCGCGTGGCGGTACGCCCTACGGGGCAACGACTATTGCCGGAGGAGGTGGCGAGTTGCAGCCAAAACCGGAGGACCTTGTAATTGCTCGGGCGCTGGGACGGCGGGTGGCCGAGATCACGGGAAAGGTACGCAGCTGATCAGCTTGCGACCCAGAGGGTCGCGTTGAAAATGGGCCAGCGGCCGCGTTGCTCGTCGTTTCCCAGTTTGACTGTTTTTTGGCGTTGATCTCCGATTGGAATTGACGCCACCCGGAACAGCGCTCAGAACTTACGGGTGTACCCGCGCAACAGCGGTTGATTTGGCCGATTTTGTTAGCCATTTATGATAGAAGGTTGATAGTTGCGGCTGTGAAGAAGCTTGTGTCTAGAATCTTTGAAAAGCAAAACTGGTTGTAAATGAGTCAAGTTTCTTCTTCGCGCATTGGTCATTGCATGGTTGTGCTTTTCAAGGATTCTATAGCGAGGCCGCTTTGGCCAATCGACGCTGCTCCCATCGCGGCGTTCAGGTCCTTATATCTCGCCGGTCTGAGGCGCGGCCTCGCTATTTTTCTGGTTTGCTTTGCGCTTTGTGCATACGTGTTCGCAGCTGACGGATTCCACCTCAGAAGCACAACGTGGCACGACGGTGAGAGTATCCCTTTGGAAAGCGTTTACAATCGATCGGGATGTCATGGATCCAACCTCTCGCCGGAATTGGAATGGTCAGGCGCTCCTTCGAACACAAAGAGCTTTGCAGTCACCATCTTTGATTTGGATGCCCCAAGACCGGGTGGCTGGTCACATTGGGTAATGTTTAATATTCCGGGAGGTGTGTCGAAACTCGAGGCCGGCGCCGGGACGGAGGGATCCGGCCAAGCACCGAACGGGGCGCTTGAATGCGCGAACGACTATGGGACTCGTGGATACGGCGGACCTTGTCCGCCGCACGCCGCCGCGCATCGTTACGTCGTAAGTCTCTATGCCCTCAAAGTCGAAAAATTACCTGCCAATCGGGATGCCGCTCCGGCAAAAGTCGTTAAGCAAATTGAGGCGAATGCCCTGGGAGTTGCAAGAATGGCTGCGAAATACCAGCAGTAAAACAGCCGCAGTAAACACCACCAGAATCCTTGAAAAGCAAAATCGATTGCAAATGAGTCAAGTTTTTGCGTTTCGTGCATCGATGATCAAATGGGCGTTGCTTTTCAAGGATTCTAAGCGCCGGAGGAGACCCGCGAGCAAAGCAAATCTTCCAGTTAGCTCGGCTACCCCTTTTTCGTCCGGATTACGATTTCGACACGGCGGTTGAGCTGCTGCTCCTCAACGGAACGATCGCCAGGGACGAGCAAACGGGACTTACCGTATCCCTGGGTCTGAATGCGCTCCGGATCAATGCTCATATTTTCTACGAGCCAGGATTTTACCGTCTCAGCCCTCCGCTGGCTTAGGTCAAGATTGTACTGATCACTGCCAAAAGAATCGGTATGTCCCTCGACCTTGAAAATGGATTGAGGGTTCCGTTGAACGAGCCGGCCCAATTTCTGCAGGCTGGCGGTAGCTCCGGCCCGGAGATTCGCCGAATCGTAATCAAACAACAGATCTGTTGGCATCATAATCGGTGCGGTACCGCTCCCGACTTTACCCGAACCGGACAGCAGTTCATCCAGGTTGCTGAAGCCCGCTGGTATGGCCGCGCTGGCGGCGATATCGTCTTCGCTGTCGGGTTTGCCAGAGGGGTTCCTGCTTCCGGCCGCGAGCTTTGGCCGATTCGGAACATCGGGTTTATCTGAAAGCAATTGTTGGCGCACCTCGCTTAACTCCTTCTCAACGGCGGCAGCGCTTTCAGCTTTTGCTTTTGCTGCGGCCGCTTGTGCAGCCTGCGAATCGACCCTGGGCTTCTCTTTGAGCTGCGCAACCTCGGGAGAATTGGCCTCCGGAGTCGTTCGCAAGTCGCGCATATCCTTTTCAAAAGATCCGTCAAAGCGGGTGATATTCTTCAGGGTGTTGGAGTCTCCCTGTGCCCTGCTCGGGGTGCTGGCGGGCTTCGAATCCGATTGCAATAACTTCTGATCGACTTGCAACCGGTTCACGTTGAAAACCCTGGGAACCAGCCGGGGAGTGTCATTCGCCGCAAATCGGTCGAGGGTTTTGTGGCTGAAATAGTAATAAAGTCCTATGTGAAACAGGAATGACAGGGCGAACGCCGGAAGGATCCAACGCCTTAGCGATACGGTGCTATCCGCGATCACGTTCTCTGAATAGTGGGCCATAACAACCGGCGGACTATACAACGAACCCCTACAGAATCCAGCGCGTCCTTGAGATCCTTCGTGTGTGTTTAGCGAGCGCATACGCGCAAGGGAATGTGGTAGGGGCGGATCTCCGAGCCGCCCGAGGAGGGTGACGGTGCAAGCCATGACCGGCCTGGCGCGTGGCCTCGCTAACTTGGCTCACCCATCGGTGGCGGCCGCAAGAGCCGAGTTTTTGATTGACGCCGGCTCCGGTTCGTTGACGTTCCGTACCTGTCTATGACCCACGATAAGTCGGCCTCTGAACGAATGGAGAAAATTGTCAGTCTGTGCAAGCGACGCGGCTTTATTATGCAGTCCAGCGAGATTTATGGAGGTTTGAACGGATGCTGGGACTACGGGCCCTTGGGCACGGAATTGAAGTGCAACCTCAAGGATTTCTGGTGGCGTCGCATGGTCAGGGAGCGGGATGATATCGTCGGCATGGACGGATCGATCCTGATGAATCGCCAGGTGTGGGTTGCCAGCGGGCATGAAGCGACCTTCCACGATCCGATGGTCGACTGCCGAAATTGCCAATCCAGGTTGCGCGCCGATCAATTGCCGGAAAAGGATGGCCAGCTGTACTGCCCGGTTTGCGGTAGTTTTGATCTGACCGAAGCTCGGGCCTTCAACCTGATGTTTAAAACATATGTAGGTGCGACTGAAGATGACTCAGCAATCACCTATCTTCGTCCGGAGACCGCACAAGCGATCTTTGTTCAATTCAAAAACGTTCTCGAGGTTTCCCGAAAAAAAGTGCCTTTCGGTATTGCGCAGATAGGAAAAGCGTTCAGAAATGAGATCAATCCACGCAACTTCACATTTCGCTCGAGGGAATTTGAGCAGATGGAGTTAGAATATTTCTGTCGACCGGAAGATGGAGTCGAACTTCTTGAATATTGGTTAAAAGAACGTCTGAAATTTTATGAAGATATAGGCATTTCTTCCGATCTCCTGCATGTTCACAAAATTCCTCCCGAAGAACGCGCTCATTATTCTCAAGGCACGTATGATATTGAATTTGAGTTCCCGTTTGGGGTCCAGGAATTGGAAGGAGTTGCTTACCGAACAGATTATGATCTCTCGCAACATCAAAAAGCGAGCGGCAAATCGCTTGAGTATTTTGACGAGGAGACGGGCCAACATTTCATTCCGCATGTAGTCGAACCCAGTGCCGGTGTGGATCGCACCGTGCTCGCATTGATTTGTGCGGCGTTTTGTGAGGAAACGATAACCGATCAGAAGGGCAAAGCCGAAACCAGAACGGTCCTAAAATTGCATCCCCGCATGGCACCAATCAAATGCGGCATTTTCCCTTTACTGAAGAATAATAAACGATTGGTTGGCCAGGCTCGCGAGATCGTCGAGTTGTTAC
>Ga0182036_10001069_pt1 | contig 12694 bp, 11 predicted proteins | sample sta12Cox44000080_FD_125966 | JGI IMG/M metagenome (GOLD analysis project Ga0182036, IMG submission 125966) | Lab enrichment of tropical soil microbial communities from Luquillo Experimental Forest, Puerto Rico - statoxic.12C.oxic.44.000.080 | ecosystem: Environmental > Terrestrial > Soil >...
GCTACTTCTGGCGTGCGAATTTGTAGTCGCCGGACACATGACCTTCCACAACGTCGGTGGCCATGCCACGGCCATCCCGGATGAACTCGTAGGAGAGCCCAGTACCCGAAAATCTGGTCTCCGATTGCGGAATGAGAGGCCGTTTCGGCCCTCCGTTCACCGCGACGGACAGGGAATCGCCGGAAAGACTAACCTCGACCGTGCGGTGACCCCGTAGGTACTGCCCTCTGTAGACGCCCGTATATTTCGCTAGTATTTCGGCAGCAACGTTCACCTTCGCTCTCTCTGCGTCGGAGGCCTTGCCGACCCAGTGCTGTTGCCCATTGTCGGGATTTTCATTGCAGACCGATTCGAGCAGCTCCGTGTCGGCGGCCAGCTGCGCGCGGAGGGGGACGGTCCAAGCCTTGGAATACGCCTCGGGATCTTGGAACGTCACCGCCAGTTCCAGGTGGCCGAAATCAGGGCGGCGAAGGCGCTCCGTCATGCGTAACTTCTCCGTATGGGGATAGCCGCCCACGAGCCACGTTCGGTCGTTGTATCCAAAACTCTCTACCACCAGCGTGTCTCCGTCCCAGTGGCCCACCGAATATCCCATCCAGCTCGGATTGGGATCAGTCTCCAGGGCTCGCCCGTCCATGTGGATCTGACGGAAAGTCAGATCGTCGTCGAGGATGGCGATCATCGCGGGAGTCTGGACGAACCTCTTCATACCTCCGAGCGTGCTGTAGACCGGACCCTGCGGCAGACATCGGTAATGCGGGTTGTCGGTGCCGAAGTTCTCGGCGCGCTCGTTCACCGACTCTTGCGCCCACGGTTGAACGTCGGCGGGCCTGAGATCCCCGAGACTGCGTTCTCCTATATTGCCGCCTGCCCCAATCGTTTCCCATAGACCCGTCAGGTCGGGGTGGCCATCGGCAGTACGCGGTGCCGGGGCGTCGAGGTTCGGTTTCCCCTCGGCGGTGCGCGGGATGCCGGGCGTGCGATATTGCGCCCACTGCGCTGTGAGGGGCGTCACGAACGAAGCCAAGACGATCGCGGTCATGAAGATGTTCACGGGCCAAATGCCTCCCGGCTGCCACTATACACCCAAGACTACCGGACCGGATCACCGCCACGCTCTTCACGGCACCGTTGGGCGGGTTTGCCTGGCGAGACAGTACAATAGAGGCGCCCTTGTTCGCCCAAGCGACGCTCTCGCGATTGCCCCCAAGTCACGCGCGATTCGGCACTTGGCCGGATAGACAGCTAGTGGTACCGGATCGTCGGCGAGAACCGCCCTTCGGTCTAACAAACCTTGACCTAACGCCAGGGCTGACCACTCAATCCTATTCCACTCGCTCGTACATCGCTTCGAATTTTTCTGCCGAGACTGCGTACGCGTCACCGCCCTGTTCTTCATTGAACACTAAGTAATCCCCACCGCGATAATGCGTCACGCCTTCCTTCGTTGAGATGGAACCTGGCTCCCGCGCCACCTCCGCCCACACCGGGGTGACCTTCGCGTACGTGCCGGCGCCCACCTGGCGGTACGTGCGCTCGAAGGTTTGGCGATCCACTGTGTAGATGTCGCCACCGTTGTTGACCACCCAGTCTCCCGCTTTGCATCGCTGGACGCTGCCCCACTTCTCATACGTAAATCCATCCGTCTCCAGCTCCAGCGGCACGGCCACAACCGCCGCGGTGGCGCGCTTCACGTATTTCAGCCGACTGCTCATCTTCCATCCTAGATCTGCAGATCGAAGGTCGCCGGGAAATCGCCGTCCCTGACCTTCCGCTCCGCAGCGGCCTCTCCCAAATCGAGCAGAACATCGAGATTGTCGGGATTGTCCATTTCGCCCAATGACGCGATTTCCTTGGCCGAGAGTCCCGGGCACAACTCCTCCACCTCCTTCTGAGAAAGCATGGCGTTATACCGCAGGTACGACAGCAACGAAGTGCCCGCCACCAGATCGGAGCGCAGGTCGCCGATCTCGCGGTCAATCTCCCGAGCGGTCGGGCTCGCCGACATCCACTGCATCAGGGTCTCTACCAGGGCAGCACAATCGTCCATGAGGCTGAGCAACGCCTTGACGGCTCCCTCGGCGGCTATGTTCGCAGGCGTCCGGCCGGGATCGGAGGCGCCAGTTCCGGCCGACACGAGCAGTAGCTGTTCCGCTCCCGTCCCCCACTGGACGTGGTAACCGGAAAGCGTCACGTACAAGAATGCCTGAAAGGACGGGTTGTTGAACGGGCTTACTCCGCCGTCCACAAACGTGCCGATGACGGCTTTCTTGCCCTTCTCGGACGCGATGGTGATGGGCTCGGGATCGAAATACGACGGAGCCGCGGTTGACGCACGTACCACCTTCCACAGCGGAAAGTCTCCGTTCGAGATCCAGGTGTCTCGTTGCTCCGCCTTGAAGTATCGGCCGCGCGGATTGTTGCCGAGCGGCCATGGGCTTCCCGTATCAAGTCGTTTGGTCATCACAAGCAAACCAGTCACTAGCGACTCGTCCCCGAGCGTGCGGTCTTTTCCAAACACCCGCTTTAGGTGTGCGGTGAGTTTGTTCTCGTCGTACCGGGCGCGCACGATACCCTCTCGAAACCAGCCCTTCAAGAATACTTCGCGTCCAAGTTTCTGATAGTGTCCGATCACCTCCGCCACGGTCATGCCAAGTGCGAGTGCGGCTGCGATGATGGCGCCCGTTGACGTTCCGGCGATGAGGTCGAAGTAGTGGCACAGGCGAAAGCCTGGATCTTTGGCGTGCCGCATTCTCAGCACCGTCTCAATCCGTCGCAGAAACCCCAGCGTCAGGATGCCTCGCAGGCCGCCTACGTCGAGAGCCAAGATGCGCTTCGGCCCCCGGTTTTGAAAATGTTCGTCACGCGTAAGAATTCGATAGGCCATCCGCCATCACGCCCTTGAGCTGCTCGAGCCGCGCGCAATCACACCTAGCTGCGCAACCGCGACAGCAAATATAAGCCTGCCAGCGAGAACACCGCGTTGGGCGACCAGGCGGCCATCGATGGCGGAAGCAGGTTGACGTCGCCGAGTTTCTCGAACAGGATACCCGTCCCCCAGTAGGCGAGCGCGATCCCGATACTGACTCCGATCCCAGTCATGGCGCCACGCCGGCCTACCAGGAAGCCAAAGGGTATCGCAATCAAGGCCATGATCAGGGCGAATAGCGGAACGGAAAACTTGCGGTAGAGCTGCACCTGCAGCTTGAGCGTATCGAAACCGCTCTGCTGCAGATCGCGGATGTACCGGTCCAGCTGCAAGAAATTCATTTGCTTGTCTTGGACGGCCTCTTTGAGAAAATAATCCGGCGCTTCGGTCAATTCAGAAAAAGTGGCCACCGGAAAAAGCCGATATAACGTACGCTCCGAACCCCGGAAGTCGTTGGTCCATCCGTTCTCAAAGACCCAGCTGTTTAAAGTTGGCTCCCAGCGAGCACGCGTCCCATAGATCTCGCGGGTTAAGCGAAAGGTGTTCGCCTCGAGCTCAAATATGTACACTCCTGCCATGGTCTTCTCCGCCGGATCGAAATACTTGTAGTAGAAGATCCGCGAGCCGTCTCCTTTGATCCACTTGCGATCCGGATTGAGGTAGGTCTGGGTGGCTCGTCCTTTGATCTCGTTGCGGAGCGCGTCCTGCCTGCGGTTGGCGCCGGGTACATAGTAAAAGTCGAACGCAAACAGGGCGCCGCTGAACAGTACACTGGCCAGCAACACCGGGAGCGCCAGGCGGTGCAGGCTGACACCACAGGCTTTAAACGCGGTGATCTCGTTTTGCTTGCTCAGGACTCCAAACGCCACAAGGACGGCGACCAGCACGCTGATCGGCAGAATCTGGTAGACGAGCGAGGGAGTCAGGAAAAACAGGTATGTGAACATCTTCATAAGGGGAATGTGATTGCGAATCATGTCCCCGGTGAGCTCGAAGAAGTTGTAGATCAGCGTCATCGACACGAAGCTGCCGAGCGTGAGGCACAGGTAAAACAGGAAGCTCGACAGGATGTATGTGTCGACCACCTGCGGCAGCAGTCCCAAACGCCGTCCCGGCCGGTGCGGGCGCTCGGCGGTCAGGCTCTTGATCCGGGTGCCGAATGCGCTTTTGATGCTCCCCAGCAGGTCGCGATCGCCGGGCAACTCCAGCCGCACCAGGAAGATGAGGCCGGTGACTGTGAACACCATATTGGGCAGCCAGACGGCTAACGGAACCGGTAGCGTGCGCTGTTTGGCCATTCCGATGAGCGTGATGAACGAGAGGTAATAGACGAAGAACGCAAGGAAGACGCCGGTGACATAGCCGGCCGACTTGCCTCCTTTGCGGGTGGCGATGCCCAAGGGGATGCCGACCATCGCCAGCGCGAGGCAGGCGAGCGGAAAGGCGAACCGCCGGTGCAATTCCACGTGGGCCTCGATCCAATCCGGCCCGGAGTAATTCCAGAGCTGGCGTGTATTCATCTCCGGGAAGGGCAGGGTCTTGACCTGCGCCGGGGGAGCAGCGTCCAAGGTTTGCTCGCCGCGAACGAAGGAGACATCGCGGGCCGCGCCGTCCCTTCCCATCTCGTAGGTCGATGCGTCGCGCAAAGAGAGCTGAATCCGATTGTGCTGCGGATCGGAGACCGCCAAGGCCTCACGGGCGACGGTGACCATCGGCCCTTCCGCCTTCTCCCGCATGCCGCTGCCGCGCTGCTCAGGCGGAGTGATATCGGCCATGAAGACCGGTCGCCAGACCACGGTATCGACACCCCGCACGTCGCCCACGTACAAAATCCGGTTGGGAAAGCTCTCTTCGAAGATACGGGGCTGGATCTCGGCAGAGAGCCGGTTGGCGATGAGGTCGTTGAGAATGTCCGTGCTGACGCGGATCGACAGCGGCGCGAGGCGAATGGATGCATAGGCTGCCACGGCGGTGCCGATAAAGGCAAACAGCAAGACGGGAGGGATCACGCGGCGGCTGGAAACACCGCCCGCGCGCATGGCGATGATCTCCCCGTCGCTCGCCATGCGGCCAAGCCCGATGAGGATGCCGACCAGGACGCCAAAAGGAATGGTCAGCGGTAGAACTCCCGGCACTGCCAGCGCGAACAGCCAGGCAACGGTCCGCGCCGAACCGTTGCTGGTGACCAATACTTCGAAGATGCGGTCGACCCGCTGCAGGAAAATGACGGCTGTCGCGAGCAGCGTGCTGAGGAGCGCGCTCGAAAGGATCTCCCGGAAAATATAGCGGCTGAGGAGGCGCGGCAAGGCGGCCTCCTTACTGCGACAGCTCCGGCGCCGGGACGACCGGCAGCTTCGGCAGCTCGTCTTCAAGCGGATGCAGTTCCAGATCGTCGATCAGGAGCGAGGGCGCTACCACGGAAGCATTGGAAACGTACCCGGCGCCGCCCATGAGGTCAAACGGCGCCTGGTTATCCAAGAAATCGAACTCCGCGGCGTCGTCGCCGGCTGCCACCACGTCGCGCAGCGAACGGGCGTTGAGGCCGCGGAAGCGCAGCCCGCGCACCAGTTCTTCGCGACCGTCGGGAAAAACGCGGTAAACCAGGATCGGCAGGCTGACCGGCCGCGAAGCGCCGGATGGCTCTCCGCTGAGCAAGCGACGCGCCTCTTCGACCGACGCCGACGACGGAAAGTCCATTTTCCGGACGATGATGCCGTAGGGCTTCGTCCGCGCCGCGATCATCTCGAGCAGGTTCTTCTTCAGCGCGGAGACCGGCATGGTGTGCGAGGAGGTGACCACGAGATTGCTCACCCCCGAGGCGCTGGCGCCATAGTTGCCGGGAAGGCGGGCTCTGCCGTTGGAGCCTTCATGCCCCCGCACGGGTTGCCGCGTGAGCAGATATCCCTTGAGCAGCCCCTTCTCGACCAGGTGCAGCGGCTCGGGGACCACGCCTTCCCGGTCCACTTCGTAGGAGCCGAAAAGAGTATGCCCGTGCCACTGCTTGAGAGTGGGATCGTCGACGACCTCAAAACTATCGGGAAGGACGCGGGCGCCCATGCGGCCTTCCAGCTCGCTCGCCAGAAACGCGGTGTTGCGTCCCGGCTCGACGACCGGCCGCCGCGGAAGCGTCAGGTTCTTGCCCAGCACCTCGGCCAGAATCTGCGCACCCGCCACACCTTCAAACAGAACCGGACCGCTGTAATCGTCGCCCTTGGGCGCGTGCGCAAGCGCGACCACGTTCTCGGCGAGGCTCCGCAACGCGCGGCTCATCTCGACTTCATCGGCCATGCCCGCAGCTGTGAGAGCGTGGAACATGGCCCAGTCGCGCACGGTCATGCCATCGGGCGCCTGCGCCGAGGCCCGCGCCCGCAAGTAAGTCAGGCCATCGGGAACCCGCACTTCGGTGCCTTCCGAATTTAGAAGGTAGTAGCCACCTTCACCGGCGTCCAGCTCGACGCCCGATGTCCGGATCTCGGGGAACCGCGCGAAAATCGCCGATAGCGTGCGGACACGGTCGGTCCACGCCTTTTCATCGAGCGTGAGCTTTCGGAAGTCAGCGACGAGGCGGACCGGTTCGGCGTGCGCGAAATCGTTCAGCTGGTCGTTCAGGGAGAGGTTCCGTAGGGCGGCCCGCTTGCGCGAAATCGCTTCCACTGCCGACTTGTATGACGAATCGGTGGCCAGCCACAGATACCGGCGCAACACCATGTAATCGTTGTCCAGCGGGAAGCGCTCGAGGTCGTAGCGCGTCCCGAATGGAAAGCTGCTGCCGATGTAGTTGGTGTTGTCGAACTTGGTGTCGCCGACGCGAACATGAACGTTCAGGTTGCGAAACTGGTCGCGACGCCGGGTGACGACGCCGCCCAGCGTGGCAGCCACGTCGAAGGTGTCCGCCTCGTCCAACAGATACTCGACGAAATAAGGAGTCTCGAGATTGGAGACCATCAGCTTGCGCGATCGCTCCATTTCGTCGTGCATGGCCTGCAGGACCGGGTCGGCCACCGGCGCCTGGGCAGTCAACACGATGCCGGCGACCAGCACCGCCGCCGCCAGCAACAGCCAGGGCCTCATTGGCCGCTGCTCCTGGTGGATTCGGCGGGCAACGGCGGAGGCAGCAACGGCGGGCGGTCCTGCGATTTGGCCTTCTTTTCGATTTCGATCTCCGATACCAGGATGGCCGGCGCCACCGCCGAAACCGGCACGCTGCCCGATTCGGCGCCGCAATATCCGTTGAAGACCTCCAACTTGTCCGACGTGGCCAGGATCTTCGAGAAACTGGCGAGCGGCGTACCGACTATATCGGCACCGCGCACCAGTTCGTCCGGACGGCCGTCCGCGTAGACGCGGTAGACCACGATGGGGATCACCTTAAAGGCCTGCAGCCCCGCGCGGCTGGTGGTGGTGAAGCCACCCGTGATATCGCGGAAATACAGCCCGTAGGGCTTGTTCTGGCGTTTAATTTCGTCGATCAACATCTGGCGCAGGCGGGCCTCGGGCACCGAGTTCGACGATTCCACGATCAGATTCGACTGGCGCGACACCACCTCGTAGCCGGGCTGCCGACGCCCGTGGCCGTTTGAGTGACCGATGCCTTTGATCGGAGAGCGTGACATCAGAAACGTCTTCAGCACCCCCTTATCGACCGCCAGCACCGGGCGGGCCTTCACGCCCTCGTCATCGTACTCATACCAGCCGTTCAGATCGATCCCATCGATCTTACGGCGGGTCGGGGCAAACACCACGGAGAGAAAATCCGGGAGAACCTGTGTTCCGATGCTCTTGGTAAACGTCTGGCCTTCGGTAACATCCTTCTGGCGGTGCCCCTCGACTCGGTGGCCGAAGATCTCGTGAAAGAAGACGCCGGCGGCGCGGCCGGAAAAAATGGCGGGACCTACGAACGGCTCGGCTTCAGGCGCGTGCAGCAGGCCCGTCAGGTCCTGGGCCACGCGGTCAATCGACGCCAGCAGCACTTCATCTTTGGGCAGGCCCGCTGCGTCGACGGCCTCGAACGTCTCGCTGGTCGCGAGGTCGGTGCCATCCTCGGCCTTGGCCGAAGCGGTAATGACGACCCGCGCAAAACCGCGCCCGTGCGCCACCCTTGTTCCGTCGGTATTGACGAGGTAGCGGGTATCGGTCTGCGCGGTGACGGAAACGTGCGAGGTGAGGACGCCCGGGTAGTTTTGGAAGTGTGAGGAGAGCTTGCGAATCCGCTCGGTCCACCGAGCCTCGTCAAACCGGAGCTGGGGCGGCGCTTCCTGAAAGGTGGCCGGCATTTCCGAGGAGAAGTCGTCGGAGTCATCCTCGGCGGCCACGTTCACTTGCGTATTGGTCTTGATCCGAATCAGACGCTCCGCTGCGGCGCGGTAAGCCCGGTCGGTCTCCTGCCACAAACGCCGTTTGATGGCGTTTACGTTATCCTCCACCGAGAGCAGCGAGCCCGAGGTGAACTGGCCGCGGTCGCCACGCACCTGATGGTAGTTGTCGAGCTTAGAGCTGCCCACTCGCATCGACACGTCGAGGTCTCGCTCCTTGCCGCTGTCGGTATTGGAGATCGTTCCCAGCGTCCCAGAGATGCTCCGGACGTCCTGTTCGGTCACCTCGTAGCTCAGGAAATAGGGAGGCGGGTCGGCGTTCTGCTTGAGGAGAGTGAAGTTGCGGTTGAGCTCCTGTGACAGGGCGTCGAGCAACGCGGAGGGCTGCGCCAGGGCAACCGGCGCCAGCGAAAGCAGGAGCGCGAGACAGTGCGGGGAAAAACGGGTCAAACGTTCAGGATAGCACTAACATCGAAAGCGCGACCAGCTGGACTAACGTTTTCCCAATCGGCCCGTCTGCTTACGCATGATCCGGCAATTTCTTTTGAGCGCAGCAGGGCTTGCGATCGGCCTGGGGGGTTGGCCGCTGCCCGGTCAGGCGCAGTTCGGGCGGGACTGGGACTTTCGCGTGGATGGCGGCCGGAATGCGGAGCGCTGTTCCGATCTGCGGGTCCGAGCGTCCGGCGCGCTCGCCCAAGACACGCAAAACTATACCATCTCTCAGGGCGAACGATCTGGGGTCGAGATCGATGCCCGGGACCACTCGATGGTGTACGTCCGCGGCTGGGATCGGCCGGACTATTCGGTCGAAGTCTGCCGATACGCAGGTGCCGGAACGACCACCGCATCCGACCAGGCGCTGGGGTCGATTTCAGTCACCCGCAATGGCGGCCGGTTCACTGCTATCGGCCCCCCGGGCCCGGAGAACAACTGGCGGGTCGTTTTCTTCGTTCACGCCCCGAGGGATGCCTCCCTGAACCTGGAAACCGGGAACGGTCCGATTGAGGCCGCCGAGGTAACCGGCAAGCTGACGATGCACGCGACCAATGGTCCTCTATCGCTCGATCGCTGTTCTGGAACGATCGATGCCGAGACTACCAACGGACCCATTTCGATGTCCGGCGGCAGCGGCGACGTGCGGTTACAGGCTTTGAATGGACCGATTTCGCTCGTCCTGCCGGATGAGGTCTGGAACGGTTCGCAACTTGAGGCCCGCACAAGCAACGGGCCGTTGAGCGTGAGGCTGCCCAACGGGTTTCGTTCAGGCCTTCGCGTCGAAACCTCGGGCTATGCTCCCATCAGCTGCGGTATCGACGCGTGCCAGAGTGCCCAAACCGAGGGCAACCGCTTCTTCCCCCGAATGATCGAACTGAACGGCAGCGGCGACGTGGTCCACCTTTCGACGCACAACGGTCCGGTGTCAGTCGGCAACCTCAAAGGCAGCCGGCGGGTCCTCTAGAACGCAAAACCGTTACCCGGCTCGAGACAGCCCTTGCGAACCCGCCTCTCGCCCTGAGATAAACGGCAGCGATCGCCGCGCGGCCGCTCTGCTGATCCTGTTGGTGAGCCTGTCGTTAGCCTGTCGTTAGCCTGTCGTTAGCCTTGACACCCGCGGAACCAGATAATAGAATGATGCCCACTGGCGGATGGTCCTTTCCGGAAATTACCTCAGCCGAGAGGGGCAAAGTCGCAAGAGGGCTGGCGAAGGATTCGAGGTAACCGCGCGGTGCGACTATGCGCCACACCATAGTCTCAATCTTTAAGGCGGCGGCAGCCTATGGGAGGGCAGAAGAAGATGAGAGCGCAGTTGAGCGTCTTGGCGGCCGGGTTCGGCATGTTTCTTGCGGCGATGCCGGCGCTGGCCCATCACTCGTTTGAGGCTGAGTACGACTCAAACAAGCCGATGAAGGTGACCGGAACCGTCACCAAGGTGGAGTGGACCAACCCCCACGCCCGCTTCTATGTCGAAGTGAAGGACGAAAACGGCAAAGTCGCCAATTGGAATTTTGAACTCGGCAGCCCGAACGTATTGATCCGGCAGGGCTGGAGACGGTCTTCTCTGAAAGAAGGAGATCAGGTCACGGTGGAAGGCTACCTCGCCAAGGACGGATCGAACTTGGCGAATGCCCGCAGGGTCACGCTCCCGGACGGGCGGAGGGTGTTTGCGGGCTCGGCCGCCGAGGCCAACCAGCAATAGGCAGCGGCACCCGTGAAACTTTGAATCAGGAGATATCACGATGCAAGCAACGTTAGGAATACTCGTGGCAGGCTTCGGCTTGCTCATGTCCGCGACGCCGGTACTGGCGCATCATTCGTTTTCGGCCGAGTTCGATGACAAGCAGCCTGTGAGCCTCAAGGGCACGGTGACCAAAGTCGATTGGATGAACCCTCACATTTGGATTTACATTTCAGCCAAGGATGAGGGCGGCAAGGTGACTGCGTGGCAGTGCGAAGGCGGCCCGCCGAATTCGCTGACACGCAACGGGTGGACCAAGAGCGCCCTCAAGGAGGGCGACCAGGTCACGATTGAAGGCTTCCGCGCTAAAGACGGAACCAATACCTGCAACTCCCGGTCGGTCACGCTGCCGGACGGCAAGAAGGTGTTTGCGGGTTCCGCCGACGATGGCGGCCCCAACGCGCGCAAGAACGCCGGGCAGTAAAAGGAGCGCGCTCCTCCGACGATCGAGATTGTGCCGGCGGTGCCTACCATCGGTCTAGCCATCACGACGAGAGATCTCCGAAAGGGAGGTCTCTTTTCCGTTTTGCGGCGGATGCGAAGCGAATAAGGAGACTTCATCAATGAGATTTTGCTTTCACAATTGGGTCGGCAAGGCAGCGCTGGCCGTCGCGCTGTTGCCGCTGGCATCCGCGCCGGCTTCGGCCCAGGGCCGCGGGCCCAAACCCCCAGAAGGTGCAGCGCCCCGCTTGAACGGCAAGCCGGACTTCAGCGGAATGTGGCAGCGGCCGTACGTTCCCGACATGACGGTCACCACGCGTAATCACGACCAGGTCGCCGACGCGAGCTTGCCGGACGCGCCGCCGGCTCCCGGACAGGCCGCGCCCAAAGGCCCTCCGGGACCGCCTCGCAAGGAACTTCCATTTACACCAGAAGGAAAGAAGATCTGGGAAGCCTATGACCCAGCCAAGGGCGACTACACGGGCAGCTGTCTGCCGTTCGGGTTGATCCGCTCGATGAACTCGCCCGATCCGATTCAGATCATGCAGAGTGATCAGTATCTGGCGTTGTTGTACGAACAGAATACGTGGTTTAAGGTATTCCACGTCGACGGGCGTCCGCACCGCGACCAGGTGGGAACCTGGTTTGGCGATTCGGTCGGCCACTGGGAAGGGGATACCCTGGTGGTCGATACCGTGAACTTTAACGGCAAGACGCGGCTCGACACGATAGGCCACCCGCACAGCGATCAGCTTCGCACGGTGGAGCGCTTCACCCGCTCCGATGCCGGGCACATCGCGTACGAAATCACCATCAACGACCCGAAATACTACGCCAAGCCCTGGAAGAACACTCGGGTATTCACGCTGCGGCCGGATTGGGAGATCATGGAGTACTCCTGCGAGGAGAACAACAAGGATTTCCTCGAAGGCCACATCAAGGGCGGCGTCAACCCTGTCAACTAGCCGATTTCGCCAGCGACGCCGAGCGCGTGGGGTCGTCGGTTGTGCCGTTGCGCTCCGCCATGCGCTCGACTGAAGTCCACGCGGAATCATCAGTCTGTCATCGAGTCTGCTGCTCGAGCGCCATCCGGGCCACCAAGTCGCTGGCCGCGCCGGGCACATCGAGGATGTCCGATTTCGCGGCCGGGCTAAGCAGATTCCGCGTATCGCGCGCCTCGAGGAGCCCGGGCTGATCTTGGTCGTGGGCCACCCCATTTCCCGAGCGATGTGCGGAGCCGCTCATGCCGATCCGCCTACAGCCGCCCCACCGCTGATCGCGCTTGGTGCGGGGATCGGTCGCGATCGAGGCTCCAAAGAAAGCGGGCATGCCGTCGGCGTCCGCGAGACCGAACTTCACCCACAATCCCGGGCACTCCCAGCGTCGCGCCCCCTGGTTACTGTGCTAAACATCGTCGCGGCGCCAAGTCCGGCTTGTCGGCCTTCTCCAACCCTTGTGTTTGGGATCGACTCTGGGTCAGTTCGAACAATTAACCTGCCTGAAGATCGCCGAACCCGATCTCGTCGATGGAAGTATGCCAGGCGGGCCGCCGGATCGTTCGAGTTTGGCGGTACTCGATCGCGGGATGGCTGTTCGGAAGCCCGATCGTATCGTCGATATTGGCCATTACGGCAGCCCGACCGGCTTGCCCAAAATCACCGCGCCGGCCGTCGACAGGTCCCTACGTCAAGCCGGAACTCCAAATAAAGCAGTGACTTCGGCGACCCAAGGGCCTAACACGAGTCCCGGCAACTCTTGATTCGATATAGCGTTTGA
>Ga0182036_10001080_pt1 | contig 12615 bp, 10 predicted proteins | sample sta12Cox44000080_FD_125966 | JGI IMG/M metagenome (GOLD analysis project Ga0182036, IMG submission 125966) | Lab enrichment of tropical soil microbial communities from Luquillo Experimental Forest, Puerto Rico - statoxic.12C.oxic.44.000.080 | ecosystem: Environmental > Terrestrial > Soil >...
AGGAGCTTGCCGCCGAATGTCAGCAGCGCGTCGAGGCTGCAGTCGAACGCTATCTCGCGATCGGACCGCGGCCGCCCGAGACGATGTTCGACCATCTCTATGCCGAGCTTCCGCAGGCATATGCCGGCCAGCGTGAAGAGGTGAAGGGAGCGTCGAATGCCTGAGCTGACCTTAGTGGAGGCCATCAATCTGGCGCTCGCCCGTGCCATGGAGGAGGATCCGAACGTCGTCGTTCTCGGCGAAGATGTCGGCGTCAATGGCGGCGTATTTCGCGCCACCGTGGGGTTGCAGCAGCGCTTCGGCAGCGACCGTGTCATCGACACGCCGCTGGCGGAGCTTGCGATCAGCGGCATGTGCGTCGGCATGGCGGCGCAGGGCCTCAAGCCGGTCGGCGAAATCCAGTTCATGGGATTCCTCTACCCGTGCATCGATCAGCTCGTGAACCATGCGTCGCGCCTGCGCAATCGAACGCAGGGACGGCTGAGCTGCCCCATGGTCTTGCGCACCCCCCACGGTGCCGGAATTCGCGCGCCGGAGCATCATTCCGAGAGCACCGAGGCCATGCTTGCGCACATTCCGGGCCTGCGCGTGGTGATGCCATCCTCACCGGAACGCGCTTACGGGCTCCTGCTTGCCGCCATCCGTGATCCCGATCCAGTGGTGTTTCTGGAGCCCACACGCATCTATCGCGCGGCGAAGGGGCAGGTCGAGGATACCGGCGAAGCGCTGCCGCTCGATGTTGCATTCGTGCTGCGCGAAGGGAGTTCCATTACGCTGATCAGCTGGGGCGCGATGGTGAAGGAGACGCTCGCGGCCGCCGACGAACTCGCGGCCGAGGACATCGACGCGGAGGTCGTCGACCTCGCGACGTTGAAGCCCTATGACGAGGAGACGGTGCTGGCGTCGGTGATGAAGACTGGCCGCTGCGTGATCGTACATGAAGCGGCGCGAACCGGTGGCTTCGGCGCGGAGGTTGCGGCGCTGATCGCGGAACGCGGCCTCACCTCGCTGCTTGCGCCCGTGATGCGTGTCGCCGGCTACGACACCATTATCCCGCTGCCGCGCCTCGAACAGCATTACATGCCTTCGGTCGGTCGCATCGTCGGGGCCGCCCGCAAAGCCTGCCAATTCAGCTGAACCCATCGGAATCCTTCCCATGCGGCAATTCCTGCTGCCCGACCTCGGCGAGGGGCTCGAAGAGGCGGAGATCGTCACTTGGCATGTGAACGAGGGCGATCATGTCGTCGTCGACCAGCCGCTCGTTTCGGTTGAGACCGACAAGGCGGTGGTCGAGGTTCCTTCTCCGCAGAGCGGCCGCATCGCGCGTCTGTTTGGCAGCAAAGGCGACCTCGTGAAGGTGGGCGCCCCGCTCGTCGAATTTGCCGAAGGTGCGCGGGACGATACCGGCACGGTTGTTGGTGAGCTCGGGCGCGAGGAAAAAGCCGCGCCTGCGGCGGAGCCGATGCTTCAGCCCACTCCGTCGCGAACCCTGCAGGTTTTGCCGGCAGTCCGTGCGCTGGCGCGCAAGCTCGATGTCGATCTCAACATCGTGCAAGCGACGGGGACCGGCGGCACTATCACCCGCGCCGACGTCGAACGCGCCGCCAGGAGCATGGCCGAGGCCGGGCCCGCCGAGCCCCTGCGCGGCATTCGGCGCGCGATGGCGCAACGCATGGCCGCCGCCCATGCCGAGGTCGCGCGCACGACGGTCACCGAAGAAGCGGATATCAACGATTGGCGCAAAGGCGAAGACGTCACGATCCGCGTGGTGCGAGCCATCGCGGCGGCGTGCGCGGCCGAACCCTCGCTCAATGCCTGGTATAACCCCGATGCCGGTTCGCGTCGGGTGATCAAACGTATCGATCTCGGCATCGCGGTCGACACCGAGGGCGGCCTGATCGTGCCGGTGCTACGCAATGTCGGCGAGCGCGATGCGAGCGATCTGCGCGCCGGGCTCGACCGTATGCGCGCGGATGCGCAAGCGCGTTCGATTCCTCCGGAGGAATTGCGCGGGGCGACGATCACGCTCTCGAACTTCGGCATGATCGGCGGACGCTTTGCCAATTTGATCGTGGTGCCGCCGCAGGTGGCGATCGTCGGAGCCGGTCGGATCGATTATCGGATGCTGGTTCGCGACGGCGCGCCGGCGGTCAGGCGCGTGCTGCCGCTGTCGCTCACGTTCGATCACCGGGTGGTGACCGGCGGCGAAGCGGCCCGCTTCCTCGTGGCGCTCAAGGCCGCTCTGGAGAAAGTCAGTTAACTCGGCGGCCGTTCATGGCGGCAGATTATTGACACGTGCGACCCAGGCGCGCACCGCCGGCAGCACGTGCGGCAGCAAGGCGCGAACCTCCTCCAGTCTCATGCCGGCACGGATGCGCGGGTCGTAGAGCACGTTGAGAATGTATTGATCGTAAACGTCGAAAAATCCCATGTGCACGCGGTCGTTGAACATGGTCCATGGGACCGCGTTGGTGTCGTTGATCGGACCCAGTGCTTGCAGCAGTTCCTCGTAGGCGCAATCGTAGAAGACGAAATCGCCGGCGTCGGCGACGATGATCGCTTGGGATTGGACGATGCGGAAGTTTTCGTCCTTGCGGAAACTCGACAGGCATTGCGGCGCGAGCGAGCGCCGGATCAGCCGTGCCCGGTGACGCCCATAGATCTGGTTGACGGTGTGGGGAAGATCGCGATCGTGCACCAGCGTCGCAGTCATGTTGCTGCTGGCGGCATTGTCGGCCACCGCGATATCGAGGTGCTGGATGCGCCTGCCGATATCCTCGGCCACGGCGATAAGCTCGCCGCGCCGGTCGGGCCGCGCGCGGTTATCGATATGGATCCGGACCGGCACCTCGAACTTGCGGATTCGATTCACCGCGCCGGCAATGTGCAATTCGGCGCCGAACGCGGTGCGGAAGAAACCTTGGCTGATCTCGGCGTCGGTAAAGGTCTTGCGCTCGACGGCGCGCCGGCTGCTGATGTCGTGGTGCTCGGCAGCCGCGGCCATGGCCACGGCGGCGGTAAGAGCGAGTGCCACGACGGCGGTGACTTTCATGCACGCGATAGCGGGCGGCTTCGCGCCAAATCATGGCCATCAGCTTCGCCCGGCGCAACGGGGTGGTGAGTGGCAGGGGCGCTGCAGACGCGATATGAAAAGTTGCCGAAGCGGTACGGCCGCCGCCGCTGAACGTCGAGGCCACAGAGATGAGCGACACATCTTCAAATCCTTGGCCCACCGAACTGCGCCTGCACAAGGATCGCAGGGCGCTGAGCGTCGTTTTCGATAATGGCGAACGTTTCGAGCTCAGTGCCGAATATTTGCGTGTGAAAAGCCCGAGTGCCGAGGTGCAGGGCCATTCGCCGGATGAGCGCAAGACCGTGGCCGGCAAGAAGAATGTCGCCATTCTGGAACTGCAGCCGATCGGCAACTACGCGGTTCGTCTGGTGTTCGACGACCTGCATTCGACCGGCATTTACAGCTGGGATTATCTGCTCGCGCTCGGCCGCAACAACGAGCGCTATTGGCAGGATTATCTCGACGACCTCGCCGGCAAAGGGCTGGCGCGGTGAGGGCCTTCTTCTGCCTCGGCGTTGCGGCTCAGCGGCCTTCCCGCATCCAGGTCGCGGTCAGGCTGCCGACGAGGAGCAGAAGCCCGATCAGCCCGCCGAACACCGGCAATACGCCGATGCCGCGCACCACGCTCGACTCGCGCATCCGCAGTCCCAGCCAGTCGTCGCCCTTGTAGGTGTCGCTCGAGCGCACGCCGACGATCCGCGGCACATGCACGCCGCTACCGTCTTCGACCCGCACGACGTCACCCCCGGTGGCGCTCGCCAACGGCGCGATCACATCAGCGGTCGAGGTCACCTCGGTGAATTCACGCGGGTTGGCGGGGCCCACATTGGCGAGTGCGTTGAGCGTCCCGTCGGTTGCATGCCAAAGCCCAAGTTCGTTCGCCTCGATCGTCGAACGCCACACGCCCGGCTCGGCGGGCGACAGCGTCAGTGTGCGGGTCTTTCCGGAAGGAGAGGTCAGTGTGACCTCGCCGACCGCATCACCCATGCTTTGCCGCTGCACCGTGAGATCGCGTCCGCGCACGAGCAGGCGCAGCGCCTCTTCTTCAAGATCCGGCTGCTTCATCAGCCAGTGCGATAGCCGCCGCAACAGATCGATATGCGGCCCGCCACCTTCATACCCACGCGCCCACAGCCAGATGTGATCGGAAAGCAGCAGCGCGACGCGGCCTTCACCTTCGCGCGAAAGCAGCAGCAGCGGTTTGTTGTCGGGTCCTTGCATGACGGCGGTGCCTTTGGACGGCCGTGCATCGACCAGGCGGAACCAGCGGCTCCAGTGCGGTGGATCTTCATCGGCGCCTTCCAGCCCACGCGTGACCGGATGGCGCTTGCCGAGATCGGTGAGCCGGGCGCGATAGCCGCCTTCGGTCATGCGGCCACTCGGCTCCGCCGGCAAGATGACGTCGAGCGGCGTGCGCCAAATGCTGGTCTGGCTCGCGTAATCCGGCCCCGCGGCCACCAGCACCGCCCCGCCCTGGCGCACATAGCGGGCGATGTTGTCGAAATAGATGATCGGCAAAACGCCTTGCCGCGCGTAACGGTCGAAGATGATGAGCTGAAATTCGTTGATCTTCTGCTGGAACAGCTCGCGCGTGGGAAAAGCGATCAGCGACAGCTCATTGATAGGCGTGCCGTCCTGCTTCTCCGGCGGGCGCAGGATGGTGAAATGAACGAGGTCGACGCTGGCATCGGATTTGAGCAGATTGCGCCAGGTCCGCTCGCCGGCATGCGGCTCGCCCGACACGAGCAGGACGCGCAGCTTATCGCGCACTCCGTCGACCGAGACCACGGCGCGATTGTTCACGGCGGTAAGCTCGCCATCGAGCGCGGATGCTTCGATTTCGACAATGTTGGGCCCGGCGTGCGGGATCTGCACGTCGATGCTGACGTTCGTCCCCGGGCGCACGTTGCGCTGGTCGATGGTCTCGCCGTCGCGCCGCACCGCGACCTGCGCCGGCGCGGGCGGGGCGCCCTGATCTTCGACGCGGAAGGTGATGGTCTGGGTCTGCCCGACAATTCCGAAACGCGGAGCTGAGACAAGCACCACGCGCCGGTCACGCTCGTTCTGGTGGCCGGTGATCAGCGCATGCACCGGCGCGGCGAAGCCGAGCGCAGCGGCTTCCGCGGGCACGTCATGGACGCGGCCGTCGGTGATGAAGAGGACGCCGGCCACCCGGTCGTGCGGTACGTCGGAAAGCGCGGAGCCGAGCGCGGTGAAAAGACGCGTGCCGTCGGTCTCGCCGTCGGCCTGGCCCGCCTCGACGAAGCGCACCTCCAGGTTCGGGATGCGTCCGAGGCGTTCGCCAAGCGCAGCGCGTACGGCTTCGGTCTGCTGCAAGCGATCGCCGAATTCCTGGCTCGGGCTTTTGTCGACGACGACGACCGCGACCGAGGTCAAGGGATCGCGGTCTTCGCGGGTAATTGAAGGATTAGCGAGCGCGAGGACGAACAAAGCAAGCGCGATGGTGCGGACCAACGCTCCGCGGCTGCGCCCGAACACGATCAGCAGCGAGATCACGAAGGCAACGGCGACCGCGGCCCAGATGACGGCGGCCGGAACCAGCGGGCTGAATGAAACGCCGAGACTCAACGGTTCAGCTTTCCTGTTTCTTTGCGTTCCGGCGTTCGCCGTGCGGCATCACTGCCGCTATTGTCCCAGCCGTTCCAGCAGCGCCGGAACATGAACCTGATCGGCCTTGTAGTTGCCGGTCAGCGTGTACATCACGATGTTCACTCCGGCACGGAAAGCGAATTCACGCTGGCGCGGCTCGGCGGTGACCAGCGGCAGCATGGCCTGACCGTCCTGACGCATCGCCCAGGCGCCGGCGAAATCGTTCGAGGTGATGAGGATCGAGGACACGCCATCGCCGGCGCGCGCCGGACGGCTCGCCAGCTCGTCCTCATTCACCGCCGGCATCGCCTCGACCCAAAGCTGTCCACTGTTGAAGCGGCCGGGGAAGTCCTTCAGCAGATAAAAGGTCTTGGTGAGCACGTGGTCGCGTGGTACCGGCTCGAGCTCGGGGATGTCGAGCGAGGAAAGAATCGCGCGCAACGCCTGCATGCCGGGACCGCGCGCCTCGCCGCCCGGACCAGTGGGTGCCTCGATCGCGTCGCGCGTGTCGAACAGGACCGTGCCGCCCTGCTTCATGTAAGCGTCGATATGCTCGAGGGCTTCGCGCGTCGGCTTGGGCGCGCTCGGCACGATCGGCCAATAGATCAGCGGGTAAAAGGCGAGCTCGTCTCGGGCCGGATCGATGCCGATGGGGTCGCCGGCTTCGAGCGCGGTGCGCTGGGCGAGGAACATCGTGAGGCCCTGCAGCCCGGCCTTGCTGATGCGATCGGTTTCAGCATCACCGGTGATCACAAAGGCGAGACGCGTTTCCAAGGTTGATTTCAGTGCCTGGTCATCGCTCGCCTGCGCGTGCAGCTGGGGCGAGGCGAACAGAATCGTTCCGAGCATTGCCAAGGCGAGTGCTGCTGCCGCCGGACGCCGGCGCAGGAGCTGCGCCAAGCCGCCCGCGAGCAGGAAGATGATGAGCGCGTCGAGGACAAGGAGCGAAAGCGCTGCGAGCAGGATCGGTCCGCGCAAATCCTGCGGCTCGCTCAGCCGGTAAGCTTCGTGCCGTGCGTTGAGTGCCGAGACATCGAGCGGCGCCATGCGGTCGGCCGGGGCGAGCGCATTGACCGCCAGCAATCCTTCCGGCGGGCCGTAGAAGCCGGGGGGATGATCGAGAGTGGCGCGTCCGCCGAAGCTCGTTGGCACCGGTCGCGCCGTGGCCGGAGGCGGCCCGAACCTGCCGAATCCATCGAGAACGCGCGTTGGCGGCAACACCTCGCGCACACCGCGCCCACCTGCCGCGCCCGAATCGACCGTGACCGATCCGGCGAGCGACACGATTCGCTTGAGCATCTCGACGAATGTGCCCGATAGCGGCAAGTCTGACCAGCGCGTATCGGCCGTGACGTGGAAAAGCACGATCAGGCCCTTGCCGCGGCGCTGCGCGGTGACCAGTGGCGTGCCGTCGGCCAGCGTCGCCCAGGTTCGATCGCTCAGCGTAGCATCAGGCTCCGCCAGGACCTGGCGGCTGACACTGACGTCGTTCGGGACCACCATGCCGAAGAACGGGCTTTCACGGCTGAAAGCGGCGAGCGGCTGCGGCTGTTCCCAGGAGAGGCTGCCGCCCAAGATACGCCCGCCGCGCCTGAGCTTCACCGGCACCAGATCGTCGTCGCCGCCGGCAAGGCGGGGTCCCGCGAAACGCACGAGGACGCCGCCGTCTTCGAGCCAGCGCGTGAGCGGCTCGCGCGCCTCGGCAACGTTGCCGACGTCGGCGAGGATCAACATCGGCAGGCGCTGGTCGATGAACTGGGTAACGGCCTGCGCCGGGGAGCCGCGCTCGGCGACGCGCACGTCGGCAAATGGCCCGAGCGCGCGCGTGAGATAGTAGGTCGAGGCCAGGAGCGGCTGTGCGGTATCCACCGTCGAGCCGGTGATCACGCCGACCGAGCGTCGCCGCCAGCGCTTGTCGAGCAGGGCAACCGCCCCGGCCGAGCGCTCGCCGGCGATTTCCAGGCGCGCGATGTCGTTGCGGATTTCGACCGGCAGCGCAAGCTCCGCCTCAGTCTCGCGCTCGCCCTCCTTGAACCGGAACGAGGCGTCGCCGAGCGGCAGACCCTTCAGGTCGAGGGCGCGCACCGTGCCGCCGTCGGGTGTGTCGCTACCGGCACGCAGCACTTTGACGGTGAGGGCGCCCGCAGCATTGTCCGCACCGGCAAGCGCGCGCGCCCCGGAAATCCCGCCTTCCACGACGGTGACCGGTCGCTGCCCCATAAGCCGGCCCAGAGCCGCCGCGAAATCAGTTCCGCCGCCGAGGTCGATGCCGTCCGTGAGCCAGATCAGTTCGACATCGGCGGTAGCGGAGAGGAACCGGCCAAGCGTCGGCAGCGCGTCCGCCCGTTCGACCGCATGCGGCTTCGGCTTGATCTGTTTGAGCCGGACACGCGCGGCGGCCGGTGTGTCAAAGGAAATGTCGCGCGCCGGTTCGGACACCGGGATGAGCGCAACGCCGCGATTGTCGGCTTCTGCGCGCGCGATCAAATCTTCAGCGGTGCGCATGCGCGCGTCCCAGGTTGTCGCGGCGGGAAACCCATCATCGATCAACAGCGCGAGCGGCGCCTTCGCGCTCGAGGTGGCCACCGGCGGATTCCACAACGGTCCCGCCGCTGCGAAGATGACAAGCGCGGCCAGCGTCAACCGCAGCAGTGTGAGCCACCAAGGCGTGCGCCGCGGCGTCTCTTCTCGGGGGGTAACCTCGAACAGCAGCCGCGTCGGTGGAAAGTTGATGCGGCGCGGCTGCGGCGGAATCAGACGCAACAACCACCACAGCACCGGCAGAGCCAAAAGTCCGAGCAACACCAACGGTTGCGCGAAGCCGAGCGGGAGCCAGGGCATCATGCGTGTCTCCCGCGTTGGCCCGCCATGCGCAAGCGGCCGCCCACGATCGCGCCGGGAGGCGGTGCGCCCATCCGGGCATGCAGCCCGAGCAGCAGCTCGGTCGCGGGCCGGTCGGTCCGATGAATGGTAAAGCTCCAGCCGAGCCGATCGGTTTCGGCTCTGATCGCCGCGCGGTGCGCGGCAAGCCGCGTTTCATATTCGCCCTTCCACGCCTCCGCGCGACCGGCGACGATGGAGCCTGCGCCTTCCGGCTCGATGAACTCGACGCGGCCGGAATAGGGAAATACCTCCTCGGCGGGATCGACGATCTGCACGGCATGGCCATGCGAGCCGCTTGCGGTCAGCTGAGCAAACATGGCGCGCAGCTGCGCTATCGGGCTCCAGAAATCCGAAACGACGACGATCTCGGCGAGCGAGGAAGGCGCGAACGTGGGCGGCAGACTGGGCCGCTCGGTCGGGTCATGGACGATCGCATTCGCCATCTTGTCCAGAACGTTGCGGCTGCCGGTCGGACGCAGGAGGCCCGGTATGCCGACCCGTTCACCCGCTTGCACCAGGATCTCGGCCAGCGCGAAGGTGACGACGAGACACCGATCGAGCTTGGATTCCTGCGCCAGAGGCGAGGTGAACACCATTGAGGGTGAGCGGTCCGGCCACAGCCAAACGGTATGCGCCGCCTCCCATTCCTGTTCGCGCACGTAAAGGTGTTCGTCACGGGCGGAGCGGCGCCAATCGACCCGGCGTGCAGGCTCGCCCGAGAGGAAGCGGCGATACTGCCAGAAGTTTTCTCCCGGCCCGGCCCGTCGTCGGCCGTGCAGCCCGTGAATGACGGTGGCGGCTATGCGCCGGGCCTCGAGAATGAGGCGCGGCATGGACTCGGCAAGCGCGCGGGCCTCGCCGCTCGCGTGCTGCGTGGCCCTGATCTCGTTCTTGTCCGTGCGCACCGTCATCCGATCAGCCGATGCGCGCCTTGAGCTTGTCGATGACGCCTTCCATCGTTTCGCCGTCGGCACGCGCGGCAAAGGTCAGCGCCATACGGTGCTTGAGGATCGGCTCCGCCATTTCCAACACGTCGTCGATCGAGGGCGAGAGGCGCCCGTCGATGAGAGCGCGGGCGCGCGCCACAAGCATCAGCGCCTGGCTCGCGCGCGGGCTCGGGCCCCAGGAGATCAACTTGCCGATGTCGCCGGTATCCGGTCCGGGACGCGCCGAGCGCACGAGGTTGAGGATCGCCTCGACCACCGACTCGCCCACCGGAAGCCGCCGCACCAACCGCTGTGCGGCGAGCAACTCGTCGGCCGTCATGGTGGGCTTCGGCTTGGTTTCCTCGGTGCCGGTCGTATCGAAGACGATTTTCCGCTCGTTCTCGTGGTCGGGATAGCCCACGTCGATCTGCATGAGAAAGCGATCGAGCTGCGCTTCGGGAAGCGGATAAGTGCCTTCCTGCTCGATCGGGTTTTGCGTTGCCAGCACATGGAACGGGTGCGGTACGTCATGGCGGCTGCCGGCAACCGTGACGTGGTGTTCCTGCATCGCCTGCAGCAGCGCCGACTGCGTGCGCGGTGACGCGCGATTAATTTCGTCGGCCATCAGCAATTGACAGAAGATCGGACCACGGATGAAGCGGAAGCTGCGTTTGCCCCCGGCGCCCTCGTCGAGCACCTCGCTGCCCACGATGTCGGACGGCATGAGATCGGGCGTGAATTGAATGCGGCGCGCGTCGAGTCCGAGCACCACGCCCATGGTCTCGACCAGCTTGGTCTTGGCGAGGCCGGGAAGCCCGATCAACAGTGCGTGTCCGCCACAGAGCACCGTGATGAGCGCCTGCTCGACCACCTTCTCCTGGCCGAAAATCACCGCGCCGATCGCAGCCTTCGCGGCGGCGACCTGCGCGCCAGTCGCTTCCGCTTGGCGCACGATCATGTCTTCGAGCTTCTCCAGCCCTTCGGTAGCGACCGCCATGACTTCAGCTCCTGCTTATCCGCTTGTTTCCCGGGTTTGTATTCCGCCGGACCCAGCAATCCAGACCCGCCGCTGTGACCAAATGTCGTGCAACATTCAGGCCAGCCACTGCGTCCGGCCGGCTGAATTACCGTCCGGGCGCGCGAATCCCAAGGATTGCCTGGAGATTACGACTTTTTCCACTGGGTACGATCCCGCTTCCGCGCAGGTCTGCCACGATTGCCCCTAGAACCGTGTGTGACGGGCAGCGCCGAATTTCCTGACCACTTGAAATCTTGAGCTTTTCCGATCCGAGTGAAATCTTCTGGGAGTGGTGGAAAAGCTCATCACGATCGCGGGAGAAACAGCCGGTCACCCATACAGGTTCCCGCCAAACCGCTACGAACGTGAGCGGGTCTCCTCAAACGCGCTGCGAGGTGCCGGCCGGTCAGTCCGATATCAGCCAACCGGGCTGATCCGCGTCGCTGGCAGAATGGTAGAGTGTGCGACAGCGAACCTATATCGGCCGCCTATGGCGCAACAGATTGAGCAGCCCCGACCCGGTCTGGAAGTCATTGCCGGCGCGGCCCGCAACGCCAATCGCGGCGGCCTGCCGCCGGTCCACCTCTGGAATCCGCCCTATTGCGGCGATCTCGACATGCGCATCGGCGCCGATGGCACCTGGTTCTATCTTAAAACGCCGATCGGCCGGCCGGCTTTGGTCAACCTGTTCGCGTCGGTCCTCAAACGCGAGGGCGAGAAATATTTCCTGGTCACCCCGGTGGAGAAGTGCGGAATCATCGTCGAAGACGCGCCGTTCATCGCAGTCGAACTCAGGGTCGATCGAGACGTACGTGGCCAAGTCCTGCACTTCCGCACAAATGTGGACGACTGGGTCGCCTGCGGACCCGCTCACGGCCTGCGATTTGAGCCGGAACGGCAAACCGGCGGATTAAAGCCCTATCTTCATGTGCGGCGCGATCTCTGGGCCAAAGTGACGCGCGCATTGTTTTACGATCTCGTCGAACTTGGCGAGGAGCGCGACGTTGCGGGGCAGCGCATGTTCGGCGTTGTCTCGGGGCAAGAATTTTTCGCCATGGCGCCAGCGGAAAGCTTGAAGGACCTCGTGTGATGGATGCGGTGCTGCCGGCCGATGTGAGCGCGGCGAGCCGCGACTTTTTCGTGCGGGCTCGCGCACGACTTGCTCTCGAGGTGCCGGCTGCTCTCAACGACCTCAGCGCGGAAGCCAAACGGGGCGATCTCGATCTCGATCCGTCGCTATGGGAGCGCGCCGGCGTGACGGCGACCCGGCCGGCGTCGGTTCTCATTCCGGTCATCGATCGGCCCGAACCCATGGTGCTGCTCACAGTGCGTACCGAGCTTCCCAGCCACCCCGGACAGATTGCCTTTCCCGGCGGGAAGATCGACGCCGGCGACGCTTCGCCCGCCGCCGCGGCGCTGCGCGAGGCCGAAGAGGAAATCGGACTTGCCCGAGATCTTGTCGACCCGATCGGCTACCTCGACCTCTATCTCACGTTCTCCGGCTATCGCATTCTGCCGACCGTGGCGCGCGTGGAGCCCGATTACCGGCTTGTGCTGGGCGAAGCCGAAGTGGCCGATGCCTTCGAAGTGCCGCTTGCTTTTCTCATGGACGTACAAAACCACGCCCTTCACAGCCGTGACTGGAAGGGGATAACCCGGAAATACTATGTCATGCCGTTCGGCGAACGCTACATTTGGGGCGTGACCGCGGGCATTTTGCGCAATCTCTATGAGCGGATTTATCAGCAGTGATTCGAGCAAAGCTCGTTGTTACGAGTCAGAGAGTCGCGCGCGGCTTGAATCGAAAGGGTTCGGACAATTGATGTTCTGCTTTCAAGCGCTGGCTACATGAAGCTTGAATGATCCGTCCCGTCCTCACTGAAGTGGCCTTGTTCCTGGCGCCGTTCGCGGTCTACGCGATCTTCCTGTGGGCGACCCGGGCCGGCGTGCTTCATCCTGACGCCTGGGCGTTGTCGCGCCTCGCCTGGCTGGTCGCTGCGGCGCTCCTATTGATGATCGGCAGCTTTTTCTTTCTTGCCCAGTGGGGGAGCGCGCCGCCCGGCTCAGCATACGAGCCGGCCCATACCGAGGACGGCCAGTTTGTG
>Ga0182036_10001082_pt1 | contig 12608 bp, 10 predicted proteins | sample sta12Cox44000080_FD_125966 | JGI IMG/M metagenome (GOLD analysis project Ga0182036, IMG submission 125966) | Lab enrichment of tropical soil microbial communities from Luquillo Experimental Forest, Puerto Rico - statoxic.12C.oxic.44.000.080 | ecosystem: Environmental > Terrestrial > Soil >...
GCTGGAACTGGCGCACAGCGTCGTCTACGCGGTTCTTCTTGAGATAGGCCGCGCCCAAATTGTAAGCGGCGGAGAAATTTGTGGGATCGAGTTTCAGCGCACGCTGGAAGGAACCGAAAGCGCTCTCGAGATCACCCATCTGAACCTGCGCCAGTCCGAGATAATAAACGGCTAACGCAAACTTGGGGTCGAGCTCGAGCGCGGACTCGAAACGCTCCACGGCCTGGCGAAAATCCTTCATGCGGTAGTAATCGAGCGCCATCAGATAACGGACCGGCATGGAGTTGGAGTCAACCTTCGCTGCCTCCCCGAGCTTGCGTAAGGATTCCTCATAACGACCATGCTGGCCGTCCGACATCGCCTCCGAGACCAGCTCGTACACCTGGATGCGATCCTTAGGATCGGGGAGTGGCTTACCCGTCGTATCGGAGAAAGTGCCGGCCGAAATGGCAACGTAGCCCAGCGACCGCAGCCGGTCGAGCAAGGCGGGGTCGGTCAACTCCTTGGCCGCCTCGGCATTTCCTCTGGTCGGGGTGAATCGCCGCATTACGGCATAAAGCTCGTCGTGACGTTCATGAGTGACCGCTTGGCTGCCCTTGACAAGGTTGTTGAGCTCATTCGGATCGACGCGCGTGTCGTAGAGTTCGGGCCGGGGCGCGTCAATATATTTCAAGCCGTGTGCCTGAAGTCCCCGCAACTGGCTCCAGCGAAAGTGCAGCAGGGGCAAGTAGGTCTCGGAATAGAGTTCTGACGAGCTGCCTCCACCCCTTCCGAGGACCTGCCCCAACAAGCTCCGTCCTTGCGCGCTGGGTGGAATAGGAAGCGTGAGCGCCTGCAACAGCGTGGGCATGACATCCACCAGCGAGACCTCGTCGTCGACCACGCGTGGCGTTGCCCCAGGGATTTTAATGAGCAAGGGAACGTGAAGCGTTGAATTGTAGATGAAGAACCCGTGCGTCTTTTCCCCATGCTCGCCCAGACCCTCGCCGTGGTCCCCGGAGAGTACAATCAGCGAGCTGTCGACAAGGTTTCGCTCCTTAAGGAAGGTTACGAGGCGGCCCACCTGTTCGTCGGCAAACGCGATTTCGCCGTCATATTGGCGAGAGTGGTATCGAGTGGCATACGGCTCCGGCGGCGTATAGGGAAAATGAGGATCGTAGAGGTGAACCCAAAGCAGAAAAGGCCGATGAGGATCGCGCTTGAGCCAACTCAGCGCTTCGTCCAGCACGGCGTCGCCGCGGCGCTTCATAAGGTCCAGGTTGGCTTCGTCAAGGCGGTTGAAGTCAAAGTGGTCGAAATACGTATCAAAGCCCTGATTGAGGCCGAAGCGGGAGTCGAGAACCGCAGAGCCAATAAAGGCTGCAGTCGAATAATCGTGGTCATGCAGGACCTTAGCCAGGGTGACGGCGCTCGCCGGCAGTTTGTTGCCGCTGAAGTCGTGCATTCCCGTGGCCATTGGGAAGCTACCGGTGAAGATGGCCGAGTGAGCGGGTAGTGTGATGGGCACCGGGGTATAAGCCTGCGCAAAGCGCGTCGCAGATCGGGCCAGAGCGTCGATGTTTGGAGTTTGAACCTGGGTCGCCCCGTAGCAGCCCAGGTGGTCGGCGCGCAGGGTATCGATTGTAATGAAAATGACGTTGGGCTTGGCTTCGGAACTCGCTTTCGGAGTGGCGTGTTCCCCAAGGATAAGAACGAACAGGCCTAAAACCGTTAAACAAGCGCACTGTGTTTGCCTTCGTCCGCTATGGGAATGGTTGTTCACTGAGCTGACGTTGAGTCCCCAAGGGACACGGAAAACTAACGAGGTTCGGCTTCAGACCGACGAGCCATGACTCCTCACCCCGCTCTCCCGCGACTGGGAGAGCCACACTGTCCCCAAGGGAGAGCGCAAAGAAATCTAGAAGCTCCAACCCTCTCCCAACGGGCCCCAACGGAGGATGCTGAGAGGTCTCAGGCTTGCAATGTAGCCAGAAAAACTTGACTCAAGAGGTCAAGTTCCAAACCTCACGCCTTCGAGGGCCTACCCGACCCTCTTACCGGTTCCGCGCGGCCTAAAGGGTTACGGCTCGCCGTGCCCTAGCTTTTATTTTACAGCGGATGAACCACTTTGTGTAAGAGCGAGAGCGCTTAGTTAGGGACGTCCAGGCAGGGTGGCTGAGCTCTGCCAGCCGTGCGGTTGAGAGATCCAGTCACGGGTTTCATAATCACTGAGCGTCAATGCCAGCAGAATGGCGAACCAAAAGAATGCCGCAACCACGACAATCTTGGTGAGATTCTCGCTGTATTTAAGATGCATGAAGAACAGGAGGACCAGCGTCATCTTGCAGCAAGCGATGGCCAGGGCGACGACGGTATTGAATACGCCCAGATCGACAAAGGCCACCGCGGTAGTGAGGGCGGTAAGTACCATCAGCGTGAAGAAGATTGCAATATAGAGCTTGACGGGAACAACGTGTTGCGGCATTCAGAACCTCCACAAGCAGAAGGACAAAGGGGTAAACGGGAAAATGGGGAAAAGGTAACCGTTTGGGGGTTGCCGTTTTCCCTTTTGCCCATTTCACCGTTTCCCTTCCATGGCGGCTGGCTAGTACCGGCCGCCGATTAAATAGAGTAACGGAAACAGGAAAATCCACACAATATCGACGAAGTGCCAGTAGAGCCCACTGTTCTCGACCGGCGCGAAATGGTCCGGGGAGTACTCGCCGCGCCGCGCCGCCAGCAGCAGAACCAGCAGGATGCCCAGGCCGACAATCATGTGCAAGGCATGCATGCCGGTCATGAAAAAATAAAAGCAAAAGAAAAGTTGTACTTGGGGTACGAGCGCGTTGTGCCGCTGGATGATCTCCAGATTTTCGCCGACGGGACCAAAGCCAAAGCCGGGAATAAGGTGTTCGACATAATCGCGGCTCCACTCAAAGGTAAATTTTATCCCAAGGAACGCGACACCGAGCAGCATGGTTAGAAACAAGTAAGAGACCAGAGCCCTGCGCTTCCCTGTCTGTGCCGAGTGGACCGCCATAGCCATGGTTAGGCTGCTGGCGATCAAGATCGCTGTGTTGGTAACTCCGAAACGCGCGTCCAAGAGACGACTCCCGGCCTCGAAGGCAGCCAAGTAATGTGACCGGTAGACTTCATAGCCAGCGAACAGCCCACCGAAGAACATGATCTCCGTCGCCAGGAATGTCCACATTCCCAGGCTACTGGCAGCGCTCTGCTGGTCTGCATTTTCGAATTGATGGGCGCGGGCGGGTCGCGCGGCGAGCGCGCCGACCGCAATCTCGCTTTCTGACAAATATAACCTCCTTCGGAGCGGGGAAAGGGGGAAAAAGGCACACAGAGAATTTCAAATGGCAAATGGCAAACGGCAAAGTTCAAATGGAGCGGGAAACCATTTGCCATTTGCCTATTGCCATTAGTTTTTTCTCTTTTGCTTTTTCCCCATTTTCCTTTTGCCCCCTTGCTCCTTCGCCTTCCGTTTGCCCGCTTAGGCCCGACTCGGATAGTCATAGGCCTCTTCCGTGACCACCGGTATTTCCTCAAAGTTCTCGGTGGGTGGGGGCGAGGGTGTTTGCCACTCCAATCCTTTCGCTCGCCACGGATTGGGACCGGCAATCGGACCGTAACGCATCGACCAGATCATATAGACAAGGGGAATCAGATAACCCACGCCCAAAATCGAGGCTCCGGCCGACGACATAACATTGAGCACTTGAAACTCCGGAGGGTAGAACGCGTAGCGCCGCGGCATGCCCAGATATCCCAGCATGAACTGCGGGAAAAATGTCAGATTGAAACCTATGAAAATGATCGCTGCCGCCAGCCGTGCCCACTTGTCGGGATAGAGGCGTCCGGTAATCTTGGGCCACCAGAAATGCAGGCCGCCGAGATAACCCATGAGCGCCCCACCTACCATGATGTAGTGGAAGTGGGCAACGATAAAGTACGTGCCAGTCACGTGAACGTCTTCGGCCAGCGAGGAGAGGAATAAGCCGGTGAGTCCCCCCATGGTGAAAAGTCCGATAAATCCCAGGGCATAAAGCATTGGAGCGTCATAGGAGATGGAGCCCTTGTAAAGGGTTGCCGTCCAGTTGAACACCTTGATGGCCGACGGAATGGCCACCAGGAAACTCAACACGGAGAAGACCAGGCCGGCGTACACGGACATGCCGGTGACGAACATGTGATGTCCCCACACGAGAAAGCTTATCACCGCAATGGCGACGCTGGAGAAAGCGACGAAGCCGTAGCCAAAAATCCTTTTCCTGGCTCCGGCGGTGACGAGCTCGCTGATCACACCCATGCTGGGCAGAATCATGATGTAAACCGCAGGGTGGGAGTAGAACCAGAACAGGTGCTGGAAAAGCAGGGGGTCGCCGCCGAGGGCGGGATTGAAGATTCCAACATGAAGCAGGCGCTCCAGAGCTAGAAGCACGATGGTGATGGCTAACACTGGGGTGCCGAGGAGCTGGATGATGCTGGTGGCGTAGTGGGCCCATATAAACAGGGGCAAGCGGAACCACGTCAATCCCGGCGCGCGCATCTTGTGGATAGTCACCACAAAGTTCAGTCCGGTCAAGATTGACGAGAAACCGGCGATGAAAATGCCCAGCGCGGCGGCGATGACGTGAGTATGGGCGTAGGTGCTGCTGTACGGCGTATAAAATGTCCAGCCGGTGTCCACACCTCCGGAGAAGATTGCGCTCAGAGCGAGAATGGCGCCGATGATGTAAAGGTACCAGCTCAGCAGATTGACGCGCGGAAAAGCCAGGTCTCGCGCTCCGATCATCATGGGGACGAGAAAATTGCCCAGGGTGGCAGGGATGGACGGAATTAGAAAGAAGAAGATCATCATGATCCCGTGCATGGTGAAGAGTTTGTTGTACGTTTCGGGCTGGACAAGCGCACCCTGGGGCACGATCAGATGCAGGCGCATCACGACAGCGAATGCTCCACCCACCACGAACATGACCGTAATCGACGCCAGATACAGCAGTGCGATGCGCTTGTGGTCAGTGGTCAGCAGCCATGACTTGATGCCGTAGTCGGCGTTCAGATAATTAACGCGAGACTGCAACGAGGTCTCCGGTAATGCAACAGTGCTCATTTCTCTGCTGCCTTCCTTTCCGGCTGCCGCTCTTCGGAGCCGAGCGACTTAACGTAAGCGATCAGTTGCAGAATCTGTTCCTCGCTGACCTGTCCCTGGAACGTCGGCATGATGGAAGGCGAAGGATACCCGGCCACAATCTTCGCGGAGGGCTGCAGAATGGACTCTCGAATGTAAGCGTCATCTGCGATCACCATCTGACCGCCCGCGAGCTTCACAGGTTTGCCGTAAACACCCTGCAGCACCGGGCCTCGGCCGGTTCCGTCGGCAATGTGGCAGGTGATGCAGCCGAGTTGATTAAAGAGCCTTGCCCCAGCCTCAGCCATCGATTCGCCTTTCGCGCTTCCGCTCAACCACTGTTCGTAATCCGCCGGAGTCATGACGTAGACCCATCCGATCATGGCGGCGTGCTCGGCGCCGCAATACTGCGCGCAGAAGAGATGGAACTTGCCGGTCTTGGTGGCCTGGAACCAGATCATCGAGTACCGTCCGGGCAGAACGTCCTTCTTCACCCGGAAGGCAGGGATGTAAAAATCGTGGATCACGTCCTCCGAGGTCATCGTCAACTTCACCGGCTGACCCAGCGGCACGTGCAGCTCGTTGATCTCCTGGTTTCCCTCCGGATGCTGCAGTTTCCACATCCACTGCTTGCCGACCACGAAAATCTCCATCGAGGCCGCGGGAGGCCGCGAGTTGCGGAAGTAGAGACTCGACGCCCAGATGAACAAGACGGCGACCAGGACTAGGGGAAAGCCGCTCCAGGCAATCTCCAGGGGAAGAGAGCCCTCGACCTGGGTGGCCTGCTCGTCTTGGGAGCGGCGGCGGTACCTGACCATAAAGTAGAATATGGCGAGGAAGATGAGGGCGGTAAAGAACAAGGTGATCGCCGTCAGGAAATAATGAAGATGATCTACCCCCACCGCAATGGTGGAGGCTTGATCAGGATGTAATGGAAGACCCGGTCCCATTAGTGTTATCTATCCAATCGATGATTGCCGGTGAACCGGCATTCATAGGCCGGGGCCGGTGGCGCAGAGTTCGTCCCTTTCGAACTCTGCGGTTCTTCTTCGGGACGATCCGCAGACTTTCTGAGAGGCGAAAGTCTGCGCTACCCGCTTGCCTCGGCCGAGACCGGTCCCGCAGGCGCGGGAGTCGGCCCTACGCGCCGCTCAAATCCGCAATTCGTGGCCGTCTACTCGCACGCCTTCTTTGCCCAGTGCCGTATATCGTTCTCTTCGAAACAGCACCAGCAAGAGGATGCCTAGCCCCACCACCGTGGCCAACGCGGCCAGTTTCATGACATTAGCGATGACCAGTCCGTACTTTCCGGTCACAGGATCGTAGTGGTAGCAAAAGAGCAGCACCTGGTCGGAAGGCGAGCCAATCCTGTTAGCCGAGGCCTCGACCAAGCCCAGCCGCAGGTCGCGAGGTGGATACTGAATGCCGTAGAAGTACTTCGAGATTCTGCCTTGTGGGGTGAGCACCACGACGCCGCTGGCATGGGCATACTGGTCTGTTTCGTGATCGTAGGCATAGCGGTAGCCCACCGCCTCCGCCAAGCGCCGAATCGGATTCTCGTCACCGGTAAGAAAATGCCAGCCGTGCGCCGCCCCAGCCCTGCCGTAAAGACCCACGTAGACCTCCTGCTTGGCCCTTGCGAGGTTGGCTTTTTCGTGAGGGTTAATGCTGACCGTCACCACATTAAACTGTTTGCCGACATCGAACTGGAGAACCTGGAAACTGCGTAGAAGACCGTTGAGGACCTGGGTGCAGAGCATCGGGCACTCGTAGTACACAAGAGCGAGCACCACCGGCTTCTCGCCAAAGTACTCTGCGAGTTGGACGGTTCGTCCTGTTTCCTCCCGGAAAGGCAGGTCCAGGGGAACCTGCCCATCGAGTTTCTGGTCAATTCCCACGTCACTCAGCAATTGCGGTCGGCCTTGGACTTGTGCGACGACTGAAGATGCGCTCAGCCAGACAAGGGCAGAGGCGCAGCAAAGAATGACCGTCGATGGGTAGCGCGGCTTTGCCGCCTGCTGTGCGGAAAGCCTCCGGCTTTCCGGGAAGGAGCCTAATCTAAAGACTTTATTGTTCTTCTCTTTTTGCCCACCGGGCCGGAAAGGCTGAGCCTTTCCGCACAGCAGGCGGCAAAGCCGCGACTCAAGGCCGGGCCAACCCCACGCCCCACGATCGCCGATCACTGGTTGACTCCCTTCGGTGGAGCATTGGCACGTACCGGAAGACCTCGCTGTGCGAGCAGGTCCATCGCACGGCTGACGGGAATCCTTACCACTCCGGCCTGCCTGTCCGCCCAACTGTAAGTGTTAAGTATTTCGTCTTCCGAGGCATGTAGTTCGCGCCAGTCTCTAGCCGGTGCTGCCTGCAAGCGAGGCGACGGCGGCAACGGCCGAGTGTCCGCAAACGGTGAAGCGGGTGGTCCCAGAGTCTGCTCCACTCTGAAGTAGTTGAACAGCCCCCGCATCGCCCAGAGTGCGACAACGAGCAGGACGAATAACCCGATTGCAAACTTTACTAAGGTAGGAATGCTGGCGTCCCGCGTTTCGTAGCCCGGACCGCGCTTCGACTCGCGCTCAGTGTCCCTGAGCCTGTCGAAGGGAGGCTCGACACCGGCATGTTTCGTTTCATCCATGGTGCGTTGCTTCACTCAACCGAGAGTCGTGCAAGGGCAACAACGGCCGTCGTTTCAAGTTCCAAATGAACGCCGCTCCCCAGAGCCCACCAACGCCCACAGGCGCCGCGAAATCCATCCAGTTGATCTGCTGGTGCAATCCCGGAATCACTAGCCAGTACAGATCCACCAGACGCATCACGAGCAGGGCGATGGCTACGGCGGCGAGCACCCGCCTATTGCTCTTGATCGTGCGCGATAAGAGTAACAGGAAAGGCAGGGCGAAGTGGAAGAGAAGTATCAAGAGAGCCAGCCACAACCAGCCGCCGGCAAAACGGCGCAAGTACCAGGGAATCTCTTCACGGGTGTTGCCCGCCCAAATAATCAAGAACTGAGAGAACGAGATATACGCCCACAACATGACGAATGCAAACAGCAGAGTACCCAGATCGTGAAAATGCGACGCCGTGACAGTCTCTGACAGCGGCTTGCGATTGCCCAACAGCATCAGTACCGCGATCACGAAGGCCATCGTCGCCAGCGCCTGCCCAACTATAAACAGCATTCCATAGATAGTCGAAAACCAGTGCGGCTCCAAGGACATGACCCAATCAACGGAGGCGAAGGTGACGGTAAACCCGTAAAGGACCAGCCCAGCGCCGCTTAAACCTTGCAGGCGACCCGCAATCGATGGGTCGCCGGTCCGATCCTGTTCTGTCGACCACTTGTTCAAAAAATAGGCTAGAGCAAACCACGCCGCAAAATAGAAGGCCATCCGCGTCAAAAAGAAAGGCACGTTCAGATAGATTTGCTTGTGCCTCAGGATGGGGTCGCCCGCCAATACCTCAGGTCGTGTCCAACTGTAGAGGTCGTGCAGGCCGAGCAGCAAGGGTACTGCCAGCGCCGCCATCAGCGGCAACGTGGTAGTGCCGGACTCCAGGATCCTGCGTATCACCAGTCCCCAGGCGCCTCCGGTGAGATGCTGCAGCATGAGGATCGCCACGCAGCCCAGCGCGATGCCGATCCAAAAAAGGTAGGCTACGAGATAGGACTGGAAGAACTGGGCGCGGTTGGAGTATCCACCCAGGGCGCACACCGCCAGGGCCACAACGCCCACCATCAAGAATAGCCGCTGCAGGCGGTCAAACTCGAGTTGTGGTTCGCCGGAGTTCATTTGGCCTCTTCCGTGAGCCTGCTGCGTTCGGGTTCTGGCACATCCTCCACTGTCGCCCGCTGGCTCAACTGCAGGGCGCGAATATAGGCCACGATAGCCCATCGGTCTTGCGGTGGAACGCGTGCCGCGTAACTGTACATGGCGCCCCAGCCATTCGTGATCACGTCGAAGAAGTGGCCGACCGGGGCCTGGCGCAGACGGTCGATGTGATACGAAGGCGGCTGCTGAAACCCTCTCTGTACGATCATGCCGCGACCTGTACCCACCTCGTCGTGACACGGCGAACAGAAGATGTTGTAGCGTTGCTGGCCGCGCTCCAGGACCTGGCGGGTGACCGGGAACGGGAATGTGTCCACCAGGACACCGTTCACCTTGCCGGTGTAAAGCTGCTCATCGATTCGCAGGCGGCCGCGCGCCACGGTGCCGGGCACGACGGGTCGTTCGGAACGGCCGTCATCGAAAAATGTACTCTGCTCGAGCGGCTTGTATTTGGGCTGTACTTGCATGTCAAGGCGACACGCCACGGTGCAGAGCGCAGCGGTGAAAATCACAGTAACGAGTGACGAGTGACGAGTGACAAGTGCGACGGTGTTATAAAGTCGCGTGCGAGCACTGGCTACGGGCTGCAGCGGTTCCGCCGCTTGCTGTGCGGAAAGCCTGCGGCGTTCCGGCAGACCGCTGAGCCTAGAAACCTGACTGTTAACCTTTTTCTTGAGCCTGCTGGGCCGGGAAGGCTGAGTCTTTTCGCACAGCAGGCGGCAAAGCCGCCAATTATTCACACCTTCTGAGCCTTTCCGCAAGTCAGAGCGGCAGAGCCGCCAACCGGACTTTTCCAGACCTACTGAGCGGTGACGAGTGACAAGCCCGCGCAGGCTCCGCTCGCCGAGATCCTCGCCTTTGGTGTTCTCGTACTTCAGCACGTCACTCGTCACTTGTCACTCGTCACTGTTGTTCACGTTTCAACGTCAAACACTCCCCGGGCTTTTAGTCCTTCCAGGAACTGCTTGGTCCTCTCGCGGTCGAACTTGGGGTCGCGAGCCTTGATGCAAAGAAAAAACCGGTTGCGCGTGGCCAATGCGAATCGAGGTACGTTGAAGACCGGGTGATAGGGTGTCGGCAAACCGTTCATGGCCAGCATGCCAAAGACGGCCGACAGAGCGGCGCCCAGAATGGTCATCTCGAACGTGATCACGATAAATGACGGCCAACTGTTCAGAGGCCGGCCGCCGATGTTCACCGGATAACTGATGACCGAGGCATAGTATTGCATAAAGAATCCGCCCAGCCCGCCGAAAACACCTCCAATCAGCACCACCAGAGGCAATTTAGTACTGCGAAACCCTACCGCCTCCGCCAGACCGTGGATGGGGAAAGGGGCGAAAGCATCCAGCCGGCGGTATCCAGCCTCGGAGGCGTGCCGCGCCGCCGCCAGCAAGTCCTCGGGCTGCTCAAATTCGGCCATCAGGCCGTATAGCTTCCGTTCCTTCATAGGTACACCAGGACGCGTCCTCCCTACTTCGCAGCCTCCCCCGTCTTGGAAACAAGTTCTCGCATCTCGAATATCGAAATCACAGGAAGGAAGCGAATGAACAGGAACAGTAAAGCCACGAAGAGTCCGATTGTTCCGAGATAGGTGGTCCAGTCCCATTTGGTCGGGTAGTACATCCCCCAAGAGGACGGCAGAAAATCCCTGTGCAGACTTGTGACTACGATGATGAATCGCTCTAGCCACATTCCGATGCTCACGATCAAGGCGACGCTGAAGAGAGCCGGGACGCTGGTCCTGACCCGGCGCGACCAGAGCACTTGCGGGGTGACGATGTTACAGAAAATGAGTGACCAGTACCAAAAGGCGTACGGCCCCGTCATGCGATTCAAGATCATGTACTGTTCGTACTGGTTGCCGCTGTACCAGGCCATGAAGGCTTCCATCATGTATCCGTACCCGACGATGAGGCCTGTGGCCAGCATGATCTTCGCCATGTTGTCGAGGTGCCGCAGCGTGATGAAGTCTTCCAGGCGGTAGAAAGCCCGGATGGGAATAGCCAACGTGATGACCATGGCGAAGCCGGCATAAATGGCTCCGGCAACGAAATAAGGCGGGAAGATAGTAGTGTGCCAGCCGGGTACGATGCCCACGGCAAAGTCGAAGCTCACTACCGTGTGGACGGAGAGGACCAGAGGTGTGGCCAGCCCGGCCAGCAGCAGTGAAGCCACCTCATGGCGATGCCAGTGGACGGCCGATCCGCGCCATCCCATGGCAAGCACGCCATACACGATCTGGCCGAAGCGCGTGCGGGCGCGGTCGCGCAGCGTCGCGAGGTCCGGAAGCAGCCCCACGAACCAGAACAGCAACGATACTGTGGCGTAAGTCGAGACGGCGAAAACGTCCCAAACCAGCGGGCTGCGAAACTGCGGCCACAACCACATCGTGTTGGGGTAGGGCGCTAACCAATAGGCCAGCCACGGCCGCCCGACGTGGATCAAGGGAAAGATGCCGGCGCAGGCCACGGCAAATATCGTCATCGCCTCGGCGAAGCGATTGATCGATGTTCGCCACGCCTGGCGCAGCAGCAGGAGGATGGCGGAGATCAGAGTACCCGCGTGCCCGATTCCGATCCACCAGACGAAGTTGATGATAGCGAATCCCCAGCCCACGGGAATGTCGATACCCCAGACCCCCACACCCTTAAGGAAGAGATAGGACACCGCCCACAGCAACCCCATCACCAATACGAAAGCGATCCCAAAACCCAGATACCAGCCGCGCGGAGTCCGCTGGGCGAGAACGATAGTGCTGATCTTGTCCGTGATCGACGCGTAGGTATGCCCCGGCCCAATCAGTGGCTGGACGGGTTCGATGGTGACCGATTTCTCCGGGCTTCCGGGCTCCACCTCTACTCCTTGATCTCGGGATTGGGGTTTCGCAGCCGCGCCAGATACGTGGTGCGCGGCCGCGTGTTCAATTCCGTCAACAGGGCGTAATTCCTCGACTGCGCCTTCAGCTTGGATACGCGACTGTTCTTATCGTTGATGTTACCGAAGACGATCGCCTCTGTAGGGCACGTCTGCTGGCACGCGGTCAGAATTTCACCGTCTTGGATGGCGCGATCCTCTCGCTCTGCCTTGATCTTGGCTTCCTGAATCCGCTGAACGCAGTAAGTGCACTTCTCCATAACACCCCGGCTTCGCACCGTGACGTTAGGATTTCTCAAGGCGAAGAGACTGGGTGTCGTCCAGTCCGAAAAAAGCAGGAAGTTGAACCGCCGAACCTTGTAGGGGCAGTTGTTGGAGCAATAGCGCGTGCCTACGCAGCGGTTGTAAGTCATTTCATTCAGGCCTTCGGGGCTGTGAGTAGTAGCTCCCACCGGGCAGACCAACTCGCAAGGAGCATTCTCGCACTGCATGCACAGCACAGGTTGGAAGTAAGTCTCGGGGCTCTCCAGACCGCCGCGGAAGTAGGTATCGATTCGGATCCAGTGCATCTCCCGGCCAGCGCTAACCTGCTCCTTGCCTACGACGGCGATGTTGTTTTCCGCCTGGCAGGCAACCACGCAGGCGTTGCAGCCGGTGCAGCTGTTCAGGTCAATGGCCATGCCCCACGCATACCCGTCGTACTTAAAGGGAGGATACAGGGAGTCGTTCTTCGACGGCTCTTCTTCGTGTTCCTTGGCGAAGTTCGGGTCCCGGCGAAACTCCCC
>Ga0182036_10001095_pt1 | contig 12534 bp, 10 predicted proteins | sample sta12Cox44000080_FD_125966 | JGI IMG/M metagenome (GOLD analysis project Ga0182036, IMG submission 125966) | Lab enrichment of tropical soil microbial communities from Luquillo Experimental Forest, Puerto Rico - statoxic.12C.oxic.44.000.080 | ecosystem: Environmental > Terrestrial > Soil >...
CGGTTCGCCTCGCGCTATTGCCGCTGGTGCCTCGGAGTGGCACAGGGATATCTGGGTGATCTGGTCGGAGCCGCCGCACAATTCGCCGAGCTGGTGGCAGAGGCTCAGGCAGCTCACGATGGGGTCCTTAAGAATGCCAGCCTCGCGTACCACAGTGTCACCCTGGCGTGCCAGGGTCACGCGGCTGCGGCCCGGGCCGCCGCCGACGCGGCCATCGAGGCCGCCGCGGAACTGGGTGGGCTCTACGCGGGCACCGGCTACGCGGCGTTGGCTATCGCGGCTCTGGCCGCCGGTGATGCGGCGACGCTGCGCGACGCGACCCAGGCCATGCCGCACCTGAGTGCCCTGGCCCAGACGGCGGCGATACAGCGAGAACTCAGTGCGCAGGCCGCACTGGCGGGCGGGGATCTGCTCGCGGCCCGCCGCGGGGCCGACGAAGCGGTCACAACCTCGACCGGCTTCTACCTGTCGATTTCGCACTTGACGCGCGCCCGCGTGGCGATCGCGCAAGGAGAGCCGGAACAAAGCGAACGCGACGCCCACGACGCGCTCGCGCGCGCCGCCGAAGTTGAGGCATACCTGTTCATTCCAGACATCCTGGAGCTATTGGGCACTTTGGCCGGCGGCGCCGGCAGTCACCGCGAAGCCACACGCGTCTTCGGCGCGGCACAGGCCATCCGGGAACGCAGGGGAGCGGTCCGGTTCAAGATGTATGACGACGACAACCACGCCGCGGTGGCGGCGCTGCGAGACGCGATGGGCGAGAAGGACTTTGAATCCGCCTGGGCCGAGGGCGCCGCCCTGTCCACCGAGGAAGCGATCGCCTACGCGCAGCGCGGCCGCGGGGAACGCAAACGCCCTGCCAGCGGATGGGCCTCGCTCACGCCGTCCGAGCGGGACATCGTGCGACTGGTCAGCGAAGGGTTGGGCAATAACGACATCGCTACAAGGCTTTTCGTCTCACCGCGTACCGTGCAAACCCACCTCACCCACGTCTACGCCAAGCTCGGGCTCACCTCTCGCGTGCAGCTCGTCCAGGAAGCAGCCCGGCACGCCTGAACCTCACCGCGACAGAGGCGCGTTCAGTGTCCTGGATCGAATTCGAGCGGCACACTGATCGGGCCGATGATTCCGGTCATCGCCTTCCACGGCGCGGGTTGGGTGCGGCGCGGGTTGGGCATGCGCTGGGTGATGATGCGCAGCGCTTCGGTGAGCTCGATTCGGGCCAGATGGGTGCCCAGGCAGTAGTGTGCGCCGCCGCCGAATGTGAGCACGGCCGGTGGATCGTCGCGGGTGATGTCGAGCTGATCGGGATCGCGGTAGACGGCGGGGTCGCGGTTGGCCGAGGCGGTGTTGGCCCCCACGGTGGTGCCTGCCGGAATGGTGACGCCGGCGAGCTCGACGTCTTCGGCGGCCTTGCGGCCGACGGCGAAAATGATTGGGCAGTAACGCATCAGCTCATGAACGGCGTTGGGCGCCAGTTCGGGATGCGCCGCGAGCAGCGCCCACTGGTCGGGGTGATCGGCCAGGACTTGCACCGCGGCGGCCAGCTGGTTCCGGGTGGTGTCGGTGCCGGCGCCCAGCAGGGTGGCGGCCAGCATGAGCAGCTCGTCGTGGGTGAGGCGGTCGCCGTCGTCTTCGGCGCGGATCAGATCCGAGATCACGTCGTCGGTGAGGGTGTGGCGCCGGCGGGCAATCATGTCTTCCAGGTAGGCGTCGAGTTGGTCCCACGCTGCCAGGATCGCCGGGCCGTCCTGGGCGATGTTCCAGTCGAACAGCTTCTTGATGACGTCGGCCCAGGCGGAGAACATCGGCCAATCGTCGCGGGGTGCGCCCAGCAGCGCGCAGATGATCGGGGTGGGGTAGCGGCGAGCGACGTCGGTGACCACGTCGCAGCGCCCGACTCGGGTGAGTGGGTCTACCAGTTCGGTGATGACCTCGATGGCCAGTGTGCGCAGCCGTTCGGCGCCGCGCGGTGCGAACGCCTTGCAGACCAGCCGACGCAGCCGATGGTGCGCCTCGCCGTCGAGGCTGAGGATGTTGGCGATAGCCCGGTCCCACAGCGCACCGGAGGTGACGCCCTGCAGATCCAGCCCCAGGCCGCGCGCGGTGATGAAGCGGGGGTCGCGTAGCACGGTGCGCACCAGCTCGTAGGTCAATACTTCCGGTGCATAGGGTCCCATCGCGATCGGCGCCTGCTGGCGGGCCGCGGCGATGATGCGGTGAGCCTCGAACGGGTCGTGCAAGTCCAAGTAGTCAACCGATGGCAGCCCGGCGTCAAAAACAGTTGGAACACTGCTGGTGGGGGCGGTGTCGACGGTCATGGTGGCCTCCGTGGGTCGGGTTCCACTCGACTATCCGACGTCTGCAGGCCCGGACCATCCGCCGCAGCGCGTAGATTCGCGCGCTTGGGGTCGTAAATGCGGCGGCGGTGTCCGCCGATGCGCTGAATGGTTTGCCCCGAACGAGTTGCCGCCCACGGAAAGGGCGCGGTGCACGGCTGTTCAGGGTCGTGTCTGTCGCGCCGGGATGGCATAGATGCGCTGTAAGAGCTGGGCTAGATACGCGTTTCCGCTGATGTTTTGGGGCTCCGAGTGCCCGCATGCTGACTAGCATGAGCGAGATTGATCCACGCGTGGATACGCCGTTGTTGAACTGGAGCGAGCTTGGCGTGAGCGGGCTTTTGCCGACGGGCACGGTGACGCTGCTTCTGGCCGACGTCGAGGGCTCGACACGGCTGTGGGAAACGCAGCCCGAGCAGATGACGGCGGCGTTCGCACGGCTGGATCACGCACTGTCGGATCTGATCGCTGCTCATGGCGGGGTGCGGCCGGTGGAGCAGGGCGAGGGCGACAGCTTTGTCGTGGCATTCGCGCGGGCCAGCGACGCGGTGGCGTGTGCGCTTGGATTGCAGCGGGCGCCGTTGGCCCCGATCAGCTTGCGGATCGGCGTGCACACAGGCGAGGTGCAGCTGCGCGATGAGGGCAATTACATCGGCTCCACCATCAACCGGACGTCGCGGATTCGGGATCTGGCCCATGGCGGCCAGACCGTGCTATCGGGCACGACCGAGGCATTGGTTGTTGATATGCTGCCGGCCGACGCGTGGCTGACCGATCTGGGCTCTCACCAGCTGCGTGGTGTTGCCCGTCCGGAACGGGTGGTGCAGCTGTGTCATCCCGATCTCCGCAACGACTTCCCAGCTTTGCGTACGCTGAAAAGCGTTGCCGTGCATAATCTTCCGGCGCAGTTTACCAGCTTTGTCGGCCGCGGCGCACAGATGGCAGAGGTGCGCCAGCTGTTGGCGGAGGACAGGTTGGTCACCCTGACCGGAGCCGGCGGGGTAGGCAAGACGCGCCTCGCCGTACAAGTCGCGAGTCAGATGGCGGGCGAATTCGCTGACGGTGTCTGGTATGTGGACCTTGCGCCGATCACCGATCCTGATGTGGTGCCGGTAGCGGCGGCGCGCGCACTGGGCCTACCCGACCAACCCGGCCGCTCGACGACGGACACGCTCCTGCGGTTCGTCCGCGACGGGCAAAGGCTGGTGGTGCTGGACAACTGCGAGCATCTGCTCGACGCATGCGGCGATCTGGTTGTCGCACTGTGCGGTGCGGCCCCGGGGCTGACCGTCCTTGCGACGAGCCGTGAGCCGATCGGTCTGAGTGGCGAGGCAATATTGCGGGTGCCGTCGCTGTCGGTGGCCGATGAAGCTATCGAGTTGTTCGCCGACCGTGCGCGCCTGGCCCAGCCCGGCTTCGCCATCACGAAAGACAATGCCGATGTGGTGGCCGAGATCTGCCGGCGCCTCGATGGGATACCGCTGGCCATCGAACTGGCCGCGGCGCGGGTGCGTGCCTTGTCGTTGGTCGAGATCCTTAGTGGCCTGCGTGACCGGTTCCGGTTGTTGACGGGTGGTTCCCGCACTGCAGTGCGTCGCCAGCAGACGTTGCGCGCCTCGGTGGATTGGTCGCACGCGTTGCTGACCGAAACTGAACGCATCTTGTTTCGTCGACTGGCGGTGTTTCTGGGCGGATTCGACCTCGACGCTGCCCAGACGGTCGTCGGCTCCGGCGCGGTGCAGTGCTATCACGTCCTCGATCAGCTCGCCCTGCTGGTCGACAAATCGCTCGTCGTCGCCGAAAACACCGGCGCTGCAACGCGGTACCGACTGCTCGAAACTATCCGCCAGTACGCGCTGGAGAAACTCGGCGAGTCCGGCGAGGCCGATGCCGTGCGCTCGCGCCACCGCGATCATTACACCGCACTGGCGGCGCGGCTCGACGCCCCTGCGGGCCGTGATTATGAGCAGCGCCTCGAGCAGGCCGAGACCGAGATCGACAACCTGCACGCCGCGTTCGTGTGGAGCCGCGAAAACTCCGACATCGAAGCCGCTTTGGCGCTGTCGTCGTCGCTGCAGCCGGTCTGGGGCAGGCGGGGCCGCGTTCAGGAGGGGCTGTCCTGGTTTGACGCCGCCCTCGCCGAGGCGATCGCACACGATGTCCAGGCCAAGGTGCGGGCCCGGGCGCTCGCCGACCAGGCCCTGCTCAGCATGGTCAGCAAGTGGGTCGACGCCGCCGCCGACCTGGATCAAGCTCAACAGGCGCTGGTAATCGCGCGCGAGCTCGATGACCCGGCCCTGCTCGGCCAGGTGCTGACTGCCTGCTGTCAAATCGCCGTCTTCGCCAATCCAGAGGTTGCCCGGCCGTACTTCGCTGAGGCTATCGGCCTCGCGCGGACCTTGGACGACCGATGGAGCCTCAGCCAGCTCCTCGGGTGGCAGGCGCTCGCAGCGGCGGTCGTGGTGGGTAATCCGATCGTGGCGCGCGCGGCCGCCGAAGAAGGACGCGACCTCGCCGACGCGATCGGCGACCGGTGGACCTCGCGCCAGTGCCGCTTCTGCCTCGCAACTGCGCAGCTAGCCCAGGGCGATCCGGAGGGAGCTGCCGCACAATTCGCTGACCTGGTCGTCGAGGCCGAAGCCGCTCACGATGTTGTTCGGAGGGTGCACAGCATCGCGTACCGGGGCCTCGCGCTCGCTTGGCAGGGCGACACGAAAGCGGCCCGCACCGCGGCCGACGCGGCCATCGAAGCCGCGTCCGAGCTGGGTGGGATTACCACGGGCCCCAGCTACTCGGCGTTAGCTCTCGCGGCCCTGGCCGCCGGTGACATCGCGACGGCACGGCATGCGACCGAGGCGACCTGGCAAGACGTGAGTGACCAGTCCGCGTCCGTCGCGGCGATGGGACGCGCCTACTATGCGCAAGCCGCGCTGGCGGGTGGGGATCTGATCGTGGCCCGCCGCTGGGCCGACCACGCCGTTACGACCACGGCGGGCCTGCATCTGGTGATGGCGCTGACGACGCGCGCCCGAGTGGCGATCGCGCAGGGCGAGCCGGAGCAGGCCGAGCGCGATGCCCACGACGCCCTCGCGATCGCCGCCAGCGTGCAAGCGTATTTGGGCATTTCCGACACTCTCGAGTGCCTTGCCGCTCTGGCCGGTGAAGCCGCTAGTCACCGCGAAGCGGCCCGGCTCTTCGGCGCGGCACACGGCCTCCGGCAGGGTATGGGCATCGCCCGGTTCAAGGTCTGGGACCGCGACTACGAGGCATCGGTGGCGGCGGTTCGAAATGCCATGGGCAACCAAGACTTTGACACCGCATGGGCCGAGGGCGCCGCCCTGTCCATCGACGAGGCGATCGCCTACGCGCAACGTGGCCGAGGCGAACGCAAACGGCCGGCAAGCGGCTGGGCCTCGCTCACCCCCACAGAGCGCGACGTGGTGCGGCTGGTCAGCGACGGGTTGGGCAATAACGACATCGCCACGAGGCTTTTCGTCTCACCGCGCACCGTGCAAACCCACCTCACCCACGTCTACGCCAAACTCGGCCTGACCTCGCGCGTGCAGCTTGCCCAGGAAGCAGCCCTGCACGCCTGAAGGTCACCACAAGGGACGGGCTTAAAGTCTTTCCATTTCCCGTGACATGCGGCCGCGCTCGATGTACGCGGCGCTACGCGCGTAGTGGGGACGGGGCGGTGGCGGGCGCAAGGCGTCGGCGACGACCCGAAGCGCGCCGCTCATTCGGGCGGTGATCGAGACATAGGTGGACCGTGGCCGCACGGCTGCTGCGGTCGCGAACATCACCTGTTGTTCGGTGACCAGAACCGGCGGCTGTGGCTCGGCTACGGTCGGTTGGGTGCCGGTGACGGCATCCGGGGTTGCCTTTTTGGTCAGTGTTGAATTCGACATTTCTGATCGCCTCCACACTTTGTGGGCTGTGCTGATGCATGGAAGCTTCGTCGGGTGTCCATCGGTTAGCACGCGTAGTCGACTACTCGACTTGACGCTTTTATCTACTCGACTACACAGTGGCGGGATTGCGTGACCGCGACACCCGGCCGGCGAGGAGCGCGATCAGCATTCCCGCGACCCCACCGGCCGTTGCCACTACGGACGACCCGGACAGCAAGAAATAGCCGAAGGCGACCCCGCCGGACAGCAAGACCGCGCGTATCGGTGTCCAGTCGGCCGTCGCAGGCAGTCGGAAGGACAAGCCGATGCCGAGCAGCAGCGCCAAGATGTGTCCGATGGCGGTGAAGTTGAAGTCCGCGACCGACGCCGCGGTCACTGCGATTCCGAGCCACCAGCCAGCCCAGGCCGTCCGCCAGCGCGACGGTATCGATGCCGTCAGCGCGCCCAGAACACCAACCGCGCCGTAACTCATCCCCACGTCGGTGGCGCGCGCAACGGAGAACGGCAGCCACCCCGCCTCAAGCGCGACGACCAGCCCTGCCGCGACGATCAACGTGGCACCGATGTGACCGACCGCGAATGCTATGACCAAACCCTTACCGCGCCAGATCAATTCACCCAAAGCCAGCAAGCACACCAACCCCGGCAGCCAGGCATAGACTTCGCCGCCGTCGTCGACGAACGCGCTGCCGACCAGCGTGCTGAGGCGGCCGTGCGACAGATTGTGCAAGTTGGTGCTCATGCGACTCACCACGACTTCGCGTGTGTGCTGACCAAGCGCCGTCAGCCAGAGGGAGACCGCGACCAGGACGATGGCGTACGCCGCCGTGATACGCACCGACGCCGCCCCGGACAACGTCCGCGCGGCCACCGCTGTCCAACGGTCGGTTTGGCCGCGCAGCTCGAGCAGCGCCATACATCCACGGTGCAGGTACAAGGCGGGATCGGCCACCTTGTTAACGCATCCTTCACACCCGTGTGACTAATCTTCACGCATTCAGCACGCCGGGCCCGGGCACCGTGACGCCCGCCACGACTAACTGACGTAGTTGGTCGGGATGAACGGGACGTCGTCGGGTGCCGCGCGCCGGGCCGCCAACAGCGCCCGCGCGGCGTCACCGATCGGAATCCGCAGTGGCAGTTGCGGTTTCTCGGCGGCGTCGGCGACCTCCTCGGCGACCTGCTCCGGTGTAATGATCCCGGCGCGCTGCCCGCCGTTCCTCAGGATTGCGTTGTAGGGGTCGTCGGGCAGGGTGTAGGTGGTCACGTTGTCGAGGGCGCCGGAGCTCACGGCGCCCGGTTCCAGCAAGGCGGCCTGGACGCCGTAGGGCGCAACCTCGATGGCAAGGGCTTCGACGATTGCTTCCAGCGCCCATTTCGTCGCCGCATACGCCGCATTGGGCGGCAGCACGACGCGTCCCATGACGCTGGACATGAACATCAGCTTCCCTTCGCCGCGGGCGCGCATCTGCGGCAGCACCGCCTGGGCGAGCCGGATGGCGCCGACGGTGTTGAGGTCCAGCAGTCGCTGCAGTTCCGCGAGCGGCGTGGCTTCGACGGCGGCATAGAAGGTGACGCCGGCGTTGGCGATCACGATGTCGATGTCGCCGGCGGCCGCGACGGCTGCGGAGACGCTGGCATCGTCGGTGACGTCCAGGGCGAGCCGTTGACTGATGTTCAGGTCGGCCAGCGCGCGTGGATTACGTGCGGTGGCGACGACGCGATGCCCGCGACGGGCGAACTCGATGGCGATGGCGCGGCCGATGCCTCGGCTGGCTCCGGTGATCAGTACGGATGACATCGCGTTGCGCTCCTTACGACGCGGCAAAGTGCGACAGGTTTTGCCGGACGAAGTCGGTGAAGGGGGTCGGGGGACGGTTGAGCATCGTGGTCAGCGCGTGCGGGTCGGGTGCGATGATCGGCTCCGCGCGTTTCGACAGCGCCGCGCCGATCGTTGAGATGTGTTGTGCCATAGCCGTATTGATCGGCGACGTGGGGTCGGACTCGCCGGCGATCTCCAATTCACTCCGCCAGGTGGCCGCGGGGATGTGTTCGTAGCGGACGGGCCGACCGGTCTCGGCCGCGATGATGCGCGCTACCTCCTCGTGGTTGATCGACTCGGCCGGCGGTGGATAGCTGATCTGGGTGGCGGCCGGGCGTGGGGCGAGGAGGTGGGCGACGGTGATTTCGGCCGCATCGGCACCGCCGATCCACGGCGCCGGGCCTTCGCCGAAGCTATTGGCGATCAGGCCGTTGTCCCTGATCGACGCCGCGTGCAGGACCAGGACATTCTCGTGGAACAGACCGCCGAACCGCAGCACGGTCGGGTTCAGACCGGCCCAAATGAAAATCTCCTCCGCGACCGCCTGGGCCTGACCCAGTCTGCTGGGGCTGTCGAGCGAAGACACCGCCATCGACATCACGACCACGTGCGCGCTCGACCCGGCGGCGACCAGAACCGAGGCGAGGTTGGCGGCGGCTGGAATCACCCCCGCGGCAATGGGATAGGCGAAATACACCGCGCTCACGCCGTCGACCGCCGCGACGAGCGACGCCCTATCGTGCAGGTCGCCGACCACGGTCGTGGCCCCGCGACGCCGCAGTCCGTCGGCTCGATCGTCCTCAGTGCGCACCAACGCGCGCACCGGACGCCCGCGGCTCAACAGGCGGTCCACCACGGTGGTGCCGGTGCCGCCGTGCCGGCCGGTCGCGCCTATGACCAGGATGGGTGCGCTCATCGTGGCACCTCGAAGATCAACAGCGTGCTGGTCGCGGTGGCAACGAGGTTTCCCGACGCGTCGGTGACCTCTCCTTCGGCGAACCCGATCCGCGACCCCGCTTTGACGACGGTGCCGACCGCGGTAAGCGGGCCACTGTCCACGGTGACCGCTTTCAGATAGTTGACCTTGATTTCGACGGAGGTGTAGCCCACACCTTCGGGCAGCGTGGTGTGCAGGGCACAAGCGGTCACCGTGTCCAGCAGGGTGCACACCACGCCGCCGTGAACCGTTCCAAGCGGGTTGTACATGGACGCGTCGGGTGTGCAGGCGAACGTGACACGTCCGTTCTCGACGTCAACGACGCGCGTTCGGGTGAGCTCGGTGATTGGCGGCGGCGGCAAGTGTCCGTCGACAACTGTCCGCCAATATGCGAGGCCGGACATCGACGCGACTGTGGCTTGTGTGGCGATTGGGTCATGCCAGGTGACCAATCGCGATTGTTCCGCGATACGGGCGTCATGAATAGCCGTCATGATGTGGGCCGACCCTTTCCAGGAAACTGATCGGTGTACCTGATAGGGCCAACATAGCGAGACTTCCAACAGTTGTAAACCGGTCAGTGTACTATCTGGAGTGTGAATGGTGCCACATCGCAGACGCGTCCACCCGGAGGGCGGGGAGCGCGTGAGCGTATCGAGCGTGCCGCCGCCCGGCTCTTTTATCACAACGGAATCCACGCCACGGGTGTCGAACTGATCGCTCAAGAGGCCAACGTGTCCAAGCGCACGCTCTACCAACACTTCGCCAGCAAGAACGAGCTCGTCGACAACTACCTCCGCGGGTTCGATGCCCGCGGCGGCTCGCCCACCGAGCGGCGCCTCGATGACGCCGGGCTGTCCCCACGCGAGCGCCTGCTGGCCATCTTCGAGCTGTCGCGGCGAGAGTTTTTGCGCGGCTGCCCCTTTCACAATGCCGCGGTGGAATCCGCCGGCTCCCTCGCCAGCGCCGACGAGATCGTGCGGGCCCACAAGCTGGAATTCACCCGGCGCCTTGTCGCCGTCGCAGACGAGGCCGGCGCCGCCGATCCCTACCTACTGGGCCAGCAGCTGGCGGTGTTGTTCGAGGGTGCCACCGCGATGGCGACTTCGCTGAACGACACCGCGCCCGCCGTTCATGCCCGAGCGGCGGCGGCCACGCTGATCGATGCCGCGCTGGGGTCTTGACGAGCCCATCTTGGTGCTGCTAGACATGGCGTGCGCCGGAAAAATTGGGCGATCGCCCAACCATCGGAATCGAGGTTGCTATGGCGGGCCGGATGGACGGCCGGGTCGCATTCGTGACCGGCGCGGCACGCGGGCAGGGCAGAAGTCACGCAGTGCGTCTCGCGCAGGAGGGGGCGGACATCATCGCCGTCGACATCTGCCGCGAATTCGAGGGATCGCCGGCACCCGCGGCGACGCCCGAAGACCTCGACACCACCGCGGGGTTGGTCAAGGACGCCGGGGGCCGCGTGGTGACCGCCGAAGTCGACGTTCGTGATTTCGACGCGTTGCGAGCCGCCGTCGACAGCGGGGTCGAACAACTGGGGCGCCTGGACGTCATCGTTGCGAACGCCGGCATCGGTACCAGGGTGGGAAAGCTGCACAAGGGCGATGAGGCGGTGTGGCAGGAGATGATCGACGTCAACCTCAGTGGCGTTTGGAAGACGGTGAAGGCCGGCGTCCCGCACATCCTGGCAGGCAATCGCGGTGGAGCGACCGTCCTGACGTCCTCGGTGGCCGGTTTCAAGGCCCATCCGAACATGGGCCACTACGTCGCGGCCAAACACGGTGTGATCGGGCTGATGCGTTCGTTTGCGGTCGAATTGGGTCCGCGCATGATCCGTGTCAACGCCGTGCTCCCGACGCACGTGAACACGCCGCTGTTGCTGAACGAGGCCACCTACCGCGCCTTTCGGCCGGAGTTGGAGAACCCCGGCCCGGACGACCTCGCGCCCGTGTGCCAGAGCTTCCACTTCCTGCCGATTCCATGGGTAACTCCCGAAGACATCAGCAACGCTGTGTTGTTCCTGGCCTCCGACGAAGCGCGCTACATCACCGGCGTCGCGCTCCCCGTGGACGCCGGCAGCTGTCTGAAGTAAAGGAAGCATCGATGACCCTTGCGAACGACACCGATGTCTACTACGACCCCTATGACACCGGCATCATCGCCGACCCGTATCCGGTCTATGCGCGGCTGCGTGAAGAGGCGCCCATCTACCACAACGAGCGGTACGACTTCTGGGCGGTATCAAGGCATTCCGATGTCGAACAGGGATTGGCCAACTGGGAGACTTTCTCCAGCCGCCGTAGCGACATCCTCGAGTTGGTCCAGTCGAAATTCGACATGCCCGGCGGGGTCATGATGTTTCAGGACCCGCCCGAACACACCATGCTGCGCGGGCTGATGTCGAGGGTGTTCACGCCGCGCCGAATGGCCCAGATCGAGGACCAGATCCGGCAGTACTGCATCCGGTGCCTGGACCCGCTCGTCGGGTCCTCAGGCTTCGACATCATCGCCGAGCTCGCTTCCATGATGCCGATGCGAGTGATCGGCATGCTGCTGGGAATCCCCGAGTCTGATCAGATTTCGGTTCGCGACGCCAACGACGCCAACCTGCGCACCAAGCCCGGCGCGCCGCTACGGGTCGCCGACGCGAACTCCATCGCCGATGGCCGGATCTACGCCGACTACGTCGAATGGCGATCCAAGAACCCGTCAGACGACCTGATGACGACGCTGCTCAATGTCGAGTTCGACGACGAGCAGGGCGTGCATCGCAAACTGACCCGCAAGGAAGTGCTGCATTACACGCAGGTGGTCGCCGGTGCGGGCAACGAGACGACCGGTCGGCTGATCGGCTGGCTGGCCAAGGTGCTCGCCGAGCATCCCAACCAGCGCAGAGAAATTCACCGGGATCGGTCGCTGCTGAACCGCACCGTCGACGAGACGTTACGGTTCGAGCCCACCGGGCCCCACGTCGCCCGTTGGATGGCTAAGGATTTCGAGTGCTACGGCACCACCGTTCCGGCCGGCAGCGCCATGCTGCTGCTGTTCGGTGCCGCTAATCGCGACCCCCGCCGCTACACCGATCCGGACACGTTCAACATCCACCGGGACAACATCTCGCACATCACCTTTGGCAAAGGCGTGCATTACTGCCTCGGGGCAAACCTGGCACGGCTGGAGGGTCGCGTCGCGCTCGACGAGATCCTCAACCGCTGGCCCGAATGGGACATCGACTACGAGACGGCGCAATTGGCGTCGACATCCACCGTCCGCGGCTGGGAGCGGCTGCGGGTCGTGCTGCCCTAACGTCGTCGTTAATTCGTTGCCATTTGGCTGGCACGCTTGTGGCAGCGAATGGGCGTTTCGGCAACCGAGATCGACGTTTTGCACGCCCGCTCTCGAACTTTGTCTGCAAAACGTGAGTCTCGATGAAGCCTCGTCGCAGCGGACGAGCTCTCGCGAATTAATCCGAAGTTCCCCCCATTGGTTTGACGGGTTGGGGTGTTGACCTGA
>Ga0182036_10001096_pt1 | contig 12528 bp, 13 predicted proteins | sample sta12Cox44000080_FD_125966 | JGI IMG/M metagenome (GOLD analysis project Ga0182036, IMG submission 125966) | Lab enrichment of tropical soil microbial communities from Luquillo Experimental Forest, Puerto Rico - statoxic.12C.oxic.44.000.080 | ecosystem: Environmental > Terrestrial > Soil >...
CAGGAACTCCTCCGTCGCCATGGCTTGTTTCAGGCGTTCGCGGAGGGTGGTACCTTCGACGTACTCCATCACCAGCAGCAGTTCGCCTTTTTCTTCCAGAACGTCGTAGACGCGAGCAATGTGCGGGTGGTTCAGAGCGGAGGCGCGCTGGCCTTCCCGAAGGAAGCGGGCGAGGTACCGCGCATCGGCACGCAACTTGGACGCCAGGCGTTTGATGGCAACGTGATGCCGAAGTTGCGTATGTTGTGCGAGGTATACCTCCCCCATGTTGCCGGCACCCAGCCGCGCACTTATGACGTACCGGCCCACCGTGGCCCCAGTCAGGTCCTCTGCGGTACGAGCTGTCGACCCATCACCTGGTAACTTCATAGGCGTAACAAGCGGGGAGTTGAGCGTTGGTTACATTCTAACGGAAAGCACAATGAGCGCAAACCCAAAATTATGTCGGCCCTGCCGGGCGTAGCGCTCCCCGCCGACGTAGGGGGCCCTGAGTTTAGGTTTTCGGTTTACGATGGCCGGAAGGGTGGGTTATTGTGATGAAGAGAGCTTAAACGGATGGCGTGACCGTGATTTTGGATTTCGGACTGCCGATTTTGGATTGAAGAGAGCCGGACAGAGTCGAAAATCCAAAATCGGAAATCCAAAATTGTTTGGGCCGGTAGCTCAATGGTAGAGCACTGCCCTTTTAAGGCAGGGGTTCTGGGTTCGAGTCCCAGCCGGCTCACTTTTCTGCCGTAGGGGCGGCCCTTTGTTGGCCACCCAGTGGGGTTCTACTTTGGGTGTAGCGCGGGCGTCCCGCTCGCTGTGGCGTCGCCATCCTGCCCACGCGGGGGCGGCCCCAGTGGCCGGCCGGACACCCAGCAAGAAAGCGACTCGGCCAGAAATCGGGCACCTAGAACGGCTGCCCCTGCCCTCGGACCCTCAGCCCGCACGTTCCCCAAGGTCGCGTGGGGTTACAATTATGGCGTGTGGGTGCGACCACTGATTGCGGTCTTAGCTCTGGCGGGACTGGCCGACGCATTCTACTTTACCTTCGCCTACTACGGGCGCATCAAGAAGGCTCGCTGGGTGCCGGAAATACTGTGTGCGCGCGAGGGTTCGAACTGTGTGACTGTGGTGCAAACGCCCTACGCCCGGGTCTTCGGGGTTCCGAATTCACTGCTGGGCGTGGTCTATTACCTGCTGCTCATCGTTTGGGCGGTGGCCGCACCTCCGGTCTCGGCCATGGGATGGATCTTAATCGCAGCCAGCGCGGGGACAGTGATCCTCGGCTTTTACCTCATCTACGCGTTGCGACGTAAGCTGTACATCGATTGCCCTTTTTGCTATGCAGCCCACACCATCAATGCCCTCTTGCTCATCCTGCTGATCCTGGCGAATCGCTCCTAGCGCGACTAGACCATAAAGAGCCGTTCGAAGCTGCGCCAGGCTCTAGCGAGAGCACTGCGTGCCGTCACCTCCTCGGGCAGGTGCGGATCCAGTGCGCTTCAAGCCTGGAGCAAGCACCCGGCCGTAGGCCTTGGTGAACAGCGCCGCTACCCTACGGCCCAGACTGGTCAGTTGATAGCTGGCGCCTGGACCGCCATGGAGGAAGACGACGAAATCGGAGCCGCTACCCAGCTTGCGATAGACGAGGCGCACGCCATCAGCGCCCGTCAGATATCCTTGCTCCACAGCCAGCTCCAGGGGCGGCTTCTGAACTGTTTGCCCGCCAATGGTCGGTGGCGCGAGGAAGATCCCTGCGAACATGCAAGTTACATCAGCAATTTCCATTATGGACTCCAGACTCGACCGGCAAGATACACCCGGGCGGCACTGAACGCAACTGTCGAACCGGTTTCGCGTGGCATATCTACGCCGCACTACGTCTTTGGTTTTAACAATGCGGCTGAGCCGCAAACCAAACGAGATTCTGTGTCGTCTGTGCTCGTCAAGCCTTAACACGGAGCGTCTCGGTGACCTCTGTGTTGACGCTCTTTCTGGCCACGACGGGCACAGAGGCGCTACCGAGATCAGGAGAAATCTTCGCGGCACGCGATATGGTGGCTCTGGCCTCCTCCTTCGCTGTTCGCCAAGAACGCTAGCAAAGCATCGACCGGCATCCGTGATTTTCGCCGCCTGTTGAAGGTCGAAGAGAACGTGCCGTGGTGGCCATCCCAAGCACGAGCAGCGCCCATGTAGATCCGGCCTCAAATCCAGTTTAGATCGCAACTGTCCCACGTGCAGTGATGTTGCTTATTGCCAGGCCTCTGTTCAGTAACCTCGCCGATGCCCGTAGCCGTTCCCGCCATGGTGGCGACATCCGTCAATGGAAGTGCCGACCATCACAATCCACGGTGATGCTGGTCACATGCAACACGACGGCAGCCTGGCACACTTGCATTTAAAGCTTAGTCGCGGAGGCGGAACCATGCTCACAGATGATCGAGACGTGCTTGATGTGCTCAAGTTTGAGCTGGACTTCATCGAGAAGGGAGGCTACGGGCGCTCCGTTCGCACGCCTTGGCAGCCCACGTCCATCTTTCAAGATTCCCTGACCTGCCTCAATTTTGGAAATCCCAACCGGAGCCACCCATGTGACGAGTGTCTGCTAATGGCTTTGGTGCCGCCGGAGCGCTGCTGGGAAAAAGTTCCGTGCCATCACATTCCACTCACTCCGGAGGGAGAAACCATTCACCACCTGGAGCACAACGAAACCCGTGCGGTTATGGAAGAGGTGGTCAAGAACTGGTTGCGCCGCATGATCAAGATTCTTGAGGACGCACGGGCCGAGCAGGCCAGGCCGTGAGAGTCTGTGTGAAAACGCAGCCCCTGGGCGGGCACTTGTCGTACCCGCGGCCTTAGGGCCGGCACACTCTTTTCAACAAGATCCCGGCTGAAGCCGGCCTCTACCAAAGGCAAACTCGAGTTTTCACACAGACTCGTGAGGCCCGCCACGGCTTCCACCAGCCGGGGCTTGGTCTTATATGTTTGCCAGAGGTTCCGCGATAACTTGATCCGAGGGCCAGCGGAGTCTGCCGAACTCTTCCAGGATCACCTCCAGCACCGGTAACATTGAAGCCACCTGCTTCGTGCGGATCACAAAGTTCCAGAGACATTCAAATTTCTTCCAGCCGGCCGCGTAGGCGAAATGGCGCAGCCGCGCGCTCCATTCTTGCTTTGAGCAAGCGCCCCTCAGGATCGAGTCCCAACGGTAAAAATTCTGATAGGCGCGCCAATAGCCTGTCTCCAACGCCTGCGGACTCAACTTGGCCGGTTGAAACACGGCGTGGCGGGTATCGTACAACGGCCAGCGTGAGTGGAGGATTCGCCTCTGCGCCAGCATTCGATCGTGCACTCTCGGGGATCTGGGTGGCGATTGAACTGGATCTGTTGTAACCTTCCATGCGAACTGCCGGGGAGGAGCCATTGCTTTCACCCTTCAGCGAGACTCCGGGACTAACTCGGAACGGAAACTGAACCGAGGTTGCCGCTATGCTTTCTTCTCCCGACGTTGTCATCATCGGCAGTGGCGTTGGTGGCGGTACTCTGGCCAACCGCCTGGTGCAACACGGTCTGGCGGTAACCATTTTGGAACGAGGAGACTACTTGCCTCAGGAGCCCGAAAATTGGGACGTTAACGCTGTTTTCGTGAGCCAGAAGTATGTGCCCCTGGAAACCTGGCTCGACAAAGAAGGCACGGCGTTTCGCCCCGGCACCTATTACTATGTGGGAGGCAGTAGCAAGATGTATGGGGCTGCAATGCTCCGCCTTCGAGAAAAGGACTTCGAAGAACTCGAACATGCCGGCGGCGTTTCGCCCTCATGGCCGATTACCTACCGCCAGCTCGCGCCTTATTACAACCTGGCGGAGCAACTGTATGGGGTCCATGGCGAGGCCGGCGTCGACCCCACGGAACCATCGGATGTTCCCCCATATCCCTATCCTGCCCTTGATCACGAACCCGTGATCGAACAGGTGGCATCCGCGCTCAAGGGTCAGGGGATCAAGCCCTTTCCGCTTCCACTCGCCGTGCAACTCCATGGAGGGGGACCGTGCATACGTTGTAAGACCTGTGACGGATTTCCCTGCAAGGTGCACGCCAAGACCGACGCCGAGGTTGCGGCGGTCACGCCTGCCTTGGCTACTGGCAGGGTGACGCTGAAGACTAATGCGAAGGCAACACGTCTGGTCCTCACCAACGATGGCCGCCGTGTGGACGCCGTGGAGTATGAGAGCGGTGGACGCATCGAAAGGATCACTGCGCCGATTATCGTGGTATCCGCCAGCGCTGTAAATTCGGCGGTGTTGCTGCTTCGGTCGACCGGCGACAAGGCGCCTAAAGGCGTGGCCAACTCGTCTGGCCTGGTCGGGCGCAACTACATGGCGCATAACAACACGGCCCTCATGAGTATCGGCTGGAAGATCAACCACACCAACTTTCAGAAGACAATTTGCATCAATGATTTCTACTTCGGCGACAGTGACTTCAAGTACCCCATGGGCAATATTCAGGGTCTCGGCAAGCTGCAAACAGGAATGCTCACGGCCAAGCAGAAGTATCTTCCCAAATTCGTGGGCGACCGGATGGCGGAGCGGAGCGTTGATTGGTGGATCATGTCCGAGGACCTGCCCGACCCGGAAAACCGTGTGCTCCTGGAAGGAGACACAATCAGGCTCCATTACACCGCAAATAACATGGCCGGGCACAAGCGCTTGGCAGACAAAGCCTGCTCGCTGATGAGAAAGATCGGTTTCAAGCTGAATATCATGAAGCACATGGGAGGCCTCTCCGTCTCGCACCAGTGCGGTACAGTGCGCTTCGGCAGCGACCCTAGCAAAGCTGCTCTGAATGAATTCTGCCGATCTTTCGACCACGACAACCTCTTCGTGGTTGACGCTTCCTTCTTTCCGTCCTCTGGGGCGGTCAACCCGGCACTGACAATCGCAGCGCAAGCGATCCGCGTCGCGGATCACATGGCAAAAGCTGATTTTGGTATGACAGGAATCACCAGTGCCGTTTCGAACTGATTCGCGAGGCGGTAACAACCTCGTTATCTATCCTGTGAGGGGGATCGGCATGGCCAAGAAGGACAAGGAGCGGAGTTAATGATCTCGACTTCGCAATAGATACAAGATGACGCCGACAAGTGCGCCCGCCGGCGCGCTGAGAAGAAGGAACCAGCGAGTGGCAGGCACGGCCGCCAGCAGGATCACCAGAAAAGCCACAACGAAAACGAGCCCCGTCAGTCCCTTGACCGGGATTCGGTTGGTTATCACGGGCAGTTACTCTCCCCCGCCCATTATAGCCGATCGAACCACAGGCTCGCAGATTCACTCCTGCCGCCGGCGCCAGAATATAATGAGGATCCGGATCCTCCGGAAAAAGGGGGAAGAAGAGCCGGGACTGTAGTCATGAAGCTTGACAAATACTCTCGCCAAGTACTTTTTCAGCCCATTGGGGTGCAGGGACAGGAGCGACTACTGCGCTCCAGGGTGGTCATCGCAGGCTGCGGGGCGCTCGGCACAGCGCAGGCGAATGGGCTAGTGCGCGCCGGCGTCGGCATGCTGAGAATCGTTGATCGGGACTACGTGGAGGCGAGCAACCTTCAGCGCCAGATTCTCTTTGACGAAGCGGACGCCTTGGAGAATCTGCCCAAGGCTGTGGCTGCCGAGCGCAAGCTGAGACGGATCAATTCCGATGCTGCCGTCGAGGGTGTAATCGCCGACATTGATAGCCAGAATGCGGAAGACCTGCTGGGAGGTTTCCATCTCATCCTCGACGGCACGGATAACTTCGAGACCCGGTACCTCGTCAACGACATCTCGGTCAAGCTCGGCATTCCGTGGGTATACGGGGCGGTGCTCGCGAGCTACGGCACAACCCTGACGGTCATACCCGGCCGCACCCCGTGTCTGGCCTGCGTCTTTCCTGAGCCTCCCCAAGGCTTGCACGAAACGTGCGATACCGCAGGGATCATCGGCCCTGCGGTGGCATGGGTTGCGGCTGTCCAAGTTGCCGAGGCGCTCAAGGTCCTTGTCGGCCGCCCCGAAGACCTGCATGGTTCGCTGTTGGCTTACGACGTTTGGAACAACCGATTTCAGCAAGTGAAGCCCAAGATGGATCCGGGTTGCCGCGCCTGTGGGGCTCGCGACTTTGTTCATCTTGAAGGCGGGGGTCCGGCTTACGTCAGCTTGTGCGGACGGAACTCGGTACAGATTCATCAGCGCGAGCCCCGCAAACTTGACCTTGCAGCGCTCCAAGCTCGCCTCGCCCAATTCGGCTCTGTGAAAGCGAACGATTATCTGCTTAAGTGTATCCTCGAGCCGTATGAGCTGACCGTTTTCCCCGACGGCAGGGCTATAGTCAAAGGAACTCAGGATCCGGCTGTCGCGCGCGGGGTCTACGCCAAATACATCGGGTCTTAAGGATTTTGGATTCGTTGTCTGCGCCACCTGCGTTCTCAGGGGCCGCTTACCAGCACGGATGTGGAAAACTATGCATGGGCAGCTCCTATGCGGTTCTCCAGTACGATGGCTACGACAATCGCTGATCCTACTCTCCACGAATTAGTGGCCACGATCAACTCGCCGCTCTCTCCGCTCTGTTCATTGTATCTCCTACTCCACGAGCGCCCGGAGCCGTCCGAGCGCCTCATCCCACTGCTTCGAGATCTGCTGAAGGTGGTACCGCGCCTCTTTAAGGCGCCGTTGCTCCAATCGCCAAACGCTCTCGCGCCCGCGCCGTGTGCTGCGCACGAGCCCCGCTTTCTCCATCACGCGCAGATGCTTGGTGATCGCTTGGCGGGTGACGTTTAATCCCGCGGTAAGCCTGGTGATGGACATTGGCCCGCCGCCACACAGGCGGGAGACGAGCCGTAAGCGGGTCTCGTCACCCAGCGCGGCAAACAGCGGCGCGGAACCCAGCGACCTTGCCTGGGCTCCCGAGCTATGCCGCCTGAGCAAGATACTCCTCAATCACCTTCACCATCACGCTCCAACCTCCTTCGTTCGCCGAGAACGCCCTCGCCCGCCGCGCCAGCGGGATTTGATCGAAGCCGGACTCGGTGACGGTGAGCATGACGCCGTCTGCCACGTCCTCCAGCGCGAAGACGACGAGCGTCGTCGGCTCGGCGGAGTAATCGACCCCAGGCTCAACGGCGTTGGGATGCCACCGGAAGGAGAACAGCCGTTCGGGTTCCATTTTCTCGATAGTAATGTCGAACCGTAGTCCTTCGTATTGCTTCTGTGCCCTGGCGACCTCGGTATTCACCGTCGTTGGCACGATCACTCCGCGCATCGATGCGCCCGGCTCAAATCGGCCATCGAATTTCATGCCGAACCAGCGTCCGAACTCGGCGGAATCAGCGAGCGCGCGCCACACGCGTTTCCGTGGCGCATGCAGCAGGATTTTCTTCTCTATGCGGTCTGTGTTCATAAGGCAACCTCCTGGTTGCAGATTAACAAGGTCGAAAAATAAATGCAACCATTAAGTTGCGAGATCTGCAGGGCAACAATTTGTGCAAAATGCTTCTAGCCCGGGAACAATGTCGACCATGGACGGATGCTGAGGTTTCTCCAGCACCGGATCAGGGACCTCCGCGGTCTCCACCCGATCCAGAAATGGTTAAAAGGCGGGTCTCGGAAGAAAAGGACGTGGTCATCAAAGACAAAGGTAGGCACGCTACAAGGGGGTCATGCATCCTCCGGGCCTCCCAGCCTGCGCTTCGCCTTTGGGCATCCGAGGTAAGAGCCGTATGATGTAATTCTTCACGTGCGGATCCGTGCGGGGAGGGCAACCCGTGTTAATCGATGGCTGACCGTAATCCCCCGTAGAATGTCTTGAGAATCCCAGAGAATCTCAAAGAATCTCAGGGGCTCCTTGACGAGCCGCGGGGCCCTCCTTATACTGCTTTCAGGGAATGAGAACCGAGAGAAGATTGACAGGAGTATCGGTTGGTGTCCTCCTAGCATGGCTTTTTGCAGCTCCGGTTGCGGCGCAGAATCCAACCGCCGCCAACACAGGCACGAGCGGTCAGGAGCCCGTCGGCACTAAGGAGCCTCTCCGAGTTCGCGTTAACTTGGTGAACGTTCTGTTCACGGTGACCGACAAAAAGAATCGTATGGTTCTTGACCTTACGAAGGACGACTTCCACGTCCTCGAGGATAACAACCCGCAGAACATCCGGTTCTTCAGCCGGGAAACCAACTTGCCCTTGCGCATCGGCGTGCTGATTGACACGAGCAACAGTATCCGCGAACGCCTGCACTTCGAACAGGAAGCGGCCATCGATTTCCTCCAGGAAACACTGCGCCCAGGGAAGGATTCGGCCTTCGTTGTGGCTTTTGATGTGGAGCCCCAGCTTCTGCAGGATTATACGGATGAAGTCGACAAGCTTGCACAAGCCACCCGCAACCTCCAGGCCGGCGGTGGCACGGCCCTTTATGACGCGATCTTTTTCGCTTGCAAGCAGAAGCTGTTGTTCTTTCCACCCCCTGAGCCCTACCTGCGGCGGGTTCTCATCATCATTAGCGACGGCCTGGACAACCAGAGCGAGCACTCGCGCGAAGAAGCCATCGCCATGGCACAGCGTGCCGAGGTCACGATCTTCGCCATTAGTACGAACCGCAGCGGCCTCACAGAGCGGGGCGACAAAGTCCTGAGGCGTATGGCTGAGGAAACCGGTGGGCGCGCTTTCTTTCCCTTCGAGGCTCGCGACTTGGAGGCGAATTTTCAGGAGATCTCCCGCGAGCTGCGTAGCCAGTACAGCCTCGGCTATGTCTCGACTAACGATAAAATGGACGGTACCTTTCGCACCATCAGCGTTGAACCTTTGGAAAAGAACCTCAGAGTGCGAGCCAAGAACGGATACTTCGCGCCCAATCCGTAGTCGGTACACGCTTGCTTGAAGTAGGATAATACAGTAGACGGACACGGTTACGATGGCTGACACCGAGATTCCCGGCATCACGAATTCGTCGCGCGGTCTTCCAGCTCCTTCGGGGATTGCCACCCGCAGAATTTTTGGACAACTTGCTTTCCTCACTTTGTTGCTGATGGCAGCGGGAGTGGGGTCACTGGCGGGCTTGGTGTTTGTTTACTCTGCCAATCTTCCCCAGGTACGCGCACTGCTGGACTACCGGCCGGACGTCATGACCGAGATCTACGCCGATGACGGGACGGTGATCGGCCGCTTCGCGCTGGAAAGGCGCGTGCTGGTCACTTACGATCAGGTCCCGGCGGTGTTGAAGGACGCTGTGCTCTCCATTGAGGACCGCCATTTCGAGGACCACATCGGGGTGGACGTCATCCGTATCCTGCGCGCCGGCCTCACCGACGTTCTGGAGTGGCGCAAGGCTCAGGGAGCCAGCACCCTCACCATGCAGCTCAGCCGCATACTGTTCCTGACGCCCGAGAAGAGCTTCCGGCGGAAATTCCAGGAACTGCTCCTCACCATCCAGATTGAGCGCCAGTTCACCAAACCCCAGATCTTTACCATGTATTGCAATCAGGTAGGCTTGGGCGGGGGCAGCTACGGCTTTGAGGCTGCTTCCGAATACTACTTCGGCAAGCACGTCGGCGAGCTGACATTGCCCGAGGCTGCGCTCCTCGCCGGGTTGCCCAAGACCCCTACAGCCTTTTCTCCTGTCCTCCACCCCGAACGCGCCCTGCAACGCCGCAACCAGGTTCTACTGGCCATGCTGGAGAACGGCAAAATCACCCCGAAGCGGTACCAGGAAGCGAAGTTGGCACCGTTGGGCCTCCACGTGCAAAAGTGGAATAACGACATTGCGCCTTACTTCGTCGAAGAGGTGCGCGAGTTCCTTGAGAAGAAATATGGGGCCGAGGCGGTTAACGAGAATGGCCTGCGTGTCTATACCACCCTCAACTTGGTCTCACAACGGCTTGCTGTCACTGCGCTTCGCCAAGGCCTCCGCGATGACGACAAAGGGCGTGGCTGGCGGGGTCCAGAAGAAAACATATTGAAGAGCCTGTCCTCTCCGTCCGGCGATCCTGCGACGACCCTCGATGCCTATACCAACAACGATTGGAAAAAGCCCCTGGAGCCCGAGGGTCTGGTGCATGGCCTGGTCATGGAGGTGAAGCCGGACTATGCTCTGGTTCGATTTGGCAAGCTCACTGCCCGCGTAACACCCAAGGATTTTGCCTGGACGCGGAAAATCTCTCCCCAAGACCTGTTCTCCCCTGGCGATCTCGACCTGTTCCTAGTCAAGGAGGTCAAAGGGCGAACCCTGCATGCGATTCTTGACCAGCATCCTGATGTGGAGGGGGCGCTGGTGGCCATCGAGAACAAGACCGGCGCCATTAAAGCCATGGTGGGTGGGTACGACTTCAACGAGAGCAAGTTTAATCGCGTCACCCAGGCGGAACGACAGGTAGGCTCATCGTTCAAAGTCTATGTTTACACGCAAGTCTTCATGGACGGTGAGAACCCCTTCGACACGGTAGTTGACGAGCCGATAAGTTATCCGACTTCTTCCGGCGTTTGGGCGCCGCACAACTACGACGACAAGTTTGAAGGGCGCATCACTCTGCTCCACGCTCTGGCGGAATCGCGTAACGTTCCCGCCGTCCGCCTGTTGGCCCGTGTGGGGGTCGACAGGGTGATCAAGTTGTGCCGCAAGTTTGGCATCACCTCGCGGCTGGCGCCTAATCTGCCTCTGGCCCTGGGTGCCTCAGATCTGACACTGATGGAACACACCTCGGCCTTCACCACGTTTATCGATGACGGCTTGCACATTTCACCGCGCCTGATTGACCGGGTGACGGATTACGATGGCCGCGTGATTGACGAGTTCACCCCTCAGATCTCCGACGTGATTCCCGCCCCGATCGCGCGCCTGATGGTCTCCATGTTGCGCGAACCCATCAACTCTGGCACCGCCGTCCGGGCCAGGTCTCTGGCGCAGAAGTATCCTTTGGCCGGGAAAACCGGCACTACCAACGATTTCACCGATGCTTGGTTCCTAGGGTTTTCACCATCTCTGACCTGTGGTGTGTGGGTCGGTTTCGATGACCATCGTTCGCTCGGCGATAAAGAAGAAGGTTCACACGTCGCTTTGCCGATTTGGATGCAGTTCATGGAGGAAACCCTGAAGGACCGTCCGGTGGAGGCCTTCCCTTACTCGCCACTTCTGACGAGTCCCGAACAGGTGAAAGAAATCCTGGCCACCACTGCGCCCGAGAGTCTGCTGGCGCAACGATCTGCGCCAGATTCTCTGGGTGCTCCTGGGACGGAGCTGCGCGCCCGAGGCTCTGCCGGCGCGGAGGTTTTCGAGAAGAGTGGAGCAGAAGCGCGTCCGGCCTCGCCCTCGCCCGCTAGCGCCGAACCCAATGGCGGATCTTCGACAAGGCCCCCTTCCCGTTCTGCCGCGAGTCCCCCTCCTGTACCGAAGCCGACATCGTCGGAGGTACGAACCCCATCGCCTAACTAACTAGCAAGGGCTTCGCCCTTGATATCCCGGCTGCGCCGGGTATGGGAGTCAGAAGTCAGGAGCCAGAATGGCTCGCGCGTAGGCACCGAGCAAACGACTGACTTCCTCCAAAGAGTTCATGAGCGTCTCGGTCTGACCATAGCTCAGGTCTTGGGCGAGGATCAGGTAGTAGCGCCTTTCTTCGATGGAACCTTCGGCCATGTTCAGGAACCGGACCTTGTCGACCTTGCTCCGCTTGCGAAAGCCTTCCGCGAGGTTGGCGGGAATGGAAATCACCGCCCGTCGCATCTGGTGAGACAGACCGTAGGTCTCCCGCTTGGGAAAGGCCGCCGCGAATTTATAGATCGCCAGCACCAACTCATGGGCTTTGCGCCAAACCAGCAAGTCGCGAAACGTCTTGGATTATGGCGTCAACAAGGCAGTGGAGAATCTACCTCCGTTGCGCGAGCGAGCCACCGCTATCCTCGACCGCTATCTGGACGCCCAGCAGGACATCTTGGAGACCTTCGTGGATCGGGGCCAACTCCGGCGTCTCAGCCGGCCTACGCAAGCCAAGAAGGGGAGGCGAATCCCAGGACTCAAGCTCGATCACCCTCGCCAACTGGCCCTCATGCAAGCCTTGGTGCGCTTCGCGCCTGGCGGCCGGGGGGACCTTGACCACCCGTGAACTTCACCCTCAAGTCGCCCAGGCCCTGGGCTTGGCGCCGGCCCAGTACAGGCTCACCTCCCTGCGCTACGAGATCTCCAAACTTCGGGCCAAAGGCTTGGTGGAGAAAGTCCCTCACTCCCACCGTTATCGTCTGCTCGCCGAAGGCTATCGCCTCTGCGTCGTTTATCTGAAGCTGTTTGAAAAATCTACGCACCCCTGACGGCCGGCCTGTTAAAACCTTTCCCTGCCGAAGCCCTTGCTCCCCAGGGACAAGCTCGCGCAACTGGACAAGCTCTATCTGGCCGTCACCCAAGCTCTCGACAACCTGCTTGAAGGTGTCGGCCTGAAAGCCGCCTGATGTTTTACGAAACCAAAATCGCCGAAACGAAAATGACAACAAAAACGCCAACAAACTTCACGTTTTGTCCGCCATAACGGACTAA
>Ga0182036_10001105_pt1 | contig 12499 bp, 10 predicted proteins | sample sta12Cox44000080_FD_125966 | JGI IMG/M metagenome (GOLD analysis project Ga0182036, IMG submission 125966) | Lab enrichment of tropical soil microbial communities from Luquillo Experimental Forest, Puerto Rico - statoxic.12C.oxic.44.000.080 | ecosystem: Environmental > Terrestrial > Soil >...
CTTTCCCACAGTGCAGTCACTAGAATCGAGATGGGAAACAGTAGAACGTGATCAAGCGCAGTTTATCGAGGCACTCACGTCACAGCGGTTAGTTGAAGAGCTGCCGTATCTCAACCAGGGAGGACAGCGCTACTCGTATCCGCTTTGGCAGCAGATGGTCCACGTTGTCAACCATTCCAGTTACCATCGGGGCCAGATCACCACCCTGCTGCGCCAGCTCGGGGCAGAAGCCGCGAGCACGGATTTACTGGTGTACTACGACGAAACCCCAAAAAACCGTTGACCCTTTTCGCGTTGTTGTCTGCCGCCACGTTCCTAGTGTTGCTGGTTCTCTTCTGGAGACACAATCAGACCGGCCACCGCTTTGCGGCGGTTGTATGACCCTGAAACTCCTTCCGGGAGCTCGCCACGGGGGATGTGGCCCAACTAAAATCCGACGCACAACCTGGCTCGGCAGCTAAGGCCGCATTTACCTTGGAGCGCTCCTGCCCGAAGGCTAGCATGGCTCCGGTTTTGGCGATTGTATAGATGGCGGCGGGCGTTGTCCTGAAAAAGGAGAACGGCCCGACCCCGCTGAGGACAGTCAGGTCCCAGGCTGACGCCCCTCCCTGTTAGCAGAAACAGTAGGGGCCGTTCGCGGTCTTGTCGAGTTGCAGAAGATGAGGAGACATGTTCTGGCCGCGTCGGCCCCTTGAAGCGAAACATAACGCCTTCTTCGGTGCTAGCGAACAACTGTCAAAAGTACGAGTGTGGCCAGTCTCCCTCTCGCAGGCTCCTGCTAAGAAGAACCTCGTCAATTCTGGTCTTTTGCTACCAGTGGAACACAATGCCGCCGCTGTAGCGGAGGTTGCTCTGGTTTTGATTGCCCTTGGTAAAGTCATTGCCGAACCGAGTCAGTACAAAATCCACCTGCGCCGGCCGGATAGAAAAGTGTCGGTTCATGCGAATATCGAGACCCCCGCCAATGGCGAAATCGAAGGCATTGTTGCTCGGGGTATGCGCGGTGGTGGTGCAAGGACCCCCAGGGTTCACGCACGCATGGAACAGATTGTTGTAAGTATTCGAGTGGGCGCCGCCAAACAGGGCTTCAACAAAGGGCTCCCAACGCTCACCGTGGTATTTGAGAACTGGCCCTACGTTGTAGGTGAACAGATCGCCGCTCCCCACAACGGTGCAACCTGCTGGGCAAGGGCTATTTGCAGTTGCAGGGAAATGAAACGTTTGAGTGGTGCTGCCATAGCCATTAAATTCACCGGCGATCCCCAAAAAGTGATTGAGATAAAACGTGATGCCGCCGCCTCCTCCGTTCAGGGAAAAGCTGCTAACGATGTTGCTATTCTCTGGATTGAACCGCATATAGGAGTAATACATGGGAATTTCAATCCTGGGGTAGTCCTGAGCAAACGCAGCGGTTCCGAACAGCAAAACAATTCCTAAAATAATGGCACTTCTGAGTCTCATATCCTTCTCCGTCTGAGGTTTGTCTCCTCAGGTGTAAATTTAACTTCCTTACCTCACATATGGTGAGTTTGACTTTGCAATCCGAGTGCAAAAAACTGGCAAAAGTGACAGATTCTAGCAGTTACCGGGTCCTTAGCCTAGACCAGAACTTGTGCGCCGAGAAGATGAGCAGCATAGATGGCGTCGCGGCCATTTTCTGGATTTGCATACACTCGCTTTTGCGCTGACGGATATCATGAGCCACTGCACCAAGAAACCACTCATGTTGGGCAAGTCGAAACGTGCTAATCAGCCGCGACAGCGCAAGCACTTGGCGCACTGCTCCCAAGGTTTTTGGCAGGCTGCACAGATCCGACGGTCTTGGACGAGTGGACGAGTGGGACCAGTGGCCCACCCATTGACTCTAGCTCCGGGCTGGGCTTAGTATCCCGCGCAGGTACCCTCCAAGCCTACGATTCCCTCTTTCAGTGCAGGAGTAACGACGATGCGGCACCGGTTGTTCTTCCTCTCATTGGCAATCCCCATTTTCCTGCCTCTTGTGGCGTGTTCGGGTGGGCCGCCCACGAGCCCCGGCGAAAAGTATCTTTCCGACGCGAGAAGCAGCCTCAAGACTTCCGACTTCGACAAGGCAGTCAGGGATCTCGACGCCGCAATAAAATCGGCCGGTGACGAGCCCCTGGGTCTGCAAGCCGCCGTACTGCGTGTCGCGCTCATGACCGCGCTCGCCGACTCGGGCAAAAAAATGGCCGAAGCCTACGGCTTGGGCGCAAAGGAGCCTGCCGCCAAGTCACGCTCAAGCGCCTTTAGCAAAATGCGTGCCGATTACTACGGCATTGCCCGCTCCCGTTTGATGGACGCCATGCAATCGGTGATGAATCAGCGCGGCAAGCTGAGCGGCAACCCCATAGCCATCGAGATCAGTTTTCCCGGTTTCACGGGAGCCGCAGATGATCCCACCGTTACGAAGATCAAGAACGGCCAATGGGTCGCGGACGCCGAACGCTTTACTGCCGAAACTCAGATGGACCGCAACGGTCTGGCGCGTATCCTTACTGCCCTGGCCGGCGCAGGTTCAGACGCCAGCAAGGGCCAGCAGCTGTTCGGCAGCGGCAAGGTGGACATTGATCCACGCGCTTACCTCATCGAGCTGAACAATAACTTTCTCCAGATCGGTGGTATGTTTGATCCTCGTGGTGTCAACCAGCCGGATCAGCTTCGCATCGTTAATCAGGTCGTTCGCGGCAATCTGGATGTCGCGATGAAGTTGCTTGCCACCAAGCCGGACAAGGACCTGGAAGCCCGTGCCAAGAAAATGCAGGCGGAGTGCGAGCATATGCTCAAAAAGCTCGGTCCATAACACGTTCTCCAGTCAACAGACCCCACTCTGAGTTAGCTCCCGAACTTCCGGACAACTGACCGGAGCCCGTCGCAGGAGCATACCGCAAATGGTTTTTGGACGCTCCCAAGGGGAAGGTCGAGGAGCTCTGGCGCAATGAGACGAAGCTTCGTCAGCCTGGGTCAAAGCGATTTATCGCAGTTGGTTTTCTCTTGCGTGTATAGATTGTTCGAAAGTGAGATGAAACAACCGACCGGCAATCCTGGCAATCGTCATCCAGCTCCTCGGCACGGACCGGTTCCGCTCGCACTTCAAAACCCAATTGAGTGTAAAGCTCGATGGCTTCCTTGGTGCGTTGTTCATCCGCAGTAAAACGGCGTTCCCAGCCGGCGCCGGTCAATTCCGGATCTGGCTCAAGCTGGGCATCGGAGAAAAATCTTCGAGCGGAGCGGCTGAGATGATTCTCGATCTTGACGATCCTCGTCATAGCTTCAGCGATCAATCGTGTGTGGGAATCTCATTGCCCGACCGGCGATCTCGCATGCGAAGATCTAGTTTTTGCAAGCGACGCTGGGCTAACAGCGCTGCACCCAAGGCACCCACGAATTGGACCAGCTCCTCCGGTGGAACATTTACATTTTCCTTAAGAAGCTCGCGCACGACACTCGCCATCGTTTCAAACCTCAGGATGCCTCCAATCAATGTGTATTCGGGGACTAACTGCACGCGCTTCATGAGTTGTACGGAACGATCCACCAGCGAAGCAATGGCTCCGTGCATGATGTCCGCCGGTGCGCTTCCGAGAGACAATTGATTGATTACTTCCGATTCAGCAAATACGGCGCAGACCCCGGAAATCGCTACTTGCTGTTTGGAAGTAGCCACCAGCGGTCCGATCTCCGTTGTCGTGTACCCCATGTAACGAGCTGTCTTTTCCAAGAAAGCCCCCGTCCCGGCAGCACACTTGTCATTGAGACGGAAGGACTTCACTCTGCCGGAATCGTCGAGCCTGGTGGCCTTCATCGTTTGTCCCCCGACGTCGAGAATCGTGCGTGTTTGCGGGAAAAAGAAAGTGGCGCCGCGAGCGCTGGCGGTCAAATCGGTAACTTGGGCATCACTGAATGGCACCATGTGGCGGCCGAATCCGGTGGCCACTACGTAAGCAACGGAAGATTCCGAGAGGCCGGCGCTTTTCAGGGCATCCTGATAAACCTGCCTGGATATTTCGGCCAGTTTGTAGCTGGTGTGGCTTAATGCGTGTCCAGCGATACGTTTGGTTTCATCGACGATCACCGCTTTGCTATACGTGGAGCCAATGTCGATTCCCGCGGTAAAAGTCATGGCTGCCTCCCAGTGCCAGCCGGTGCCCGGCCCACGAGCACGTGGTCGAGAGCAAATAACGCAGCGCCCAATGCACCCATGAAATGGGAATCGTCGCTCAGATTAAGCTTGGTGCCCAGGCCCTTTTCAAGTGCTTCCACCATTCCGATATTGCGAGTCACTCCACCGGTAAAGGTAATCTCTTCTTCGACTCCGACGCGGCGGAGCAGCCCAATCGAGCGAGCCGCGATCGACTGATGAACACCCTGCAGGACGTCTTCGATCTTCTTCCCTCTGCCAACCCAGGAAAGAACTTCGGACTCGGCGAATACCGTGCACGTCGTGCTGATGCGTACCGGCCGTTCAGATTTCAATGCGGTGGGACCTAATTGGTCGAGGGGAATATCCAGCGCACTTGAAGCGGCTCCGAGAAATCTTCCCGTGCCGGCCGCGCATTTGTCGTTCATACAAAAATCCACGATCTCGCCCGACGGACGTACCCGAATGGCCTTTGTGTCTTGCCCTCCCATGTCGAGCACGGTGCGTGTGCCCGGGAACATTTGCACGGCGCCGCGGCCGTGGCAGCTAATCTCGGTGACTTGCGCATTTCCAAAAGTGACGCGGTAGCGGCCATATCCTGTACCTACCACGTACTCGACTTCTTCCTCTTGTACCCGCGCGTTCTTGAGCGCCGCCGCGAACGCTTGCTCGGCGGCGACGATCACATTGGCGCCCGTATCGATGAGGGAGCGCCCGACGATGTGTTTCGCTTCGTTGATTACGATGGCTTTCGTCTGAGTGGATCCAACATCAACCCCGGCGGTGTAAGCCATTCTCATTTCCTCCCGGCATGAATTTCTTGCGTGTCAACGAGCGGCAGCCCCCTGCCGCCTGCGGGATGCAAGGCCTTCAAAAAAAGCATCGATGCGGTTTTTCATCTGCGCCTCACTCACCACACGGCGATCCATCATGTCGGATTCGATGAAAAGGCTAGGGACGTCGCGGGCAGCCATCAACGCACGCCGGTTGTCCGCCATTCCAGTCGAAGTTGTCCGACAACTCTTGATGGGGTGGTAGACGACGCCATCCAAGTGAAAGGAGTCGATCATCTCGAGGAGGGCGTGCTCCGGATAGAACATGCTGTCCATAGCGTCTCGAACACTGATGAGCACGCCCTCCGCCAGGCTCTCCAGCGGACGCGCGAGATCGTACTCAAAACCAAGATTGGCTCCGCCGGATGCGAACCACAGATAGGTTGAATGCACGAAGGTTCCGCCCCACTCGGTAAACAACTCATTAAATCTTCGGAAAATGGGGTAGCAGGGGACACCAATGAAAGTTAGCCGGTACTTTTCCTCGGTGAGAGTGCCAATGCTATTCGCGGCCTTGTAGGCCATCTCCTCCACTAGCTTTGTGAAGTACCGGCCGCCATCCGGAGAGCCCCGAAAGCCGTTGGTGACGCCCAAGTAGATCGTTCCATCGGTCAGCGCATTGAAGAGCGACGGCCTGCTCTTGTTGAACTCCAGAACCTGCTTCCATCCGCGGGACATTTCATTGGCGTGCCCCATCACTTCCCGAAGCCGGTCGATGTCGAACTTGATGCCGGTCACCCGCTCGCACAGCGCTATCAATTCCGTGAGCTGCGCCTGGACATACCGGCGGTCGTTTTCAAAGTCCGCATCGCCTGCCCAAGTTTGTGTGCCCGCCGCGCGAGTTCCAGGAACGTCTAATGTGAAAATTGGAATCTGATACATCCGTTCCCAGATTTCGGCCCACTTGATGTACGTATTGCAGGCATTGGTCAGGACCGCCAGCGCGGGTTTCGGAATCCGACCCATCGGATGTTCTCCGCCCCGCAGTTGAACCGCTATGTCTGCCTTCACATAGCCGCAGATGTCCGGCGAAAAGCCGTAATCTTCCGCTTGGTTCAGGTATTCATGCGCGACTCGCCGCACCGCCGTCTGGAGCGAATTGATCTCCGGAAAAACAACGGGCAGGCTGAACGTGCGCAAGACCTCACACATGCTTCCCATTACGAAAACGTAGGCGGACAAGCCGCCCTGTTCCGCCGTGTGATCCAGCTCCGAGAACCATCGCCGAAACAGTTCTGCTCCCTCGCGATTCCCCCTGCCCACAATCCCGGCTGCTTCCTGATGGCTCATTGCCCTTGTCCTCAACTGAACAGAATGTTTTCGACAAAAGTCTCGAGCTGAATCTCCATGTGGTCGAACGTGGTCATTTTTTCTTCGAACTCACTAATGAAATAGGGAATGCCTTCCTTATCGAGCGCGTGCAGGTAAGCCACCTGCTCTTCCAGGCCCGGCTCGCACATTTTTGCAGCGGTCAGAATCGCCGCATCTGCCCGCGAATTCCGGATTCGCTCGATCAGCATTTTCTCCTTGGGTTTGCGAAGATCATGCTGGACAGGACTGTAGGAGCTTTTCTCAAGGTAGGCCGAAGCAAGATGAAACAGCGGGTCGCCGTCTAGCGGCACGTCCTCCAATATCCAGCGCAGCCCAATCAGCAAATCGTCATCGACGACGTAACAGGAGCGCGCAATCGCTCGGATCAGATCCAGGGGTGGCTGCTCGCAGAATCCGCCTTCGAAGACCAATCGAATTTTGTCCTGCTTTTTATTGGGTCTGGTGGCAAGCTGAGGCAGAACGGCCGCGAGAATTTCGTTGTGTTCTTGACGAGGCATCAACCCGCCAATGGCTGTCAGAACATAGGCCTCGTCCGCCGAAACCAGCCACGGCGTGTCCCGCTTGATCGCATACAGCTCGCGGAGCAATGCACGGTTCCGGTTGTAAACAGCCACGGAGCGGCGCAAGTCGTTCTCATTGACACGGCGTCCGGCAATTTTTTCGACGTCGCGCAGCAATCGCGCATATTCGTTTCGAAGATAGGTGACTGCCGCCGGCGAATTGGCGTTCTGAGGCAGATAAAGAATCTGGCAAGGATAAGGAAAATTGCGGCCCCAGATGGCTCCCAGGTTCCGAGCCGCGTCGCAAATGGGGTGCGTCACAAACATGTCGAACTCGACGCGCTTGCTCAGCGCCAGTTCCAGGGAAGTTTTCAGGATCGAGCAGAGGTACGAACCAAACCGCGAATCTGCTTGAACGGCTTCGATGGTTGCTCCGCGAACCTTGAAAGGCAGCATCCCCGCTGCATGCGCAATCTCTTCCGGGAAGTAAACTTGAAAGTGACCGAGAACTTTTCCGCCCGACTCCCGCCAGCGCCGCACCGTGGGAAAACTCATGTCCTCGAATAATTCCCGGCATTCGTACAAAACGTCGTCCAAGGCTTTGCCGCGCCAGGTTTCGAACGTTCGAGGATTCATACGCCGGACCTTTCTCTTTTTGCCAGCGTTCTCGCGCTCCCAACGAGCTGGAACGCGCGAACGGTGCCTACCTCACTTTGCGACTTTCTCGGGCTGCGCCGCCCAGGGTGCAATCTCGCGGACCAGTTCTTCGTTCCACCGCGCCCCCTGTGCGAGTCGCTTGCGAAGCCGCACGAAGTCGACCTCGCGTTGTTCCTTGCTTCCGTAATGAAACGCCCGGAAGCCCGCATTGGCTTCGGTCATCATGTTGAGAGAAAGCCACGCCCGGTTGCTTTCTCGATTCTTGTCCCAGTGCAGGAGTTTGTGCTTGCGAAGGCTTTCGATGGTCTTTATGAGGCAGTCGGGCATGGTGTAAAGAAATTTCGTGCACATCTCTTCCACAGCTTCGTCGAGCAGCGAGAGGTCCACGGTCCCTTTGGACAACAGCGCTTTTCCTTCTTCGCGAGACGGACCTGTCTTCCACTCTCCATAAACGATTCGTCCGTATTCATCCAAGATCCGGTCCGTCACCGTCAAAGGATTTGCCATCCATTTGCCGTCGACCTTCAATGCGGGAACAATCTGTGTAAGTCCGCCCAGCCAGTAGAAGCGGTGCGCGCTCCAGGTTTCGCAGAGCGTTCCGCTGTACATGGCTCGCTCGATGCCGATATACGCGGGAAGAAAATCCGTGCTTCCGCCATCCGGTGCGGAACCATGTTTTGGACCTGCTTGACTAAAGACCGCCAGATCGCTCGCGATCGAAAAGTCACAAGCCATTCCGACTTCTTGGCCCCCGCCGACACGCATCCCGTTCACCCGACAAATCACGGGCTTATCGCATTGCAGAACACTCGTCACCATGTCATTGAAAAGCCGCATGTATTGACGGTATTCGGCGGGTGCCCCCGCGTAATACTCCGCATATTCCCGGGTATTTCCTCCGCTGCAGAACGAACGTGTCCCCGCCCCGGTCAAAACCACGGCCACAGCCGCACGATCGTTGCTGGCTTCCCGCAAAGCGAGAATCAATTCCTTGGCCATCGAGCTCGTGTAACTGTTGAGTTCGTTCGGGTTATTGAGAGTGATCCAAACATTGTGAAGACCTTCGACGGTTTTGCCGGATCTGTCGCGGACAGACCTTTGCTCAACGAGAATCTCTCGTAGTGAAGTGGCTTCGACAAGGTTGTGATTCTTCACCGTGCTTCCCTCCGTTCACTGCATTCTCTTGCCCTGGTTTGGTTGCAGTATGGCCCGGCGCCGCAGCGCGTGTTTCGCCACCGCCTCCAAAATAGCGGGGGCCTCTTCGAGCGGGTGTTTCTCAACGAATGGAGCAAGGGCGACTTTGCCTTCTAGGACGAATTTCAGCGCAGCGGGATATTGATCTGGGGGACAACCCCAGTTGCCGCGAGCCGTCGCATCAAAGGCCATCAGGTTGGATAGCCGCAATTCGATTGCCTGAGGCGTGAATCCGACTACCGCTAGATAAGCCCCGTGATCCAGTAGCCCATAGGCGGTGGTCTGCCCGGCGGGCGTACCGCTCATCTCAAAAATCTTGAGGCCAATGCCTTGGCGCGCGGAGTCCTTGATAAAACTACGAACGGCTGCTCGCAATCCCTTCAGATCGGTTGAACGGGCGTCAAGAACCAGTTTCGCTCCATGCTTGGAAGCCAGCTCCAACTTCAACGGGTCAACATCGATGGCCACTACCGCTGCGCCCAAGGACGCTGCGATCTGCACTCCAAATCCGCCCACTCCGCCAGCGCCCACCACCACGGCAACGTCTTCCGGCCCGAGCCCCGATCTTCGGACCGCTTCGTACGGTGTAGTCAGGGCGTCGGCTACGACAGAAAGCATCGCGAGGTTCAGACCGGCTGGCAGAGTCGTGGGCACGGGGCACAGGCCCTGAGATGGAACGAGAACATGGGTTGCAAAACCACCATCGCCGTCATTTCCAGGCATGAATTGTCGCCGACAAATCGTGGGCTTCGCAGCCTGACATGCCGGGCATGTGCCGCAGGGAATGACCGCGGGGACAATCACGGAACATCCTATCCATTCAGAGGCTTCCTCACCAGCCGAGATGACCCTCCCAGAGATTTCATGGCCGAGGATTAATGGAAGGGCGCGGCGCGTTTGAACACCTTCGAAGGCGAATCCAACATCTGTATGACATACGCCGCAGCCCGCAACTTCGACAACGACTTCATTCGGGCCGGGTTCGAGACCGCAGATTTCGCGCCGCTCGAGAAGAGCACCGGGAGCTTGCAGTTGGAAGCCGTACGCTCCTTGGATCCTTGTCAACTGAGGCCTCCTGGCGTAAGGCTCAACCTTATCGTCAACACTCACAGCGGAAAGTGACGGAGGTCACGCTTATGTGTGACGGGCGCACATCGCGTCGTTAATCCCTTTTCGACCACGTCTCCTCGAGATGAGTTTTGGTACTGATCCAGCTAGCCAGTTCACTTCGGCGCCCAGCGAGATCCATTCATTTGAGTCGGGCGCAAGCGAGTTTACCGGCACTTAGACGGTCTTTGCCTTGACACAACCAGTTCACCTACAAGCGTCGGTATGCTCAGTGGGAACGCTCGTTCCTGTGCCAACGCTGTGGCACTTTAACAAAGCAGGAATAGGCTTTCCGCAAAGGTCGCGTCAGGCAGGAGGTATGTCGCTAAGGTTTGCCCTCGCGGGGCAACTCGCGCGGAAGACCAGAAGCCCTGGAACGAGGAAGCGCGGCGCGTCAACCTCGCCCCTGAATGACGGGGCTACCCCTGCCGACGACGGCACTCAACAGTTAGCTGTGAAGTCAATGGCCAGGAGCGTGATGTCGTCTGATTGGCACGGTCCAATCGCCTGTTCCGACCAGTTCGACAAAGAATAGAGCAGCGTATCGACGAATCGATTTGCCGGAAGATCGTGCTTGGCCTCCAGTGCCTGCCGCAGGCGATCGGTGCCAAACTCAACACCCGATGGGTTCTTAGTTTCGACAATGCCGTCCGTGAAAAGCAGAATTCGATCGCCCATCTGCAAAGTGAAAACGGCTGCCGAATACTCCGCATCCGCGAAGGGTCCTAACAGCAAGCCGTTTTGTTCACATTGGACGACTCGCTGGGTTGCGGATTGCCACAGCAGCAGCGGGGGATGGCCCGCACCCGCGTAGCTCATCATCCCTTTGTCTATGTCTACGAAGACGTACGCTGCGGTCACAAAGTGACGCTCGAATTTGCCATGCAGGGCTTGATTCAGTCCGCTCAAAACCCGAACGGGATCGGAGGCCCATGCCAGTTGCGAGGCGAACGCGGTTTGCAGCATGGACGCGATCAACGCTGAAGGCAGCCCATGCCCGGAGACATCCGCGATCAGAATGGCAATGTGCTTTTCATCCACAACCAGGAAGTCGTAAAAGTCGCCGGCAACGGAGCTCATGGGCAGGTAGCGTGCCGCAATTTCCAGTCCACAGAGATGCGGAAGGTCTCGCGGAAGAATGGACAACTGAACCTGCCGGGCCATTTCCAGTTCGCTGTTCATGATTAGCAATTGTTGTGCCACGGTCTGATGGGCATCTCGCAGCATCAGATGCGTCCGCACTCTCGCGGCCACGATGGGCGGGGAGAACGGTTTATGGATGTAATCGACGGCACCGACCTGGAAACCTCGCGTTTCATCGGCAACGTCCGTTTTTCCGGTGAGAAAAATGACCGGAATGTCGCGCGTCTTCGGGTCCGCTTTCAACTGGCTGCACACCTCGTAGCCGTCCATATAGGGCATGATGACGTCGAGCAGGATCAGCCTGGGCGACGGCTCGACCTTTGCCAATTCCAGCGCCTTAAGCCCGTTGGTCGCGACGCGAATTCTATAATCGTCGCCCAGGATGGAATTCACGATCCGGAGGTTTTCCGAGTCGTCGTCCACCAGGAGCAGCGTGCGTTTTTCCGCTTTTGTCATGCGTGTTTTCTCTTATCGCTCCTGAATCGTTTGCGTCAGTTCATTTAACTTGACAAGGGCAGTTTCAAAATCAAAAGATTCCACAGCCGCGCCGAGGCCATCCAGTTCCGAAGACGCCACCGAGGTTTGTAGCATTTCTGCGAGATTTGCAAAAGCGCGAGGCGCATCCGCGTCGCCGGTTTCGAGTAACTCCTTGAGTTGCGCTACGGCTGCTGCCACCGCGAGCGCATCTGGTGGTTCCCCAGCGTTCTGTTTGCCCGCGGCTGGGGTGGCCACTCTTAGACCTTCTCGAAGCGTCTGGGTCTGGCGGTCCAATGCTAACGACAAGTCCTTCACAATTCCGGCGACGTCTTCTCCTGACTCCCGTATCGCGCGTTCCAACTTGCCCGCTAACTGAAACAGGTTCGTGATTCCAAGATTTCCCGCGACTCCCTTTAGCGAGTGCGCCAGACGCTCTGCCTCGCGCTGGTCCTCGCCTTCAAGGCATTTGGTGATTTTCTCAGCCACCTTCTCCTGTTTGACCGCAAACTGCATCAACAAGTCTCGGTACAGCCGCTTATTTCCGGCTAATCGTTGCAAACCGCTGGCGATGTCTACGCCCTCGAGCTCAGGGAAGTTCGTTTCCTCGCCATCCACGGCATCTCGCGCAGGGACAGCGGGAAGCTCCCGCCGGCGCGCGCGTGTCCAACGCTCCAGCGTCGCAAAGAACGCGTCCGGATCAATGGGCTTGCCGACGTGGTCATTCATTCCTGCTTCTAGGCATCGTTGGACCTCATCCGCCATCATGTGTGCGGTCATGGCAATGATGGGCAGCTGTTGCGAATCCTGGCAGGCGCGCAGCAGGTTGGTTGCGGTAAGGCCGTCCATGACCGGCATCTGCAGGTCCATGAGCACGACATCGAAAGGAGGCGGCTGAGTTCCCTGACTTACAAGCTGAACTGCTTCAGCTCCGTGATTCGCGATGGTGACCTCGCCGCCCTCGCTCTCCAGGAGCTCCTTCGCCACCTGCTGGTTCACTTCATTATCTTCCACGAGCAGAACCCGCACGCCGTCGACCCGTCGCAAATTGCACTCCCTTTTCACGAACGCTACGGCGTCTTCCTGGCGGCCCACACCAAACA
>Ga0182036_10001106_pt1 | contig 12484 bp, 9 predicted proteins | sample sta12Cox44000080_FD_125966 | JGI IMG/M metagenome (GOLD analysis project Ga0182036, IMG submission 125966) | Lab enrichment of tropical soil microbial communities from Luquillo Experimental Forest, Puerto Rico - statoxic.12C.oxic.44.000.080 | ecosystem: Environmental > Terrestrial > Soil >...
CGGGAGGCGATCGAATGGGTCAAGCGCTGTCCCAATCCTATGCCCGAGGAATCCGAGATCGAGATTCGGCAGGTGTTCGAGGCTGAGGACTTCGGCCCAGCCCTCACGCCTGAAATCCGCGAGCAAGAGGAAAGACTCCGCGCCGAGCTTGAGCAAAGGAAAGACTCGTAGTCACGCAAGTCAGGACGGAATCGTGAAATACATCTGCCCCGGATACTTCGACCAAAAGAAGTGGGACAGGATCTCAGAAAGCGAGCAGAAGGCGTTTATGGACGAATGCTTCGCCTACGATGGCGAATTCCGAAAGAACGGCTACATCATCGACGCTTCTGCAGCCTCGATTCAGAAGGTTGAGTCTTAGGCTCCTGCTAGTGTACCGTCTCGCAGATAATGGTGACATTGCCGCAGGTCAGTTGGTGATTCCTGAATCGCCTATGCCGAGAGCAGGAATACCGGCAGCCTTTAATTTATCGCAAGCCGCAAAGAACTCGTCGAAGGTCATCTTCTCCCCTATTTTGATTCCATTCTTGTCGACGAGTTTTTTGTTGTCAGACTGAATGTAGTCACCTCCACTCTTAACCGACTAGATTTCTGTCACTTTTTAGGGTAACGGAGCGAAGAGAAGTAAATCTTTCCTAGAATCATAAATATAACGCGGATCCACCCGCGGATCCAATCATACCCAAGTATAGAAGGACTAGCACTCAAGTGTTGGAAACATTTACTATCTATATGTAAACTACTTCTTTATGTATACGTAGCAATTACACGTACCGCCGGGATAGCTCCCGTGCGGTCGCAAAAGTGGGATTAATCTTGACTCTTCGAAGGTCCTAGTAAGAGTGCGCCAAGTCGTCAAATCGGCCCCAGTGAAACTCGTTCGACTTTCCCTTCGAGTCTGACAAAACCCTTCCTGGCAAACTCGGGAGATTGACCGGCGCAAGCGCAGGAACGCCACCAAAGGTGGGCATGGCAAAATTGTTCATCACAACTGTCGCAACTCTGTTCCCTGAGTTTAGCTTGCGATGCGAATTGATAAATTCGGAAGGCGCATAGTAATTCGTATAGTCCCCTGCAAACATAGTGTGTACCACCCCAATCGCGAGATTCTTATGCACTTCAAAGTGAAGATGTGGCGCATAGAGGCCATGCGCATTCCCGATTGTCCCGATCTGCTCGCCGCGAGCGACCTGCTGGCCTTCTCTCACCAGGATTCTATCCAGGTGAGCGTACAGCGAATCAGCATACTTTATCTGGCCTTCCTCCATAAAGGCATGCCTGATGACAATTACATTTCCCCAAGCGCGCCGAAAATCCCTGGCCAGGGTGACAATTCCATTGCCGGTCGCATAAACCGGATCGCGAAAAGCTGTTCCACTTCCCCCCTGCCCAACCCAGTCTTCCCCAAGATGGCCGTGCGGCGTGAAGCCTCGGGAGATCCGATACCCGTCTGCGTTAGGTCTTCCGACCGGAAAATCAAAGCCGTCCGCGAGTCTTGTCAGGGCTGCATTTGGGTCGGCAAGCGCCGCCGCAGAAATTAAGCCACAAATGACAAGAAGAAACGACTTTTTGCGCATGGAGCATCGTTTTAAGCGTGATCCAGACACCTGGCAAGACTTTCTGGCCAAAAAAAGTTAAATATCCGTCATTTTTGGCAAAAGAAGCGATCCTGGCTTCTCGCGGCACACCATTTTTCCAGATTAGAACGCCGCACTGACACCCGGTGATTGTAGAATTAGCCCGATTTCGATAGGATTGCTCTTGAATGGCGCATATCTTCGTTGTTGGCTCAGCTTGCGGCGTACCCGTTCCAGGTCGCGGTCATTCAAGCTTTCTTCTGGCAATGGAAGGATCGCGAATTCTTGTCGACGCAGGAGAACCGTGCAGTCGAACTCTTGCCGAAGCCGAATTCGATCTCAGGTCGTTTAATGCAATTTTTCTTACGCATGGCCACTCCGACCACACCGGAGGCTTGCCAATGCTCATCCAGGCCGCCTGGCTTTCGGGCAGGACAGAACCGCTCACTATTTTTCTGCCGGCTGAATTATCCGAACCCCTCAAAGAGTGGCTGAACGCGAGTTATCTCGGGCCTGATATCGTTCCGTTTCAAATTGTTTTCGTGCCATGGGAATCCCAATCCTGTTTCGAATTTTACGGTCTGAAAGTCCATCCTGCTCCGACCACCCACCTCGTGACTCTCAATCGCAGGTCGATTCCCAACCGTTTCAAAGCATATAGTCTGCGGATTGAACATCCGGATTTCCGGATCGTATTTTCGGGAGATCTTGGAAGCCCAAACGATCTGGAAGGACAACTAAACGACCATGTCGACCTTCTCATAACGGAGGTCGCGCACTTTCCGCCCGCTAAACTGTTCCAGTTTCTCTCTACAAAATCGATCGACAGGGTATTGCTGACTCATCTGCCTACGGAATGGACGGGAAAAGAACAGAGGTTGCTTAAGAGCGCTCGCGAAGCGCTTCCCGCGAAAGCAGTGACGATCGCGAGCGACAAGATGCGGTTGGAGATCTTCTCCGGAACCGGCGGTGGAAGCTCTTAAGTCGGCGGAGATGTCACACGGTACGTACGAAGCCCCCGCTGAGCCGCCGCCGAAAGACCTGCGGCTCGCCGGGCCAAGGCCGGACTCGCCCTACCGATCAACCCTGCGCACCAACGCAAGGCGAGAGATAAAAGGCGCGTCATTTGCGCTTTCAAGTTGATCATTATAACAGCATTTGCGAAGGTTATTCAATGACCCGGGAAACCCAATCTTTTCATGCTCCTTTCCGCCAGCGAGCTCCCTGCGCAGGATTGCTCCTCTCAGCCCTCATCGGTATCCTTCTATCCGATGCACAACCAGGCTGCTGGATCATTTGGGCACTCGCCTCAATTTTTCCCGCCGTCCTCGTTTGCAAAATCAACTCTTCGCTCCTCGCCTATACATTGATCCTTTTGCTTTTCGCCTCGTGGCACGGTTATCAGATCGCAACAAACCCCGGCTATCAGCGTAGCCTGCAAACAATTTCCGATACTGCCGAACACACAGTTACTCTCCTCGTCCAGACCGAACCCAAAGTCGATGAATACCTTTCCACCCAAAGGTTCATCGCGCTGGTCACTTGCATCGACAATTATCCCTCTGACTTTCAGGTTTCAGCTGAGTGTCCGGGAGAATCTTTTGCCTACGGCGACGAGTTGATTGCCCAAGGAAAATTTTCACTTCCATGGACCGCCAAGAATCCTGGCGAATTTGATTATCGCGCGTATTTGAAGCGAAAGAATATCTATTTGAGCTTTCGTTCCCATCACGGCCTTCCGGCTGAGATCATCGCCCACGATAAAGGAAATCCGTTTTTCGCAGCCGTGGTCATCTTGCGGCATCGGCTTGCGAACATTTTACAAGAAGGCTTGCAGGATGATGCCGAAGTCGCACAGACAATTCAGGGGCTGGTGCTTGGCGCTCGGGCAGAAACCAGTTCAGAGCTCAAGAAATTGTTCGAGGAAACTGGCACAATCCATCTTTTTGCGGCTAGCGGCCTTCAGGTGAGCCTGTTCGCTGGACTCGCATGGAACGCCATGCGCTATGTTCGACTGCCGCGACGCTGGACGGCTCTTGGGATCCTGCCGATCGCTGCAAGTTATTGTGCTATCACGGGATTTTATCCGGCAACGGTTCGCGCAACTGTCACCGCCATCCTGCTGGCAATTGGTTACTCGCTGGAACGGCCGATCGCAATGGTCAATTCCATTTGCGCCGCCGGCGTGTTAATCCTTCTGCACGATACGCAGGAGTTGTTTCAGACAGGATTTCAACTTTCGTTCGCAGCAGTTCTCGCAATTATCGTCGCCGTTCGGCCGCTGGGCCAACTGCTTTTTCGGCCCTTTCGAGCTGATCCGTTCTTGCCGCTCCAACTTCTGCGGCCCAGCCAAAGATTCTGTTTCAAGTCCGCGCAGCGAGCATGTGAAGCCCTCAGTTTATGCATTGTTTGCTGGGCCGCAACTTTGCCAATCCTGGCGCTGCACGAGCATCGCATCTCGCTGGTTGCAGTCTTCGCAAACATGGCTGTGGTCCCGCTGGCCTCTCTGGTCATGTTGCTTGGAGTCGCTGCCATCGTCTCGGCGACGCCCTTCGGTGGGATCGTCGTGTGCATCAATAACACAAGCTGGCTGATCACGAAGATCATTCTCATGATCTTGCGTGCAGCCATTATGCTCCCATGTCATGCGGTCAACGTTTCTCCGGCAAACGTTTGTCAGAACGATCGCGTTACAATCCTTTGCGAGGCATCTGAACTCGTGCTGCATGTACATGAGAAAAATCATGACTGGCTCGTCAATACCGGAAAGCCGTCGCAATGGGCTCGGATAACTGAACCCTATCTCCAGTCACAAGGGATAAACCGACTTGAGAAAGTGATCCTAAGCCGCTCCGGCCCACTTCGGACCGAGACATTCGAACGCGCTAGGAGATCGTTCAAAATCGATGAATCCGTGTCAACAGACACAAGCCCGATCCCGATTCAACTTGGTAAATTTCGCGTGCTGATTCTGCCCGAACTCAACGAGGAAGTCGTGAGCGCCTTAGCGAAGCAGCATGTCGATCTGGTTTGCTGCGGGCCAGTCCGGACCCGCCGTACTCCACGCGACTTGCTGGTCGCGAAAATTACGCCCGACGTTGTCGTGTCATCCGGTACGAAGACCGAAATCGCGGCAAATTCAAAGCCTGATCGGGCCTCTCCGCGTTATCTTTACCTCAAACAGGACGGCGCAATAACCGCTGAGCAAAACGGTGACAATCTATTCGTTCATACCTTCTCCGGAACAGAATTGCGCTTAACGGCCCGCAAGCGGTAGATCGGCAAATCTTTCGCCAGAAAGTGCTTCTCAAAATCTGTCACCGGATAATTTTCATCGGCCCACTCAAGCAGATTCCAAAGTTGCGATTCGCCAGCGGCGCGGGCAATCTGCTGGAAATACGCTTCGTGGTCCGTCTTGATTCGAATTTCTCCCTCGGCAATCAGCGCCCGCCAAAGAGCATCAAAAAATTCGCGATCAACGACACGGCGAACATGATGTCTTCGCTTTGGCCAAGGATCCGGAAAGGATAAGTGGAAACGGAAAATCGACTCTCTTGGGAGCAAATATTTCACAGCGTATTCCATCTCGATGCGCAGGAGCCTCAAGTTGTCGATCCCAAGTTGGAAAGCACGGCGTCGGGTCTTCCGCACCCGTCCGAGAAGCCGCTCAATACCGAGGAAGTTCCGATCGGGAAATTTTTGCGCAGCCTCCACGAGAAACTTTCCCGGGCCCGAACCAAGGTCGACCTCAACCGGTTGCTCGTTCCAGAAGACTTCGCGCAACGGAATAGGAGAAAAAATATCGCTTAAAACGATTTCCAGCGCCTCGTCCGGTGCCCCCTGTTCCACCGATGTGCTGTCTAACACCCGCTCAAGCATCGCCCGCTGCAAACGCGAAATCCCCACCAAATACTTCTATTTCCCCAACAAGGCTGATTCTAGAGGGCAAAGAATGGATTGTGTAACCTTTCATTTGCAACAGTCGTTAGTGGTCCATGACCCGGGCAGATGAGCGTTTCAGGCGGCAACGACAAAATCTTTTCAATATTGTTCCTGAGCGCCTTTTGATAGTCGTTGGGCGCGCTTCCCATCGATCCGGCAAACAGCGAATCTCCTACAACAGCAACCGGCACCTGTAAACCGTAGATTACATATGATGTACCCCCTGGCGAATGGCCGTTGGTCAGTCTGGCTTCAACTCGCAACTTGCCGAGGCGAAATTGGTCGCCCTCGCGCACAGCCTTCGCCTCAGCGACCGGCTCGAGGTCAGGAGCAAAAATTTCAGCATGGGTCTTTTTCACGATGGCCCCGATGTCGGCAACGTGGTCATGATGAGTGTGCGTTAAGAAGAGGTATTTTGCGCTCAACTTCTCACTGGCGACGAATTTCAGAAGCTCGCTGGCGTCCGCACCGGTGTCGAAAACGGCGGCATCTCTCGAGCTCGGATCCCAGACGAGATACGCGTTCACAGTCATATCAAGAAAATGGGTATTGACCTGTTTTACTCCCTCGACGGCAGGCACTCCATCGGGATACCAGCTTTTAGTGTAACTTGCTTCAAGGGCAGAGCCTTGCAGCCCGAGCGCTTGAGCAAGCACGCCGATCTTTGATCTATCTCCGCTTCCGCCTTTCAGCGCGCGCAATTCCTCGATTTCCAACCCCGTTTTTTGAGAAAGCTCCTGATCCCCCAAGCCAAGACCCCGTTGCGCTTTGCCGACGATATCTTCAAACAAGTCTTCGAGAGGAATTTTCATAACACAATTAGCTTGGTCTGCACTTCTCACAAGCTCAACCGGAATAACAATTCCGCGCAATCTCTATCTTTTGGGTAGCGTGAATACGCGGTTATCTTCTATCCGCTTAATGATGACCTGAGCGGGCCGGATATCCAAAACCTTATAGGTGTGATCCGGATCGCCCGGGACCGCAAAATTCTGATTTGTTTCCACCTTTACTGGCTCGCTCGAACCTGAGACAGAGAGAAGAGCGTAGGAAGCATGCTCCTGCACGGGGACACCCTTAATCAAAGTCACCGCCTGACCGGTTTTGATATTTCTTAATCTCACCACCGAGTCGTCAACCGGATTCCCATCCTTGTCCTCGGTATTACGCGCCTCGACACCGGTAACTTCGTAGTCCAGCCCTTTTAGCTGGTCCCCCGTTGTCACGGTGTAAGAATCCCCGCTGGAGGGCTGAATCCTGGCTTGTTTCCCCGAAACCGCCGCCAACATAGCGGGCAGGAATTCTTGCCGTATCGAAAGAATGGTGATGTTCTTGGCAACAGGCGGTTGATCGGAAACTTGAGATTGGCCCCGCGCCCACTCAGCCGGGCTCCCTTTCGACCGCGCCAACAGCTCACGATCCGACTTTGCTCCAGTCGCTTCCTCGGGCAAGCCGGCCATAGCGGAATTTTGCGCGGAGCCACCCGCCGACGGCGGCGGAACACTCCCTAGGAGAGAAGCGACTTCGCGGCTCCCTTTTGCCGAAGCAAGGGATGCCGCCGTAGCGCCAGACTTGTCCGCGAGCGAAGGATCGGCGCCTTCCCGCAAAAAGAATGACACCAGATCCGCATTGCCTTTGCTTACCGCCAGCATGAGAGGCGTGCGCCCGTCCTCGGCCCTTGAATCTATTTCGGCCCCGTGGTCCAGCAAAGCCTTCGCCGTCTCTTTGTGACCCATCAGCGCCGCAACTAAAAGGCCGCGATTAACTTCCTGGCGAGAACGATCCGCTATCGCCACTACACAATCGGTATTCCCTCGATACACCGCTTTCATCAGAGCGGTCCAGCCGTTGTTATCCTGAAGATTCGGATCAGCGTTTTTGGAAAGGAGCGCCTTGACGATGCTAAGCTGGTTGTTTTCGGCTGCAAGCATTAGCGCCGTCAATCCAACGTAGCCTTGGATATTGACGTTGGCCTTCCGCTCAAGCAGCTTATTCACTACATCGACTTGCCCATTTTTTGCAGCCGCCATCAAAGCTGTGTAGCCGCCGCTGTTCTGCGCATTTATATCAATACCCGCCGCAAAAAAGAGGCCCAGCGCTTTACTATCGCCCAGCTCGGCCGAACGAACAAAATCGTCCGATTGCACCTTTAGATTCAGTTTCTCCAACTCTTGGGCTGCCTGCTCTTTGGATTTACCGCAGCCAAACAACAATAGGGCAAGTGCTAAGACTACGCCGAACCAAGCAACTTTTATCTCGGCAACCATACGGGGTCATGTCTCATCCGGGGTCATATCTCAACTTTCAACATTCGCCGCTTCCTAATACAGAGCACGTCACATTTTGTCTGAAAATCGAATGTTAAAAGTTGAATATAACCCCGGATGGGTAAAAGACGCGCTCCGCAGGAAATTTCTTCACGCAAAAATCATCTCCTCGCCATCCATACCGATCAACCGCCGAAGCCTGAATACATGCGCCGGCCGGGCATGCGGATCAAGCATTACAAAATTGCGGCGACCGCGCCATACAAACTTTTCTCCTGTTAGGAGGTCTTCCATCTGAAACGGGGCGCTGCCGTTGAGACCGAAACTTTCCAAAGGCACATAGGCAAATCCACTCTGATTGTTGAACGGATCCAGGTTCACCAGAACGAGAATGATATTATCCAACGCTTCCGTCGCCTTCGAATAAAAGATAATTTGCTCGTTCTCTACCGTATGAAAACGCAGGTTCTCATACTCGCGCAAGGCGCGATTTTGATTACGAATTCGGTTTAGCTTTGTTATATAGTCCTTGATATTACCAGGAGCATTCCAGTCCCGTTCCTTGAACTGATACTTCTCGGAATTCAAATATTCTTCCTTGCCTGGTACAGGAACATTCTCGCAAAGCTCAAATCCGCTGTAGATCCCGTAGACCGTCGTAAGCGTCGCCGCAAGCACGGCTCGAATCAGAAAGGCTGGTCGCCCTCCGGTTTGCAGAAATGTTGGCAAAATGTCAGGCGTATTCGGAAAGAAATTCGCGCGATAGTAATATTTCATTTCCGTTTGAGTTAACTCGGTAAGATATTCGGTTAGCTCCCACTTGGTATTCCGCCAGGTAAAATAGGTATAGGACTGGGTGTACCCCAGTTTACCCAGAGACTTCATCATTTTTGGCCGGGTGAAAGCTTCAGCCAGGAAGATGACATCCGGATAATCCTTCTGGATCTCTAAGATCAGCCATTCCCAGAATGCGTTGGGTTTGGTGTGAGGATTGTCTACGCGGAAGATGCGGACTTCATGCCGCACCCAGAAGAGGATGACATCTTTCATTTCCTCCCAAAGACCGCGCCAATCCGGATTGTGGAAATTCAAAGGATAGACATCCTCGTATTTCTTTGGAGGATTTTCCGCGTATTTAATCGTGCCGTCCGGGCGATGAAAAAACCACTCTGGGTGTTCTTTGACGTAAGGATGATCCGGAGAAGAATTAATCGCGAAATCCAGGGCAACCTCCATGCCTCTGGCCTTGATTTCCCCCACCAGCCAGTCGAAATCGTCCAGCGTACCTAACTCCGGCTCAACCGCTTTATGCCCGCCGAATTTGCTACCTATAGCGTACGGCACACCGGGATCCCCGGGTTCACTTGTCACAGAATTGTTTTTCCCTTTTCTTTTCGTGAACCCGATCGGATGAATCGGCGGAAAGTAGATTACATCGAACCCCATGGCCTTTGCGTCTTCGACGCGTGGCATACAATCCCGAAATTTTGATCCCGAACCTGCTTTCCCCTCCGCGGAACGCGGAAAGAATTCATACCAAGCAGCAAACAGCGCCTGGGGCCGATCGACAATCGCCTGGAGATACGGCCGAAACTCAGTGCCCAGTGACAGATCGGGCCACGCAGCCATCAAGCCCGTTAGCTCCGGGTTTTTCGCCAACTGCGCCCCAAAATGCGCATCAGCGTTTTTCAGTTGCTTCGAAAAGGCAAGCAATCGCTCTTTGTCTTGTTTGAGCGTGGCGCGAGCCGCAGCCTTTTCAGCAAAAATAGAAGCCTCGTCCAGTTCAGTCCGCAGATCCAGGTTGCCAGCTCCATACTTCTTAGCGTATTCAACCTGCCACGACTTGAAAGCGTCTTCCCATGCCTCGATTGTGTATTCGTGACGAGCGTTCTGAACGAAATGACAAATCCCCTCCCATCGGTCATTTTCTGTCGGCGCCATCGGCGTCTGATGCCAATCGGGCTCTCCTACTTTGCGCCATTTCAGCAAAACGCTGATCTGATCATGGCCATCCTTAAAGACATCGGCTGACACTTTCAATTCCTGTCCAACGACCCTTTTGATTGGGTAGCGGCCGCCGTCAATACACGGCTCTATATTTTCGATGACAACGGTTGGTAACTCTTCCAGAGTAGATTTTTTCGTGCTCACGAGAATCAAATGCTGGTTTTGGGTCTGACCGGAAGGCCGGTTAAGAAATCTGCAAAGAACCTAAAGTTCTCCGTGTTTGAAGCAACCTCTATCAACGTTTTTATTGCCGGTTGAATGTGTCGCAGAAATTCCCGCTTTTCCGCAACTATCCCAATGACTCCGTAAGCGCCTAATGCCTGCATGAGCCTCTGAATTCCACAGCAATAATAGACCTCATCGAATTCCGCGCGGCTCAAGCCCATGCTATTTCGCTCGAAATAGTAGCTCAACAGGTGAGAGCGCTCTTCCTTCAGAAGAGAGACGTAGGGATCCAAAAACAATGAGGCTAAGTCGTACTGCGCCAGCCCGGGGCGCATCCCCTGAAAATCGATCAGATAGACCTGGTCATTAAACAGCAGGACATTCTGTGATTGAAAATCGCGGTGCACCAGGCGCCTTGGGTAGGAAGCAAGTCTTCGCGCAAGATTCCCAAATTCTGGACGGGACCTGAGCCGCTGGATTTCCTGCGACGGAACTTGAAAATATCGTCCGAGGCAATTTTCCAGACAATACTCCTGCTCCCACCGATAAAGTGCCTCGTCGAATCCCGATTGCAGATGAAGAGATTCGCTGACTGCTGGATCCGCTTTGTGTAACACGATGGCCTGGTCGAGCGCCTGTTCATAGAAGCGCCGCCGAACAGACCATGGCTCCGCTCGGTAGTGCCAAAGGTCTTCTTCGCCCAGATCCTGCATCCAGATCAAGCCCTGTTCGGAGTCATGATGATGAATTAGTGGCGCATTCACTCCGATCGCACAAAGAAGGTTCGCAGCTTCAACAAAGCGTTGATTCTCGACTTTTTGAATGTTGTATTTGACCAGTATCAGCGAGTGCTCGGCGCTGAAGCGTATCCGGTAGTAGCGCCGGTCCGATCCTCCCTTTTCAAGGGGCAGGATCTCGACATGCGCATGGTCGAGCTCCGGAAATCGTTCGCGGGTTTGCAAAATTAAACGGTCAATGTTCATACGAAATCCGTCCCCACATAAGTCCCTGTTAAGACCCGGGCGCCCCCGACGATACAGGATCGCAGCGAGACACCGCTCCCGACGCAAGATCCCGGCAATAATATCGAATCCTCTATAAAAGCATCACCATCTACGCGGCAATCATCTCCTACATACGAAGCCCCTTCGATTCTGCTGGCCGCAAACACTTTCGCTGAACGCTCAATGCGCACGGGCCATTCAGAATCCCGGATGTACCCCGGTAACCATCCCTCCTTCGCAATGACTTGATGCAGCCTCAGATATTCGCCCCGGGTGCCGACATTGAACCAATGATTCTCCTCCAATAAAACGCCTCCGATTTTCCCGCCTGCCTTCAGCCAATCGATGATAATTGGTACAAAGGAAATCTTTATATTTTCCGGGATCCGAGTAAAAACCGAGGGATTCCAAACCGAAATACCCGCAAAATCGTAATTAGCGTCCATATCGGACTTCAGATCACCAGAGAGGCCGAGTATTTGACCGGTATCCCTGCACCAACTGACAACCGACGAAAGTCCAGTAGATCTCAACGCCAGCGTAACTTCGTTTCCCTGTGTTAAATGTGCCTCCAGCAAGCGTTCAACTGCCACATCCGTCAGGATATCTCCGCTATACACAATGAATGCTTCGCTTCCCATCCTGCTCTCGAGATTTTTGATTCCGCCGCCGCTTTCAAGCAGGTCCGGCTCAAATACAAGCTCAATCGCGTGATAGCGGCGATCAGAAATCAGTGCCTCAAATTTTTCATGGAGATGATGGGTATTAATCCAGATTTTTTCGATTCCTGCCTCTAACAAATGGTCGAGCGCAAATGTTACCAACGGCTTACCGAAGACCGGCAGCAACGGCTTGGGCAGAACCTTGGTAACCGGCTGAAGCCGGGTTCCCAGACCGGCGCCCAGCACGAATGCTTTGCGAACGCGATGCGTCATTGACCGAGAGGACCCTACCGGCTCACAGCCTTCTGTGTAAAGAGTTCATTGGTCATTCCTAAGCGGTCATCGACACAACGAAAGCAGTTGTAGAATCCTTGAAAAGCAAAACGACCGAATGACTAATGTGCGGGAACGGGAAAAAATTTTCTCATCTGCAACGAGTTTTGCTTTTCAAGGATTCTAGAGCGGCTCCCAGCGCCACCTTGAGATCCTTACGTCGTAGGTTCGAGATGCGGCATCGCGAGCCGTCAATTATCAAACCGCAGTGTTAGTCCCTATTGACTTAGCTATTTCGTACGCTAAGTGGCTCTGAGTGTTTTCGCTAGAATCCTTGAAAAGCAAAACCGGCTACCGATGAGTCAAGGTTTTTCCGTGTTCGCCCCTCAATCATCAGGCGCCTTTGCTTTTCAAGGATTCTATAAAGCGAGGCCGCTTCACCAGGTCGACGCTGCTGGCTGTACAATCTTGCTACGCCGGCATCTCGCCGGTCTGAGGTGCAGCCTCGCTACGATGAGAGTCTTGTTCCTGTTCGGCTCCCTCTTGGCTTCCGCGTTCACTCTGATTGGCGAAGAAGCATCCTCGCC
>Ga0182036_10001113_pt1 | contig 12461 bp, 7 predicted proteins | sample sta12Cox44000080_FD_125966 | JGI IMG/M metagenome (GOLD analysis project Ga0182036, IMG submission 125966) | Lab enrichment of tropical soil microbial communities from Luquillo Experimental Forest, Puerto Rico - statoxic.12C.oxic.44.000.080 | ecosystem: Environmental > Terrestrial > Soil >...
GCGAGCCACTCCTTCAAATTCGCGTCGTACCAATCCGTGTTCAGCATGAACGGCGAGCCCATCATCATTCCGCTCCGGCGGTAAAACCATTGCTCCTGCTCGCGCGAGGTAGGCAGACCGCTTGAATCCATCAACGCGATCTTCCACTGAAACGCGACGCGGTCTTGATAGCGCTTTTTCACTTCCGCCCAGGTCGACTCCGACCAAAAACACCATGAGGAAACGACATCCAGATAATCCGTCACTGTGATTTTCATAACGTAAATCGACAATAACGATTGACCTTTACCGTCAAACCTCAAGAGTCGAACCTCAAACTTTTGGTGGACCTGAATCACATTTTCCTATTTCTCGCACTCGCAACGCCGCTCCTCGTTTTGGCCAAGGCGGGGCGGCCGGGCGGACTTTTTCGTGGCTGGCGGATCTCGGCGATTATTGTGCTCGCGATCACTGGCGTTGGTTGGCTCTTTTTCCGCGACTACGCCGGTTACGTCGGCGGCGGCGCGTGGTTCACGCTTTTGTTTCTGCCGATGGTTGGCTTGCGAAGAGCATCGCAGCTTGCCGCGAAAGGCCGTTATGAATCGGCGAGGCGATTGACACAAGCGCTGCAAATCTTGCATCCGACCGCGCAATTACGGGAGCAACTTCAAATTTTTGAGCGACTCGAATCGGAGAACCGCGCCGCGCTTGAAGTCGAAACCGAGAGCCTGCCACAAACAATATTCCGGCAATTGTGCAGCGCTCCCGCCGTCACGTTTTTGATTCTGCTCAACGTCGGTGTCTTTGCTCTCGAGCTACGGAGAGGCGCAACAAACAGTTCAATCATGTTACATCACCTCGGCGCGCTCGACGTAGGCGCCGTGATCGGCCAAGGAGAATTCTGGCGGCTGTTCAGCGCGCTGTTCCTCCACGACAGTGTCGTTCACCTCGGATTTAATCTTTTTGCTCTCTACATAATCGGTCCGCCGTTGGAAAAAATTATCGGCACATTTCGATTTGCCGCATCCTATTTGATTTCTGGGCTCGGGTCGACCGCAGGTGTCGTTGCACTGACAGTGATTAAGATTGCGCCTCGAGCCCTGCTCATTGGCGCGTCAGGTTGCATCATGGGAATCGTCGGCGTGTGGGCGGGCTTTCTCCTTCGCCATCGGCATATCCTGGAGGCGAAGCACCGGCTGCTTAACATTTTGCTCATCATTGTAATCCAGGTCGTGTTCGACATCCTCACGCCACAAGTGAGCATGTCAGCGCATTTATGCGGTTTGATTACCGGTTTTGTGATCGGGCTTGCGGTCAGGCCGAGACCACCCTCGTTTTAAGATTTCAATCGGCGCGGGAATTGGCCGCGTTATGCATCTGGCGTATTGAGAGACTTGCCGCCCAAGAATTTTTCGACAATTTCATTCGCTGCCGCTCATGCCGACGTTCCATACTTATAACGTGATTCCCACTCTCCCCGCGGCGCTCGAGCCGCTGCGGGAAATGAGCTTCAACGTCTGGTGGACGTGGGAGCCGTTGGCGCGCCGGCTGTTCCGACATCTCGATCCGGATCTGTGGAACCGGACGAACCACAATCCCGTGCGGATGCTCCAGCTTTCGCGGCAGGCACGTCTGGAGGAACTCGCGCAGGACAAGGCGTTCCTTCGCGATTTGAAGCAGGTCTACGATGCGTTCCGAAATTATCTCGCTCGCCAGGACACGTATGGGAAAACCGGAGCGGGAGCGGCCATCAAAAGACCTATCGCATATTTTTCGGCTGAGTTCGGATTTCATGAATCGATTCCAAATTATTCCGGCGGTCTCGGAATTCTTGCCAGCGACCATTGCAAATCGGCCAGCGATCTCGATCTAAGCTTTGTCGCGGTGGGACTGCTTTATCGGCACGGTTATTTCCGGCAGGAGATCGACAAGGACGGCGCGCAGCAGGCGATTAGTCTCAACCAAAATTTCCACCACCTGCCAATCCGCGAAGTTCAACGTGACGGCACAAACCTTCTTGTTTCCGTTCGCATTTTGGACCGCGACGTGCTTGCCAAGGTCTGGCAACTACACGTCGGCCGTATCAATTTGTTTCTCCTCGACAGTGACATCCCGGAAAACAGCGCCGAAGACCGTCTCATTACGGCCGAGCTATACGGCGGCGACCAGGAAATGCGGATGCGACAGGAAATCATGCTGGGCATCGGCGGCGTGAAAGCACTCAAGGCGATGGAAATCAATCCGGAAGTTTTCCACATGAACGAGGGTCACTCGGCGTTTCTCGCGCTGGAACGCATTCGTCGAAACGTGGTCGAGAGAAAACTCGATTTCTATTCGGCGCTGCAAATTGTCGCCTCCGCGAACGTTTTCACGACGCACACGCCTGTTCCAGCCGGCAACGATTCGTTCCCGCGCGACATGATGCGGAAATATTTCGGCGACTTTGCCAAGGAACTCGAGATTCCGCTCGACGAACTTTTTTCGTTCGGCCAGACGCGCGTCGATCGCTCGGATCCGTTCAGCATGACAATTCTCGCACTGCGAATGAGCCGCCACTCAAACGGCGTAAGCAAATTGCACGGCGAAGTGAGCCGTTCTCTCTGGAAAGATGTTTGGAACGGCGTCCCGGTGCACGAAGTGCCGATCACAAACGTGACGAATGGTATTCACACCAAGACCTGGATGGCGCCGGAGTTTTCTGCGCTCTATCGAAAATGCCTGGGCGATTGGGAGGAACACGTCACCGAGCAGGAATTCTGGCGTGGTGTGATCGACATTCCGGACGCGCAGCTTTGGGAAACACATCAGCAGTTAAAGCATCGCTTAATCGAGTTTGTGCGCGAACGCGTGAAGATTCACCGGGAGCGTATTGGCGATTCGCCCGAAGCGGTCCGAAAAGTAAACCGGATCCTCGATCCGGACATCTTGACCATCGGTTTCGCGCGGCGGTTCGCGACTTACAAGCGGGGCGCACTCTTGTTCAGCGATAAGGAGCGACTGAAGCGCTTGCTCAATGACACCACGCGTCCCGTTCAATTTATTGTCGCCGGCAAAGCGCACCCGCGTGATGAAGGCGGCCGCGCACTGATTCAGGAAGTCTACAAATTCAGCCGCCAAGCCGGATTCGAGAATCGGGTCGTGTTTCTTGAAGATTACGACAGCTATATCGCGCGCCGACTTGTGCAGGGAGTCGATCTTTGGTTGAACAATCCGCTCCGGCCGATGGAAGCGAGCGGTACCAGCGGAATGAAATGCGCGCCAAATGGCGGAATTAATCTCAGTGTGCTCGACGGTTGGTGGCAGGAAGGGTTTAACGGCAACAACGGTTGGGCGATCGCGCCGGAAATCGAAAGCGGCACGGTCGAATTCCAAAGCGAAGTCGATTCGAACAGCCTTTACCAACTGCTCGAGAATCAGATCATCCCGCTTTATTACGCGAAACCAGACGGCAAACTTCCGCTCGCTTGGCTGCAATTGATGCGCGAATCGATCCGCAGCGTCACGCCAATCTTCAACACGCACCGAATGGTGAAGGAATACACCGAGCGGCTTTACATTCCAGCTGCGCGTTCACACGAAAACTTCGCCCAGAACGGCTGCGAACCGGCGACACAGTTGAGCCTCTGGAAAGCACGAATGCGGAAAGACTGGTCGCAAGTTCGCATTAATGACGTGCAGGTCGGGAACAAGGATCGACAAAACATTCTCGTGGGCGAATCGCTTCAGGTTAGCGCGCATGTCTTTCTGGGAGATGTCGATCCTAATCACGTTCGCGTGGAAGCGTATCATGGCGAAGCCGACAATGGCGGGATCAAGAATCCGTCTGTGAGTGTTCTGAACGCGAGCGGCCAGAACGGCGACGGAAGTTATCTTTATCAGGGATCGGTGCCCGCATCCGAAAGCGGCGCTTACGGATTCAGCGTGCGCGTGGTCCCGACACATCCGAATCTGATGCAAGCGCACGAGCTGCGCCTGATCGCCTGGTCGTGAATTAATCAATCGCGCTAACGGCACGCATGAATTCGGAAAAATCCTTGCCGTTGCGCGCGGCTTGATTGAGCGCTTCCAACCGCGCGTCCGCGAAAGCTTCGGGAAGTCCGATCCGTCGCGAGAGCGCGCCGTTCGCAAAAACGAGCTCGTCCCATTGAATGGACGCGATCTGGTCGTTGAACCGCGCTACCGAACGGCCGCGGAAAAACGCGCGGGTTGTTGCCGGCGGGGTAAAGATCGCGGTTTTAATCTCTTCTTCGTTTACCAACCGTCGGATCGATCCCTGGCGCGCCAGCTCGTAATACAAACCCGATTCAAGATCGACATTGTGATATTCGAGATCGATCGATTGTAGCCATGGATCGCTCCAGGAAAGGTTTTCTTCTTCCTGCAGCGCGTTGAGCAAAAACTTCTTTGCCACCCAATCGACCCGGTCGCGCGCGGTCATCACGTCGCGCTCGAGATCGTTCAGAAGATTTTCCCATTCCTGCAAAATCCACAATCGATCTTCGTCGAGCGACTCGGTTCCAAGTTTGGACGCCGCACACAAGTAAATTCGCTGCACTTCGATTGCGGAAATCTTTCGTCCATCCTTGAGCTCGATGATCCAATCGTAGTTTTGATCGCGACTGATCGATTTATTGGCGTCGGTCGGTTGTGCAATTTCAAGCTGCGGCGCCTGGCCGCGTTCGATCAAATCAAGGACCAACGCGGTCGTGCCAATTTTGAGCGCTGTCGCCCACTCGCTCATGTTCGAGTCGCCGAGAATGACGTGGAAACGGCGATAACGGCTGGCGTCAACGTGCGGCTCGTCGCGCGTGTTGATCAGCGGCCGACGATTCATCGTGTCGATGCTGACGACGACGCTGAAGAAATCAGCGCGCTGTGAGATTTGATACAAGCCTGGTTGACTCGAAGTGCTCTCGCCTTCTACGCCCATCTTCCCGGCGCCAGCAAAAATCTGACGGGTAATAAGAAACGGCAGAATGGCTCCGACGATGCGATCCCATGGCACGTCGCGCTTCATCAAGTAATTATCGTGACAACCGTAGCTGTGGCCGAAAAAATCCGTGTTGTTTTTATAAAGACGAACTTCTTGGCCTATCGGCAGTTTCAGATTTCGGCGCCGCGCGCATTCCGCTAAAATCCGCTCGCCCGCTTTATCTTGCGTGACGATCTGGCGAAGCGTTGTGCATTCCGGGCTCGAATATTCCGGATGCGCATGGTCGTTGTAAAAACGTGCGCCATTGGAAAGCACGAGATCGCTTTTGATTTCCTCGAAGCTGAGCGGGCGGTTCTTGTCGATCTCGTAATAGGCCGACTCGTCCGTGTCTTGAAGAAGCTCGCGGGCGCGAAAGCCGCGCGCGTCCTGATGTGGATCTTCCAGTTCGTAATCCCATTTCATCAACGCGCCGTGATCGGTGTAACGCCGAACGAGCTCGATTGATTCGGCGACTACATCGACACTTTCCGAGCCATTCACGGTGATGCCGTACTCCGTCTCGAGACCAAAGACGCGGTTCATTGCAGCCCGCCAGAATTAGATGACCCCGGAACCGATGTGCGACGCGGAATCGCCGACCGGCCTGACCGGAGCGATCTTGACTACGTTTTCCGGATCGTAATCGATCAACTTAAGCCAATCTTCGGTGATGTCGGTCGTCGGAAAGATATCGTTCTCGGCGTATTCAGCATCGAATGCGAGCTGCAAATCCATTTCGCGAATTCCCTCCTCCTGTTGCGTCGCAATGGCGCGTTTGATCGCCATTGCTTTCGCGCGCTCGACAATCGAAGCGATGATCGCTCCGCTGATCAGATTGCTGCGGTAAAGAATTTCTTTGCGCCCGCTACGGAGCGTGACTTCGAGAAACTTATTTTCGTCGCGTCGGGCAAACTGCCAGTCCACGAAACGCTCGATCAGTTTATCGACCGTCGCGGCCATGCTCTCCGCTTCTTTCGCAAGCGCGCCATCGTAGGGAAGATCGGGCGTCAAATAAATCCGATAAATGTCACGCGCGCCTTCGCGATTCGGGCGATTCACTTTGATTTTCCGATCGATCCGGCCGGGACGGAGAATCGCGGGGTCGATCAAGTCGGCACGGTTCGAGGCCAGGATGATCACGACGTCGTTCAACGAATCGATGCCGTCCATTTCCGAGCAGAACATTGGGACAAGCGTCGAAAGAATGTTCGAATAACGCGACGCCCGACGCGTACCGAGAATCGATTCCGCCTCGTCGATAAAAAGAAAAGGCATAAAACCGTCGCGACGTTTCTCGCGCGCGGTCGCGAAAATTTCGCGTACCATACGCTCCGACTCGCCGACCCACATGTTCAGAATCTCCGGCCCTTTAACGTGCATGAAGTATTCTTTCATCTGCGCGCCGGTTTTTTCGCGAAGCTGTTTAGTCAAATTATAAGCGGTAGCTTTGCCGATGAGCGTCTTGCCGCAACCAGGTGGACCGTAAAGCAAAAATCCCTTCGGGGTGGCATGCTGGAATTTCTTGAAAAGATCTACATGCAACAGGGGAAGCTCGATCGCGTCCTTGATCGCCTGGAGCGCTTCTTTCTGGCCGCCGACTTTTTCCCACGGCAGCTCGGGAACAACGTCGAGATAATGTTCATCTGATTTCGTGCTCGAGAGCATCTCAAGCGCCATCCGATAATTCGAATCGACGCGCACCTCGTCTCCCGATTTTAAAGTCGAACCGGCGAGCTCTGACGAACGTTGCAAGACCATCGATTGCGTTCCGTGCTCGGAGCCAACGCGCAATCGATCCTTGCCGATCACCTCCGTGATTTTGGTCACGGGTCCTGCCGTTTCAAAACCGAGATCGCCGACGATGACGAACGCTTCATTGACCAGCACGCGCGTTCCTTTTTTCAACTTCGCAAGCGGAATGCGGGGATCAGCATTGCAATAATAATCGGCGCCGCCGACCACGATGTGAGCGGTGTCTTTCGAGGTCGCGCCGAGGAATGTGCCGATACGATTTGCGGGAGAAGTGACTTTCTTGATGACCTCTTCGAGTTTCTCGATCATCTGGCGCGCTTCGCCGATCATCTGCGATTGATCGAACATCTGTGGGCGAAGGTCGAGCAGGTCGCGCCGGATCGGATCGCCCGGCGGGAGCGAAGCGATGACACGATCGAGTTTATCCAGCAGTGGCTGGTTCGAGGCGGGCTCGTCGAAACTTTCGAATTCTCTGCTGCGCTCTTCGCTCATCGTAAAACCCAGTTCATGCCCGAATCGACTGCGATTATAACTTTCTCGTCAAATCTTCGCAATCTTCGACGCCGCGGCGGCACAAATTGTTCAACCAGCGCCGTTGTGGCGCAGTTGCGAAGAATTTGCGATGAGAGGAATTGTCGATCTTGCGACCACCAAGAGGCGAATCTAAATTTCGCTTCTTCGCGAGGAGCCTTAGCTCAATTGGTTAGAGCGCCGCCCTGTCACGGCGGAGGTTGCGGGTTCGAGCCCCGTAGGCTCCGAGGTTTTTGCAGTACAGAAAACCTATGCTGTTAAGCGATTCGTTAGGCCAATTTCCTAGGGCATTACTCTGCAGACGCGTTCTGACCTGATGCCTATTTCAGGCTGTCTCGTGCACGTTCAATCATCTCTTCGTGCGAGTTGCACGAGGAAGCCGTGTGCCACATTGCTCCCGTCAATAGACTCTCCGGTGATCGCTTCGGAGTTGTTGTCGTCCAACGGGATGGTGCCCTGGCCTGCGCCTGTCCCCGCGCCCGGAACGTCAAACACGCTAAAGTTGCCCTGCCAATTGAGCAGGAAGCCGTGATTCACATTGCTTGCGTCGATTAAATTTCCCGCGATCTCGCCTACTGTGTTGTTGCTTTCGGGGAGGGTGCCCTGGCCTGCCCCGGTGCCGGCGCCCGGAGCATCGAACGTGCTGAAGGTGCCCTGGTTAGACCGCATGAAGCCGTGAAGCACACCTTTTGCGTCGACGTAGACGCCTTCGACATCCCCGTTCGGAGTGAGGCCTACGCCGAACGTGCCGTTGCCGCTGCCCGGGGTCATGTCAGCGCCCGGGGCATCGAACGACATGATGGTGCCGTCGGGAGCGCGCAAAAAGCCGTGACCCACAAAGTTCGCGTCAAAATAGAAACCCGTGATCTCGCCCGGCTCATCGATGGCGTTGGGGTTGGTGAATATGGAGCCCGGGGGATCGAACTCGGTGATGACGCCGTTAGCCGAGCGTATGAAGCCGTGTTGCGCTGAGCTCGCGTCCACGTAGAACCCGGTGATCGCGCCTGCTGGGTTGATGCCCATTGGAGTGATTTCTGAGGGGAAGGTCCCCTGCGGAAACGGACCTGTGCCCGCGTCCGGAGCATCAATCTGGGCGAAGGTGCCGTCAGGAGCGCGTACGTAGCCGTGACACCGGCCGGCATTGTCGGTGAAAAATCCGGTAATCTGCCCCGATAGGTTGATGGCGAAAGCACGCGTACCCTGACCGTTCCCGATGGTTCCGCAAGATGTTGAACAAGTGCCCGCGGCCGGATCGTCGAAGATCGTAAAGGTTCCGTCGGGAGCGCGCAGGAATCCGTGCCGGGCAGAGTTGGCGTCCCGGATGAATCCCGTGATCGTCCCAGCTGGGTTGATGCCAAAGGCGACCGTGCCTTGGCCCGGCCCCGTGCCCGCACCCGGTGCATCGAACGTGATGGTCGTCGTCTTCGGTCCGCCAGCATTCGCGGGAAGGACCAGGCCCAACGCGCAGAGGACCAGGGAAAGCGCCATTGGTAGACGCGCGTAAGGGTTGGACGCGCAAATGGGCTTAAATATTTTGGTGCGAATGTTCGGTAGAGTATTTTTCATAATTCGTTTTTTGTTAGTTAGTCAGGGTGATTCATTGGAAAGAGGCTGGCTATGACCAGATCGCGCTAAAAAGGCAGACCAGTTTCGCTTGCCTCCCCGCAGCGCTAAAGCGTTGCAAGCGCGGTCGCGGGAATCAGAGGCCTTGAGCTGCGCAGGATCTCTTGAGAAAGCATTCTTTGGATGCGAAAATCGTGTCGTGAAAATGAATGGCGCGATCTACGGGCGCACATTTTCGTCCCTCCCAAAGCAGCGACGGCGTCGTTTAGTTATGTCGTTCGAAATGGTGCGGCTGGATCGCGCGTCGTCCGAGCCGCTCTACCAACAACTTTATCGTCAAATACGAGAAGAACTTGAGAACGGCAGTTTTGATTCAAGCGCTTCCCGTGTGCCTTCCTCACGAGTTCTCGCTGCAACTCTCGGGATCTCGCGACTAACCGTAAACCAGGCGTTCTCAAAGCTGCTGGCAGAGGGCTATCTCCAAACCCGGGAACGCTCTGGCATCTTTGTCGCAGATCATTTACCGGCCAGTTTTCTGAAGGCTGCCAGGTCGGTGCCGACCGCGCGCGCCGAGCATTCCCCGCGTGTCGCCCAACGAGTCACCAGAATGACCGATTTTCGCAGCGGCCGACAACTGGATGTCGGCGCTGGCGGCCCGCCGAGCGTCACATTCGTCGCGGGGTTGCCGGCCGTGGATGAATTCCCGATTGCTGTTTGGGAACGCTTACGCGAGCAGGTTTTGGCAAAAAAAGGTGCGCACCTATTGCGTTATGCCTCGAGCCGTGGCGAGGTCGACCTACGGAAGGCAATCGCTGCTTACTTGTGCGATTTCCGCGGCGCCAATTGTCATCCCGACCAAATCGTAGTCGTGGGCGGCATGCAGCAGGCGATCCTGGCGTGCGCGCTCGCGTTAATCAACGAGGGTGAAGTGGCATGGATCGAAGATCCCGGCTTTCATCAGGCCCGTAATGTCCTCGCGTTTGTCGGGGCTAAAATAATCCCGCGCCCAATCGATCGTGAGGGATTGGTAATCGAGAAGTGCTCGCGGCAGAAATCCCCCAAACTCATTTTCGTCGCGCCGTCGCACCAGTTTCCCCTTGGCGTAACGATGAGCCTGAAGCGGCGGAAAGCTCTGATTAAGTTCGCAGAGTCGCGTGGCAGCTACATTCTGGAGGATGATTATAATTCCGAGTTTCGTTTCGATGGTCCGCCACTCCCATGTCTTCAAGGTTTGGACCATGCCGGGCGGGTGATTTATGCCGGCACGATGAGCAAGATCCTTTACCCATCGCTGCGCCTCGGTTTTGTGATCGCACCGTCACAACTTGTCGACACCCTCGTCAAGGTGCGCGCTGTCATGGACCAGCACTCCCCAGCGATTGATCAGGCCACTCTGGCGCGTTTCATCACCGAAGGATTTTTCCTCAGCCATGTGAAACGGATGCGCGAACTCTATGCCGAGCGACGCGTATTCTTTATCGAACAATTCCAAAAATGGCTGGGCCAGTATTTCGATCTGGAAGTAACGCCGGCCGGCTTGCACTTCGTCGCCTGGCTGCGACACAAAGAAGACTTTCCGTTGTTCATGCGTGCTCGTCAGGAAACCGGTGTTTGGCCCCGGCCTCTTTCTTTCTTCTGTATCAAGGCTCAGTTGGATCCGGCGTTCGTTTTTGGATTCGCGGCCTGGTCGCAAGCGCAAATTGAACAAGGTTTGGCAAGACTAGCGTCGGCGGTTAAACAACTGAAGCAGCGTGGCGCGGGAAAGGGTTCATCGTTTCCAATCCACCATTTGTCATCTGCAACGAGTGAATTCTGGCCGGCGGCAGCCATCGGATCAAGGTAACTGGTTAACAAAAATTAGGATCGAGCAAAACAGCCGGGCCCCTTTCGAAGCCACGCCACAATCAGAAAGACTTGCGGACGCAACCAACGGCTTGCGGCTCGTTCGCGAAGCGCGCCGTCGTCCATTTAATGAGCAGCTCCTCGAGCGGCCCACCGGGCAGGGCAATCGTGAAATGGTCGCGCCCAGCGAATGTCCAGTATTCGAGTCGTTGACCAGCAGAGCAGCGCTCTTCGACATAAGCGTCGGTGGCAGACGGCGGCACGACGATGTCCGAGAGGCCTTGTGCGATTACAACGGGAGCCTGTATTGGACCGTCCGGCGTGTTCTGCTCAAGCCGAGCTTGAAGCGCTTTGTTCGAGCTCGTGGCCAATGCTGGACCGTCGAATGTCGCGGCCAGTGTCTCGATACGTTCCTCGTCCTCGGGCGGAACGAAATCGCATAAGTTTACTATCTGACGCGCAGCATCGAGCGCCTCGGGGCGAAGCGCGTGCGCGAATGTGATGTCAGGGTAGAACCGGCTGTACGACAGCGCGATATACGGTCCAAACATCTTCTCGACCTCGACGCTCATCGGGAGAATGTTCTTAATGTTCGCAGCCGGTGCGATTGCCACGACGCCGACGATTTCGAGGTCCGGCGCGTAACGTGGCCCGACAATGCCAGTCCAAAGCGCTGAGTGTCCGCCCTGCGAGTAACCCCACACAACCATGCGTTTGTCGAGCGTAAGCTCGGACATCTGCCGCGCAGCACGGACCGAATCGAGCGTCGCGCGCGCTTCGCCTTCGCCGATCAAGTATGGATGCGGGCCACCCTTCTCTGCGAAGGAGTAATCTGTCGCGACCACGACCCAGCCAGCGATCGCAGTCTGCTCGCGCGCAGGGATGCCCTGGGTTGGCGCCGACACAAGCGACGGCATGCATTTCTGGAGCAGGCCCGTGGTGCCGTGATCCCACGCTATGACGGGGCGAGGGCCAGCGGGAGGATCCGTCGGCGCAAACACGATCGCAACGGCCGTCGCTGGCGTGCTGTCGTTCACAGTGGTTGTATAAAGGATGCGCCAGCCTCGCACGCCGGCTGGCAGTATCACATCCTTGAGCGGCTCGCTCCGCAGTAGCGCGCCAGGCTGGTGTGGCAGATCCGACGGCGGGTCGTAGAATATATCTGGCGCGTGCGCAGTAATCGGGGCGCGGATGCTGTGCGGTGTTGGAGTGACGCTCGACTCCGAAGACGCTTGTTTAGGCCGATTGCAGCCAGCCGCCGCGAGCAAAACAGGCAGAATTGCGAAGCCAATTGAACGAAGTCTCGCAATGATCATAAGTCACCCGTTTCGGTCCCACCTGGGCGTGGAAAAGCCGTAGTTGATCCCGCCACGGCGGGAGTAAAGGACCGCAGACTCCGCGGTTTTTGTATTATAAACTCTTAGAACGTGGCTCACCAGTCAGGCCACATCATAGCTTTCCCAATTCAACGTGGCGATTTTGAGCGCGACCAATCGGAGAATCGTTCTCGGCAACTGGCCTTGTCTGCCCATAACCAATGGTTGTCTGGCGGGAATCCTCGATTCCAGCCGTTGTCAGATAACTCTTAACCGAAGCCGCGCGCCCTTCCGAAAGTCCCTGATTATGGTGCGGCGTCGAAGTCGAATCGAAATGAACTCCATAAACGCGGACCACCTCGACTAAACGTCAGTCCACAATTCCGCAGATCGGTGTTATTTTGTTGGCAAAAGTGGATGACAATGGATGACACTCAAAGTTCATCTAGGTGCATCACCGTGCACTCTGGCCATTTTTCACATTCGTGCTTAAGGCGGCGCGGTGA
>Ga0182036_10001129_pt1 | contig 12407 bp, 6 predicted proteins | sample sta12Cox44000080_FD_125966 | JGI IMG/M metagenome (GOLD analysis project Ga0182036, IMG submission 125966) | Lab enrichment of tropical soil microbial communities from Luquillo Experimental Forest, Puerto Rico - statoxic.12C.oxic.44.000.080 | ecosystem: Environmental > Terrestrial > Soil >...
CTGCCTGGAATCAGCGAGAGCGTCACGGCTGCCGCAGAGCCCGTTGACGCCGCGGCGAGCGAGGCCCGGAATGCTGCGGCCCTTGAATTCGCTTCGGCGGTCGAAGCAGCCGAAGCTATCCGTAAGAAACGCATTTCGTCTTTTGAACTGACGCAACAGATGTTTGCACGAATCGACAAATACAATCCCAAGCTGAACGCGTTCGCCTACCAACTCCGCGAAGATGCGATCGCGCGCGCGAAACAGGCAGACGAAGAGCGAGCTGGAGGAAAATCGCTCGGCCCGCTGCACGGTGTGCCCATCCACGTGAAAGAAAGCTTTGCAGTGGCCGGTCATCCCTGCACCTGGGGAATCCCCGCGCTCAAGGACTCGAAAGCGCCGGAAAACTCCGAAGCCGTGACGCGGCTCTTGAAAGCGGGAAGCGTCTTGCTCGGCGCGACCAACGTGCCGATTTACCTGGGCGACTGGCAGAGCTACAACGACATTTACGGCACCACGAACAACCCTTGGGACCTGACACGCTCTCCGGGCGGATCATCCGGAGGAACGGCGGCGGCGCTGGCGGCGGGGCTCGGCTATCTCAGCGTCGGGAGCGACATCGGCGGTTCGATTCGCGTGCCCGCACACTTCTGCGGAATCTACGGCCACAAGCCCACGCTCGATCTGGTGAGCTTGCAGGGACACTTGCCAGGCGGGGCACACACCGCACCCGGATTCTCGACGCTGCTGGCCGTGGCGGGGCCAATGGCGCGCAGTGCCGAAGATCTGCTGGTGGCGCTGCGCATTCTTGGCGGGCCGGCGGACTATTCCGCCAAGGCCTGGAAATGGGCGTTACCGCCCTCGCGCCACGACGTTCTGCCCGGTTTCCGGGTGGGATATGCGCTCGACGACGCGTACTGCCCGGTGACGCCAGAGACGAAGGCCGCGCTCGAGAAAGCCATTCAGGCGCTCGAGAAAGCAGGTGCGAGACTGAAGCCGGGCTGGCCTGCGGGATTCAAGATCAACGACCTCTATGAGAACTATATGTTCCATCTCGAGGCCTTTTCGCTGGCCACCGCTCCTCCCGACGAGCTGGAAGCTGCGCGTAAACAGGCCGCGTCATCCGGGGAAACTCCCCCGGGCCTCCGAAGCTTCGCGGAGTGGGAGGGCCAGAACTTCAAGCGGTTGGGCTTCCGGGAGCAGTGGCAAAAGTACTTTGATGAAGTAGACGTTTTCCTCTCGCCAGTCGCGTTTACAGCGACGTTTCCGCACGACCATAGCAAACCCGCAAGCAAGCGCACCGTCACGACCTCTGCCGGCCCGCGCAAGTACGACGACTTGATTCGATGGATCGCGGTGGCGACCCTGACAGGATGTCCGGCGACCGTGGCCCCCGTGGGGCACGGCGAGGGCGGATTGCCCATCGGAATGGAGATTATGGGTCCGTTTTGGGAAGATGCCACGCCGATCACTTTCGCAAAGCTCCTCGCTCGCGAGATTGGCGGATTCCAAGCGCCGCAGGGATACGTGAGCTGACGATATGCTCGTGTCCTTTAGAATGCACGTTTGCAGTTCCGACATTCCGTTCCACTGTTGGTGTTTGAGGTGACACTTGCGCTGTGTCGGCTTATCAAAGGAGTCACAACGCCAATAGTGTGATGAGCATTGCAGTATCCTTCCATTGTCGGATCGTCGGCCACCCGGACTAATCGGCTGTGTCCTGATTCTTCGAACTGCCGGCCACGATGCCTGACGGCAGCACTGCCTGAGGGGCTATGCGCTGCCACCGTCCCCGAGATTAACGAGATTGATGCCGCAGTCAGAAAGTCGGCAACATTACGGGTCGCTAGCTGCGCTCCTCTGACCCGAGCAATCGCCGCGATCTGCGCATCTGCGTGGCTTATTGGCTTGCCGAGCGAGCGCCGATTTGGGCAAACGGACGGGCTGCCTCGCTCTCGAAACCCAGGACTCGACTTCCCAAATCCTCGTTAATCATATCCTCGGCAGCACGCAGGAGTCCCTGCCGACGCTTGCCTTGCTTGAGCAATTCAATTCCCAAGAAGATTTCCGCCTCGGTAATCGAGGTCGTGAGTAAGTTCCCTCGACGGTTGTTTCGCGACCCACTCGGAGACTTGGGCTGCGGGCATCGGCCTCATGAGTTCCGAGAGCACCTCGGTGTCGAGAATGATCATTCGCCAAATTTCCGTGCTTCCCGAATCAGATCGCGTCGCGGCAGTGTCAGCTCAAGCCCCCCATATTCAGCAAATCGTTTTCGAATGGCGCAGTATTCCGCAGTCGGCGAACCAGTTCGCGATGGACTGGACTCCTGCCACGGTTAGACATTCCACACATCCGGAGCATTGATGGGCGAAAAGATCCCGGTAGTCCCTCTGCGGTGGCTAGCGAGTGGATGGTTCGTGGACCGGGGCTTGGCCTCCAAGGGCAGATGATTCACCGAGCAGCAGGTAAATTGTGAAGCGGTGCTTTGTTCCCGACGGACGGGGCTGCGTTGTCAGGTTTAAGCATGTACCAAAGGACTCGATTAAAAAGCGCGCCGTCACTGCGGTCTGCCGCCCGCAAATCGAGCCCTTGCGACATCTGCGCCGCTACTCCTTTCGACGGGTTGGTCTCCTTCATATCCGCTTGGGGAACGAGAGATCGGTATGGCGCAAAGTCTGGCGTCGGCCTGAACACGTCGGCCAGGGGGCGGCTGAAATAATCGAATTTCGACATGCGTCCGAGGCCTAGAATGTCTTCGATTGCACCAACAACGTCTGTGGTGTTGGCGAATCGATGAACCGTGCCGGGATGATTGTAGGCGGATATAGCGAAGAATGGCGAGCGGTGCGAGTCCACATGGTCAGGACCGGCCTGCGAGTCGTCCTCCAGCACAAAAACAACCGTGTCACGCCAGAACGGGGATTGGGATAAGGCTTCCACGATCCTGCCCAACGCCAGGTCATTGTCCGCCACGTAAGCTCGCGGCGTAGGATATCCAGCCCTTCCACCGGCCGTGTGGTCGCTCGGTAGGTGCAACACCTCCAGGGCTGGCATTTCTCCCTTGGCCACGAACTCGTGGAGTTCCTGGATCCATCCGTCCGCGCGCTTTTGGTCGGGAATCTTCAGGTTGAATTCCGGATAGATCGGACTTACGTCTGCGCGAAGGTCACGCTGCGTGACCGGCCATCCTTCGGGCCCGTTCACCATCTCTCCGTAGTCGCGAAACCAGATTCCATTCTTTGCCGCCAGGTTCCAGAGGAATCCGCCGATAGGCTCGTCAATTTCCTCTCCATCAATCCCTCCTCTCCGGTCGGAATACGCGGACGGAATCAGTTTTTCCCCAAAGTCAGTCACATACGCGGCCGTCGACCAGATGTGTCCCTGCGAGCTGACTTCAGCATTGGTGAAAAAACGATCGAACAGCCCGAACCGCAGCGCCAGAGCATGGTGATTGGGAGAGACATCTTTGCCAAAGAAAACCAGGTTCGGATCACCGTCCCCTTCCTTCAAGTCGCCTAGTACCTGATCATATGTTCGGTTCTCCTTGATGATATACACGACATGCCTGAAAGGCGGATATCCGCGGCTGGCGCGCTGCTGATTCCATTCATTCGCTTCCGCAACGCGGCGGGAGAACTGTGCCAGCGCAGCCGGACTAAAATCAGCGGAGCACATTCGTATGCTCCCGTTCAGTTGCCCCAGGTCATAGCCGAGCGGCCGCTTAATCGCCTCGCCTGGGGTTGGTCCATCGGGATTAGCATGGCTGCCGTGCCCTTTTCCGCTTAAAACAATCAGCTTCTTATCGATTTCAAGAAGACCTGTCGGATACCAATCCGTTGGAATGCGGCCCATGGGGCGGACTGCTGCTAGCGCCGCTCGCTTGGAAACTTGCTCAGAAACGTCAAAAACGGCAATCGCGTTGTTGTCGGCTTCCGCCACGTACAGCCTTGCCGCGTCATGGGAAAGGGCGAGGGCGTTTGGCGTACTTCCTTCGGACGGGGCGCCTGGGGCTTGATCCTGAAGATATCGCAAAACCTTTTTGGCATGGGTATCCACGATTGCAATCTGATCCGTACTAGCAAGCGCAACAAATAGCCGGGATCCGTCTGGGCTCATAGTGAGCGCAGAAGGCCGTGGCCCGACCACTAGCCGGCCCGCATTGGAAAGAGTTCCATCCGCAAAAGCGCGAAAAATGGAAATGGTGTTGCTTCCCCAGGCCGATACATACACCCCGCCATCCGGGGCTACTTGTACGGCATAAGGATAATGGTCTGTCGAAAATCTTTGCACCACTCGCCCGGATGACGGATCCACAACAGCAAGGGCGTCGCCAACATTCTCGGCAACGTACAGCAGATTTCCTTTCGTAGAGACCGCTATACCGGCTGGATAACGAGAACCCGTTTTGTCAGGCTTTTTCTGGCCGAGAATAATTTCCTTGTTCAGTGTTGCGGTCCCGTTACTCCAGGAGTATGCATAAATCAAGTCCTCGTTGCCGCCGGACACATACAGCTCTTTGCCATCCGCGGAAAAGGCTACACCATAAAACGCCGCCTCCTGCGGAATGGTTTGCAGGACCTTCTTTGATTCTAGATCGACAACTTGAATTCCCTGTTCTCGCCAGCCGCTCAAAACCGCGACCAGTCTTTTCCCCTCGGGCGCCAGTGCCATGCCCAGCGGCATGCTTCCCAGATCGATAAACTCGCCTTCCGCATCAAGACGCACCCCCGTCGCCAGGGGTGTGGTGAAGGTGGGCGCATCCATGTGCGACGTCGATGCAAGTCCAAAAGAAATTAGGACCGAAGAGAGGACCGGCCCAAGGAGAAGCTTGTTAGGGAGACGGGACCCTCTATTACCACTGCTCGCGTTTAACTTCCAGAAAGCCCGCACACTTCACCTCGCGATAAGGGTGATGACATTATTTTGCAATCCCAGCGCTTCTTTGCGTAATTCCGCCGGATATGCATTTGAGTGCTGCAACAAATCTTATCTCGCGTTGATCACCAGGTGGCCGTCTTTGATTTCTGTAGTCTCGCTGATGGCGACAGCGCGGGTTCCTTCTCGTTGCTGGTCGGGAATCGTCTGGTACGGCCTCTCGGGATTGCATCGGGTTTGGCCATGCCTTCTCCGACGGCGCAGCCCGACAATACTATCCGGCGAAGGAGCCAGCCCCAACCCAGGCTTGCGCAAGCCTCTTCAGGCTATCGCGATAGGTTCGTGAGACGGTATACTCGTTGCCCCTCTCGAGACGCAGCACATACTCACCCGTGCCCCCCGGGCGAAGCTCTACTACCCAGGACGCATTAATCAGAACGGAGCGATGGATTTGCACAAAGCCAAGTGGTGCAAGCTTCTGAGCGAGTGTCGAAATGGATGCTCTGACGAGGTATGAATCCGACTTCCGTCGCAGCAACGAATAATTTCCCTGCGCTTCCACGGCAACGACATCGGCTGAATCAATGAGGAGAATTTTCCCTTTAAGCTTTATGCCGATCTTAACGAGGCCGGGAAATCTAGCCACGTTCCGAGGTGCAACTTCAAAGCCTTCTGCGATTCGTCTTTTCGCCCATTCCCGGACTACGGGAGGTGGCCCATGATCGAAGATAACCCTCGCGTGGTGTTCGTGGCTTCGGGACTCTTCATTTGCACTGGAGGCGACTCGTGAACGATCGTCGCCACATGCTTGCGGCTCATCGGCTAATTCGATGCGGGCGAGTCGAGATCCGGCGGATACGCTCATCTGCATTCCTACTGGAGAACCGTTCCGTACCAAAGGCCTACAGGGCTATGCCTGAAGAGGCTATTTTCAACTATTCGGTATGGGACGGCTCTTAACACCTGTGTCTCGCCACACAAAGTGAGCGAAATTCGATGGTTCGTGGGGAGACACGAATGTACGCATATGTTGTGAAAATAAGTGGTTCGTGTCAATGGCCACTAGCGGTCATTCTGATATGACCACTTTGATTAGAACGAAGCGGGCACGTAATGTGTTTTTGCCGGTCACCGACGCTCTCACCGGTTTTTATGGTACGGGCAAGGGCAGGCTCTATCGCACGCAAGACCCAGGAGAAAAGTGGGATTTGATCTGGTCGAAGCCTGGCACGTCAGACCAGCGTCCAAGACGGGCTCGGCGTCCGAGAAAGGGGTGTAGACAACGGCTACGGGCGGAACTTCCGTGGCAAGGGCCAAGCTGATGAGGAGTGCTGCGAGACTGAAGAATACGCTTTTTGCTTTTTTCACGGCGCAAAAGTATAACATCGCGTGCATGATCAAAGCAGGCGCCGTACGGCTCTTCGCGCTTTCCCTCAGAGAGTTGCGCGCGACTGGCACTTCGGTGCGATTGCTTGAACTGGTCCCGACCCGTTCAGTCGAAATCCCATCTATCTGTGTTTCGCGCTGCTGCCCCTCGGATTGGCGGTTTGGCTGGATGGGTCTGTCTTGATCTTCGACCTTCTCGGAACGAAAGAAACGGTCGGGGCGATGAGGGAAGGCGATCGCAAGGGAGTAAATGTTATGCTCAAGGATTCCAAGACGTTTGCCTCAACCGGAGGTTGAGGTTTCGAACGCTCTCTTGGCGACAGCGAGACAAATCGCCCGCTGACAGAAGAGCACAGAGCGCTGCTTTACATGTTATGAACGGGCGAAAGACCACGATTTTGTCTTTAGCAAGTACCGTAAGTAGGTGGGCTCCATGGAATTCGAGCAATCCGTACCAGTTGGGCTCGCTGGTGGGCGTCACACAAGCGTTGGAAAAGCTTCAATGCTAGCCGCTTTCGGTTCTATCCGGATGTACAGATCCACCTGAGGAGAAGCTCTCAATTGCTATGCCCAGCATGCTAGCACGACGGGATTTTTTGGCTCTTAGCGGTGGCGCGATTGCAGCTATATCGAGGCTCCGTCCCTTCTCCGCAAGTCCGGCATATCCTTCCGCCCACAAATTCCAGAGCTTGCTCCGCATCCCTAGTTTGCTGCGTCCGACTCAAAGCGATGAAACCACAGACTATTACGAGATAGAACAGCGACAGGCATCCCTTGAAATATTGCCAGGAAGGCAAACCACAATTTGGGGCTATCAAGGGATGTTCCCTGGTCCAACAATCAAGACGCGCCAGAGCCGAAGAACCGTCATTCGCCACACCAATAAGCTTGATGTTCCCACAGTAGTCCACCTTCACGGCGGAGCCACTCCCAGTGATTCGGATGGTTTTCCGACCGATCTGATTTTGCCAGGTCGTCAAAAAACGTATTCTTATCCGAACGATCGAGCGGCAACACTCTGGTATCACGATCATGCCATGGACCATACCGGCCTCAACATTTTCATGGGCCTTGCCGGTATGTACATTGTGGAAGGCCAAGAAGAGAGACAGCTTCCTTTACCACGGGGTGAGTATGATGTACCACTGGTCCTTCAGGACAGGCTGTTTTCTGCGGACGGGGCGCTCCTATACCGGCCCGATCCCGTAGATGGTCCCGCAACTGATGTCACGCTGATCAATGGGACAACTTGGCCCAGATTCGACGTTTCTGCATGCAGGTATCGCTTTCGAATCCTGAATGCTTCGAATGCGAGATCATTCCGGCTGGCCCTTAGTTCCCGTCAGCAGTTTGTACAAATCGCTACCGACGGCGGCTTGCTGGCGGCCCCCTGTGTGGCGCAAGAGATTCCGCTCGCTATGGCGGAGCGAGTCGAAGTGATCGTGGACTTTTCAGTGTATCCCCTCAACACGACCGTCACGGTAGACGACCAAAACGCATCCTTAGCAGAACGGTCTCTCCTGCAATTCAATGTCGTTCGCAAGGTCAAGGATGACAGCGAGATCCCAGACCGATTAGCGGAGATTTCAGCGATCGTTCCAAGCCGGGCTACTCAGCGGCGAAGCTTCGTGTTTACGAGAGCTGATTCCAGCCATTCGGAAACGCGGTGGTCAATCAATGGTAAGGAATTTGATGCTGCTCGCGCGATTGCTGAGGTAAGCGCGAACGACATTGAACTATGGCGACTTGCCAATCACACATTTCGTGAAAAACACAATGTAGTCCATCCTGTTCATCTGCACCTTGCGAACTTTCAAATTCTTAAACGAAACGGTAAGCCACCAGCACCCTATGAATCCGGTTTGAAGGACACTGCCGCGCTGAATGTGGGCGACGAAGTCGAAATCGCGGTGCGATTTCCGGGGTATAAAGGAAAGTATCTCTTTCATTGCCACAATTTAGAGCACGAAGATCGCGGCATGATGGCGCGTTTTGACGTTCATTGATGCGTGCATCGCGAGGACAGCTTGCATGTGTCGTGCTCCTCCAATTTGGAGTGTGTCTATAATGTCGCGAAAGTGTGGATGAAAGCGTGCGGAGTGGACAGCCCTGTCAACATGGGAAACCACCGCTCTGGGTTCTACCTTACATTCGGCTTGGATGCAGAGGGATGGACGCAAAAAAGGGATTGTGCCGACCGTGTCCCCGTTGCAAACTCGAGCCGATAGCACTGCGCATGAGCAAAGAGAAGGATCATCTTCAGGCCTCAGGGTTGGTTTTAGCTCTTACTGTACGATTGAACAAAGATTGGTGAACGGGGCGACTACGCCGCAAACGAGTTGAGGAAGAAGCAGCAGAGTGCAAGCCATTCTGCTGAATTATCATGGAACCTAACACAGCCAGTCGAACCGCTGAGTACATGGCCTTCTATCGTGCCATGGAGTCTGCGCGCCCAGGCAATAAACGGCTCTTTACGGATCCATTCGCCATCCACTTTCTGCGGCCTGCGCTAGGGAAAGCGGCTTGGCTGTCCAGAATTCCGTACGTGGCTGCGGCCGTCGCGTGGTACGCAGACCACCGGGCTCCAGGCGCGCGCACATCAGCGATCGCTCGGACATGTCTCATCGACGATGTTGTCTCCCAGGCTCTGCGGAAGGGCCTACGTCAACTGGTGATCCTTGGTGCAGGCTATGACTGTCGCATTTATCGTCTTTCTGGGGTCAGTTCTGCTGCGGCTTTTGAGGTGGACCATCCTGCGACTCTTGCCGCAAAACTCTCGCGGCTGCGGGGCCTCCTTGCAAGATTGCCAGCCAACACGCATTTTGTGGAGATCGATTTTGGCCGGCAAAGCCTGGGCGAGGCGCTGCACAGGGAAGGATTCGACTCCAGTCAACCGGCTATTTTCGTTTGGGAAGGTGTCACAAATTATCTGACCGACAGCGCGGTCGATGCTGTGCTTCGCTACGTTGCTGGCTGCGCCGTCGGCAGCTGTCTAGTATTTACATATGTGCATCGCGACGCCCTGAACGGCTCGGGCAGGTTCCCAGACGCGGCCAAGATCATGAGCAATGTAACGGAACTCGGCGAACCTTGGACCTTTGGCTTGATTCCCGAGGACCTGCCCTCCTACCTTCGCGAGCGAGGACTCCAACTCATCCGCGACGATGGAGCTAGCGACTACAGACACACGTATTTCGGGGAAGCCGCAGACTCCATGATCGGATACGATTTCTATCACGTCGCCCTTGCAAGCGTTCCGGCGAGAATCTAATACCGGCGCGATTGAGACTTTCTAGCCCTGGCCGAGGCCGGGGTTCGAGCGCCGCCGGTCTGGAGGCGAACTTGCCAGGAGCAGCGCCGATCTTGGCGTCCTGAGTTCTATTCAATTCCGCGGACCTATCGAACACTGTGACTCAACGCGCGTTTCTCCTTGACAGTCTAGGAGATTCATGCCACAGATGGGAGTCGATCACCACTACCGGGCCACCGAACCTTCGACAGTTGATGCGCTGGAGTACGGAAACCCGTTAATCCTGCGTCTGGGCGTATCGCTTCCACTTGTGGTTATGCAGGTGCTAGTCTCTCGAAGTGACCTATGAACAACGGCGACGTCGAGGCGGCTTGGGAGTATCACCAAGGCACGAAGCACTCGCCCTGGAGTGTTCGTAGTAATCCTCACTTCCTCGACTGGCCGAATCGGCCGTTACCTTTCAAGGTCTACCCTAAAATTGAGCCCCGTCCGTTGCCGCAAGAAGTGCCACAAACAGGGGTAGCCGCGCTCTCCGCGATCTCAGGCCGAGTGCGCTCATCGCGGGCCGATCGTGTCCCAGATCTTGAGGCTCTGGCGCGCGTCCTCTTCTTCTCAGCAGGGATCACCAAAGAGCGTGAATATCCTGGTGGACATGTCTATTTTCGGGCGGCGGCCTGCACCGGAGCCCTCTATGAGGTCGAGCTGTATCTCGTGAGTGGTGATCTCCGGGGCCTGGAGAGCGGCGTGTATCACTTCAATCCTGCAGACGTGTCATTACGGCTTCTAAGGAAGGGTGATTTCCGCGGGAACCTGCGTGTGGCGACTGCGGTGGAACCTGCCGTCGCTCACGCGCCCGCGACCATCATCTCGACTGGAACGTACTGGCGGAACGCCTGGAAGTACCAGGCGCGCACCTATCGCCATTTCGGATGGGACAACGGAACGCTGGTGGCGAACCTGCTGGCCGTTTCAGCAGCTTCTGGGCTGCCGTCCGAGATCGTGCTGGGGTTCGTGGACGCCGAGGTGAACCGCCTACTTGATGTCGATACGCGGCGCGAAGTCTCCTTATGCCTCCTACCGATAGGGCGCAGCGCAGAGAGTCCGTTGCCAACTCCGAAAGACGCTCCGGCACTCGGCCTAGAGACGATTCCGCTTTCGCAACACGAGGTGGAATATCCCGCCATGTTGCAGATGCACGATGCTTCGTCACTTGAGTCCGAACAGGAAGTGACCAACTGGCGTGAGAGCCGGCCGGTCCTTTCGTCTTCAGCTTGGGCAGGCGAGACCGTTCGCCTCCAGCCGCTGCCCGAAGACGAACAACCAAAGGACACCATTGAACAAGTGATCCTGCGCCGTGGATCGACCCGAAGGTTTGATAAGACGGCATCCGTCACACTGGAACAGCTCTCGACCATTTTCGATTGTGCCACGCAAGGCCTTCCGGCTGACTTCCTTGCGCCTCCCGGAGCCCAGCTCAATGATCTTTACCTGATCGTGCATTCGGTCGAGGGACTGAAGCCAGGTGCTTATTTCTTCCAACGTGTCCTTGGCAACCTAGAGCTCTTGAAGGAGGGCCAATTCCGCGCCGAGGCATACCATCTCGGATTGGAGCAGGCGCTGTCGGCGGAGGCCTGCGTGGACATCTTCTTCCTTGCCGATTTAAAACGAATCCTGGAACGATACGGAAACCGCGGCTACCGCGCGGTCCAGTTGGAGGCGGGCGCCATCGGCGGCAGGATCTACTTGGCTGCTTATGCCCAGCATCTGGGTGCAACCGGACTGACCTTTTTCGACGATGATGTGACTAAATTCTTCTCGCCACACGCAAAGGACAAGAGTGCCATCTTCTTGCTCGCGGTTGGCAAGCCGCCGAAACGCAAACAGCGGTAGAGTCGCCTGGGCATCTCCTTGTTTGCGTCTTCGCTCGTCGATCAAGTTCGGCGAAGTCGGATTCCATAGTGAAGCCCTATAGAAAAGCAAGTGGATAGCAGGCATCGTGCAAGCGATTTTCTAGGCTACTCGTTTCGGAGCTCAGGTTGCTAATCATAGTAGTACTGAACCCGTCGTGACAGATGCCGCGCATTTGTAATTTAACGCGCAACTTTCTCTGAAGAGCCGGGTTTTTTGTCGCCAACCGCTCCCCGCCGGTAGGACGGCCCCCACTCCCCAGGCCGTTTAGAAGAAAAGGACAATTTGGAGGAAGTTATGAAACGACTCATAGTAGCTCTAGCGAGTGTAACCGGTTTATTGGTGTCGGCAGCTCAGACTCGTGGACAAGACCTGCTAGTGCCCGCCGGTACGCTGCTGCAATGCACGATGAACGAACCGCGATTCTCCTCGGCAACAGCGTCAGTAGGGGATCCGGTACTATGCCACCTGAAGAGCTTTCAGGAGTTCGGACGAACCGTGTTTCCGCGAGGGAGCATGCTCGCCGGGCACCTGGAAGCAGAAAAAGATCCTGGGCATTTCGTCGGGAAGGGATATCTAAACATTACCTTCGACAGAGTGATCCTGCCGACAGGCGACCTGCCCCTCCCAGCAAGGGTCATTGCTGCCAAAGGCTTCCGAGTGGACAGGCAAGGCGACATCGTGGGCAAGGGACATGCAAAGCGCGACGTGGCCGAGTGGATGTTCCCTCCACTGTGGCCATGGAAAGTGTTGACGTTACCCGCACGCGGACCACGCCCAACCTTGAAGGGAGAAGAACCGATACAGTTGCGGCTCATGGATGACATCATGGTACCGAGAGCATTCTCCGCACAGAATGTCCACCCGGATCGGCCTCCCTACGCATCGTCTGCGGTGAGGCCGAGCAGTTTCTCCGGTATGCAAGCGTTCGAGGCCATCCAACCTGAAAATGCAGCAGACAAGGCAACGGGCATTACGGACGGGACGTTCGTGAATACGGCCCTGGCTC
>Ga0182036_10001136_pt1 | contig 12353 bp, 9 predicted proteins | sample sta12Cox44000080_FD_125966 | JGI IMG/M metagenome (GOLD analysis project Ga0182036, IMG submission 125966) | Lab enrichment of tropical soil microbial communities from Luquillo Experimental Forest, Puerto Rico - statoxic.12C.oxic.44.000.080 | ecosystem: Environmental > Terrestrial > Soil >...
CTGATCGGAGCGGCGATCGCCGGCATGCTGTCCGGCTTGGACGCACGTTCGGCCTACATCAGCGAAGCGGCATTTCGCGCCTCACAAACGCCCGCGAACGACGATGCCGCGACCCTCGGACTCACGGTGACGATCGACAGCGGTCAGTTGAAGGTGATTTCGCCAGAGGACGGATCGCCGGCGGCGCAGGCCGGGATTAGGCCGGGCGACGTCATCTTCACGATCGGCAAGGAGCCGGTTTACGATCTGACCTTGGGAGAGGCCGAGCAGAAGCTGCGCGGCCCGGCGGGCAGCGAAGTCCAACTGACCCTGCGGCGCGGCGCCGAGAAGCCGATCGATCTGACACTCAAGCGCGAAGCGTACGGGCTCCAGACTGTGGTCGGGCGCGTCGAAGCGGGGAACATCGGCTATCTCCGCATTGCCGGGTTCGACGGCGGAACGCAGGCCGCACTTGCCGCCGCGGTTCAGGACCTCCGGCAAAAGACCGGAAGCAAGCTGATCGGCTTCATCCTCGATCTGCGGAACAACCCGGGCGGCGGCTTCGACGCCGCGGTCGCCGTAGCCGACGCCTTCATCGACAAGGGCGACGTCGTCGTCGTCAAGGGGCGCAAACCCGCGAGCGTCAAACGGGTCAGCGCCACTCCGGGCGATCTCGCCAAGGGCCTGCCGCTCGTGGCACTGGTGAACGGCGGCACGGCGCGAGAGGCCGAGCTCGTCGCCGCTGCGCTGCAGGACAACCACCGGGCCGTGCTGCTCGGCACCCAGACCTTTGGCGAAAGCTCAATCGAAAGGATAATTCCGATCCCCGGCAATGGGGCCATCCGTTTGACTACCGCCCGCTTCTCGACGCCGACGGGCCGACAGATTCAGGGGAAGGGTCTCGAACCTGATCTCGCTGTGATGCCATTGAAGCTCGAACAGCTAGTGCAAGGTGACAGACGTCGCGAGGCCGATCTACGTGGCGCGCTGAAAAACACCGATCCGATCGCCTCGGGTAGCAAGCCGCCCGTGGGCAGCTCCCCCGGCGCGACAGCCTCTGCGACCGCGCCGGAGGCTCCGCCAGTTGCGACCAGCGATATCGGTTCAGTAGGTGACGAACAATTAAGTCAAGCGGTGGATGTTCTGCACGGCTTGGCCCTGGTCAGCGGCCGCATGGTCCAGTGAGCCGGCCGCCCCGCACATGGGGGCTCTCTGCCCACGCATGTCGACCGGGTCGAGGGATGCGGCACCGCGATCCAGCGTAGATTACATGGGTGTTTGACGATTCCGAGATAGCTGAAGTCGGGGAACGAGTGAAGCCGGACGATTCCGCCAAACGTCTAACGCGCGTTCGCGTTACCGCACAGACTCCATTCGCATCGGTTAGGGTCGTCACCTACAACATTCATAACTGTGTCGGCGTCGACCGGCGCTATGATCCGGGCCGAATAAGCAAGGTGTTGCGGCAGATTGACGCCGACATTGCTTGCTTGCAAGAGGTAGACGCCCGCGGCCGGAGCGAATGGCATGCCGACCAGTGGGCCTATCTCGGAGCAGCCACCGGATGCCGGGTCATTACAGGCGCCGGCGTCCGCCCGCTTCGCGGACGGTTCGGCAATGCGATCCTGACCCGATTTCCGGTGCTTGCAGCACGGTTGATCGATCTAACCGTCGCCGGGTACGAACCGCGCGCGGCGATCGATGCCGACGTTCTAATCGGCGAGCGAGTGTTGCGCGTCATCGCTACGCATTTCGGTTTGCACGCCGGGGAACGGCGCCAGCAGGCAAACCGGCTGATGGCAGCCCTCGCGGAACAAGTTCCGGTCAGTCGGCACGAGGCCCATGCGGTGCTGCTGATGGGCGATCTGAACGAGTGGCGAGGGCGACGTGGTGCGGTCCGGTCGCTCGATCGACGTCTTGGTCCGAGCGCGGCGGCGCGCACGTTCCCTTCATGGATGCCGGTGCTGGCACTCGACAGGATGTATGCCGACGGACGGGCAATGCTGCATGACGTTGGCGTCTATCGTTCCCCGCTCGCCCGCCTCGCCTCCGATCACCTGCCGCTCGTTGGCAGATTGTCCTGGAGCGGTCGCGACCTGCGGGATCGCGAAAGGCTCCAGGCATCGCGACGCCGCGCCAGAAAAATCGGCCAAAAACCGAGCGCGGCAAGGTTACATCCCCGGTAATTGACTACGAATCCCGAGCATAATCCGGTCATCGATCAAGTGGGGTTGCGCGCGACGGGGAGCCAGTCTAATCAATCCGAGTGCCCACGAAGAAGAACCCTCTCAATCTCAACGCGCTGCAGCTCCGAACGCTGACCTTGCTGCAGGAGTTGGCCCGTCTTCCCGACTATTCCCGGCCGGGTGATGAGCCCGGAAGCATCATTATCATCGGCCTCCCCATGGCGCACGGCGACCATCTTCACATCGGCGAGGCAGTCGTCGCATCGTATGACGCCACAGGGTTGCGCAATCGTGCCGTGTGGATCGCGCTCGAGCGCAAGGGTCTGGTCCGTTCCTTTTCGGACTGCGCGGTCTTGACCCCTCTCGGGATCGGCTATGATACGGGTTTGCGCAATGCCATCCTGCACGTAAATAGTCATTGAAGCGCTACATCGCTACCAGCAAAAGCTGAGGGCGACGCCAACCGGGCTATAAGAACACTCGCGCAGCGCCTCCGCGATTCGCTCGAGATCCGGTGGTCGCCCCCCGACGGCGCCAAATTCATCGGCATGGATGCCGCCGGCAATTAGAACGCTGTCGATGCCGACCCCAGCGGCACCGGCAATGTCGGTGCGTAGACTATCGCCGACGGCGAGAATGCGCGAATGGTCGACGATACCAAGAAGGTGGAGGCAGGTGTCGTAAACCGAACGGAAAGGCTTGCCATGCCAGCGCACGCGCCCACCACTTTCCTCGTACCAAAGCGCCAATGCACCTGCACAGAGGGCGAGACGGCCGGCATGCATAACAACAAGGTCGGGATTGGCGCAAACCATCGGCAGGCCGCACGCCAGCGCTCGTCGTAGTATTGGCGTATAATCCTCTATACGGTCCTCCCAGCCTGCGGGTCCGGTGTTGAGGACAAATTCCGCTTCCTCGGCGCTTTCGACGATCTCAAGCCCAAGCCCCCGGCGTATCGCGGTATCGCGCTCCGAGCCGATATGCAGGCACCGGCGGCCCAGCGCCGCGTAGAACGGGTCATGACGCCGGTTAAGGTATTGCCACGCCTCTTCACCCGAGGAAATGACATGGTGGTAGAGCCCAGCCGGCACGCCGATTCGATTGATGCGCTCGACGACGTCACCGGATCGCCGCGGCGCGTTGGACAGCAATACGGTGCGCTTGCCCGCCTCGATCAAGCCGCGAAGACACTCAAGGGCTCCCGGCAGCGGGGCGACGCCGTCATGGATGACCCCCCAGAGATCGAGAATAAATCCGTCGTAGCGCGGCGCGACCTCCCCGACACCGCCGATCAGCCGAATTCCCATGCTGCTCCTTGAACCAGATGAGTGCGACGGCGTTGGCGAACGTCGAAGGTTTTCGAATTCGGATCAAGGATGCTTGTGCAAGGGCGCACTTCTCTTATCCTTATGAAGGAGGGGACCTTATCTCATGCCTGCGCGATATTCCCGAATTCTCGCAGCAGTGTGCCTGCTGACCTGTTTTCCGGTGCCGCGTGTCAGCAACGCCGGCCCCGCGTCAGATCGCCAAATCATTCATGTCTTGAACCGGCTCGCCTTCGGACCAACGCTCGAAGATTTCCGCCATGTTAGGTCGATCGGGATCGATCGCTACATTTACGAGCAGCTCGATCCCGAATCGATCCCCGAACCGTTCGATCTCCGGTGGCGCATCGGTGCACTAGATACCCTTCGCTATAACGCCGTCCAGCTCCGGCAGCTTTACGGACCGCTGTCTACCGTCCGAGGGCTTAAGCTGCCGCCAGAGTTGGAGAGGGTACGGCGCGAACGTGCACGAACCATCGTCCAGCAGGCCGCCCAGGCTCGGATCCTACGGGCCGTGCTGAGTCGGCGCCAACTCCAAGAGGTCATGGTCGACTTTTGGTTCAACCATTTTAACGTTTTTGCCGGAAAGGATTTGGATCATTTATGGATCGGCGATTACGAGCGGCAAGCAATCCGTCCTTTCGCGTTGGGCCGATTCCGTGACCTGCTATTTGCCGTGACGAAGCACCCGGCGATGCTCGTCTATCTTGATAATACAATGAGTACAGCCCCCGGAAGCCCGGCTGCACGCGGCAATCGAACCGGGCTCAACGAGAATTTTGCGCGTGAGGTCATGGAGTTACACACTCTCGGCGTCGATGGCGGCTATACCCAGGAAGACGTTATCACTTTAGCCCGCATCTTGACGGGGTGGAGCATCAATCGGCCGGATCCCAGCGAGTTTCCTGATCATGCCGCCGTATTCGAGGGTGCTCGTCACGACTTCGGTCCCAAAGTCTTTCTCGGACATGCGCTGCGGTCGAGAGGCAAAGCCGAAGGGGAGGAAGCGCTCGACATTCTTGCAAAGAGTCCGGCCACCGCCCGCCACATTGCCTTCGAGCTGGCGCAATACTTTGTCGCCGACGAGCCGCCCGCGTCCCTAGTTGAGCAGCTCGCCGCGCGGTTTTTCGCGACCGACGGCAATATCCGAGAAGTGCTGAGCGCACTTTTCGCTAGTCGAGAATTCCGGGAAAGCTATGACCAAAAATATAAGACCCCTTACCATTTCGTAATCTCGGCAGTGCGAGCAGCGGGCGTCCCAGTGGACAACACCCGCCCGCTACTCGGTACGATGACCCAACTGGGCATGCCACTGTTCGGCTGTCCGACCCCCGACGGCTACAAGAACACGGAGAGCGCTTGGTTGAGCCCCGATGCGACCGCCCATAGGATTAACTTTGCGGCGGCGCTCACTCGAGGCAACGTTCCGGTGGGCAACCTGATGACCAGCGCTGCGATCGGTCCTTCCGCGGATCTGCCAGCGCAAATGGCGGTCCCAAATGACGCTGCACGCTTGGAGGAAATCTTCGGCTCGACGATGAGCACCGCGACACGCGAGACCGTGGCCGCAGCTCCGGCGGGGCTGCGCGCCGCCCTGATCCTCGGCAGTCCCGATTTTATGCGCCGCTAAACGAGATAACGATGAGACGGTGTTCGACCGGCGTCCAGAGACTCGTCACGCCCGGCCAGAGGCCTTGCGCCCAATTTCCAGCGCCGCGAAGGAATAGATCGGCCCAGGCATCAGATAGCGGAATCCTTTCTCCAGCAGCGCCTCGATGTTTTTGCTGTCGACGTGCGGGTGACCGCAAGCGACATTGTGATGCTTGCAGATCGCCAAGATCTCATCGATTGCCGAAGCCACTGTTGGATGGTCGTATTGCCGGGGATAGCCGAGATCTTGCGACAGGTCTCCCTCACCGATGATTACCACACCGATACCGGGCACCTGTTGGAGCATGTCCGGCAGGTTTTTGATCGCTCGCGTCTCCTCGCACATGATCGCGACCAAAATCTCGCCCTGCGGGTTGAGCGGCCAAACGTCCGCCCGCGCATAATATTCCTGCTGGGTCAGCCCCCAATAGCGCGCCGCCGCGGCGGGCGCATCACCACGCTGGCCTGGGGGCTCGAAATAGGCAGCTGAGCGCGGACGCGGGTATCGACATGCAGTGACCGCATTGTGTGCCTCTTCGACCGTACTCACATGAGGCCAAACAATTCCATAGACCCCTTGATCGAGTACCTGCTTGGCGACCCATTGGCTGATCTCTCCGCCGTTGGGCGGAATGCGCACGAAGGGCGTAACCGCTGGGGCCAGGCTGCCGGCACGCAGTATCTGCCGGCGATCCAGCATAAATTGCAGGCAGTCGCGTAAGGCGCGGATATCGTAAGGCCGGTGCTCCATCTCGAACACCACGCCGTCGTAGGGCGCGGCGTTGATCGCCTGGGCCGCGCCGATCTCTGCCGGTGAGAAGGTGACGAAGGCGGGCTTGCCCTCTTGCAGGGCCCGGATCACGCCGTTCAGTCGAGGGATATCGGTCATCTTGTTATCTCCTCCTCCAAGAAGACCGAATGGTGCACACTCTCTCGGCGCATCGTCAACTTCGCCGCCGCGAGGGCTGTCTACCAGCTGCGGGTATCCCTTATGATTATTTACTGAGACAGTCGCGCACACCATCCTCAAGGGAGTAGAACAAGGCGTCGAAGCCGGCGCGACGCAATTTTGTGATGTCAGCGCAGGTGAAATATTGATATTGCGCGCGCAGCTCGTCCGGAGTGTCGATAAACCGAATGTTCGGCGTGCATCCGACCGCCGCGCAGACTGCCCGGACAAGGTCGAGGAAAGACCGTGCGGTACCGGTTCCGACATTGAACAATCCGCTCGTCTCAGGATGCCTCAGCAGCCATCTGACTACGGCGACACAATCCTTGACATAGATGAAATCCCGTTGCTGGCCCCCGTCGGGATAATTCGGGTCATGCGATTTGAAGAGAGTTACCGTCTCTCCGGCTTTGACGACCGGAAAAATCTTGCTGACGAGCGACTGCATGAAACCCTTGTGGGTCTCGTTCGGACCATAGACATTGAAAAACTTGAGCCCGGCCCATTGCGGCGGCGTTGCACGGCCGCGAGCCACGTCATCGATCACGCGACGGTCGACGACGTGCTTGCTCCAGCCGTAAGCATTTAGCGGGCGCAGCACCCCGAGTGCAGCGGGGCTTTGTTCGTCGCTGAAGCCGGCGGTGCCATCCCCGTAAGTAGCAGCTGAAGAAGCGTAAATGAGCCTTACGGCATTTGCGGCGCACCACCCCCAGAGATCCAGCGTGAGACGGATGTTGGTTTCTACGAATTTGTCGACGTCTTTCTCGGTCGTCGCGGAGATCGCTCCCATATGCACGATCGCAGCCACTTTCTTGGCATGGCGAGCCAGCCACTCAGGCAAGTCATCCGGATGAACGATATCATGTAGGCGCGCCGCGGCGATGTTGCGCCACTTCTCACCCGATCGGAAAAGGTCGCAGACAACAACGCGTCCCCCGGCGTTAGTTAGCTCGAGTACTATGTTGGACCCGATGAACCCGGCGCCTCCGGTCACGAGGATCAGATCGTCACCGGGAAAATTCTGAACTGCCGGCATGATCCTTTCTCTCGACTTCGAAATGTGTATAGTCGACCGCGACTTCTTAAAGCCCTCCCCCCGAGCTTACCGAACCCTTTACCACAATCCCGGTAATCACCGGCCCGGTGATCGTGTTCAACAAGGTGAAGAACTTTTGCAGCTCGTTCAATCTCGCATTGGCGACGTAAATAATGTCTTTGTCCTCGACCGGGAAGCGCTGGGCAAAAAAATAAGAGTTGGCATCGCTGAGATCGAGACGGTAGACGACTGGAGAGGTTCCACCCGGACCGATCGCCAAAGGGGGTGCCTTGAGCGCCCCGACGACAGCAGGCGGCTCGAAGCGAAACAAAAAGACCCCGGCCGGATCTGCGCGCAGATCCTGCAAGCCCCCAGCCTTTGCCAGTGCTTGCGCCAACGTTATCTCCTGCGCACCGAAGGCCACCTGTATGTTCGTTCCCGTTGCTCCGAACACAGAGAAGGTTTGTGGGACACTGACCAGCGTCAACACGTCTCCGGGCCAAGCGTAGATGTTCTCTGCAGGTTCCGATACAAGCTTCTCCATCGGAATTGTGGCGGTGACGCCTTCGCGCGACAGCCGTACGAAGGTGTCGTAGACCGGGGCTTTCGCCCCGCCGGCAAGAGCAATCACATCAAGAAGGCGATCACCGTTGACCGAAAGGGGCACTCTGGCGCCGGCCACAACCTCTCCCGACACTGTCGCCGAGTTGCTGATGCTCTTCGTGATGGCGACGAGAGCTTGAGGCTCGATAGCCTTGTCGGCTAGACGCTGCTCTATGACGCGCTGGACTTCCAGGGGCGATTTTCCCGCGACCGGGATGCGGTCCGCGAAAGGCACGCTAATCGCTCCGTCGCGGGCGACCACCTGATCTGGGATGGTTACGCTTCGCGAACCCGGCGAGACGCCCGCGGTGATCCCAGCACCGAAAAGCCCGCCCCCGGCGGCCTCCCAAATCGTCACCGTAATCGAGTCGCCGATTCCGATCTTCGGGTCAGGGGGCTTGCCATATTTCAGAAATCGGTTTCGGAAGCTTTCGGTCGGCTGCGCCAGAAGCGTTGAGACGACGTTGCTGTCCACGTCGACAATATCAAAGCGCGGCTGGTCGTCCTTGACAGCTTGGTCCACGACTTGACCCGTGGTCGGACCTGCGGTTGGTAATGTCGAGCATCCCCCGAGAGCGGCACCGGTTAACCAAACGAGGATAGCGGCAAATCTCATTGATCGACCCCGCCTCGCAGCGGGGCTCGGCCTCCCGATCTAACCTAGACGACCTGCAGTTCTGTCGCGATCAAACGCGATGCATAGACACCCATCCAGCCGGTCGGATCAAGCCAACCCTTTTCGTTGCGCGGAGGGCGAATTGCCCGGATATGGGCATCGGTTATCTCGGAGAGGCCGCCGATCGGGCGCGGCGAGTCGAATTCGGTTGACCAAAAGAAGTGAACAGTGCCGCCCACCTCATGCTTGGCAACCAGACAATTCGGGGCGCCTCCCGCCCGATTGTACAGCCCCACAGCAGAATAGTTTTCCTGATGGCTTACCATCATCACGCCTTCCGTTCCCGGAAAGGCATATTTCATCGCAGAAAACCAACGGCACAACGCCGCCAACTCCTCCTCGGTAAATTCGTACCTGGTTGGCGCCGGGTCAGCCGGCGGTGGAACACCCCGCACCGTCAAAGGGAAAGGCACAATATTGCTTTGCTCAAACACTTTGTCCCGTTCGCCCCCGATCACCTGGCCGCGCCGTGAGCGGCCGTAGTCCCCAATTTCCCCGCTGGTCCGCATCTTCGCCTCTATCGCCTCGCCCCGATGCGGGCCACGGCAATCGACAAAGCCGAGCTTTTGCCCACTACTTATCAATCAGCGATCGATACAGCGTGCAGACCAATTTCGATTCAGAGAATACTATCGGCGGGTGTTTCCGAGTCAATTGAGCCCATACGCGTAGCGCGGCTTTTCAGCCAGATGTGATCAATTGGCAACAGTGGCAGATAGGCGACAGTCTGTTAAACTCAAAGTTTGGTCGGCTGTCAAAACCCTGCCCTTCATCAGCGGTCTCACTCAGCGCCCCTGCTTGACCCGCCGATGAGCTTCTGTTAAAGAGCGCGCTAATGGTAATCGAGCGCTTCGAACTTCGACTTACCCGCTCGGCGTCTTAACGGACGCCGATTTCTTCCTGTTCCCAGTTCGGGAAGTCTCTCTCGCGCTCGGTAGTGCTGATGCCTATAACCCATTTGATCAACCGATTCGCCGTCCACCTCGCGCCGCCAGCGAACGATACGCAGGTTCTGTGGTTGCGACTTAGCAGCGGCCGGCGGCGTTGACGCCGCCGGCCGCGATGTCCTTCCGACCATAGAGCCGCCCTACGGGCGGTGATCCCTATGCAAGGAGTGGCCGATGTCCGGCATGCCCATCCATAAATACCGTCCTTTCGCGCCCATTGATCTACCTGACCGTCGCTGGCCAGCGCAGGTTATCGATCGGGCGCCGCAATGGTGCAGCGTCGATCTGCGCGATGGCAACCAGGCGCTGGTCGAGCCGATGGGACCCGACCGCAAGCGTCGGATGTTCGATCTTTTGGTCAAACTCGGCTTCAAGGAAATCGAAGTCGGCTTTCCCTCGGCATCGGAGACGGATTTCACCTTTGTTCGCGAGCTAGTCGAGCACAGGCTCGTCCCCGGCGACGTGACAATCCAGGTGTTGACGCAGGCGAGGCCCGAACTGATCGAGCGCAGCTTCGAGGCGATCCGGGGAGCGCGGCGCGCCATCATGCACCTCTACAATTCGACGTCGACATTGCAGCGCCGCGTCGTCTTCGGTCTCGACAAGCCGGGGATCGTCGACATCGCGGTCTCCGGCGCCAGGCTCATTCGGGACCTCGCCGCAGCGATGCCGGAGACCGAGGTCATCTATCAATATTCGCCTGAGAGCTTTACCGGGACCGAACTCGACTTCGCGGTCGAGATCTGCGAGGCGGTGATGGATGTCTGGCGGCCGACCCGTGAAAAGAAGACGATCCTCAACCTTCCCGCGACCGTCGAAATGGCGACGCCGAACGTCTATGCCGATCAGATCGAATGGTTCGGCCGCAACATCCGCAACCGTAATTGCATCACTCTGAGCCTCCACCCGCACAACGACCGCGGAACTGCGGTGGCGGCCGCCGAGCTTGCCATCATGGCGGGGGCGGACCGCGTCGAGGGCACGCTCTTCGGCAACGGCGAGCGCACCGGCAATGTCGATATCATGACCCTGGCATTGAACCTGTTCAGCCAGGGCATCGACCCCGGCCTTGTGATCAGCGACATCGACGGGATTGTTCGTACTGTCGAGCACTGCAATCAGCTCCCGGTCCATCCCCGCCACCCCTATGCCGGTGAGCTCGTCTATACGGCGTTTTCCGGCTCGCACCAGGATGCGATCAAGAAGGGCTTCGAGGCCCTCGCCAAGCGCAACGACACGTTGTGGGAAGTGCCGTATCTGCCGATCGACCCGAAGGATCTCGGTCGCACCTATGAGGCGGTGATTCGGGTCAACAGCCAGTCGGGCAAGGGCGGTGTCGCCTACGTGATGAAGACCGATTACGGTCTCGATCTGCCGCGCGGGCTGCAGATCGAGTTTTCAAAGCGCGTGCAGGAGGTTGCCGAGCGCACCGGTAAGGAGCTTAGCAGCGTCGACATCTGGTCGCTTTTCGATGAGACGTATCTACGGCGCGACGGCGTCGTTCTCAAGGACTACAGCCTCCTCCCGGAGCCGCGCGCCGGCGAGCGGCGGATTGCGGCGACAATTGTCATCGAAGGAAACAAGCACCGCATCGAGGGTGTCGGCAACGGCCCGATCGCCGCTTTTGTCGATGCGCTCCGCCGCGATTGCGACATAGCGCTGAACGTTCTCGACTATCACGAGGACGCGGTCAGTGCCGGCGCCGATGCTCAAGCAGCCGCCTACGTCCAGATCCGCGACCGCGGCGACTCCACACTTTACGGCGTCGGGATGGACAGCGACATCGTCACCGCTTCATTGCGCGCAGTCGCCAGTGCCGCGACCCGCGTTCTCCGACATGCTCGTGAAAAATAGCCGCGGCCTCAGGCGACGCGGTCGCCCTGCCTGATCTCGACCGTGCGGTTATCGACCGCCGGCAGCATGCGGGCGGGATCGCGGGTGACGACGATGTCGAGCACGGTCGGGCGCGAGCGCTCGGCAAGGCCTTCGCGCAAGGCGGCGCCGAGACGCTCGGGATCCTCGACCCGGATGCCGGCGCAACCCATGGCGCGGGCGATCGCCGCATAATCCATCTCGACGAGATCGGAGGATTGGTAGCGGCCGCGAAACATCGCGTGCTGCAACGCCTTGACATAGCCGGAGGCGGCGTTGTTGACGACGACGATCGTCAGCCCGACCCCGGCCCGCCGCGCAGTCTCGAGCTCGCCCAGCATCATGTTGAACCCGCCGTCGCCGGTGATCGCGACGACCGGTGTTTGCGACGCCGCGAGTGCGGCGCCGATGCCGCCGGGCAGCCCGTAACCGATCGAGGCCAGACCGCGATCCGGGATGAAGTGCCGCCCGGGCGACTTGGTGTCGTAGAGGAGCCCGGTCCAATGGCCGGCAAACCCGCCATCGGCGACGAGGATGCTGTCGGCCGGTAGGGCGCTGTTCAGCTCACGGCAGAGCCGCGCCATGTGGATCGGCCGCTCACCCGAATCGAGCCTTGCGGCGGCCTCCTGCCGCCAGGCCGCCATCCGGGCCGGGATTTCGCCGACGTAATCGGCGCGCGCGGCGCGGGCTTGCCGGGCATCGCCGGCGAGGGCTTCGGCCAAATCTTCGAGCCCGGCTCGGGCGTCGCCCCACAACGCCACCGCAGCCGGGCTGCAGCGCCCGATCTCCTCGGCGAGAATGTCGAGGTGAATGAGCGGGATATTCCCGGAGGGCAGAACATAACGCTTGGTCGCGATCTCGCCGAGCTTGCAGCCGACGACCAGAAGACAATCCGCGGCCTCGATCAGCTCGTTGGCGATGCGCGAGTAGCGGCCGAACAACCCGACCGAGAGCGAATCGGTGCAGGCGATGCCGCCCTTGCCGCTCATCGTATGGGCGACCGGGATCGACTGCGCCTCGGCCAGCGCCAGCAGCGCCTCGTATCCCGCCGAGAGATGGATGCCCCCGCCGGCCAAAATCAACGGCCGTTTGGCATGTGCGATCAGGGCTGCGGCCCTTGTGATGTCGGC
>Ga0182036_10001149_pt1 | contig 12301 bp, 10 predicted proteins | sample sta12Cox44000080_FD_125966 | JGI IMG/M metagenome (GOLD analysis project Ga0182036, IMG submission 125966) | Lab enrichment of tropical soil microbial communities from Luquillo Experimental Forest, Puerto Rico - statoxic.12C.oxic.44.000.080 | ecosystem: Environmental > Terrestrial > Soil >...
GCCGCACCGGCTGCTGCGTGTAGAAGCGGAAGTATCGGTCATGGTCGGAGAGGTGTTGATGCAGAGCCATAACGGCCTCGGCGTCGTCGGCGCCGAGGCAACGCAATGACACGATCCGTCCGTCGAACAGTGGACCGTAGCCGCGAATTCCACCGCTGGATCGCTCATGATCCACGACGTTATCCCGGGTCGGCACGGTTCGGTAAGGGCCGTTTGGCCCCACGCATCGGCCACTGTGCCCGCAGGCCGCGGTCTTGCGTGTCAGTAATCGGTGAGCGGAGCGACCCAGTGGACCCGGGTACCGCCCTCCGGTGGATTGGTGATCTCGCACGCACCGCCAAGCTGTTCGGCGCGGTGTTTCATATTGCCCAAGCCGCTGTTGCGGAGATTGTCGGCGGGTATGCCGCAGCCGTTGTCGATGATGTCGAGGATGAACATGTCGCCGACGCCGACCTCGACGGTCAGTCGCGACCCACCGGAGTGGCGGACGGCGTTGCTAACCGCTTCCGCGGTGACCGCTTCGGCATGCTCGGCGAGTTCACCGCCGACGGCGGTCATCGGTCCGTGCATGCGCGTTGTGGTCACAATGTCGCGATTTTCGGTCAGGTCGGCGACCACCTGTTGGATCCTCTGTCGAAAGTCGGCGCCTTTACCCAACGGAGATTTGAGCTGGAAGATGGTTGTGCGGATCTCTTCGATGATGGTTTGCAGGTCATCGAGCGTGCGGTTGAGGCGGTCGGCGACCTCCGGCGAACGAGCCCTGGCCAGCGTGCCCTGCAGGTCCATGCCGGCGGCGAACAGGCGCTGGATGACGTGGTCGTGCAGGTCATGCGCGATGCGCTCCCGTTCGGCGAGGATGGATAACCGGCGCGCGTCCTCACGGGCCGACGCCAGCACGAGTGCTATCGCGGCGTGCGTGGCGAAATCACTGACCAGGTCGAGATAACTCTCGTCGAATGGCGGTTGGTCGGCGCCGCGGGCGATCACGATTACGCCCGCGACGTGACCTTCGGCGCAGAGCGGCATCACGATCGCCGGGCGCTCCCCAACATCGGTGAACGCCTCGATCGGGTAACTCAACGCCTCGGTGATCATCGGTTCGCCGGAGCGGAAGACAACGCCGCTCGTGGAACCCTCCACCGGAATTCGCCGGCCCATCACTTCGGCGGCATGAATTCCCACCGCGGCAGACACCACCAGCGTGTCGGTTTCGTCATCGGGCAGGTCGGGGTCGGCCGGAAGGAGGACGATCGCCTGTTCGGCATCGGTCAGGACGCATACACGTTCGGCAATCAGCAGCAGCGGGCGCTGGTGCGGCTCGGCGCTGGACAGCAGCGCGGTGGTGATCTCGCGGCTGGCCTCCGTCCACTGCGCCGATGTCCGCTGGCGTTCGAACAGTTGCGCATTGTCGATGGCGACCCCGGCCGCGAACGCCAGTGCGCGAGCGGCAACCTCGTCGGATTCGGAGAACACGCGCGTGGAGTCGTCGTGGGTCAGATAAATGTTGCCGAACACCGTCCCACGGATGGTGATCGGCACCGCAAGAAAGGCCCGCATGAGAGGGTGGTGCTCGGGAAATCCCACGGCGGCCGGGTGCGTGGTCAGATCGTCCATCCGCAAAGCCGGCGTGTCGAGGAGCGACAAGCTCAGCAACCCCTTGCCAACCGGTAGATGCCCGATGAGGCCAGCCGTCTCCGCTTCGATTCCCTCGTGGATGAATCTGAGCAAGTCGCCTCCGGGATCACGTATGGCCAGGGCGCCGTAGGGGGCAGACGTCAATTCCCGAGCCGCGGCGATGATCCGGTGCAGCGTCGCGTCGAGATCGAGGCCGGTACCGATTTCGACGAAGACATGCAGCAATCGCTCCATTTGATCGCGCGCCGCCAGCAACTGGTCGAGCTGCGCGTGCATCCTGCTAACCAGCCCACGCTGGCCCAGTCCAGCAAAAGCCGAACTGCGTTCGTCGCCGGCCACCCGACTCAATACCTCCAGGACGCCTTCAGCCAAGGGCAGCTTGCGCGTCGGCAACACGCCGAGCGCCCGAAGACGCCGCCACCGAGCCTAGCCCCAACGGGTCGGGCACCCAAGGCAAATGCGTTGACCAGCGGATGGCGCGGCGGGGTCAGGAAGGTCCTGTTGGCATAGTTCGCTGGCCGGACTGTTGATCCAATTTTGATGCGAACACCGCCGCCTGGGTCCGTCGCTCCATGCCGAGTTTGGCCAGCAACCGCGATACATAGTTCTTCACGGTTTTCTCGGCGAGAAACATCCGGGCGGCGATCTGCCTGTTGGTCAAGCCTTCACTAAGCAGTTGCAGCAGCGTTCGCTCTTGTTCGGTCAGTCCCGACAATGGGTCTTCGCGCTCCGCGGTGCCGCGGAGCTTTGCCATCAGCGCGGCGGCCGCCCGGTTGTCCAGCAGGGATTTACCGGCACCGACGTCTTTGATCGCCTGGGCCAGTTCCATACCCTTGATGTCCTTGACCACGTAGCCGCTGGCGCCGGCCAAGATCGCCTCGAGCATCGCCTCATCGGAGGTGAACGACGTCAGCATCAGACACCGCACGTCTGGATGATCGGACACCAGGTCGCGGCACAGTTCGATTCCGTTCCCATCGGGAAGACGCACGTCAAGCACGGCGACGTCGGGCTTCAGGGCCGGTATCCGCGCCTTGGCCTCGGAAACGGAACGGGCTTCACCGACGATTTCGAGCTCGGGATCCGATGCGAGCAGATCGGCAAGACCGCGTCGAACGACCTCGTGGTCATCGACGAGGAAAACCTTGACCATTACGAGCCCTTCCTGCTCGGCGTGGGAGGCAAGAGTCATGAAACGACCGCTTAAATATCCCATATTTTTATAAGCGCCCGGACTCATAAATGCTGCTGATTGACAATTAACAGCGAGCAGTCGGCGTCCTGCAGTATCGCGCTGCCGGCTGATCCGACGAGTTCGCTCAAGTGGTTGTGGTTGTGGGTGCCGACAATCACCAACCCCGCCGACCGGCGGTTGTGCGCCAGGTAGGCCAAAAGGCTGCCATGTACGGCCATCGACTCCACCCGCAGATCCGGATGGCGTCGCTTCCAATGGGCCAGCCGGCGGTCCAGGTCGGCGAGCGCCCGGCGATTGCCTGCCGTGTCCGCCACCCGGTCATCACCCGATGCGTTTCGCCGGCAGATGATCACCTGGAGGGCAGCGTCGCGCAACCGGGCCTCCTCGATGGCGGCGCCCAGCAATACGCCGTTGCCCGGAGACTCGTCCGCCTCGACGAGGATCCGCTCCGCGGGCCGGTGCGGGTGGTCGTCGCGGAATCGAATGATCGCGACGGGGCTCCGCGCCGACAGGGCGAGAGCCGCGGCTGTTGAACCCACCCGACCAGGTCGAAAGTGACGTATTCCGACCGCGCCCAAGCACACCATGGCCGCAGATGCCGACGCGCGAATCAAGGACCCGATCGCGGGCCCGTGGGAAACTTCGGTCTCTATCTTCACCGGCTTGCCCGTGGCTTCAATCGCCGTGACTGCGTGGCGAACCGCCGTTTCCGCGGTGGCCAGCTTGCGTGCCGCGTCATCCGGCTCGATTTCCCGGTTCTGGTCCTGCTCAATTGCGCACAGGAGACGCAGGGGGGTGTCACGACTCGCCGCCTCGTCGACGGCCCACAGCGCCGCGCGTATCGCGGCCTTTGAACCGTCGATCCCGACGACGACCGGCTGGGGTGTGGCTAACTCTTTCATGAGACTGCCTGGACCGTTAATGGCGCACCACGAGCACCGAGCAGTCGGGGTAGCCGACGATCGGGTGGCAGTTGGGGGTAGCCAGCCCAGCAATCTCGTCGGCGTCGGCGCTGCCCACAACAGCCAAATCGATGGCGCTACTTTGCCTCTCGCCGGACCTCACCCCGGTGCCGCTGGCAACGGTCTGGACGTGCACATCCGGATAGCGCCGGACCCAGCTGTTAAGTCGCCGATCGATCTGCCGCACGGTGGCGTGGCGGCGCCGTCCTTCCTCCATGGCCTGGTGCACAACCTCGTCGTTGTCCGGGTCGTCATTGAGCACGACGGCGATCACACCGATCTCCGTCGGCGATCCGTCGGGATTGGTGCGGATGATCGCTACCGGACACTGCGCGGACGCCACCAACGCGACAGCTGTCGGGCCCAACAGCCCGTCACACTCCCATCCCCGCCTGGACGTGCCCACGCAAATCATCGCCGCGTTCTGCGACTCATTGACCAACACTTGCGCGGGATCGCCCGAGAGAACGGCCGTTTCGACCTCGACCGGTTTTCCCGCGCTCTGTATGGCGCACTCCGCCTGGGATAGGGCCGTTTCGGCGCGTTCGAGCTCCCACTCAGAGCTCGGCGGTGACCCGGCTTGCTCACCTTGGCGAGGGATGACATAGACAAGGCGGAGGGGCATCTGCCGGCCCAGCGCCTCGTCGATCGCCCACTTGCCGGCGTTAACCGCGGCTTTCGAACCGTTGATGCCCACGACCACCGACTTTGCGTCCAGCTGACTCATGTCGGCTCCCGATTAGTGCGATTCGCTCAATGCCAGGCTATTGCGCCGTCGCTCCTTTCGGAGGGGTCGTTAGGCCCTATCCGGGAAGCCGTACGTCATCAGCGACGTCGCACGGTTCTACGGATTGCGCGAACAACTTCTCCACATCAGCCCGATCGCAGGCGGCCGTTCCGGGTGTCTTCAGCATCGCCGCACCCGCCGCTATGCCCAACCGTACGGATTTGACTAGCGGCCACCCGCGATTGAGTCCGACCGCAATTGCGGCGACCATCGCATCGCCCGCGCCTACGCCGCTGCCACCCGGCATCGAAATCGCCGGAAAGCGCTGGCTTGCATGCTTCGTCGCAAGCAGCGCGCCATGAGATCCCAGGGACACCAACACCACTTCCGCTCGACCGCTATTGACGAGTTCGTGTGCGGCGGCGAACTGGGCGGCTTCGGTGGGCAGGGGCCGCCCGACGCATTCCCGCAGTTCTCGCACACTCGCTTTGAGGAGAAACACGCCCGAGGAGATGTGCCGCAGGCCGCCGCCGGAGGTGTCCACGATAAGGCGGACGCCCAGATGCCGGCAGATGTCCGCAACCCGCTGGTAGAAGTCGGTTTGCACGCCCGGCGGCAGGCTGCCGCTTGCCACCACGAATTCGGCCGACTTCGCCGCGATCCGCAGGTGCTCCAGGCAGCGGGCCTGTTCGCGCAAGCTGAGCTGCGGTCCGGGCAGGACGAATCGGAACTGCTGACCACTGCGGCTCTCGTTGACAGTGAAGCTCTCTCGCGTTGATGCGGCGATCGGGACTTGCCAAAATGGCACACCTTCATCGCTCAGCAGCTTTGCGAGCAGACCGCCGGTCGCCCCACCCGCGGGGAAAACCGCCAACACCGACCCACCGAGCACGTGCGCGATGTGCGCGACGTTGATGCCGCCGCCGCCCGGGTCATACCGGGTGGCCGCGCACCGCAGCTTTTCGGTCGGCCGCACGACGTCGACGCTTGTCGTGACGTCCAGCGCCGGATTCATTGTCAAGGTGACGATTTGCGGTCGGCGCGCAGGCGGCTGCGCTGGCGTCTGCATGCTCGTTGACTCCGCTCGTTGTCGACGGTTATAGGCCGGAGGGGTATGTTTCCGGCGTTTCGCCGGCGATCCACAAACTCGTCACCTCGAGAGGTTCCAGCGCCCGGGTGTTGTCGATGTGAATCATGGCGTCGAACTGATCGGCCGGCCGGACGTGCAAGTAGTGGCTCTGGCGCTCGGTTTCGGGCCGGTAGATCACGCCGATGGCGCGCCCCAGCCGAACGGCACTGAGCGGGTCCGCGGCCGCCGGATTAATCCGGGCCGACACCAGGAAGTCGCTTTCGCCGGCCTCATGAAGCAGTTCTTCGATGCTCCCGGTGAGCGCCGGGCGCACGGACTTTCGTTCGGCGACGCCGCCCCACTCGCTGGCGGCCGTCACGGTACCCGCGTATGTGCTAAACCCGATGAGACGTGACTGGGCGCCGTACCGCTGCCGGGCAAGTTGACCGAGCGTGAGCTGGCCGTCGGCCCACACCTCGGTCGCTCGCGCGTCCCCGACGTGAGAATTGTGGGCCCACACCACTATTCGAGCAGGCTCCATATCATGGTGGCGGTCCAGGTGTTTCAGCAGCGCGTCAAGGGTTTGCGCCATGTGCTTATCGCGGAGGTTCCACGAGGTGACGCGCCCGCTGAACATGGCGCGGTAATACATCTCTGCGGTGCGCACCGTTTGGGCGTTTTGCTCCGCGTAGAACAGTTCGTCCTCGGCGAGCAGCCCGTCCCTGCGCGCATAGGCCAATGCGTTGCACTGGATTTCGATCAGCTGCTCGATCGCTTGATTCTCACACAATGGACCGGCGCCGAAGGCCGCGGCAAAGCCATACGCCTGACCATCGTCGGCCGAAGTGTGGTCAAAACATGCATAGCGCTCCCGCGCCCGTGCCGCCGCCTTCGGATCGATCTCGTCGAGGTAGGTGATCACTTCCTGCATCGACCGGTGCAGGCTGTAGAGATCCAGGCCGTAGAAGCCCGCCTGCCGCCGACCGTTGTTCTCGTGCAGTCGGTTGCGTGCGCGTAGCCAGTCGACGAAGTCGCGAACGACCGTGTTGCGCCACATCCAGGCGGGAAAGCGCTCAAAACCGCTCAGCGCCTTATCGGCACTCTCGTCCTCGCCGAGGGCGCGAACGTAGCGATTCACTCGGCAGGCGTCGGGCCAGTCGGCCTCCGCGGCGACCGCACAGAAGCCCTTTTCCTCGATCAGCCATTTCGTGATGTCGGCCCGAGCCTCATAGAACTCGTGCGTACCGTGGGAGCTCTCGCCGATCAGTACGATCCGGGCGTCGCCGATCAGCTCCTCCAGCGTCTCGCGCGGCGGGACGCCCCCCGGCGCGTCGACAGCCACACTGGCGATCACCTCGGCCGGTGTCCGCGCCGCGGGTCTGGTTATCGAGGCTTCGGTTGTCGGAGTGGACAGCAGCTGACGAACCTCCTCGTCGGTGACCTGACGGAAATCCCAGAACGACTCCCCGACCGCGAGAAATGGGGTGGGCATCGACGCGCACACGACGTCGTCGACAAGGCCGGCGAATTCCCGGCAGGTGGATTCCGGCGCCGCCGGCACGGCAATCACGATGTGTGCGGGCTCCGCTTCACGCAGCGCCTGCACGGCCGCGAACATGCTTGCGCCGGTGGCCAAGCCGTCGTCCACCAGAATGACCGTCTTGCCGGTCACGTCGACCGGTGGATGTCCGCCGCGATAGACGGCCTCGCGCCGGATCAGCTCCCGGCCTTCGCGCTCGGCGATGGCGCGCAACTCCTCCGGCGTGATGCGCAACCCCCGCACGACATCGTCGTTGACTACGACGCGGCCCCCACTCGCCAGCGCTCCCACCGCAAACTCCTCACGGCCGGGGGCGCCAAGTTTGCGCACGATGAAGGCATCCAGCGGGGCATGCAGGGCGGCCGCCACCTCGAAAGCGACGGGGAGTCCACCCCTCGCCAAGCCCAGCACGATCACGTCCGGTCGGTCGCGATAGGCGCTAAGGAGGTTTGCCAACACCCGGCCCGCCTCGCGGCGGTCGCGGAACACGTGCCGCGGGGCGTGCCGGATCGGATCGGCTGCTCTCGTCATTGCGCACCAATGTCACTGCCCGCCAGCAGGCCGCACCTGAACACGCCGCTCGGCCGGCTTCGGCTCCGAGACCCCTACGGAGACAGTGAGGATGCCTTGGTCGTATGTGGCCTCGATGTTGTCTTCGTCGGCGCCCGCCGGCAGCGACACGGTGCGAGCGAACGAGCCGTATGAGAATTCCGACCGTCCATCGAAGTCTTTCTTCTCGCTACGCTCGGCCCTGATCGTCAGTTGCCCGTCGCGCACCGTGATCTCGATGTCCTTCTCTGGATCAACGCCCGGCATTTCCGCGCGCACCACGTAGCGGCCGTCCTTCATCTCGTCCTCGAGCCGCATCACGTGGGTGTCGAGAACGGGACGCATTCCGGCCAGGGAAGGAATGCCGGCGAACAGCTCCGAGAGCTCAGGGAAGAGCGACCTCGGGTGACGCCGAACGGAAAGGGTGCTCATGGATCTCTCCTAGATCTCGACATTTGTCGTGTTGACGATGTCCATCGCACCAGTCGACCGCGAGCGGTGGTAGGGACCGAAGTCCCAGGCTTACGGGCCGTTCGTCGGCTTCGGGACGCGCAGCGATCCAGCGGCCGGTCGGGCATAGGTGCCATGTCGGTCGACCATCATCAACGCCCGCACCCCGAGTGGCCGACATGACCCCGGCGCCAACGACATTGGCCCGGACGACTGGGTGTGCTCCTTCTCAGAATTCGATACGACATGTGATATCGAATTTGCGGTTAGGGTGCGAGAAGCTTGACGATGCTGATGTGGCTGGTGTGACTACTGCTTGTTTGGCTCAGTTGCGAATTCGGCTGTGCCTCAAGAGAGGCTAATTTCCGGGGGCGTGATCCGATATGGCGGCTTGCATCGCGGCAAACCGTGACCGTGCTCGCTCGTCGTGGGCTTGCTGCTCGGCGGCCGTGACGACGATCGCGTCCGGGCCTGGGAATACGGTCGCCTCTTCGTCCGTGTCGAGCCATCGAACCCGGTACGGCGGCTCGCCGTCCGGCGACCTCACCTCGGTGATCAATCCGCGCAGATCCCGATGACCGATCGTGCCACTCTTGATTACCAACCAGTCCCCGACGTTCGCGTTCATTGTTGGCTCCTAGGTAGAAGGGTGGGGCGCTCTAGCGGTGAATCTCCAACACCTCGCTCAGGGGTCGCCGCGGCGTCGGTTTGGGAATCAACTCGCCCTCGGGTTCGACGCCGACCCGGATCAGAACTTGAGGTACCGCTGCGGGTGCGGCGGTGAGATCCCGAATGATTTCCCGACCGGATTCCAGCTCCGTGAGATGCGTTACCGGGCAGGTGGCCAGCCCGGCCATCGTGCACTCCAGCAGGATCGCCGACAGCGCCTCGCCGCAATTTAGGGCATCGGCGCGCGTGTCCCGAGGTGTGGACAGCGCGAGGATCTTCGCCTGGTCGTAGGTACCCGCGGAGCTTCGCCCGTCCAACGGGTCGACGGGAAACTGACGGTTGACGTCGACCCGGCGGGCGTCCGATTCCGAGACGAGTGCGCTTTCGGGTATGCCTTCCGCGTCCCGCAACGGCGAGGTCCACCAGAGCAATTCATGCTGGTAAGAATCGTCATAGCGGCGTAAAGCATCGGTGACTCGAGACGCCTCGGCCAGCCGCGGTCGCGCATCGTCGGACAGCACGTCAAGGGCAACCGAATCGTTGTCGAATGAGCTTCGTAATACGGGTTCCAACGATCCCCAGTGCTTCGGGGCGCGGAACGGCAGTCGGTTGGTCCGGCGATGCAGTATCGCGTTGGCGCGATCCCGCCGTGGCTGCGTCACGTAGTCGACCGGGGCGAAGTCCGCCGAGACGAGGTGATCGAGATTGTTCGGGTTGGGAAACTGATCGACGTTCGTTTCCCAACCGGCCGCGGCCATCGCGACCCGAAAGTGATCGAGCGCGGCGCCACAGCTGATGATCGCTTCGCGACCTGACCTGTCGGTTGATGTGACCGTTCGGTGCGGATCAACGAAGAGATCGACACCCATTTTGCCCGCCACCCAGCGCCAAGGCTGGATGTTGTGGAGAGAGGGAGCGCGGCACGCCAGTTCCACCGCGCTCGTAATCACGCCGGTGTCGACGACCGTTCTGGGCATTGCGGTTACCCGCCTTCTGTCTCATTTCGACCCTCGGGCATTCGAACACCGCGCGCCAGGGTCCTTGGTCCCGAGCGTCGCGTCATTGGACCCGCGCCACTGTTGTGACGACTGACCGGTGTCATTGATGACTTTCGTCTCTATTGCGCCATGGATTACGCGGCAAACGATGAAGCCGCCCGAGAGAACTAAGGTGACCACCCCTGCAGGAACCCCGATGGATGTCATCCGCAAAAACCCCCACGACTACCGCGTCCTTCCCAACCTCACGGACTACGAGCACGCGCGTACGCAATTCCACTGGTCCGATGTGCCGGCGTTGTGCGAAGGCATGGGGCCCGGCAAGTGCAACATCGCCTACGCCGCCCTAGACCGGCACATGGTTGGCCCGACCGCGACACGGACAGCGTTGCGGTTCGTCATAGATAACGTCTGGGACGGTGCGATCACCACCCGAGATCTCAGTTACGCGGAGCTCGGCCGGCATGCCAAGCGATTCTCCAACGCGCTTCGCTCGCTAGGCATCAACAGAGGCGACCGCGTGTTCACGGTGATGAGCCGCTCCCCTGAGCTCTACATCGCGATGCTGGGTGCGCTTCGCAACGGCAGCATCGTTTCCCCCTTGTTTTCGGCCTTCGGGCCGGAGCCGATCGCCACCAGAGTGGAGATCGGGCAAGCCGATGTTTTGGTCACCACCAGGGCGATTTATCAGCGCAAGATCGCCAAGATCCGCGAGCGACTGACGTCGGTGCGGCACATCTTCGTGGTCGACGACGACAACGCCGGCGACCCACCGCCCGGAACGCTCAGCTTCTGGCACTGGCTGGATGCGGCCGACGAGAACGCGCCGATCGAGCCCACCACGGCCGAAGACCCGGCGCTGCTGCACTTCACCAGCGGCACCACCGGCACGCCCAAAGGCGCCATCCACGTCCACGGCGCCGTCGCGATGCACTACGTCACCGGGTTGTATGCGCTGGACCTGCATCCCGACGACACCTATTGGTGCACGGCCGATCCCGGCTGGGTAACCGGAACGTCCTACGGCATCATCAGCCCGCTGCTGCACGGCGTCACCTCGATTGTCGACGAGGCGGAGTTCGATACCGAGCGGTGGTATCGAATTCTGCAGGACCAGGGTGTGTCCGTGTGGTATACGGCGCCGACCGCAATAAGGATGCTGATCAAAGCGGGTCCCGAACTGCCGGCGCACTATCAGTTTTCACGGCTTCGTTTCATCGCGAGCGTGGGTGAGCCGCTGAACCCCGAAGCGGTCTGGTGGGGAAAGCGGGTGCTGGGCTTACCAATTCACGACAATTGGTGGCAGACCGAGACCGGCGGGATCATGATCGCCAACACCCCAGCATTCGACATCAAGCCCGGCTCCATGGGCCGGCCGCTGCCTGGCGTAGACGCATTCATAGTGCGCCACAACGACGACGGCACCACTGCGGTCATCGAAGAACCCGACGTCGAGGGTGAGCTCGCGCTCAAGCCGGGCTGGCCGTCGATGTTCCGCGGCTACCTACACGCCGAGGAGCGATACCGGAACTGCTTCGCGGACGGGCTCTACCTGACCGGAGACCTCGCCAAGAAAGATGCCGACGGCTACTTCTGGTTTGTCGGACGCAAGGACGACGTGATCAAGTCCGCCGGGCACTTGATCGGTCCGTTCGAGGTGGAAAGCGCGCTGACCGACCATCCAGCGGTGGCGGAGGCCGCGGTCATCGGCAAGCCCGACCCGACGATGGGCGAGATGATCAAAGCCTTTGTCACGCTTAAGAATGGCGTGGTCGGCGATGAAGACCTGCGCCTGGAGTTGATCGGCCACGCGCGCAAGCGGCTCGGGGCCGCCGTGGCGCCCAAGGAGCTCGAGTTCGTCGACGCCTTGCCGCACACAAGCAGCGGCAAGATCATGCGGCGACTGCTGAAGGCCCGCGAACTCGGGCTGCCGGAAGGCGATACCTCCACCATCGAGCGACACCCCGACCACGAGGTCGAGGGGGTGCCGTCATGACCGACACGAAGCTGGCCCACGAACTGTTGTCGGATATGGTCCGCGTGCGCCGCATGGAGGAGAAATGCGCGGAACTCTACAGCGCGGCCAAGATTCGTGGATTCCTGCATCTCTATGTCGGCGAGGAGGCCGTCGCGGCCGGGTCACTGCGGGCATTGGCCGACGATGATGCGGTGGTCGCGACCTACCGCGAGCACGCGCACGCGCTGCTGCGCGGAATCCCGATGTCCTCGATCATGGCCGAGATGTTCGGCAAGCAGGAGGGTTGCTCACGTGGCCGCGGCGGGTCGATGCACTTGTTCGATGCGTCCAAGCGGTTCTACGGGGGTAACGCGATAGTCGCCGGTGGCCTGCCTCTCGCGGTGGGCATAGCGCTCGCGGACGCCATGCTGCAGCAGAAGCGGGTGACGGCCTGCTACTTCGGCGACGGCGCGGTGGCCGAGGGCGCGTTTCACGAGTCGTTGAACATGGCCGCGCTGTGGAACTTGCCGGTGTTGTTCTGTTGCGAGAA
>Ga0182036_10001150_pt1 | contig 12296 bp, 8 predicted proteins | sample sta12Cox44000080_FD_125966 | JGI IMG/M metagenome (GOLD analysis project Ga0182036, IMG submission 125966) | Lab enrichment of tropical soil microbial communities from Luquillo Experimental Forest, Puerto Rico - statoxic.12C.oxic.44.000.080 | ecosystem: Environmental > Terrestrial > Soil >...
AGCAGGTGGCCGATGCGCAGCCGCTTGATGCCTTCGATCAGCCGGTCGCGCACGGTGGCCGGACTGCCGGTGATCACGAAGCCGCGGTCGACGAAATCCTTGAAGCGCAGATCGCGCACGTCGAAGCGCTCGCGCAGCGGCGTCTTCATGGTGCTGACGAGACTGGTGTGATCCTGATAGCCCGGAATGTCACGATACTGCGGCGCGGTGCGAAGGAGCTTGTGGAAGAAGTATTCGGCGTGCGCTGCGTATTCTTCAGCCTGGGCGTCGGTCTCCGACACGCCGATCAGCTGCAGAAAGCCGAGCCGATACGGATTGGGCTCGCGGTCGCGCTTGGTCACGGTGTCCCAGAAATAGTCGCCGAGATTGTGCGCGTTCTGCGCGCCGTAATAGCTCAAGTGACAAAAGCCGTCGTCGCGGTCGACCACGAATTCCACCGTGGTCGGGCTGCCGGAGCCGGGAATCCAGATCGGCGGGTGCGGCTGCTGCATCGGCCGCGGCCACAAGTTGACCATCGGCAGCTGATAATGCTTGCCGTTCCAGGCGAATACCTCTTTGGCCGACCAGGCCTTCTGCACCAGCGCCAGCGCTTCACGGTAGCGCTCGCGCTGCTCGACCGGCACCACGCCGTTGGAGATCGTCGCATCGGTCGGCAAGCCGGTGGGGAAGCCCGCGATCAGACGGCCGCCGCTGATGCAGTCGATCATGGCGTATTCCTCGGCGATCCGCGTTGGCGGGCTCGTCGAGGGCAGCGTCGAGCCAAGCTGCACGATGGCGACGTCCATGCCGTTGGTGGCGCGCGCCAGCACCGAGCCCATCAGGCTCGGATTGGCCATGAAGCCGTAGACGTTCTGGTGATGCTGGTTGGAGCACACCCCGTGCATGCCCGAGCGCGCCGCGTGGATGAACTCGTCGAGCGTCCAGTTGTAATACTGGCTCACCTTCTGCGGATCGGCGACGTCGAACCAGACCGGATCGATGTAGGCGGACTTGTAACGCTTATCGAAATCCGCCGGCAGATCGCGGTACGGCATCAGGTGGAACATGCAGACTTTCACGATAGCTCCTGCGATTCGTTAGGGATCGCACACCCGTGGGCGTTGCCGTGATTGTGCGCAATTTTGACGGCCGGGCGCAACAGCCGGAGCGGCGACGGCAGCCCCGCAAGCGGCGCAGCGTCAGTGGCCACAGCAAGCTGGAATGCGGCCCGGATTGATTGGCTGGACTTGCGCCGGGAGCTGCGACGCGCCGGCCGCTCAGCTCTTCACGGTACAATCGCGCAAAATTTCCGGCTTGAAAGCAAGCCCATGGCCCGGCCGCTCCGGTGCGGTGATCATGCCATTCACGACCGGCACCGGATCGACGAAGATGTCTTCGGCGAGCCCCATGTCCTCGATCCAAATCCCGTTCGGGATCGAGGCGAGGAGCTGCACGTTAAGTTCCGGGAACAGGTGAGGCGCGATCGTCATGCCCCAAGTGTCGGCGACGGTTGCGATCTTGCGTAGCTCCGTCATGCCGCCGCGCATCGGGTCGGGTTGCAGGATCGGCAGCCGCGGATTTTCGAAGAACGGCTTCAAGTCGAATCGCGTGAAGTGGGTCTCGCCGCCGACGATGCGCAGATCGAGCGCCTGCGCGATCCGCAGGTAGCCGGAGAAGTCGTCGGGCACGACCGGCTCCTCGAGCCAGTACACATTATAGTCCTGGAACTTGCGGCCCATCCGTATGGCTACGTCGGGCGTCCAGCCCATGTTGACATCGATCATGATGTCGATGTCGGGGCCAACCGCCTCGCGCATGCGTTTGACGTTGTCGAGGTCGGTGGCGAGGCTGCCAACATGAGCGACCTGCATCTTGATCGCCTTGTAGCCGCGCTCCTTGTAGTGCAGCGCCTTGGCGATCATCCCGTCGCCGCCGGAGCCGCGGAAGCAGCCCGAGCCGTAGGCCGGCATTTGCGACCGGTAATGGCCCCACAGCCGGTGCAACGGCAACTTGGCCTCCTTACCGACCGCGTCCCACAGCGCGAGGTCGAGCGCCGACATCGCCATGGTGGCGATGCCGCCGCGACCGAAGGTGATGGTGGTCTTCCACAAATCCTGCCAGATCGCCTCGACGGCACTCGTGTCCTTGCCGATGACGCGCGGGATGATCACTTCGTCGAGACACGCGACGATCGATCGGATACCGGGCCGGAACAGAAACAGATAGCCCATGCCGTCGATGCCGCCCTTGGTCTCGACATCGACCACCAGGAAATTGCGGGCGTCGCCGAAGGCGTGGCCCTTCAGCCACGGCGTCTGCGGCCACGGTACCCGCAGCATGGTGGTGCGGACGGCTGTTATGGTCATGTCGCTCATGGGATCGCGCTTCCTCGGTTTGCGCCGATGCTGCGGAAATCGCCGCACGCCGTCAACGGGCGATGCTGGTATAAGGTGCCGGCCCATCGATCGCAGGAGCCATCATGCCGAAGACCCAAGTCACCTCGCCGAAGCTGCGCCAGCCGAGCGGCCATTTTTCCCACGCTACCATGACCGCTGCGCGCGGCCGCTTCGTCTTCATCTCCGGCATGACGGCACGCTGCGCCGACGGCTCGATCGCCGGCATCGGCGACATCGAGGCGCAGACGCGGCAAGTTTGCGAGAACGTCAAGGCCGCGGTCGAACAGGCCGGCGGCACCATGGACGACATTTGCCGGGTCGACGTCTATGTGCGCAACATGGAACAATTCGATCAGATTCACAAAGTGAGGCGCGAATATTTCAAGGCGCCGGCGCCGGCCTCAACCATGGTCGAGGTCTGCAAGATGACGTCGCCGGACTATCTCATTGAAATGAGCGCCATCGCCGTCATCGGCGATTAGGCGAGGGCAAGCTGTGCGATTTCGCTCTTGTCGCGCCCAGCCGGATCGGGCGACAAAGTGAATCGCACTGGATGGTGGTCCGTGGCCGGAACGACGATCAATATCGCCAATTACAGTGACGCGCTGGTCGTGCTCGGTACCGCGGGTTTCGTGGTGCCGCTGGTGCGGCGCTACGGCTTGAGCCCGGTCCTCGGCTATCTCGGCGCCGGCGCGCTCTTGGGCCCGCTTGGTCTTGGCAGCTTCAGCAGGCAATTTCCGGCGCTATTCTGGTTCACCATCAGCGACGCCAAGAATGTCGAGGGAATAGCCCAACTCGGCGTGGTGTTCCTGTTGTTCCTGATCGGGCTCGAGCTGTCGCTGCAGCGCCTGTTGGCGATGCGGCGGCTGGTGTTCGGTCTTGGCGGCTCGCAAGTGCTGCTCACCGGCGGGCTCCTTGCCGGCGCCGGAATGTGGCTTGGCCAGACGCCGACCGTCGCCATCATCCTCGGCATGAGCCTGTCGCTGTCCTCGACCGCGATCGTGCTGGAATTGCTCTCCAACCAGGAAAGGCTGACAACCACGGTTGGACGCGCGAGCTTCTCCGTTCTGCTCGCCCAGGATTTGGCGGTGATCCCGATCCTGATGTTCATTTCTATCGTGGCGGCCGAAAGCGGTGGCTCGGCGCTGAAAAGCCTCGGCACCGCGCTGTTGCAGGCGGGCGTCGCTGTCGCCGCCATCGTGCTGTTCGGCCGCGTGCTGCGGCCATTGTTCCGGCTGGTGAGCAATACGCGCTCGAGCGAGCTGTTCATCGCTGCCGTGCTGTTCGTCATCATCGGCGCCGGCGTCATCGCCTATGAGGCGAGCGTTTCCATGGCGCTCGGCGCTTTCATTGCCGGCCTGCTGCTGGCGGAGACCGAATACCGCAAGGCTATCGAAGCGAGCGTTGAGCCGTTCAAGGGCCTGCTGCTCGGCATTTTCTTCTTCACCGTCGGCATGGATATCGATTTTCGCGAGCTCGTTCGCGAGCCGCTGCTGCTCGCCGGCGGCATCGCCGGCCTGATCGCGGTGAAGTCGCTGCTACTGATCGTGCTGGCGCGCCTGTTTCACCTGTCGTGGCCGGTCGCGGTCGAGGCCGGGCTGCTGCTCGGGCCCGGCGGCGAGTTCGCGTTTGTCGGCATTGGCTTGGCGTCGAGCCTGCAGCTCATCGATCCGGGGCTTGGGCATTTCACGCTCGCCGTCACCTCGGTGACCATGGCGCTGATCCCGCTGTTATCTGTCGTCGGCCGGCGCTTTGCCGCGCGGCTATCGGCGGGCGCGGCGCCGACGGCCGAGTTGAACGCGGTGCCGATGGCGGATGAGAACCACGCCATCGTCGTCGGCTACGGCCGAGTCGGCAAGGTCGTTTGCGCGCTGTTGAAGACGCACGGCATCCACTACATCGCGGCCGACTCCGACGCACACGCCGTCACCCACGACCGCCGCGAGGGTCACGACGTTTATTACGGCGATGCCACCGATCCGCAATTCCTCGAGAGCTGCGGGCTGGCCAAGGCCTCCGGCGTCATCATCACCATCCACACCCACGACCTGATCGATGATATCGTCGCCCATGTGCGGACGGTGCGGCCCGACATCCTGATCGTGGCGCGCGCCCGCGACGCCAATCACGCCCGACATCTTTATGCGCTCGGCGCCACCGACGCTGTGCCGGAAACCATCGAGGCAAGCCTCCAGCTGTCGGAAGCGACGCTGGTCGGGATGGGCGTCCAGGTCGGCCCGGTCATCGCCTCGATCCACGAAAAACGCGATGAAATCCGTCATGCCTTGCAGGACGCAGCGCGCGAGGCCGGACGCGGCGTCATCCGGTCGGTGCGGGCCAAGACGCGGCGGCGGCGCGCACCGGGCAAGGCGCGCCGCTGAGCCGCCGCTCGGGCGGAAAATGCGGCGGTTCCATTGCGGGAACTTTCCGGCCCGCTTCGACATTGTGTGACCATGAGGCATCGAGCCGGTCCCGCTTGATTGCGGCGGGCTGGCGGGCGGCTGGCTCCGTGCTGAAGCCATGGAACAAAGCGATGCGTGCCCTGACTGTCGCGCCGGGTAATGCTAATTCGGCGCGCGTGGAAGACGTTGCCGAGCCTCCGCGCGCCGACGGCGCCGTGCTGGTGCGCACCTTGGCGCTCGGTGTCTGCGGAACCGATCGCGAGATCGTCTCCGGCCGATACGGCTGCGCGCCGCCGGGCGCGAAACGGCTGATTATTGGGCATGAATCCTATGGCGAGGTGCTCGACGCGCCTGCGGACTGCGGCTTTGCCGCCGGCGATCGCGTCGTCGGCATCGTGCGCCGGCCCGATCCGGTGCCGTGCCCGGCCTGCGCCGCCGGCGAATGGGACATGTGCCGCAACGGCCGCTACACCGAACGCGGCATCAAGGAGCGCAACGGCTACGGCGCCGAGCTCTTCCGCATCGAGCCGGAATTTCTGGTCAAGGTCGATAACGCGCTCGGCGGGGCCGGCGTGCTGGTCGAGCCGACCAGCGTCGTCGCAAAGGCCTGGGATCACACCGAGCACATCGGCCACCGCTCACGGGCTTGGCAGCCGCAGACGCTACTGGTCACCGGCGCCGGCCCGATCGGCCTGCTCGCCGCGATGATCGGCGCCCAGCGCGGCCTCGACGTTCACGTGCTCGACCATCATGACTCGGAAACCAAGCGCATGCTGGTGCGCGGCCTCGATGGCACGTTCCATCTCGGCCGGATCGCCAACCTCGACGCGCTCAAACCCGACATCGTGATGGAATGCACCGGCGCGCCCGCCGTGGTGCGCGACGCACTCGGCCGCACCGCCTCCAGCGGCATCGTCTGCCTGGTCGGGGTATCGTCGCCCGGCCACGCGCTGAACGTCGATATCGGTGGGCTTAATCGCACCATGGTGCTCGACAACGATGCCGTGTTCGGCAGCGTCAATGCCAACCGCCGCCACTACGAGGACGCGGTGGCCGCGCTCAAGCGGGCCGATCCGGCGTGGCTCGCCGGCCTGATCACGCGGCGCGTACCGGTTGAACAATGGACGTTGGCGCTAGAGCCGGAGCCGGACGACATCAAGGTCGTGGTGGATTTCTCCAGCACGCCGGCGCTTTCCCGCGAGCGGGCGAAAGCAGCGAGTGGCTGATGTCGGCGCCGATCGAAGACTACGCCCTGATCGGCGATTGCCGCAGCGCCGCGCTGGTGGCGCGCGACGGTTCGATCGACTGGCTGTGCTGGCCGCGTTTCGATTCCGAAGCCTGCTTCGCCGCGCTGCTGGGTACGCGCGACCATGGCCGCTGGCTGGTGGCGCCGCTCGAGGAGGCGCGTGTCACGCGCCGCTACCGTCCCGACACGCTGATTCTCGAAACCCATTTCGAGACCGCACACGGCGCCGCCACGCTGATCGATTTCATGCCGCCGCGCGACGACCATCCGGAGGTCGTCCGCCTCGTCGTCGGCAAGCGCGGCAAGGTGAGAATGCACACGCAATTCATCCTGCGCTTCGGCTATGGCGCCGTCGTGCCGTGGGTGACGCGTCTGGAAAATGGCACGTTGCGCGCCATTGCCGGTCCCGACATGGCGGTGCTGCACACGCCGGTGGAGGTCAAGGGCAAGGACTTTACGACGGTGGGCGAGTTCACCGTCGGCCAGGACGAGATCATTCCCTTCGTGCTGACCTATTCGCGTTCGCACGAGCAGCTGCCCAAGCCCAACGATCCAAGGACCGCGCTGGAGCAGACGGAAAGTTTCTGGAAAGATTGGCTGCCCAAATGCCGGCCGGCCGGCGAATGGACCGAGATGGTGCGCCGCTCGGTGATTACGCTCAAGGCGCTCACCTACGAACCGACCGGCGGCATCGTCGCGGCGCCGACCACGTCGCTGCCCGAGCAGATCGGCGGTGAGCGTAATTGGGATTACCGCTACTGCTGGCTGCGCGACGCGACGCTGACGTTGCTCGGCACCATGCATGCCGGCTTTTTCGACGAGGCGCAGGCCTGGCGCGAGTGGCTCCTGCGCGCGGTCGCCGGCAGCCCCGGGCAGTTGCAGATCATGTATGGCATCGCCGGCGAACGGCGGCTCAACGAATGGGTCGCGGACTGGCTGCCAGGCTACGAGAATTCGAGGCCGGTGCGCATCGGCAACGCGGCGCACACCCAGCTGCAGCTCGACGTATTCGGCGAGATCATGGACGTGCAGTATCAGGCCCGGCGCTGGGGCCTTTCCACCCATCAATCGGGTTGGGACGCGCAATTGAAATTCCTCGAGCACCTCGCCGAGATCTGGCACGAGCCCGACAGCGGCATCTGGGAAATGCGCAGCGCACCGCAGCATTACACCTATTCGAAGGTCATGGCCTGGGTCGCGTTCGATCGCGCCATCAAGAGCGTCGAGACCTTCGGCCTCGACGGCCCGGTCGAGGCGTGGCGCAAGGCGCGCGACGAGATTTGCGAAGAGGTCTGTGCCCGCGGCTTTGACCAAACGCTCGGCACGTTCGTGCAGGCCTATGGATCGAAGCATCTGGACGCGAACCTGTTGCTGCTGCCCGGCGTCGGTTTCCTGCCCGCCAGCGATCGGCGCGTCGCCAATACGATCGCCGCGATCGAGCGCTATCTCGTCCGCGACGGCTTCGTCATGCGCTATAGCACTGAGAAGGTCGCGGACGCCCTGCCGGCGGGCGAAGGCGCGTTTCTCGCCTGCAGCTTCTGGCTGGTCGACGCTTTCATCCTGCAGGACCGCTATGAGGATGCCGAGCGGCTGTTCCGCCGTCTGGTCGGCCTGTGCAACGACGTGGGCCTCTTGAGCGAGGAATACGACCCGCGCGCCGGCCGCCTGGTCGGCAATTTTCCGCAGGCCTTTTCGCACCTGGCGCTGGTCAACAGTGCCTACAATCTGACGCGGGCCAGCAACCCGGTGCAGCAGCGTGCCCAGGACGAGCATGAGCCGGCCGATCCGGCGACGACGGTGGCGGGTTAGATCAGCGCGACGTCGGCGACGTTCTTCGGGCCCAAGTTCGGGCCCGAGACGGCTCTGCGACGCTGGCTCTGCATGAGCGCGGTGGGAGAACTCAATCACCACGACCATGATCGCGAACAGCGCGACCGGCAGCAGAAAGTCGCCGGCCGGCGACATGGTCCACAATCGCTCTGGGCCGAGTGCAGACGGTTCGCCGGCCGTCTGGTCCTTGAGGACGCGGCGCCGGCGGGAGCGTTGCGGCCGAACGGCTGTCAAAGACGGCGGCAACGACTTTGGCTAGTCCCGTTCCAATCGGCATCGCGAATCAGGCCGTTTGAGACGCCGACCATCTCATGAACGCCGACGCCATGGCAAACATCGGAGCTCTGCGTCTGCGGCTAGAAAAAGCCTACGGATTCGCAGCCGGTGCCGGCCTGGAAGCTCTTCTTATGTCGCCTGTTCGCAATATCGATGACGTGCATGGAGCCGTCGCCCTGGCAGGCGACGAACAGCTCGTCGCCGTGGAACGCCATATCCATGGGCTGCGAGCCGACCTTGATCGCGGTCTGCTCGCGGAACGTCGGATCGATCAGGCTCACCGTGTCGCTGTTGAGGCTGGTGACGCCGATCAGACTGTTGTCGGGCGCGTAACGGGCGATCTGCGCCGCCTTCGGCACGTCCTTGAGCGCGATCTCGTCGCGCACCCGGCCGGCCGCCGTATCGATCAGGAATAATGTCGGCTGCGCGTCGTCAACCGCGACCACGGTGCCGCCGTCGGCGGAGATGGCGATGCCGGCGAGCGGCCGCGGCGTCTTGATCTTGCCGAGGAGCTTGCGCTTGGGTAAATCGATCACCGACACGGTGCCGTCCTCCTCGTTCTCGGTGTATAGGCGCTGCCCGTCGGGCGCGATGATCAGGCGATGACCGTTGGTCGAGCCGGAATCGATGGCCTCGACGACCTTATTCGTTGCGCGGTCGATCGCCGCCACTACAGCCGAGTTCTCGCAGGTGATGTAAATGAGGCCATCGGGCCCGAGCTTGAGCGTGTGCGGCGCGATGTGGGGGCGAAGATCGATGGTAGTCTCGAGCGCGCGCCTCTCGAGGTCGAATACGCACAGATAGTGCTGCGGGTTGGGATTGCGACCGTGGATGCCGTCGCCGAAGATCGGCACATAGGCGCGGCGTGTCTCCGGCACCACCAACAGCTCGTGCACGGTGCGCGGAAAGCCGTCGATCACGACCTCGGTCTCGTAGGTCTTAGGATTGAGGAACAGCACCTTGCCGCCCATCTTGTCGACGGCGATCATTCCGTGTGAGTTTTCTGTGCCGGCCATCGTCCAATCCCTTCCAGTCAGACGATGAATGTACCGCGACATGGCCGGTTTTGTCCCGCCGCCGCAAGGCTTTTTGAGGAGCCAGCCGATGACCGCCGTTTCCAGCCACAACGTCAAATTCCTGGGCCACTCCGACCAGGGCGGCCGCGGCGACGGCGTGCAGGTCATGGTCAATCGCGGCCACGCTTATATCGGCCACGGCTTCTCCAACGGCATCACCGTGATCGACGTGCGCGACCCCAAGAATCCGCGCACCGTCAATTTCCTGCGCTGTCCGCCGAACACGCGCGCTCATCACATTCAGACCCATGACGACCTTCTGCTCGCGGTCAACGGGCCGAGCGTGTGGACCATGCAGGTGAGCCAGGAGGCCTATTTCGCCGGCACGTCGGGCGATGCGCTCAAGGGCCAGCAGTTCACGAGCGGGCTTCGCGTCTACGATCTGGCCAAACCAGCAGAGCCGCGCGAGATCGCGTTCCTGCCGCTCGGCGGTTTGGGGCCGCACCGCATCTGGTATGTCGGCGAGCGTTACGCCTACGTCTCGGTGCATCTGCCGGAGTTCTCCGACCATATTCTGGTCATCGTCGACATGAAGGAGCCGCGGCAGCCGGAAGTCGTCGGCAAGTTCTGGCTGCCGGGCATGTGGACCGTGGGCGGCGAGAAGCCGACCTGGCCGCAAGGCCGGCGCTACGCGCTGCATCACGGGCTGGTCGCCGGCAATCTCGCCTATACGGCGTGGCGCGACGGCGGCCTCGCCATCGTCGACGTCGGCGATCCGTTAAAGCCGAAGCTCGTCAGCCATAGAAACTGGGATCCACCGTTCGGCGGCGGCACCCATTCGCCACTGCCGCTGCCAGATCGCAATCTGCTGGTGGTGGCCGACGAGGCGAACTTCGCCGACTGCAAGCTCGGGTTCCGCTACATCTGGGTGTTCGACGTCCGCGCGCCGGCCAACCCGGTCAGCATTTCGACCATGCCGATCCCGCATGAGATCGACTATTGCAAGAAAGGCGGCAATTTCGGTCCGCATAATCTCTGGGAGAACCGGCCCGGCGCGTTCATAAGCTCGCGCTATATTTTTGCTACGCTGCACAATGCCGGCGTGCGCGTCTACGACATCGCCGATGCATTCCAGCCGCGCGAGGTCGGCCATTTCGTGCCGCCGGGGCCGGAGCGCATGTTCGATCCGCGGCCGAACCGGCCGCAGGTCATTCAGTCGTGCGACTGTTTCGTCGATGCTGAGGCGCGAATGTACGTCACCGATTCTAACGCCGGGCTCTACATTTTGCAGTTCGAAAGCGCATGAATCGCCGTCGGCGTGACGTGGTGCCGCTACCGCCTTCCCTGCATTGACAGTCGGAGTTGGCCCCACCACACTGCCGATGGGCGAGAGCCGCAGAAGCGGCCTCAAGGGGAGGGGACGAGATGGCACAGACCATAGAAAGCTTTGTCAGCAATGCGCTGGACGAAGCCAAGATTTCACCGCTGCATAAGCGCGTCATCGCGCTGATCGCCGCGGGATATTTCTGCGACGTCATCGACTACACGATCTACGGCTCGCTTGTTCCCTTCATCATCAAGTCGGGGTTTGGCCCCGCCGACGCGGCAATGATCGGCAGCGCGACCATCTTCGGTCTCGCTCTCGGCACCGCCGGCCAGGGGGAATTTTCCGATCGGTTCGGCCGCCGGTTCGTCTATCAGTTTAATCTCCTGTTCTTCGGCCTCCTCACCATCCTCGGCGCATTCGCGCCGAACGTCACGACGCTGGTGATCTGCCGTTTCCTGGCTGGCATCTTTCTCGGCGCCGAGCAGCCGCTTGCCTTTGCTTATGCCGGCGAATGGACGCCCAAGCGCATTCGCGGCCGCGTGCTTGCGATCGTGCACTTCATCGGCGGCGCTATGGTGTGGCCGATCGGCACCGGGCTAGTGCTGTGGTTCGGCGCCATGTTTGCTGCATCCGGCACCGACCCGGTCGCAGCCGGGTATGTCTGGCGCGGCGTGTGGATCCTGATCGGCGTGCTCGCCCTGATCGTCTGGGTGTTCCGCTTCACGCTGCCGGAATCGCCGCGCTATCTGGCGATCCACGGCCGCGGCGACGAGGCGCTCGACATTCTCGGGCGCCTCGGCATCGCCAAACCGACGGAGCCGCTGTCGACCGACGCCGCGAGCAACACCAAGAGCGATCCGTTCAGCGTCGTGTTCAGAATGTTCCCGAAGCGCGTCATCGCCGGAATGATCTGCTTCACGGCGTTCTTCGGCATCGCCATCGGCCTCGGCGCCTGGCTGCCGAATATCATGAACGCGAAGGGCTTCAGCATCACCAAGTCGCTGCAATATTTGCTGGCGATGAATTTCGCCGTGCCGACCGCCAGCATCTTCATGATGTACGCGCTCGACAAATTCGGCCGCAAGATCACCTCGGTCTGCGCCTTCATCGCTGCCGGACTGATGGCGATCGCGTTCGGTCGCGCCGAAACCGGGACCGAGTTGATCGTTCTCGGCTTCATCATGGTGTTCTTCGTCCAGGTCGCCGGCAACGCCATGCAGATCTTCTGCTCGGAGGTGTTTCCGACCAACGCGCGCGCGTCGGGCTTCGGCTGGTCGTCGGGTGTCGGCCGCTTTGCCACCGCGTTCATCATGCCGACGATCCTGTGGATTCAGACCAACTACGGGCTAAACACGGTGTTCGCCTGCCTCGCGGCGCTATTGTTCATTGCCGCCGTCGCGGTGACGCAGCTCGGCCCGGAGGCGCGGCAGAAGAGCCTCGACGAGATCGCGCCGCCGACCGGCTAAAGCCGTTCGGCGATCATTCCGCGGCCGACGCCCGCGCGGCAGCCGCCGCGACGGCGGGTGACAGATAAACGCCCTGGCGTAACAGCTCCCGCTGGATCGCTCTGACGTCGAGATCGAGCGGCAGCGTGCCGCAATTCGCCGCAAGGGCCGCGGCGACGCCGGCGGCCTGGCCGGTCATCCAGCATTGCGGGATCTCGCGCAGGAAGGTGTGCGAACTCGCGTCGCAGGCGACATGGCGGCCGGCGCCAAGAATATTGTGGACGCCCTCGGGTATGAGCGCGCCATAGGGCGTCGAGATGTTAGGAAACTTCGGTGCAAGCGACGTCGACACGCCGATCTCGTCGTCCCACACCTGACC
>Ga0182036_10001151_pt1 | contig 12296 bp, 8 predicted proteins | sample sta12Cox44000080_FD_125966 | JGI IMG/M metagenome (GOLD analysis project Ga0182036, IMG submission 125966) | Lab enrichment of tropical soil microbial communities from Luquillo Experimental Forest, Puerto Rico - statoxic.12C.oxic.44.000.080 | ecosystem: Environmental > Terrestrial > Soil >...
GGTTGAAAGCTCCATCGGGCAGCGAACGCCCTTCGGCACGTAGCAGAACGAACCGTCGCTAAAAACCGCCGAGTTCAGCGCCGCGAAGAAATTGTCCGACGAGGGCACCACCGACCCGAGGTATTTCTTCACCAGCTCCGGATGTTCCTGGACGGCCTCTGAAAAAGAGCAGAAGATGACTCCCATCCCCTTCAGCTTTTCTTTGAAGGTGGTGGCGACCGAAACGCTGTCAAACACCGCATCCACCGCGACTCCCGCCAGCAGTTCCTGCTCCTTGAGCGGGATGCCGAGCTTTTCGTAGGTCTTGAGCAGCTCCGGGTCGACCTCATCCAGGCTCTTCGGCGCGTCCTTTTTCGACTTGGGAGCGGCGTAATAGATGATGCTCTGATAATCGATCGGCGGGTAGTGGACATTCGCCCAGGTCGGCTCCTTCATCGTCAGCCAGTGGCGGTACGCCTTCAGACGCCATTCCAGCATCCACTCCGGCTCCCTCTTTTTCGATGAGATGAGCCGGATGATGTCCTCGTTCAGACCGCGCGGGATGGCATCGGCCTCGATGTCGGTGACAAACCCCCATTTGTATTCTTGAGTCGCAAGGCTCTCGATTGTGTCTGGACTGCTCACCGCTCGCTCCTGTTAACTGCTGTCCTATCACTACCCTAGCTAATCTGTACTTCTTAGTCAAGATTGGACAGTCAATGGATGCAGTTTTGGGTCAAACGGTTGCAGAAAAGGCTTAAAGGGAAGGGGGAGCTGTCCGTTTTTGTTCTCGGCCGGGGGTGGCGCAACCCCGGGAGTGGATCGCCTGTCCCACAGGGCGCTCACCGGGTGATGAGCGGTTTGATTTCTTCTTGCCTCACCACGACTTTCGGCGGACACTGTGTGGTAGGGGAGAATCAGAAAGTTGGAAAGGAACGGGCGTAAGGGCTCGATGGTCATCGAGCCGACGGAACGCTGGACACCGCGGGTAGCGAGTGACTTCTACGATGTCTCCAGCTGGGGCAAGGGTTACTTTTCCGTAAGCGAGACCGGGCACGTGCGCGTGCATCCCGAAAAGGACCCCGCGCGCTCGATTGATCTCAAAGAGCTTGTCGACACTTTGGTCCTGCGCGGCATCAACCTGCCGATTCTCGTCCGGTTTGCCGACATCCTCAAGCACCGTCTCGGCGAACTCCACACTGCATTCCAGACGGCCATTGCCGAACACCGCTACCAGGGCGGCTACTGCTGCGTCTATCCCATCAAGGTCAACCAGCAGCGGCAAGTGGTCGAAGAAGTCCTGGAATTCGGTAAACCGTACCACTTCGGCCTGGAAGCTGGCTCGAAACCCGAGTTGATGGCGGTCATGGCCCTGGCTGACAACGACACGCCGATCGTCTGCAACGGTTTCAAAGACGATGAGTACATCGAGATGGCGATGCTGGCGCAGAAGATGGGGCGCCAGATCATCCCGGTGGTCGAGAAGTACACCGAACTCCATCTGATCCTGAAGTACAGCGCGCGCGTCGGCGTACGCCCGTCCATCGGACTGCGTGTCAAGCTGGCCAGCCGCGGCTCAGGAAAATGGAAGTCGTCCGGCGGCTACCGCTCGAAATTCGGCCTTTCCGCCACCGAGGCCATGCGCGCCCTGCAGGAGCTCAAAGACCTCGGCCTGGCCGACTGCTGCAACCTGCTCCACTTCCACTTGGGCAGCCAGATTACCAACATCCGGCAGATCAAGGCGGCCGTAAACGAGTCCGTGCGAGTGTACGTGGACCTGGCGCGCGCCGGCGCCGGCCTCCGGTACCTCGACGTCGGAGGCGGCCTGGGCATCGACTACGACGGCTCGCAGACGGATTTTGAGTCGAGCGTGAACTACACCTTGCAGGAATACGCGAACGACATCATCTACCACGTCCAGAATGTCTGCGACGAAGTCGGAGTGCAGCACCCCACCATCGTCACCGAGAGCGGCCGCGCGATCGCAGCCTATCACAGTGTGCTCGTGTTCAATGTTCTGGGAGTCGCTGGAATGGGCGAAGCCGACGTGCCTTCGGAGCTTCCCCCGGACGCCGAGCAGCCTTTGATCGACCTGCTAGAAACGCACCGAAACCTCAACGCCAAGAATATGCTGGAGAGCTACCACGACGCCCAGCAGGCGCTCGACCAGGCGCTCAATCTGTTCAGCCTCGGCTACCTGCCGCTCGAACAGCGCTGCATCGCCGAAAACCTCTACTGGTCGATTTCGCGAAAAATCCAGAAGCAAGCGCGCGAGCTCGATTACTTTCCGGAAGAGCTGGAAGGCATCGAGGCCATGCTTTCCGACACCTACTTTTGCAACTTCTCCCTGTTCCAGAGCATGCCCGACAGCTGGGCCATCAAGCAGCTTTTTCCCCTGATGCCCATCCATCGCCTGGAGGAGGAGCCGACCCGTCACGCCGTGTTGGGCGACATCACCTGCGATTCGGACGGCAAAGTGGACGCGTTCATCGACCGGCGGGACGTGAAACGGACGCTTGCCCTCCACCCCTTTCACGGCGGCGACTACTATCTGGGCGCGTTCCTGCTGGGCGCCTACCAGGAGATCCTGGGCGACTTGCACAACCTGTTCGGCGACACCAACGCTGTGCACGTGCGGCTCAGCCCGGCAGGGGAGGTGATCCTGGATTCAGTGATCAAGGGGGATACGGTTCGCGAAGTATTGAACTACGTGCAGTTCTCTTCTGAATCGCTGATTACCAAGCTTCGCCGCGACGTGGAAACGGCGCTTCGCGAATCCCGCATGACCTACGAGGAAAGCGGCAGCCTCCTCCGCTTTTACGAGGAAGGCCTCCACGGCTACACCTATCTCGAAGACGTCCACGAACGCTGATCGCGCTCGGCCGATGCGGCGAAGCTCGGGGGTTTTGGCACCCCATCTTTTCATTCGGTTCCACTGCCGAGGCGGCAAGTGCCTTGTCGAGGGGAAGTCTTCATTCAGCCAAGTCCTTGAAGTCATTACAGATACCCGGACGTGTCAAGAACCGTCACCGAATCCCATGCGAGGTAGATAGCCCTCGTTCGGGCCGGGCTCAAGGGCCTTGGACCACGTTGGCGATCCGTCCTGATTCCGAGGGCAGCCCTAACGCCTAACCCTAACGAAAATGACGTGACTCGGCCGGCTCGCGGGTTTCCGCGGGGCGATCGAGAGTACGTGATCCGATGGAAGGCCTGAGCGCGCACTTGCGAACGAAACCGGCGTCAGCCCGCAAAACTAGGCGCTGTCACCTTCAGGAGGCTCAAGAACCTAGAGTGAGCCAAGTACGCGCGATCGCGCTCGGGCGGCGACGCGGGAAGTCCGCATCACGGGACTTCAAGCGCGGGCGGCCCATTTACCGGTCTGGGGGGCGGCTGCCTTCCGGCCACGATGACCTCGACAGATCTACCCGTAATGGTACGACGCGTTCTTGACAAAGGACCGGTTCCGCCCTCCATATGACCGTCTAATACGGCCACTTCCACGCTGTGATCTCCGGCTTGTCGATGCCGTGTTCATAGGCGTAGCTGCGACAGTCGGTCTGCTGGTCCCGGTATCTTTCCTTCGCATGGGCCCCAATTTTCTGAAGCTTTGGCGTGCGATTGATGACATCGATCGCCAACGTGAAGCGATCGATTTCGTTGTTGATAGCCAACTCCATCGGCGTATTGATATTGCCTTTTTCCTTGTATCCGCGCACGTGCATGTTGGCGTGATTGGTTCGACGATACGCCAGCCGGTGAATCAGCCACGGGTAGCCATGGAAGTTAAAGATGATCGGCCTGTCGACCGTAAACAGGGAGTCGAAGTCCCGATCCGTGAGGCCGTGAGGATGCTCTGAGCTCGGTTGCAGCTTGAAGAGGTCAACCACATTGATGAACCGGATCTTGAGGTCGGGGAAGTCCGAGCGGAGCAGGGCGGTCGCCGCCAGTGCCTCTTGAGTGGGAATGTCGCCGGCTGAAGCCAGCACCACGTCGGGTTCGCAGCCCTGGTCATTGCTGGCCCAGTCCCACATGCCGATGCCTTTGGTGCAGTGCCGGATGGCGGCATCCATGTCCATGTACTGGAGATGCATCTGTTTGTCGGAGACGATCACGTTGACATAGTTCTCGCTCCGCAGACAGTGATCGGCGACCGAAAGTAAAGAGTTCACGTCTGGCGGGAGGTAGATGCGCGTAACGGCGGCGCTCTTATTCACTACCACATCGAGGAAACCAGGGTCCTGGTGGGTGAAGCCATTGTGATCCTGGCGCCAGACCGTGGAGGTGATCAGCAGGTTCAGGGACGAGATCTCTTCCCGCCAGGACAAGTCGCGGCAGATCGACAGCCATTTCGCATGTTGATTGAACATGGAATCGATCACGTGAACAAAGGCCTCATAGGAAGAGAGGAAGCCGTGCCGGCCGGTCAGCAGATAGCCTTCGAGCATCCCTTCCACCGTATGCTCGCTTAGCATCTCAACAACCCGGCCGTCGGTGGCCAGTTCACCACCATCCGCATCCTCGGGAAAGTATTCCTCAATCCAGAACTTTTTGCTGACTTCGTAGATGTCTTGCAGCTTGTTCGACGTATTCTCGTCCGGGCCGAAAACGCGGAAGCGGTCCATGTTCCATTTCATGACGTCGCGGAGGAATGCCCCCAGTGGACGCGTGTTCTCCGCCTCGATCTGGCCGGGTTTTTCGACCTTCAAGCGATACCCCCGAAAATCGGGCAAACGTAAGGCCTTTCTGAGGAGTCCCCCATTGGCATGCGGGTTCGCGCCCATCCGGCGGGTGCCGCTCGGCGCCAGCGCTTTCAGTTCCGGAATGAGCTTGCCATCTGCATCGAACAGCTCCTCCGGCTTTTGGGACCGCAACCACTTTTCGAGAATCTGGAACTGCTCAGGGTTGCGCTTCACGTCCGCCATAGGAACCTGGTGAGCCCGCCAGAAGCCCTCCAGCCTGTGCCCGCCCACCTCCTCAGGTGCGGTCCACCCCTTTGGCGTCCGCAGCACAATCATCGGCCATCGGGGGCGTGAGGCGACCCCCGAACTGCGCGCCTGCTGCTGGGACTCTCGAATCTGTGAAATGCAGTGCTCCACGGTGGCTGCCATCGCCTGATGCATGCTATCGGGGTCGGAGCCTTCCACGAAGTAAGGCGTCCAGCCGAAACCTCGGAACAAGCTCTCCAGTTCCTCATGGCTGATGCGCGCCAGCAACGTAGGATTGTTGATCTTATAGCCATTGAGGTGGAGAATCGGTAATACCGCCCCATCACGAATGGGGTTCAAGAACTTGTTGATGTGCCAGGAGGTTGCCAACGGGCCCGTTTCCGATTCCCCGTCGCCGACCACGGCCGCAACAATGAGGCCAGGATTGTCGAAAGCAGCGCCGCAAGCATGAGAAAGCACGTACCCAAGTTCGCCACCTTCGTGAATCGAGCCAGGCGTTTCGGGAGTGCAGTGACTGCCGATGCCGCCTGGGAAGGAAAACTGCTTGAAAAATTCCCCAAGTCCGGCTGTGCCTTCACTCTTGTCCGGGTAAATTTCAGAGTAGGTGCCCTCCAGATAAACCGGCCCCAGAACGCCGGGAGCGCCGTGCCCCGGTCCGGCAAGAAAAATCATGTCGAGGTCGTACTTCTTGATCAATCGGTTCAGATGAATATAGACAAATGACAAGCCGGGGCTTGCTCCCCAGTGCCCAAGAAGACGGTTTTTGATGTGCTCCGGCTTGAGGGGCTCTCGCAGCAGCGGATTGTCTTGCAGATAGATCATGCCAAGACTCAGATAATTGCAGGCGCGCCAGTAGGCATGGGTCTTGCGGAGAGCCTCTGGGCTGAGAGGTGCTTCTGAAATGGTCGATCTCGCAACACCGTAAGCGCTGAGAGGGTTCGTCTTGATCATTACTTGAGTTCCCATTGCTATTCCTCCGTCATCCTTTTTGAAATCATGGCCGCTCAATGGCGGCCGGTATCCTTAAAACCTGAACCCGCCACCAAGACCACGACCGAGCGCGGCCCTGCGTGGTAAGTCCGGCCCAAAACCGCTGACGCCGCGCGCCACTCGACGATTTCGTGGGGCGGTTCGAGGCCAGTATCGATCCATCGGCGCCAGGGGCCTTGACCGTCCGGCAGCGATGGCAGATCGAAAACCAGTGATTCCCAGTAGGCATTGAAGATTATGTGCAAAACCAGCCCTTCGTTCGGGAGTTCCGCGCCAAGAGCCACGCTGCGCGAATCGTGGCTCCAATCCGGCTGTCCTAGCTTGACGCCATGCCACTCTTTTTTCGCGCCTCGAAGCAGCTGGTTCAGACTCATGCGCCGGCGCTCAGGCTCTACGTCCCGCAAGAGACGGCGCGCAATCAGCAGTTTCGTGAACCGATGCACGTCCGAGTGCCGTGAGACTAGCGACCAGTCAAACCAACTCGTCTCGTTATCCTGACAATAGGAGTTGTTGTTGCCGCGCTGGGTGCGCCGCACTTCGTCCCCCATGACAATCATGGGCACGCCCAAAGAAAAAATCGTGAGCGCCAGGAAGTTCTTTACTTGGCGGTTGCGTAGTTTCTCGACTTCGGGATTATCGGATGGACCCTCGACACCGCAGTTCCAGCTCCGGTTGTCGTCCGCCCCGTCGCGGTTGCCTTCGCCGTTTTCCTCGTTATGCTTCTGGTTGTAGGAGACCAGGTCGTTGAGCGTAAAACCATCGTGGCACGTGACGAAGTTGATACTCTGCTCGGCTTCGCGTTCCTTGTGGCCGTAGATATCGGGGCTTCCGAGAAACCGGTCTGCCATGCGCGTGACCGAATGTTCCGCGCTACGGAAAAAGTCGCGGACATCGTCGCGAAACCGCCCGTTCCACTCCTTCCAGCTGTCGCCTACAAAACTTCCCACCTGGTAAAGGCCGGCCGCATCCCAGGCTTCCGCAATCATCTTTGTGCCCGCCAGTGCTGGATCGGATTCAATGTCCCATAACACCGGCGGGTTCGACAGCACGTGGCCCGACGAATCCCGGGCCAGGATCGAGGCGAGATCGAACCGGAAACCATCCACGTGCATTTCCTCCACCCAGTAGCGCAGGCTATCCACAATCATCCGCCGGACAATCGGATGATTGGCGTTGAGCGTGTTTCCAGTCCCGCTGTAGTTAGCATACCGAGAGAGGTCTGGCTCAAGAAGATAGTACGTGCCATTGTCTATCCCGCGAAAGCAGAAGGTTGGTCCGCGATCATCGCCTTCCGCGGTGTGATTGAACACCACGTCGAGAATGACCTCGATTCCGGCCCGATGCAGCGCCTTGACCATATCACGAAACTCGTCCACTGCCCCCAGCGGATCTTGACGAGAGCTATACGCCTGGTGTGGCGCGAAGAACGAGACCGGTGCGTAGCCCCAATAATTGACTCGTCCGGGCGGGCAGTCCTGGGCATCGAATTGAAACACCGGAAGCAGTTCAACAGCTGTGATACCGAGGTCCTCAAGATACGGGATTTTTTCGATCAGACCTCGATAGGTTCCTCTCATCCCTTCGGGAACTCGGGAGCTGGGATGGCGGGTGAAGCCGCGCACGTGCATTTCGTACACGATGGTGCGTGACGCGGGCCGCCGAAGCGGCGTATCCCCTTCCCAATCATATTCATATGGATCCGTTACCACGCTCTTCATCGCCGTCGCCGTGTTGTCGCCCTGCCGACTCGCGGCAGCCCGACTGTAGTTGTTCGGAATCACCACAGCGCGGCCGTATGGGTCAAGAAGGAGCTTGGAAGGGTCAAAGCGGCAACCGCTGGCGGGGGCGAATGATCCATCGACCCGAAAGCCGTAGATCTGGCCCGGCCCGACGCCCGGTACAAAAATATGCCAGTAGTGGTACGTGCGGTTGGCCGCAGGATCGATCGGAATCACCCGCGCAGGACGTCGATCGTCCTCCCGATCGAAAAGCAGCAACTCCACGCCGGAGGCGCTGCGGGAGAAGAGGCTGAAGTTGACACCTCCCCGCACCACTGTAGCGCCCAGGGGATGGCTCCCGCAGGCGGTCTCAACCGGTTTCGCCCGAGGCGGCTCGACTTGTTCCGTTGCGTCCTGTTCAATGACACTCATGAATCATCACCGGCCCACCAATTCCTTGGCGACCAAAACCACGCGGTCTGGCTCGAAGCCAAACTTTCTCTGGAGCTCCTTAAGCGGCGCCGAAGCTCCGAACGTCTCCATACCGATGACGCGCCCTGCTGCGCCTACGTACCGCTCCCATCCGAAGGTCGACGCCTGTTCGATCGCGACACGAGCCGCCACATCGGGAGGCAGCACGCTGTTTCGGTATCTGCGGGTCTGGTTCTCGAAAATATCCCAAGAAGGCATGGAAACGACCCGCGATCGGATGCCCTCCGCCATCAGCTGCTCATGAGCGTTCACGGCAAGAATCAGCTCACTTCCAGAAGCAATCAGAATGAGTTCGGGATTCCCTCCCGGAGCGTCTGCGAGGACATAGGCACCATGCGCCAGCCCGGACGCGGGTGCGTATTTTGTCCGATCGATGGTCGGCAGGGCCTGGCGGGTTAGCGCCAGAACAGCGGGCTCACGACGCAGCCGCATGATGTAGCGGTATGCCTCGACCACTTCATTGGCGTCACCGGGCCGCAGCGTCACCAACCCTGGTATCGCGCGCAGGGAAGCCAGATGCTCAACTGGCTGGTGGGTCGGTCCGTCTTCGCCGTCGCCCATGGCGTCGTGCGTGAAGATGTAGATGGCCGGCACCTCCATTATGGCCGACAGCCGCATAGCCGGACGCGCATAATCGCTGAAGACGAAGAAGCTCGCCCCGTAAGCCCGGAGTTTAGAAAGGCACAGACCGTTGACCACGGCTGCCATGGCGTGCTCGCGAATACCGAAATGCACGTTTTTCCCGCCCGGAGTATGGGCTTGGAAATCTCCCGCTCCGGCCAGGATGGTCTTGTTTGAAGGCCCGAGGTCCGCGGAGCCGCCGAGCAGCCAAGGGATGTTCTGCGCCAGCACATTCAGCACTTTGCCCGACGCTTCGCGCCCCGCCATACCTTTCGGGTCGGCCGGGAACACGGGGAGGTTGCGCTCCCATTCGGCCGGGAGTTCCCGCCGCTCGATCTGGTCAATCTCGGCTGCGAGCTTCGGGTATTTCGCACGATAGCCGTCGAACAGTTCGGTCCACTCCGCGCGTGCTTTCGCCCCGCGTGAACCTATGCCTTCCGCGAAATGGTCATAGACGCCCTCCGGTATCAAGAACTTCGCGTCTTCAGGCCATCCGTAGTAGCGCTTGACGAGCCGGACTTCCTCCTCGCCGAGCGGTTCGCCATGCGCGGCGGCGGTGCCCTGTTTGTGTGGGGAGCCGTAGCCGATGTGGCTGTCCAGAACGATAAAGGTGGGACGGTCCGTAGTCCGGTGGAAGATCTGGAGGGCATGCTCGATGCGATCGATGTCGTTGGCGTCGCCGACACGAAGGACGTTCCACCCATAGGCTAGAAACCGCGCCGCGACATCCTCGGTAAACGTGATATTTGTATCGCCTTCGATGGTGATGTGGTTGTTGTCGAAAATCCAGCAGAGGTTGTCGAGACCCAGGTGAGCCGCCAGCGATGCCGCCTCCGAAGAAAGGCCCTCCATCAGACAGCCGTCTCCACAGACGGCGTAAATGTTGTAGCCAAAAATCTCGAAGCCGTTTTGGTTGTAGCGCTGGGCGAGCCATTTCTCCGCCATCGCCATGCCCACGCTGGTGGCGACGCCCTGGCCCAGGGGGCCCGTGGTGGTTTCGACGCCGGAGACCCAGCCGTACTCGGGGTGTCCGGGCGCCCTACTATCGAGCTGACGGAAGTGGCGGATATCGTCAAGTGTCACCGCTGGCCGCCCCAGCCTTTCATATTCGCTGTTGACGGCTCGAGTCCTGGTGAGGTGGAGCAGCGACCAGAGCAGCATCGAGGCGTGCCCATTAGAAAGCACGAAGCGATCGCGGTTAGGCCAGATTGGGTCCTGCGGATCGAATTGCATCACCCGATTCCACAATGTATAAACCAGCGGCGCGAGCGCCATCGGTGTGCCGGGATGTCCGGACTTGGCCTGCTCGACAGCGTCAATCGAAAGGGTGCGGATGGTATTGATGGACCGCTGAACGATGTCGGTGCCAGCCTGGGGTTCAGCTACGTGCGCGGTGCTCATTTTTCTTTACCTGCTGCTCCAAGGAAGCGACTTTAGCCAGCCGGCGCAAGTGCCGCCCGGCTCGACTCGGCTCGGCCCCGAGGAACGTCTGAACCAGGTCCCATGCCACGGAGGGCCCTACCGTGCGGCCGCCCAGACAAATGATGTTGACATGATCGTCTTCGACTCCCTGCCGGGCCGAGAAGTTGTCGTGAATCAAAGCGGCTCGAATACCCGCGATTTTGTTGGCACAGACCGCGGCGCCGACTCCGCTGCCACAAAGCGCCACGCCGCGCTCGATCTGCCCGGCGGCGAGCGCCTCGGAAAGGGGGATCACGTAGTCCGGGTAGTCGTCATCCGGATTCTCAGCGTACGCGCCGAAGTCGACTACCTCGTACCCGGCGGCGCGCAGATGCGACGCCAGCTCCCCTTTCAGACAGAAGCCACCGTGATCGGTGGCGATTCCCACGCGCATGCCATCCGTCATGACGCCTCCTTCAGTCCGCGGTAGCGGCCGATCAGCCGGTTGGTTGAACTGTGGTGGCGAGCCGGGGGCTCCGCCACACTCCGAAATCCGGGGATAGTGAGCTGGGCCCGCACTTTGCCCGGCTCGAGGCCCCACGGGTCGAAGGGATTGAAGTGCCAGATAGCGCCCTGAGTAAAAAAAGAGTGCTTGTAGAGGCACTCGGCGAGGATCGCGTTCGACCCCTCGCCCGCAAACAAATCGCGGCACTGCACCTTTTGAAGTTCTTGAAAACATGTTTCGAGCGCCTTCCTTGCCGGTCGCTCCGTGGCCGGGATAGCGGACCGTCTGTCTACGAATGGTTGCATTGGGCTCTCATCTCAGCGCGAAGCCGGTCCTGACCTAAACAGCCATCTTGAGGACGGCGCTTTTGGACGCGATCACGGCCATGAGCTCGTTCCAGGAGTTCGCAAATGCCTTGGCTCCTTCCTCCTGGAGTTGGGCTGCCAGTGCATCGATATCTACACCGGCCTTCGTAAACCGTGCCAAAACATCCTCGCAATCGCCGCCATCGGCCGGCAGAATCGACCCGAGCGTCTTGTATTTGGCGAGCGCCTTCAAGGTACCTTCAGGCATGGTGTTGACTGTGAATGGAGCAGCCAGGGTCTTCACGTAAAGGATGTCGGAGGCTGAAGGGTCCTTGGTCCCGGTACTGGCCCACAGGAGTCGCTGCGGACGGGCACCGGCGTTATACACGCGCTGCCACTTCGCCGAAGTCAGCATGGCGCGAGCGGCTCGGTAGGTGCGCTTGGCCATCGCGATGCCAAGCTGATTGCGCAGGCTGGCTGGTACTTTGCCTGCGACCACGGCGTCCCAGCGGCTGATGAACACTGAGGCAACGGATCCGACGTTCGGATTGAGCCCCGCCTCCATGCGCCGCTCAATACCGCGCAGGAAGGCCTCGGCCGCAGATAAGTACTGCTCGCGAGAGAACAGCAACGTCACGTTGACCGGCACGCCCGAAAAGATCGCTTCCTCGATGGCGGGCAGGCCCTCCTTGGTACCGGGGATCTTGATGAGCAGGTTGGGCCGATTGGCGCTAGCAAACAGCTTCTTCGCCGCACGAAGGGTGCTGTCGGTATCGTAGGCCAGCAGCGGCGACACCTCCAACGATACCCACCCGTCTACAGTGTTGGTCCGATCGTGGATCGGTCGAAACAGATCGGCTGCCCGCGTGATGTCCTCGAAGGCGATCTCGCAGAACAGTTCCTCGCCGGATTTGCCGCTCGCGACCTTCTCTCGGATCGGGGCGTCGTAGAGGTGGCTGTTCTTGATGGCGCGCTCGAATATCGTCGGGTTCGAGGTGAGCCCCGTCACCGACAGCTCATCGATGTAGCGTTTAAGCGTGCCCGTATCCAGTAGTTCGCGGGTGATGTTATCGAGCCAGATGCTCTGACCTAGATTACTGAGTAATTGTGTCGCATTCATCGCGTTACCTCGGTTTTATGGCCCTTTCAGCCGGCGGGCTTTCCTCGGGTCAACAGGCAACCCCCATCCCGGGAGAATGGGCGACTTTTGATCGGTTCGCTATTTTCGTCAGGTCATTCAGCCACTGAAAGCTGCTGGCAGACAGCACCTGCCGGGTTGTGCGCCAACGCCAGTTCCCCTCCGCACGGCCGGGAATGTTCATACGGCCTTCAGGTCCCA
>Ga0182036_10001158_pt1 | contig 12247 bp, 16 predicted proteins | sample sta12Cox44000080_FD_125966 | JGI IMG/M metagenome (GOLD analysis project Ga0182036, IMG submission 125966) | Lab enrichment of tropical soil microbial communities from Luquillo Experimental Forest, Puerto Rico - statoxic.12C.oxic.44.000.080 | ecosystem: Environmental > Terrestrial > Soil >...
AGGAAGTTAAACAACAAAACTCACTGGAGTTGTTGCAATCGGTTTATCGCGATGAAGAAGTGGCGCTGCATGTACGGATGAGGGCGGCGATTGAATGTTTGCCTTTTAAAAATCTGAAGCTCAGTGGACAGCGATTGCTGCGTTCGATGGCCAGACATTCGCCGAAGCTCTTGAGCGCTGCATAGAGCGTTCCAAATCACCCCCGATGCTAAACGCCCCTACGTTTGAGATTGACGCAGCCGAAATGAAAAAGCCTTTCACGAGAAACTATCGTCGGTTTTGAAGGTGCCCAGTCCAACGACAACGCCATGTGACTGCACAGCAACAATCACCGAAATTCGTAATCCCGACCAACCTAGTGGCTGTGAATTGCGGTTAGGATGTTGGCTCCCGTCTCATCGATTGGGCTGGCAATCTTCTCATCGGTTGGGGACGGGAGAGGGATCGGGAGCCGTTTCAACGCCAAGTAAAGCGGCTCCCGATTTCTAAAAGATGGTGGCCCCGACCTCTGGGGGAACGGGGACGGGGAATGAAGATCGGGGCCGTGCTCTTCTTGGGGGATGAGAGCGGCCCCGATTTTATTCCTCCGCTCTGTCACAACATATCAACACCGCATAAAAAGAAGCATAGCCTTTATCTATTGGTGCCTGAGACATTCATTCTTACATCCCCGACATGATCGAACTACAGCCTCCTGGACCAACTGAATGTGCTCGCAAATTCTGTATGGATTTCCTCGAAGCGAACTCAATCGGAATAAAAAATTATTGCGATGGGAAAACTTCGCGACCCACCCACTTACAGCACCAATGTCGAGCGGTTATTTTTTGCCAGACTTCATGAAGCTGGTTTAACCGAGAGGAGTAACTATGCCGAAGAAGTACAGCATTCGTTCAAAGCAGTCTTATCGCAAAGCGGCGCTCAAGGCGTGGCGCACCAAGCGCAAGAACAAAAAAAAGAAGTAGGGGCGCGTGACTTCAATTACTCAAAGCGTAGCTTGTTCAGCATGGCGGATCGTCAGGGCTGACTGGTCTGCGCAAGTTTTGTAAAAAAATCCTCGAAGAAAAACTGTAGGGGTGGGAGAAGATTCTTAGGAATGGGCGAGTGGCGATGTCCGCTTTACCCCCGAAAGCGGACATTCACAGGCGCGCTAAAGTGAGTGGTGTCCGCATTTGCCGAAGGTGCTTTGAGCGTTTGGCTGGGTAGCTCATTTGTCCAAGCCGAGCACGTTCTTGACGGCATCCATGACGGTTATTTTAGGGTATTTAGAGCAATAGGAGTTCACCTTCTGCTCATCCTGTTCCATTACAGCGGGATCGATGATCGTGTTGCTGCGCCTGCCGTTGTAGTATCCGTTAAGCCACAACACGGCATACTTCGAGGGCCACGCGAGTTTCTCCATGTAAAGCTGTTCGCACGTTAGTTTAGAAAGGTCGATCGTCACTTGTGCTTGCGGTGTGCCGGCCGCAAAAATGAACAAAGCGATGCTTAGAAGCAGCCGAACTTTCATGGTCCCCTCCATAGGCTTTGCAGACTTAACGTCATTGCATTCAATACCAGGGAAGGCTGGTCGCGTGACGTAACCCGCGAGATCGCGGCAAAAGTGCTCGACCTCAACAATATGGGCACAGCATTGGGTGCAGCCGCAAGGGAGTTAGTCTGTTGAGCGTGAAAACGGGTGAAGGGTTTTTGTTTAGCGGCGCGGTGTCCTGATTTGCCGAAGGTGCTGTAGGGCTTTCTGTGTCCGCTTTACCCCCAATAGCGACCGCGAAAGCGGACATTCGCTCGCTCCCGGCTAGATGGCAGCTTTAAATCGACGGGTGATGTGCCAGGGCGACAATGCGCGGTCTCCCCGTAGAATTATAAGAGCGCCATCGTCAGTTGCTCAGTCGTGGTCCGAACAAGCTGGCGGGCGCACGTTCATTCCAATACTCCTGCGCAAATCCTGTGAAAAAATCCTCGAAGCAAACTGTACGGGTGTGAGAAGATTTTTAGGGGCGAGCGGCGCTTAATCGGCCCTCAGATCAACACCGAAGTCCCAACTTAACTTCTTTATCTCGGAGCGCTGGTGCTCCCAGTGCGTTACGAAACTATCCGCACCCACAAGGTTGAGCACATGCTCGGCGGATTTGCGCCATCGCGGGCCAAGGCCATTGAAGAAGGCATGCGCCTCAACGGGCAGCCGGGGCAAGATCGAAGCCAATGTGATGTAGTCGGTATCGATCACTTCAACCGCTTACTATGGCAACTCCTAGCAACTTCTTAACGTTTGCCCGCGTTGCAATGGGCATGGTCGGCCGCGCATTATCGCGTTGGCACAAACCGCGCTATTTGAATTCCCACCGCGCCTTGAAATCAGCCAGCGCCTGTTCGCGGTTTGCCGCGTAACCACTATCCGCCAACGATGCTATGCGTGCGCGAACAGTAATCGTCCAAAGCCACGGCCGATCCTTCCGCGCTTGCGAATGCAGCATGATCCGCCCGATGACACGTCTTTCGCCGTCGTATACGTCGTAGTCGTCCTTCGACCATAATACTCCGCCACGACTTTTCGCGGCGTGGACGAGGTTGAGGGTGGTTTCGGTCATCGTAAGCGCCGTTCAGAGGCATCAATCAGGCCCGAAACCGATAACGAACTTTTGCCTTTCGTGTTTGTGTTTGGCGGCCATTTTTAGTTTTGTCGGCCGCCTTTCGTGTCCCCCGAAACGCAACGCGGCCGAAAACGCTTGCGGCATACGGTTTTTGCAAAATCGGCGTTTTAAGCCCGGGCCGCCGAACTTCGGCTAAGCCTTTGCCTCCACCCGGCGAGATAAATTGACACTCGTAGCCACTCGCACGACGAGGCCGCCGATAAAAGATCTTCGAAGGCTTATTTCGGATGCTGCGAGCGATTTAATGTGCATTTTGCGACGCATCCACTCGGGCACGCATTTCTGTAAATCGACGTTTGGCAAATCTTGGCGCAAACTTCCGCGCAGGATTGCTTGTATTTCTTCTCTTGCGCATGGGCCGATGATAGAAGCGCGATAAGTGCGATGGTCCCTAAAACTATCCGCATATTTACCCCCCGTTGGTTGAAAGAGCCTAGGAGTGCGATTTCCTCGCGCAGGCTTTTGCAATCCTGCCTGTGCGGGGCTTCTTCTTTATTTCAATTACCGCTTTTAGTCGATCAGGCGGCTGCGTTAGCCGCTTTTTGGACGGTTGTTTTATTTATGTCCGCTTCACCCCCCGAAAGCGGACATGTGCGGTGCAACGAGGGATATCCGCTTTGGGCCAAAAGCGGACATTGTTATTCAATGACCTCATCGGCTTGAGCCACCAATGTTGGCGGCACACTGAGACCAAGCATTTTCGCGGCTTTGAGGTTAACGACGAAATCGAATTGCGTCGGTTGCAAGATAGGAAGATCGGCTGGTTTTTCGCCTTTCAGTATGCGTGCCACGTATCTGCCTACTTGCCGGTACGCATCGGTGATGCTTGGCCCATAACTTATCAGGCCACCTTCGAGCGCGTATACGCGGAACTGATATATGGCGGGCAAACGATTTTGGGCCGCAAAAGCAATGATGCGATCGCGACGCGTGTCGAAATACGGATCGGACGCGATAACCAATGCGCCAACTTGCTCACGCAATAAGGAAGCAAAAGCCGCCTTCAGCTCGGCATCGTTGCTGGCTTTTGCGACAAAGAGCTGTCGTCCAAGATCCGCTGCCGCTTTTTCGATATCGCGTACTTGATCCGCCGCGGGCGGGAAATGGGGGTTGACGATTGCACCGAAGCGAATGACGTCGGGTACTGTCTTTTGCAGAATACCGAACCGCTTCTGCTCCATATCGTTGCTCAGAATGGTCGAGCCCGTAACGTTGCCACCCGGTCGGTTGAAGCTTTGAACGAGACCGAATTTGACCGGATCACCGCCCATATTGAAAACGATCGGGATGGTCGCAGTCGCCTCCTTCGCGGCGTGAGCTGAGGCATCCCCACCGGTCGCCGCGAGAACAGTTACGCGTCGTTGCGCGAGTTCGGCGGCAAGCATTCTCAGCCGGCCGTAGTCGCCGCGCGCCCACCGATATTCAACGGTGACGTTGTTGCCATTGACGAAACCGCCCTCGCCAAGTCCTTTATGAAAAGCTTCCAGCTCTGCGACCGTATCTTCGGGTGAGCGCCCGCTCAAATAACCGATAAGGGGCACGGCTGACGACTGCCCGCGTGCGGCGATCGGCAAGATCGTCGCTGCACCTCCAAGCAGACGAATGAAATCACGCCGTCGCATTGCCTCCCCCGAGGCTTAGGACAAGGCAGCGTATCGCCTTACATCAGCGCGTGCCCATAAAATTGCTGTTAAGCGACAGCGATGTCCGCTTTGGGTCAAAAGCAGACATGTGCGGTGCAAGACGGTATGTCTGCTTTACCCCCAATAGCGACCGCGAAAGCGGACATGCGCAAACGGTCATGTCCGCTTTACCCCCGAAAGCGGACATGTGCGGTGCAACTAGCGACGTCAGCTTTGGGCCAGAAGCGGACATTGAGCTGCTCTAAGCAATTTGTTTCGCAGCTCGGCGAACATCAATTCGGGCGATATCGCAGCGCGTCAACCACGAGCGCGAACGCCGCCGAAGAATGCCGACGGCTCGGGTAATACAAATGATATCCCGAATAAGGTTGGCACCAGTCCGCCAGCACGCGCTTCAGCCTTCCCTTAAGCACATAAGGCTCTGCGAGACCTTCCGGGATATAAGCAAGGCCGCATCCAGCAAGCGCCGCGTTGATAAGCTGCGTGGTAGCGTTTCCGGTGTACTGCCCTTCAACGCGAACCCTTAGTTCGCGACCGCCTTTTTCGAATTCCCAAGCATACACACCGCCATGAGTTGGCAACCGAAGATTGATGCAGTTGTGGGCAAGAAGGTCCTGCGGACGCTTTGGCTCGGATTGCGACTTGAAGTAGGAAGGCGATCCGACCACGTCCATGCGCATGTCCGGGCCGATCCGTACGGCAATCATGTCTTTGGCGACCTGCTCCCCGCTGCGCACGCCCGCATCGAATTGCCCGGCGACGATATCCGTAAGGCCGTAATCTACGCTGGTTTCCAGCTTCACGTCGGGATATCTGCGTAGCAGAGGCGCAAGTTTTGGCAGAAGAAGCCTCTCAATTGCGAACTCCGTCGCGGTGATCCGTACCGTACCGGCGGGTTTTCCCTTCATTTCGCGGATGAAAGCCACTTCGCTTTCAATTTCATCTAGGCGAGGTCCGATGTTCTGTAGCAGGCGCTCACCGGCTTCCGTCGGCGAGACACTTCGCGTGGTGCGCGTCAAAAGGCGAACGCCGAGCCGTTCTTCAAGCTCGCGCATTGTGTGACTCAGGGCCGACTGTGAGACGTTCAGCTTTGCGGCGGCGGCGGTGAAGCTTCGCTCGCGCGCAACGGCTACGAACGCCATTAACTGGTCAAGGTTGCCGCGCTGCATTTATCAATCCTGCTCATAAGTTCTTGCCGATTTTAACACCTAATGAATAGGCGGCAACGCTCTTAAGTGTGGAGCATGCAAGGGAGACCGTCATGACCATTGAAATCAGGCACACTGACCGGGAGCGGATCATGAATCGGCTTTCGAATAATCCACTTTTCCATTTGAACAATGGCACGGCGATGCCGGCCCTCGGTCTTGGTGTGCTTGGTCGCGAGACGCGTGATCAGACGACCCACGCCGTCGAAGTTGCGCTTATGGACGGCTACCGCCTGATCGACACAGCGGCGGCCTATCTGAATGAACGGCATGTTGGGGAAGGCATCTCCCGGAGTGGTATCGGCCGTTCGGAACTGTTCGTCACAACGAAGCTTTGGCTCAGCGAATACGGTTATGACAAATCTCTGCGAGCGTTCGACGCCAGCTTGCGAAAGCTCAACCTCGACTATGTTGATCTCTACCTATTGCACTGGCCGCTTCCCTCAGACTTCGAGGCGACGATAGCCTCATACAAAGCGGCTGAAACGCTTTTGGCCGAAGGACGCGTACGCGCAGTTGGCGTCTCAAATTTCGGCGAAACGCACCTGCGAAAGCTGATGGACCGGACAAGCATCGTGCCGGCCGTTAACCAGATCGAACTCCATCCTGGTTTCCAGCAAAAGCACCTGCGTGAGGTGCATGCTCGCCTGGGCATTCTCACACAAGCGTGGTCTCCGATTGGCGGGAGCGTCAGGCGGTTTGGAAAAGGTGCCGACCCTTTAAAGGACCAGGACATCACGGCACTCGCGGCCAAGCACGGTAAAACCGCGGCGCAGATCGTGCTTCGCTGGCACATTCAGAATGGCGTATCCGCCATCCCGAAGTCCTTCAATGCCGCCCGCATAGCCGAAAACTTCAACATCTTTGATTTCGAACTTACGGCAAACGACATGAGCGCCATCGACGCTCTCGATCGAGGCGTGCGAACCGGCGCCGATCCAGAAACCATGACGGCAACGACTTTCAACATCAAGCTTGAAAACTAAGGGAGTGCCGCGTGACCGTTTCATTTGCGGGCAATGTCGCTCTGGTCACCGGAGCAGCGGCGGGCATCGGGCTCGCTGCCTCCAAAGCCTTTGCACGTGCTGGCGCAGCCGTCGTTCTTGCGGATGTCGATGAAACAGCCGCGCGCGCCGCGGCAGATGATCTGGTTGCCGCAGGTTACCAGGCCATCGGCGTCCGGTGCGATGTCGCCGTTGAAGCAGACGCGGCCCGGCTGGTCGAACAAGCGGTTTCGACATTCGGACGGCTCGACGCCGCATTCAACAACGCCGGCATCCATGTTATCCGCGCAGACACTGCCGATGTCGGCGCCGCAGACTTCAACCGCGTCATCGCTGTTAATTTGCGCGGCGTCTTCAACTGCATGAAGTATGAGTTGAAGCAGATGCGCGCGCAGGGCAACGGCGCAATCGTGAATTGCTCATCGCAAAGCGGGTTTGTTGGGATTGCGGGCCTCGGTGCGTATACCGCGTCGAAGCACGGTGTCATTGGCCTCACAAAAGCGGCTGCGCTCGAATACGCCCCGTACGGCATCCGCATCAACGCAGTATGTCCCGGCACGACCGAGACACCTCTCGTGAAGGGGCTCATGCAGCGCGAACCGGGCCGCCTCGACGCCGTTATCGCCGACATCCCTCTTGGACGCATGGGCCAGCCGGAAGAGATCGCCGCGGCGGTGCTATGGCTCGCTTCACCGACGGCGAGCTTCATGGTCGGTCAGACGGTAACGCCGGACGGCGGATACTGCGCCCGATAATCACGCCCGACACCTATGAGGATACGATGAAGAAAGAACCCTCAAATGCGCGAAACTCCTTTGGTGATGTCGCGCCACATCTGGCCGAACTAACAGACAAGGTCCTTTTCGGGGATGTTTGGGAACATCCTGCGCTTTCGCCGCGCGACCGCAGCCTGGTCACGATCACCAGCTTGATCGCCCTATACCGCGTGAACGAGTTGCCCTTCCACCTGAACAAGGCGCTCGAAAACGGAATCACGCGCGACGAAATTATTGGCACTATTACGCACCTCGCTTTCTATGCGGGCTGGCCAGCGGCGATGACCGCGCTTCAAATCGCGCGCAAAGTCTTCGATGAGACGCATTCTCAAGGCTGACTGTTACTTTGGCGTACGTCACGCGCGCCGAGCATAAGGTAAACGCGAGCGGCACCGCGCGATTATCCCGTCGTGTGACATAACGACGCTTTTCTATGAGCGTAGCTCATAAGTCCATGCGGCTTTGCCCCGCTAATCGGCAACACAAGGTAGAGCTACCTTTGCCTAATCAAGCGATGAGTAGCGCGTCGCACGACATGGATTCAATCATGAAGAACAAAATCGCGTCAGGGCAATCGACGATATGCTCCGCAGCTTGCAAGGAACCGCGCGGCGCGGCGATGGCCCCGCTCATAAGCGCGGTCTTCATCGCGTTCGTCGCAATGGGAATGGCATTGCCCGCCTTACCACTTCACATTCATGAGCGGCTCGGCCTAACTTCCTTGGTTGTCGGCCTTGTAGTCGGATCGCAATTCATCGCCGCCATTGTTTTCCGCGTCTGCGCAGGCCGCACGGCCGACGGGCGAGGTCCGAAGTGCGCGATGATCGTCGGCTTGCTCGTCGCAGCGGCCGGCGGGCTCGTTTATCTCGCCTCACTCTGCGTCACTGGAACGCCAGGGCTATCGGCAGCAATTCTGCTGGCTGGCCGCGCGTTAATTGGCGTCGCAGAAAGCTTCATCATCGTGGGCGCGCAAAGCTGGGGCCTTGCGATGCTTGGCACCAGAAACACCAGCAAAGTCCTTGCGTGGGTCGGAAGTGCCCTCTTTTGTGCGTTTGCGGCTGGCGCACCGCTCGGCTCAGCCCTCTACACGCACTACGGCTTCGCGGGCGTCGCCATCGCAACCACCGCGCTTTCGTTGGTAACGCTTGCTTTCATCGCTCCGTTAAAGCGGCTTAATCCTGAGCAACGCGCGCGCAGCGGCGTCCTGAAGGTCATGGCGGCAGTATGGCTGCCGGGCTTGGGTTCGGCCTTGAGCAGTCTGGGCTTCGGCGCGCTTACCGCCTTCAGCGCGCTTTTGTTCGTGGCTCGCGGCTGGCCTTCCTGGACCGCGTTCAGCACATTCGCACTTGCCTTCATCGTGACTCGGGTATCCATCAGCCACGTGGCTGATCGCCTCGGTGGTGCCAAGGTCGCGCTCGTGTGCGTGCTGATTGAGGCAGCAGGGCTCAGCGTGATTGAGTTTTCGCGCGGACTACCGCTTGCGCTCGCAGGCGCCGCGTTAACGGGCCTTGGCTACTCGCTGGTCTACCCCGCACTCGGCGTCGAGGCGGTGCGGCGGGCTCCCGCCGATAGCCGCGGATTCGCGATGGGGGCCTACACCGCATTCCTCGATATGGCGCTGGGCTTCGGCACGCCGGCGCTGGGATTGCTGGCGAATTCGTTCGGGCTCGGCAGCGCATTCCTGGCGAGCGCCGTGGCGGCCCTGTGTGCCGCGCCAATTGCAGCCGCGATGCTGCGCGCATCGACGCGTGCGCCGGGCCTTCACACGGCACTAAACACACGATGAGCATCACCACCGCTCTTGTGAGGAGACCCATCATGAAAGCATTTGCCGCAATTCTACCACTGCTGCTCGTATTCCCGTCCTTCAATACGTTGGCGCAGCACCAGAGCACACCAGGCCCGGCGTTGCAGGAAGACATCCGGCAGGTCGCCCCGGCCCTCGACCAATACGCCCAGCAACGCGTGTTCGGCGAACTCTGGAAACGTTCGGACTTAAGCCCGCGCGACCGGAGCATCGTAACAATAGCGGCGCTCATCGCGCGTCAGCAGACCGGGCCGATGGTATTCTATTTCAATCGGGCGCTCGACAGCGGCGTAAAGCCGGCCGAATTGTCCGAAATTATCACTCATCTCGCCTTCTATTCCGGCTGGGACAATGCGATGGCAGCGATTGGGCCGGCGGCAGCAGCGTTCAAGCAGCATCAAGTTTCGCAGAGCGAGCTAGCACCGTCTTCTCCGGATTTACTTCCCTTAGACCAAGCGCAAGAGGCGGAGCGCGCGCGGCGGGTAGGAGGACAATTTGGTGGGGTGGCGCCCGGGCTCGTTCAATACACGACTGACATTTTATTCCGGGAGCTCTGGTTGCGACCTGGCCTTTCACCGCGTGACCGAAGCCTCGTCACCGTCAGCGCCTTGATCGCCGCAGGTCAGACAGCGCAGCTGAGTGGTCACCTCACACGCGCGATGGACAACGGCCTCACCCAGGTCGAAGCCGCTGAAACGATTACGCACCTCGCCTTCTATGCCGGCTGGCCCAACGCGTTTTCGGCGCTGCCGATTGCGAAGGACGTTTTCGAGAAGCGGGTGAAATAGACGATGCAGGATTTGCGCATCTCGTGGACTTGGCTAGCGGAAAAAGGAGACGCACATCATGGTCAATAGGACGTTCCTCGCAGCGGCGGCCATTGTCGCCGCCTTCCCGAACCTCGGGTTGTCACAGGGTTCGCCTTCCCCGCGCCAGGAAAGCCCCGCGGTGATTTCAATTACGCGAGCTGGTGAACAACCGTCGGCGAAGGCATCATTTGACAATTTCACAGGATCGGTACGCATTGATCCGCTTGCACGCATGCGCGACGAAAGCCGCGTTGCCGCCAGCTACGTGACGTTTGAACCTGGCGCCCGCGGTGCCTGGCATTCGCATCCGCTTGGACAAACCTTGATCGTCACAGCTGGCGTTGGCTGGGTGCAACAGGAAGGCGGCGCGGTCACCGAGATCAGGCCGGGCGACGTGGTGTGGATTCCAGGTGGCGTGAAGCACTGGCATGGCGCGGCGTTCACAACAGCCATGACCCACATCGCCATCACCGAGGCGCTAAACGGAAAAAGCACGGACTGGATGGAAAAGGTCAGCGACGAGCAGTACCGCAAGTGAGTTTTTTGAGATGACACAACGCAATACCTGGATCATACCGATTGCGACGGCCAAACGACTCAGTTGGTCGCTTAATATTTTTGTCGCAAGCGCATGGGTTTTGACGTTGGCCAGCATTGGCTTCGTTTTTGATGACAAGCTCGCATTGTCGAGCCATGGATTGAGTAAGGTCACAGTGATGTCGACCCTTATCGGCGCAATTTGCTGGTTAGGCGGCCGATTTGAACGACGCCGGAACGCGAGCCACTCGCCTGAGCACAAATCGCACTCGGTCGAAATCAAGGCGATTAGGTGTTTGTGTGAGAGCCCGGCGCAAGTTCGTCGGAGATAGAGATGTGGCGTAAGTCGTCTTTAATCATATTGGTTCTCTCTGCGGCCATTGTCGTTATGGCACTTTATGTCACTTATCGTTTGATCGATCCGCTTCCGCCACGTCACCTCGCAATCGCTGCCGGAATGGCAGGCTCTGGGTACGATAACTATGCGAGGCAATATGCACGGATACTTGCACGCCATGGTGTTGAGCTGGAGGTCCGTAACTCTGCTGGTGCAGTGGAGAATCTTGATCTGCTACGTGATCCCGGCTCTGGCGTGCAGGCTGCTCTCACTGCTTTCGGCTTCACGAAAACGGTCGACACAGACACCCTATATTCACTCGGCGGAACGTTCGATTCGGCGATATTCATTTTGTACAAGAACCCGGAACCTCTAACAGTTTTTGCGCAATTCCGTGACAAGCGCGTTGCCATTGGCATGCCGGGGACTGCTCTGCGGTCTCTTATCCTTGAGGTGTTAAGAGCCACTGACCCTCTGGATACTTCCATCCAATTTGTGGATCGCGACAGCGCACAGGCACTCGATGCATTGATCGAGGACAAAATTGATATCGCGGTTGTTCCACAGTTGGATGGCAACCCCTTGCAGCATGTATTTAGTAACACTGGCATCCGTTTAATGAACGTAGTGCAAGCCGAGGCCATCGCCAAAACGGTTCCCGGACTAAAGCATGTGGTATTGTGGCGAGGTCTCATTGATTTGAGCCGTGACGTTCCCAATTCGAACGTTGAACTGCTCGCTTCTCGCAACAGGTTGCTGGTGCGAAACGATCTTCACCCGGCTTTGCAATACCTGCTGCTCGAAGCAATGCGCGAAGTCCATTGGGCGCCGGGCCCCTTCAACAGTCTTGGGGAGTTCCCCGCCGAGCAACCCAACGATTTGCCCCTGTCTCCGACGGCACAGGCATTTTACCGCTCGGGCCCGACTTTGTGGCAGCGGTACACGTCCTTCTGGCTTAGCTCGCTCCTTAATCGTATCGCATTCTTTGTCATTCCGGTCGCCGTGACGCTAATTCCTGTAATTGGCTTGATACTTTCCTTTTACAGATGGATGCACACGCGTCGTTCCGGACGGTCTTTGCCTAGGAAGTGATACGCCGTCGTGGCTCCAGGAGCAGGCATGTGCAGTGCATTGATCGATGTCTGTACGGGTCAAAAGCAGACGTGCGCTGCATTACGTCATGTCCGCTTAGCCCCAATAGCGACCGCGAAAGCGGACATCGGCAAACTGTCATGTCTGCTTTACCCCCGAAAGCGGACATGTGCGGTGCAACTAGGAATGTCCGCTTTGCCAAAAGCGGACTCGTGCGGCGCAGCAAAAAGGTGGTCGTTATTCGATTAGCTCGTCGGCGATCGTGAGAAAATTCGGCGGGATATTGAGGGTGAGCGCTTTGGCGGTTGCGAGATTGATGACGAGATCGATCTTGCTTGCGAGCTCAACCGGTATATGGGCGGGTGTCTCCCCTTTGAGAATCC